>Ga0224554_1000100_pt1 | contig 78022 bp, 62 predicted proteins | sample 714S22024metaG_FD_180666 | JGI IMG/M metagenome (GOLD analysis project Ga0224554, IMG submission 180666) | Peat soil microbial communities from Stordalen Mire, Sweden - 717 S2 20-24 | ecosystem: Environmental > Terrestrial > Soil > Wetlands > Peat | place: Sweden: Norrbotten County, Stordalen... | reverse complement strand
AGGGCTTCCCCATCAGCGAGCAGAACCTCAGCCAGTGGCGTCAGGGCGGCTTCCAGGAATGGCTGGTCCGCCGCGATCTGCTCCCATCCCCCGACAGGCAGCGCCCTCGCCCGAGTCTGCCCCCGCCGCCCCCCTAATCTTAACTTGCCCGCCATAGCTTCAGCGACGGCGGGTCTCCCAACCCCGACAAATGATTTTCCCCCCATAAATCCCATCCCTCCCATTCTTCCCATGTCTCCCATCTCCCCTGAAGAAGCCGAGGCCCGGGAGGTCCAACACGAGACAGAGTTAGCCGAACAAGGCCATGCTTACAGCGCCAATCCACGCGCTTAAATTTTCTTCCCTGTCTCCCAAATTCCGCCATCATGGTTCCTCATGCTCTCTGATATTAAATCTGTCCATTTCGTCGGCATCGGGGGAACAGCCATGGCCGCCGTCGCCGCCGCCCTCCGCGACCAGGGCTACGCCGTCTCTGGCTCGGACCAAAATGTCTATCCGCCCATGTCCACTTTCCTGGCCGCGAAAAAAATCGACGTCATGCCCGCTTACGCCGAATCCAACCTCGCCTCGAAACCGGACCTCGTCGTCATCGGAAACGCCATTTCCCGAGGCAATCCCGAGGTGGAAGCGGTCTTGGAACACAAGCTGCGTTATTGTTCGCTGCCCGAATTGCTCAAGGAGTTTTTCATTCGGGGCAAGCGTTCGCTCGTCGTCACCGGCACCCATGGCAAGACGACCACCACCTCCCTGCTGGCTTGGGTCTTCGAGCATAACGGTTTGAATCCCAGCTTCCTCATCGGCGGCCTGCCCAATAATTTCGGCGAAGGCGCCCGTTTCACCTCCAGCCCCTGGTTCATCATTGAGGGCGACGAATACGACACCGCTTTCTTCGACAAGCGCAGCAAGTTCGTCCATTACCTGCCGGAGGTCGTCATCATCAACAACCTGGAATTCGATCACGCGGATATTTTTGAAAACCTCGCCGCCATCCAAACCTCGTTCAAACGCCTCATCAATCTCATCCCCCGCAACGGCCAACTCCTGGCCAACGGCGATGACCCCAATCTGGCCCCGCTGCTCGGCGTCACACATTGTCCGGTGAAACGTTTTGGCTTGGGCGAAGGCAACAGCATCCAGGGCTTCAATTTGCGTTACGGTCCGACAGCCGCCGAGTTCGAAATTCCCAGCTTCAAATTCCATCTCAACATGGTCGGGGAGTTCAACGTGCGCAACGCCCTGGCCGTCGTGGCCTGCGCCAAGCATTGCGGGTTGTCCAACAAACAAATCCAGGGCGCCTTCGACACCTTTAAAGGCGTCAAGCGCCGCATGGAAATCCGCGGCGTCGTGGGCGGGGTCACGGTGGTGGACGATTTCGGGCATCACCCGACCGCCATCCGCGAAACGCTGGCCGCCCTTCGTTTGAAATACTCGCACGACCGCATCTGGGCCGTCTTCGAGCCTCGCTCCAACACCACCCGCCGCAACGTCTTCCAAAACGAGCTGGCCCGGGCCTTTCACCAGGCCGACGCGGTGGTCGTGTCACAAGTCGCCCGCCAGGAACAGCTCAAGCCGGAGGAAAGGCTCGATCCGCAAAAGCTGCTGCAGGACATCCAATCGGACGGCCGCAATGCCGTGTATTTGACAGATGCGGACGCCATTGTCGCGCATTTGAGAAAGGAGGCGGCGGGCGGCGACGTCGTCGTTATTTTCAGCAACGGCGGCTTCGGGGGCATCCACGAGAAGCTCCTCGCCGCCCTGGGCGCGCGCCGCTGACGACCCGGTCAATCGCGCGTGATGGTGCCCTCGATTTGTCCGTGCGGCTCGTCCGTCGGCAGAAAAAGCTCGTTGCGGTTCTCCAGTCCGAACCGGGACAGGTCGATGAGCAGGCAATGCTTGTTGGGCATGGCCAGTGTGATCTTTGAAATCTCCGGCGCGGCTTTCAATGCGGCTTCGCCCATCTGAAACAGCGTCGCCTGCACCGAAGGACTGTAGGTCGTGGCAAACACCTTCAGCATCGCCTCCAGAATTCGCCCGTTTGTTCGGGCATGGCTCGCCGGCTGCCGCGCATAAAACCAGGCCGCGCGCAATTGGGTGGCAAAGATTCGGTCCTTGGTTCCACGAAGCGTGGTAAGTTTGTCGCGGACATCATAGCCTTCGAATCCTGACTGCGTGGTTTTGAGGATCAGCAAATCGTTGACGCCGGATTGCACGGTGGTCTCCTTGCGCGAACAGGTTACTTCGGCGAACGGTTTGGCCGGGCCTTTCTCGCTAAAACTATGGGCGTGGGGCCGGCCCCGCACGGCGATGCGCTCCCAACACCGTTCCGTCAGGCGCACCTGGGCCGTCTCCACTTGGGGATAGGCCTTTAGAAAATGCCGCCCGATGACGACACCGAACGCCTCGGTTTCCTCGCCCAGCTTCTCCTTCGCCAGCACGTTCACGGTATTCTTCATCGTGTCGGTCGGAACGACCAGGCGGTTGTCGCCTTTGGTGTAAGAAGCGTCGAAGCGGCCTTGGAGCATGACAGCAATCTCAAGTTCCTTCAGGGAATGCCGCCCGCCGCGCCGCGTGACTTTCATGACGCGCACCCGCGCCTTGCCATATTGATTATGCAGAAGTTTCATATCGCTTTGTCTGATGCCGCGATTATCGTAAGGAAGTCGTTGCAAATGACACGCTAAAAACGCAACCGGATGCAAACAAGCCACTCCATGGCTGAACTGAACGCGCTCGGCGCCGGGGACTTTGTCCGCCTCACCGGATCGGTCTTCGAAAATTCGCCCTGGGTCGCGCAGGAAGCAGCCCGACTCAGGCCCTTTTCAGGAAGGGCCGGGCTGCTCGGCGCGATGTGCGATGTGGTGCGAAAGGCTCCCGTTGACCAACAACTGGCATTGATCAGTGCCCACCCCGATCTGGCGGGCCGCCTGGCGCTGCCTTCGGAATCCTCGTCCGAACAGGCCGCCGCCGGGCTGAACAGCCTGACGCCCGGGGAGGCGGCGCTTTTTCACAGGCAAAACGATGCCTACCGGCGGAAGTTTGGTTTTCCGTTTGTCATTTGCGCGCGGCTGAATAATAAAGATGCCATCCTTGAGGGGTTTGCGCGGCGGCTGCAAAATTCGCGCGGACAGGAAATCCGCGCCGCGCTGGAGGAAATTTTTAAAATCGCCGGCCTGCGGCTGGGCGACTTGATTGTGGAGTGAACCATGCCGGAAAAACTGAGCACTCATGTACTTGACACTGCCCGCGGCCTGCCGGCGCGGGATATGCAAATCCAACTCTGGTCCTTGAACGGCCCGCGGCGCCGGTTGCTTAAGACGGTCCGCACCAATGCCGACGGGCGCACCGACGCCCCGCTGCTCGGCGCCGGGGAATTGCGCCCGGGCGAATACGAACTGGTGTTTTTCGTCGGGGACTATTTCGCAACGCAGCCCGGCGCGGCGGCTGGCCCCCGCTTCCTGGACCATGTGCCGGTGCGCTTCGGCATCGCGGACGCAACCGCTTCGTATCATGTCCCGCTGCTGTGTTCGCCGTGGTCATACAGCACCTATCGCGGAAGTTGAGGACGCATGAACTCATTGGACTTGATCATCCGCGGCGGACTGGTTGTCACCGAGACGGCGGTGGCTTGCGCGGACATTGGGATTGCCGCGGGAAAGATCGCCGCCGTCGAAACGTGCCTCGCCGGCACGGCCCGCCACACAATTGACGCCGCCGGATTGCATGTTTTTCCCGGCGTGATTGATGCGCACGTTCATTTCAATGAACCCGGCCGGACCGACTGGGAAGGGATCGACACAGGCTCCCGCGCCATAGCGGCGGGCGGCGGCACGATGTTCTTCGACATGCCCCTGAACGCCCATCCCCCTACTCTCGACGCCAAAAGTTTTCGCGAAAAACAGTCTCTGGCGGAGCAGAAATCGTTCGTTGATTTTGCGTTGTGGGGTGGGTTGGTTCCGCACAATCCGGACCAACTGGATGAGCTGGCCCGCTGCGGGGTGATCGGCTTCAAAGCCTTCATGTGCAACAGCGGCATCGACGATTTTGCCTTCGTCAGCGACGGCGTCTTGCGCGAAGGCATGAAGCGCGCGGCCGCCCTGCAATTGCCCGTGGCCGTCCACGCCGAAAGCGAGAGCCTGACCTCGCGCCTTTCCGCTGAAGCCGCCGCCGCCAATCGCACGGGGATTCGCGATTATCTGGCGTCACGTCCCATTGAAGCCGAATTGGAAGCCATCCGGCGCGCCATTGAGCTGGCCGGCGAAACCGGTTGCGCCCTGCATGTGGTGCATGTCAGTTGCGCGGCAGGCGTGCGCTTGATCGCGGCCGCGCGCAAGGCCGGCGTCGATGTCACCTGCGAAACCTGTCCGCACTATCTCGCGCTGACCGGCGGAGACGTCGGGAGAATCGGCCCCCTGGCCAAGTGCGCGCCACCACTGCGGCCAGCGCCGGAGCGGGAGCAATTATGGGGGGAATTGTTGGCCGAAAATATTTTGACCGTCGGTTCGGATCATTCGCCCTCGCCGCCGGAAATGAAACAGTCCTCGAACTTCTTCAAGGTTTGGGGCGGTATTTCCGGCGCGCAGCACTTGATGCCCCTGCTCATAACACTCGGCCATTTCGAACGCCAGGCGGATTTGTCCCTGTTGCTGCGGTTTTGTTCAGCCAACGTGGCGCGCCGCTTTAAATTGCCCGGCAAAGGCTGCATCGCCGCCGGCAACGACGCGGACCTGGCGCTGGTCAACCTTGACCAAAGCTTCGACGTTGGGGCGGAGGATTTGTGCTATCGCCACCGGCAAAGCCCCTACGTGGGCCGCCGCTTGCGAGGCTCGGTGCGCCGAACATTACTGCGAGGGCACACGGTATTCCAAGACGGCCAGTCTGTGGCAAAACCCCAAGGCCGCCTAGTCCGGCCATTTACACCCCCTCCAATATGAGTCTCTTACCGCGCGCAGCCAAAAAACTGCTCGTTGCCAATCGCAACGAAATTGCCATCCGCGTCTTTCGCGCAGCCACCGAACTGGGGTTGCGCACCGTGGCCATTTACGCCCGGGAGGATCGTCTCAGCATCCACCGTTTCAAGGCCGACGAAGCGTATCTCGTCGGCGGGGATAAAGGCCCCGTCGGCGCTTACCTCGATATTCCCGGAATCATCTCGCTGGCCACGGAGAAGCAGATCGACCTTATCCATCCCGGTTACGGCTTTTTGGCCGAGAATGCGGCTTTCGCCCGTGCTTGCGTCAAAGCCGGCATCACTTTCGTCGGCCCACGCCCTGAAATCATCGAATTGATGGGCAACAAAGTCGCCGCCCGCGCGCTGGCCCGGAAGGCTGGCGTGCCCACTTTGCCCGGCACCGATGAACCGGTGATGGACCGCGTCGCGGCCCTGAAAATCGCCCGCGAAATCGGGTTCCCGCTGATCGTCAAAGCAGCCTTTGGTGGCGGCGGACGTGGCATGAGGGTGGTGCAGAAATCGGCCGATCTGGCCCATCTCCTCGATGAAGCGCAAAGCGAAGCCGGACGCGCCTTTGGCGATCCCGCTGTCTTTCTGGAAAAGTACATCCCGCGCGCCAAGCACATCGAAGTTCAGATCCTGGGCGACCGCCACGGCAGCGTCCTGCATCTCCATGAACGCGATTGCTCCGTGCAGCGCCGCCACCAGAAGGTAATCGAAATCGCCCCTGCCGTCGCCTTGCCCGAGACCGTGCGGAACGAATTGTGCCAGGCAGCCGTGCGCCTGGCGCGCGCCGTCCGTTACGACAATGCGGGCACGGTGGAGTTTCTTTATGATCTTGACAAGCATCAGTGGTACTTCATCGAAGTCAATCCGCGCATCCAGGTCGAACACACCGTCACCGAAGTGATTACCGGGGTTGATTTGGTGCGCTCGCAAATTCTCGTCGCGCAGGGCTGCGCTTTGCGCGGGCCGGAAATCAATCTCCCGCCGCAGGAGGAAATGCCGCGCGTGGGCTGCGCAGTGCAGTGCCGCGTCACGACCGAAGACCCCGGGAACAAGTTCACCCCCGATTACGGAAGGATTCTGACCTACCGCTCCACCGGCGGACAGGGAGTTCGTCTTGACGGCGGCATGGGTTACGCCGGCGCGGTCATTACGCCTTTTTACGACTCGTTACTGGTAAAAATCACCACCTTCGGCCGGGATTTCGAGCTGGCCTTGCAGCGCATGGACAGGGCTTTGCGCGAATTCCGGATTCGCGGCGTCAAAACAAACATTCCTTTCCTGGAAAACGTCATCGCCAATCCCGTCTTCCGCTCGGGCCGGGCGCCGACCACGCTCATTGATACGACGCCCGATCTTTTCAAATTCACGCCCCGCCGGGATCGCGCCACCAAACTGCTGGCTTTTCTGGGCGACGTCATTGTCAACGGCAATCCCCAGGTGAAAGGCTGCGTGCTCAACGCCGTCCTGCCCCCGGTGGCTCCCCCGCCCCACGACCACAAGGAACTCCCGCCGCACGGAACCCGCCAACTCCTGCTCAAATTGGGGCCGAAAAAGTTTGCCGGGTGGACTCTGCGCCAGAAGCGCCTGCTCATCACGGACACGACATTTCGCGATGCCCATCAATCCCTTCTCGCCACGCGCGTGCGTACCTATGACATGCTGGCCGTTGCTCCCGCCATGGCGCAGCGCGCCTCCCAATTATTCAGCCTTGAAATGTGGGGTGGCGCCACCTTCGACACGGCGATGCGTTTCCTGCATGAGGATCCTTGGGACCGACTGCGGCTCCTGCGCGCAAAAATTCCCAACATCTGCTTTCAGATGCTCTTTCGCGGCGCCAACGCCGTCGGCTATTCCAATTACCCGGACAACGTCGTCACCGGCTTCGTCAAACAAGCCGCCGCCTCCGGCATTGATATCTTCCGCATTTTCGATTCGCTCAATTACACCCCGAATTTGCAGGCGGCCATGGCCGCGGTCCGCCAAACCGACGCCGTCTGCGAGGCGGCGATTTGTTATACCGGGGATATTCTCGATCCCCGGCGGACCAAATATTCGCTCAAATACTACCTCAAGCTGGCCAGGGAATTGGAAAAAATGGGGGCGCATTTTTTGGCGGTAAAAGATATGGCCGGCCTGTGCAAGCCCTTTGCCGTTTACGCGCTGGTCAAGGCGCTCAAGGAAGAAATCGAGTTGCCCGTTCACTTTCACACCCACGACACCAGCGGCATCAACTCCGCCTCCGTCTTGAAAGCCAGCGAGGCGAGGGTCGATGTCGTCGATCTCGCCCTCGCCTCGATGAGTGGTTCCACCAGCCAGCCCAATCTTAATTCCATCGTGGCCGCCCTGGCCCATACCCCGCGCGACACGGGCCTTGATTTGGCCGCGCTCAACGAGTTTTCCGACTATTGGGAGGATGTCTCCGTCTTTTACGCTCCCTTCAATACCGCCCCGCGCGCAGGAACGGCTGACGTTTACAACCACGAAATGCCCGGCGGCCAATACACTAATTTGAAGGAACAAGCCGCCAGCATGGGCTTGGACCGGCGCTGGCCGGAAATCGCCCACACCTACGCCGCAGTCAACCAGCTTTTCGGCGACATCGTCAAAGTTACTCCCAGCAGCAAGGTGGTGGGCGACATGGCGATGTTTCTCCTCTCGCGCGGCATCAAGCCCGCCGACGTCTTGAATCTTGAACCCGGCAGCGTCCCCTTCCCCGCTTCCGTCATCGACATGCTGATGGGCCAGCTTGGACAGCCCGCTGGAGGCTGGCCAAAGAAACTTCAAAAAATCGTCCTGGGCAACTGCAAGCCGGTTCGGGGACGCCCTGGTGCCGGCCTGAAACCGCTCAATCTGGAAAAAATCAGGGAGAACCTTTCCCACAAGCTCAAGCACGACACCTCCCAGGATGACCTTTACAGCCACTTGATGTATCCGGAAGTTTTCGCTGAATTCGCCCGATTCTCGCGCGATTACAGCAACGTGGCAGTCCTCCCAACGCCCGCCTTTTTCTACGGCCTGAAGCCGGGCGAAGAAATCTCCGTGGATATCGAGGAGGGGAAAACTCTCTTCATCAAATTCATCCACCACGGCGACGTGGACGAGGACGGGCGGCGCGCTCTTGTTTTCGAACTCAACGGCATGGCCCGCGAAGTGACCGTTCTCGATCGCGCCGTCCAGCCCAAGGCCATCGCGCGCCCCAAAGCTGATCTGGCCGATCCACTCCAGGTCGCCGCGCCCATTCCCGGCTTGATCACTTCGCTGGCCGTGGGCGTCGGGAGCAAAGTAGGCAAGGGCGATAAATTATTGACTCTCGAGGCCATGAAAATGCAAAGCACCCTTTACGCCTCCCGCGAGGGAATCGTGGCCGCGATTTATGCCCGGGTGGGCGAGACAGTCGAAAGCAAAGACCTCCTGGTCCAGTTGCGAAAATAGGGCACAATTCAAATATGTCATTACTTGCTGGAAAAATCGGTTTAGTCGTCGGCGTGGCCAACAAACGGTCCATCGCCTGGGCCATCGCCCAAGCCTGGCACGAAGCCGGCGCCAAGCTTGCCTTCACCTACCAGGGTGAGCGCCTGAAGGACAACGTCGCGGAACTGGCCGGCGTCTTCGGGGCCGATACGCTGCTTCTCCCCTGCGACGTCACCAATGACGATGAGATCGCCCGCGTCTTCGCCGAAGTCGGCGGCAAATTTGGCCGGCTCCATCTGCTCCTTCACTCCGTGGCCTTCGCTCCGCGTGAGGCGCTGGAAGGCGATTTTTTGGGCACCACGCGCGAAGCCTTCCGCGTGGCCCACGATGTCAGCGCCTATTCGCTGGTGGCGCTGGCCCGCGGCGCGGCCCCGCTCATGACCGAAGGCGGCAGCATCGTGGCCATGAGCTATTACGGATCGAGAAAAGTGGTGCCGCATTACAACGTGATGGGCGTGGCCAAAGCGTCCCTCGAAGCCTGCGCCCGCTACCTGGCCTATGATTTGGGTCCGAAGAAGATCCGGGTCAACTGCATCAGCGCCGGCGCTGTCAATACTTTGGCGGCCCGCGGCATAGCCGGTTTCACGGACATGCTCAAACACTATGAAACCCACGCCCCGCTCAAACGCAATGTCCTGCCCGACGAACTGGGCGCCACGGGAACCTTTTTGGCCAGCGACGGCGCGGCGGCGATCACCGGCCAGGTCCTTTACGTCGATTGCGGCTACCAGATCATGGGCATGTGATCTCGACCGCTCCAAAGCAGGCCACTACGCCGGCGGCGCGCCAGCAGCGGGTTCTTCGTCCTCTTCCTTTTCCTCGCTGATGACCGGGGCGATGGCCTTGAGTTTATCCGGGCCTTCCAAGTCAATTAATTTCACGCCCTGGGTGTTGCGGCCCGCCTCGCGGATGTCGCTCACCCGCGTCCGCACCATTTGGCCGGTCACCGTAATGAGCATGATCTCGTCCGCGTCCTTGACGGTCAGCGCGCCGACAACATTGCCCGTCCTCTCGTTGGTCTTCATCGTGATGATGCCCTTGCCCCCGCGCGATTGAGGACGGTATTCGGCAAAATCGGTGCGTTTGCCGATGCCATTCTCACCGGCGACCAGCAATGTCGCATCCGACACCATCACCGCCAGCGCCACCACGGCATCGGATGCGCCGAGGTTGATGCCGCGAACTCCGCCGGCGCTGCGGCCCATGGACCGCACATCCGATTCGGAGAATCGAATGCTCATGCCTTCCCGCGTGATCAGCACCACGTCGTCGCCGGGATTCGTCACTTCGTTGGTTTCAACCATGCCGCCGTGGGTGAGCTTGGCGTCAATCAGAGCGTCCCCTTCCTCAATGGTGATGGCGATGATGCCGCCTTTGCGCACGTTGCCAAATTCATTGAGTGAAGTTTTTTTGACAGTGCCCTTCTGCGTCGCAAAGAACACTTCGCCTGGTTGCGTCCAGGTGATGTCATCCTTGTTCGGGCCGGTCTTGGAAATGACACGAATCAGTGCTGCGATGTTTTCCCCCGCCTTCAATTCGAGCAGGTTGGCAATGCTGCGGCCCTTGGCGGCGCGCCCCATGTCCGGCACTTCGTGGACGCGCTCCACGTACACACGCCCGGTGTCGGTGAAAAACATCAGATAATCGTGCGTGCTGGCGGTGAAAAGATGCTCGATGAAATCATCCGCCTCGCCCGGCGTGGCCGATGCTTCGCGCGTGGTCATCCCGATCACGCCTTTGCCCCCGCGGCGCTGGGCGCGGTAGGAACTGACATTGGTGCGCTTGATCAAACCCGCATGGGTGATGGTGATGATGACCCCTTCGTTGGCGATCAGGTCTTCGATGGCAATCTCGCCCTCGTCAGGAATCAGCTCCGTCAATCGCGGCGTGGCAAATTTCTCCTTAATCTCCTTCAATTCCGCTTTGATGATGGCGAAGACGCGCGCTTCCCTCGCCAATATGTCGAGCAAATCCTTGATTCGTTCGAGCAATTGCGTGTATTCCTCCCGCACCTTGCCCGTCTCCAATGCCGTCAATTGGTAAAGCCGCAATTCCAGGATGGCGTTGGCCTGGGCTTCACTGAAGGAATAGCGCCCGCTCGTCAGGCGCTCCTCGCTGCGAATGACCACGCTGATATGCTCCACCTGCTGGCGTGTAAAGTCGAAGGCCAGCAGCTTGATCTTGGCCTCTTCGCGGTTGTTCGACTGTCGGATGATGCGGATGAATTCGTCCAGGTTGGCCAGGGCAATGAGATAACCATCCAAAGTCTCGGCGCGCTCCTCCGCCTTGCGCAATTCAAAGCGGGCGCGGCGGATGACCACTTCGCGCCGGTGCTCGATGTAGCAATTGATCAACTCCTTCAGCCCCAGGGTCTTCGGACGGCCGTGGTCGATGGCCAGGGCGTTGACCGCAAAGCTGCTTTCCAGCGCGGTGTGCTGATACAAATTATTTATGACAACCTTGGCGATGGCGTCGCGTTTGATTTCAATCACCACCCGCGTGTTTTCGTCGGACTCATCGCGCACGGCCGTGATGTCGGTGATGACCTTCTCATTGACCAGCTCGGCGATGCGTTCCACCAGGGTGGCGCGATTGACGTTGTAGGGTATGGCGGTGATGATGATTTGTTCGCGGCTGCCCTTGAGTTCCTCCACGCCCATTTTGCCGCGGATTTTCACGCTGCCCCGCCCCGTCTTGAAATAATCCTTGATCCCTTCCAACCCGCAGATCATGCAACCGGTCGGAAAATCCGGCCCTTTGATGTGTTGCATCAATTGCTCGACGGTAATCTCCGGATTGTCGATTTGCGCGCAGACACCGTCAATCACTTCCCCAAGATTATGCGGGGCCATGTTGGTGGCCATTCCGACAGCGATGCCCGTGCCCCCATTGACCAGCAGGTTGGGAAAGGCGGCCGGAAAGACGGTTGGTTCGGTGCGGGTTTCATCATAATTCGGAACAAAATCGACCGTTTCCTTATCCATGTCCTGCATGAGCGCCGCGCCCAGATGAGTCAGCCGCGCTTCGGTATAGCGCATGGCCGCGGGAGGGTCGCCCTCGACCGAACCGAAGTTTCCCTGTCCGTCCACCAAAGGCTGCCGCATCGCCCAGGGTTGCGCCATGTGGACCAGCGTCGGATAAATCACCGCCTCGCCGTGCGGATGATAATTGCCGCTCGTATCCCCGCAAATCTTGGCGCACTTGCGGTGTTGCCGGTTGGGATACAGGGACAAATCCTGCATGGCAAACAGGATGCGCCGTTGCGAAGGCTTCAACCCGTCCCGCACGTCAGGCAGGGCGCGGGATATAATCACCGACATCGAGTAATCCAGAAATGAATTCTTGATCTCGTCGGCGACGTTGATCTTCTCAATTTTTTCGTTGGCCGCAAATAGCGGCGTGTTCCCGACCGGCAATTGGTTTGTCTCGTCGGTTCCGTTTTGACCGGGTTCGTCTGGCATGGATGGTATTTAAAGTGATTGGCGCGCGCGGCGGTTTTAAACGTCCAGGTTCCGCACGTTCAGAGCGTTGTCTTCGATGAATTGGCGGCGCGGCTCCACCTCGTCGCCCATCAGTTTGGTGAACATTTCCTCGGCCTCGACCAGGTCCGTCATATCGATGCGCAGGAGTTTGCGGTGCTCCGGGTTCATGGTCGTTTCGAACAATTCCCTCGCGTTCATTTCGCCCAACCCCTTGAAGCGTTTGATCTGAATCCCCCGTTTGCCCGCCTCCTTGACCCCGGCCAGGATTTCTGCAATCGAAAAAAGCGGCTTCGACGCCGCCCGCTCGCCCTCGCCCTCTATCAATTCGAACAGCGGCTTGTCCTGCGCGGAATAATGCTCCACGTTCAGGCCCTTCTTCTCCAACTGGGCCAGCAATTCCATCACCGCCTTGCTTTCGTGCAACTCAACGTGCCGCGCCCGGCGCGTGTTGCCGTTTCTCGGCTTGTCGCTCTTTTCCCGGTCAGCCTTCTCGATCATTGTCGTGTCCGTTTCTTCGCCGAACAATTTTAAGTCCGGGTTCGCCGTGCCAAATTCGTCCAACTCCTTTTCGGTGTGGAAATAATGCACGGTTTCATCATTGCCATCGCGCACCTTGACCAGGTGCCGGGGCACTTCGTGCGTCGTGGGATGACGGTGCTCGATGTAATCGCCAAATTCACCCCCATGACGCCGCAGGGACTGGACGTATTTGTCCAGCGACTCGAGCAGACCGAGGATTTCCCCCAATTGCTTTTCGGACATCTCCTTGTTGGTCGCCAAATCGCGCAAGCGCACGTCCTCCGTGCCGAGCTGGATCAGGATTTTGTTCATCTGCACGTCGTCATCCACGTATTCCACCCGCTTTTTGCGCGCAATCTGGTAGAGCGGCGGCTGGGCGATATAGACATAACCCTGCTTCACCAGTTGCGGCATCTGCCGGTAAAAAAATGTCAGCAATAACGTGCGGATGTGCGAGCCGTCCACGTCCGCATCCGTCATGATGATGATCTTGTGGTAGCGCAATTTCGACCCGTCAAACGCCCCCTCCCCTTCCCCGTCGCCAATCCCCGTGCCGATGGCCGTGATCATGGTGCGGATTTCCGTGTTTTGCAGCACCTTGTCCAGCCGCGCCTTTTCCACGTTGATCAGCTTGCCGCGGATGGGCAGGATCGCCTGGAATTTCCGGTCCCGCCCCTGCTTGGCCGACCCGCCGGCCGAATCCCCTTCCACAATGTAAAGTTCCGTGTTGGCCGGATCCCGGTCCGAGCAATCCGCCAGTTTGCCGGGCAACCCGCCCCCGGTCAGCGCGCTTTTGCGCACGGTGTCGCGGGCCTTGCGCGCCGCCTCGCGCGCGCGCGCCGCCATCAGGCTCTTGTCGATCACCTTCCGCGCCACCGGCGGATTCGCGTCAAAGAAACTCATCAACCCCTCGTAAACAACGGACGAAACGATGCCTTCGATCTCCGTGTTGACGAGCTTGACCTTGGTCTGCGACTCAAAACGCGGATTCGGCAGCTTGACACTCAACACGCACACCAACCCCTCCCGCACGTCATCGCCCGAAATGGCCGGGTCCTTTTCCTTCAACATCTCATTCGAGCGCGCGTATTGATTAATGGCGCGCGTCAGCGCCGTGCGGAACCCGGTCAAATGCGTCCCGCCATCCGAATTGGCAATCGAATTGGCGAAGCACAGGATTTGATCAGTATAGCTGTCGTTGTATTGCATGACGCAATCCACGATGACGTCGTCCTTTTGCCGGGCCAGCACGATTGGCTTGGGATGAAGCAGCTCTTTGTTGCGGCCAAGCTGCCGCACAAATTGCTCGATGCCCTCGCGATACAGGAACGTCTCCCGCTTGTTCTCCACCCGCTCGTCCTTCAAATTGATCTCCAGCCCCGGATTCAAAAAGGCCAGTTCGCGCAACCGGTTGGCCAGCAGATCGAACTTAAACTCGGTCGTGATGGTGAATATCGTCGGATCGGGCTTGAAAGTGATAAGCGTGCCGGTGCTCTTCGATTTGCCGATGACCTCCAGCTTCTGCTTGGTCACGCCCCGCTCGAACGCCATATAATACACGAGATTGTCGCGCGACACCTCCACCTTGAACCAGTCCGACAACGCATTGACGCACTTGGCCCCAACCCCGTGCAGGCCGCCCGAATATTTATACGCCCCCTGGCCGAACTTGCCCCCCGCATGCAAATTGGTCAGGACCAACTCGACCGCCGGCATGTTCCATTTGGGATGATTATCCACCGGAATGCCGCGTCCGTCGTCCCGGATTGAAATCGATCCATCCACATGGACCGTAACGTCGATTTTATTGCAAAAGCCCGCCAAATGCTCGTCGATGGAATTGTCCAGCACCTCGAAAACAGAATGATGCAACCCGCGTTCATCGGGGTCGCCGATATACATTCCGGGGCGTTTTCGGACTGCCTCCAACCCCTCCAATTTATCAATTTTCGACGCGTCGTATTTCTCGGTTTTGTCTGGCGCGGTATTCGTCATGTCACAATTTCCCTCATCAAATTTGCGATTAAAAACACTCTTTGCGCGATGGACTTTTGGGTCTCCTCCGCAACCCCGTAAATTTACGAAAAAACGGAAAAAGAGACAACCCTTAATTTGATGTTTTTTTGCCGCGGAACCACCATTACTGGTGTGTCTATTTTGACCGCTCCACCAAAGATTGTGGTCGCATCTGGGGAGCGCGGGCGTCCCGCCCACACCGTTTGGCGTCCCGCCAAATACACAGTTCTTCGATGCCAAAAAAGCAGAGAATCCAGCACTTCGCTAAGGATTCCGTTATTCAGCCCCTACAATATGAGTTACACTTTCGTTTGCTACGTCTAAAGGCGGAGGCGGTGGCTGAGAGCAGACTGAGGGGATTGTAATGGTGGGGGCCGTTCTTGGCGGCGAAGTCGTGATAAAGGCTGGCTTGGCTGGCTTAATCTCCTCCTGATTCCAAGCGCCGCCGCTCTTTGGAGAATACCAACCTGTGACAGGATGGTTTAAAGACTCTGGTTCCACGGCATTTTCAGTTCTTCACCGTAAAGGCGCTGGAAGAGGCGGCGTTTGCGTTCCGCTTCCGTCAGGCCGGGAGGCAACGAGGCCAGCACCATGCGCCGCGCAGCCTCGAAGCTTTCCGCGCCCATGCGCATTCGTTCCGCGCCGGACAACGCCATCAGCCGGATCCGCACCATCTCGGCAATTTCGGGCGCCGTATCAGTCATGGCTTGCATTCCTCCCATAATGTAGTCAGTCCCAGTTCCTTCGTCCAGCGCTCGATGTAGTCGCTGTCGCAGCCCGCGCCAATGAGGTTTTTGACATCGCGAAGTTGCTGGTCGGAATGGGAATCCTTCGCCCACCAAAGCTTGGAAATGATCAGGTCTTCCTTGCTTGCGACCCATGTCGAGAAATCTTCGATGGCGATGCGCTGCCGGCGCTCAAACTCAACGCGACGATAAGGGGTGTCCTTGCGGACAATGCAATCGACTTTGATGACGCTTTCCTGGTGGATAACATTGAAGAGCGACTCGTGCGCGATGGAATCGCTGACGGCTTCCCGGGACACATAGTAGTCAGGCGTAAAAAGGCGCACGATTGCGTCAACGTTCTGCGGCACAAGCGCGACCACGAGATCGATGTCACGCGTCATACGGGGCTGCGCGTAAAAGTTCATCGCCATCGACCCGGTGAGCATATAGGCAAATCCGCCCCGCTCCAGCCGGGCTGAAACATCCCGAACGATGTCGATCTCGTCTTGCATGCCAAATCCAAATTGATTATTTTAGGCCAACCGCGGACAAAGCCTCCACCGCCCCCCGGCAGCCTGTCAAGCTCCGAATCCCGTCCAGGTTAATTATTGTATAAATTTTATTTTGACTTTTATATCTAATATATTTAGTTTAGCAAAGTGAGGATGATGAAGGGACAGCAATTTGCCCGCAAGAAAGCGCGGGAGTCGCAGAATGGGATTTTTATTCTCGTCCAGCAACAGGTCCTCTTTTTCATTCCTTTGACAATTCGTGCTTTGTCGGCGCTTCATCGCGTGCCATCCCGAACCCAATCAAAGTGGTTTTATCGCGCCAGCCAGTCTCCCCACCGTCGTCAAAGCCCGTGCAAATAGTCCATAATGAATAACTTGCGATATTGTTCCGTCCAGCGGACTTGCCGCCTGGCGACGGCGGAAGCCGTTTCGGAGACTGCGAATCAAGCTCAGTCAAACCAAGTCACACCGAATCAAGGTGATTTTTTGTTTACTATGGGTGTGATTATTTTAGTTAACATCCTCCAGTGTTATACAACTAACTTGCCATGAGCAACTTACGGAAAGGCTGGCAATTTCCGGCTGCATCCGCCGTTTTGACCGGCTCACCCACCTTTCAGGACCTGCTCTGTCAATTCCAGATCCTTTTCCAGGGCCAGCTTTGGCTTGATCTTGCGGGACTGCAACGCGCCGTGATAAGCGCGCACCGCTTCTTCCGGGACGATCTGGCCGTCCGTAATCAATCGCAGCATTTCGAGGAAGAGGAGTTGATGCTCGGCCTGGTTGATTTTTCGGCCGAAAAGGGCAACGCGCGCCCCGTGCTTCTGTGCGTCGTGGATCAGTTTGAAGGCGTCGTGCGTCGTGCCGGCCGCGCCGCCCAGGATTCCCACTACAAGGTTCGGATCGTATTGCGCCAGTTCCTCCATGCAACGGGGGCCGTGATACGCGATTTTCAAAAAGAGGGGACGCCCCGCCCCCGCCACTCCGGCCAGGCTGCGGATGATCATGTCATTGATGAATTCGCCGGTTTTGTCGGCGGGAATGCCGGTCGCTGTGTTCGGATCGAAAACCTCCAGAAAATATCGGAAACGTTTGCGTTCCGCCTCTTCGCGAAATTCCTTGAACGCCAGCAGCGTCTCGCGGTCCCGCGCCAGATCGTTGGTAAAGGTGACGGAATACAGGCCAAGATCGGCGCCGGGCGCTTCGCCTTCGCCGCCTTTGGGATCCAATCTGCCGTATTGTATGTGGTCGATGGAGGCGGAACGAAACGGTTGTGCCGGCTGCCGTGTGTAACTCCCGTGGCGCACCGCCCAGATGTCCGTCGAGTCATTGGCCCGGGCCGCCGGGGTGACATGCGTGTCGCGGAACAAGCCTTCCTGAATGGTCAAACGCTCGTTGACCGAGACGGACATGAGCATGAGGTCAACGACCCCCTGCTCCACCTCCTCGCGAATAATATCCAGAAACTCCGGCAAATTCCTGCAGCCAAACTCCTCCCGGCTCCAGATTTCAGGCGAAAAACTTGCCGGCCGCGGCCCTTCCGCCGACAGCCAGGCGCGCGGTCCGGGTGCGCGCACGCCAAAGGCCATGTCCCCGTCCTTGGCGTCGGCGATGATGAAGGCGCGCCCGGTTGGGTCCTCCTTGATTTCAGCCAGCTTGGTGTCGAGCGACTTGACGAAAGGCATGCTCTATTCCCCTTTCCTTGCACTGGCTCTTCCGCAGCGGGGATCGGGAATGCCCAAGGTCTGCTTGATGGCGAGCAAATCCCGCAATTGGACTTCCGAAAAGGTCTTCAACGGAGCGCCCAGTTGGGACGCGATCACGATAGTGTGGCAATAAGCTTCCACGATTTCCATCTTGAAATAGGCATCTTCCAGGCTGACGTGGCTCCAGGAAACCACGCCGTGATTGGCCATCAAAATGGTGTTGTGATGATCGGTCAGCCCGGCAACGAGTTTGCCCATTTCCGGCGTGCCGGGCGTGCGGTAGGGCGCAATTGGCACCTTGCCGATGAACACTTCGATTTCCGGCAGCATGCAACTTGGCGGCTCCACCCCTGCCACGGCGAAGGCGGTGGCGTGCGGCGGATGACAATGGACTGTGGCCACCGCCCGCCTCTGGCGTTTCATGATTTGCAGGTGCATCAGGATTTCGCTGGTGCGCTTCTTCGTGCCCGCAAGCTGGTTGCCGTCCAGGTCAACCAGGCACATGTCTTCCGGCTTCATAAAGCCCTTGGAAACGAGCGTCGGCGTGCAGAGGGCCAGATTTTCCCCGACCCGGATGGCCATGTTGCCGCCATTGCCATCCACATAAGCGCGGGACCAGAGGCGCCGGCCTATCTCGCAAAGCTGCAGCTTGAGCGCCCGCGTTCCGGGCGAATTGAAAAAGACCTTGTCCGTTTTATTCTTGACATTGTTCATGGCGATAACTTCACCTTATTTTACCCCGCCAAGATTAGGATGAGCGACTGGAAACCGCCATGCAAAAGAATGCAACGCCTCCCCAACCGCCGCCACGGGCAGCGCCTCAAGACCGGCCGGCGCGCGCAGGATTTTCATGCGCGGAGACTGCGGACGCCACGTTGTGAAGTCGGTTTCCCCCCAAAGGACCAAGCCGGGCAAATCCAGCGCCGCCGCCAGATGGGTGACGCCGGAGTCGTGTCCGATGAACGCCGCACAGGCCTGCATCTGCCGGGCCAGTTCGAACAACGGCAGATTCTGGGCAATGTGCGCGCGGCCAGCCGGCAAAGCGGCCGCAAGGCGGGCGCACCGCTCCCCTTCCGCCTCGCCGCCGATCAGCAGGAAGCCGCAGGAAGATTGGCCGATCAGCCGCTTGAGCAGCTCCGCCCATTTGGCTTCAGGCCAGTTTTTCCGTTCGCTGCCGCTGCCGGGATGAAGCGCCAGACGCGGCGGCGCGGCGGGTGTCACCGCTGGCAAAGGAAGGCGCGGAACCGGATCGGCCCCGTGAACGTCGAGCGCCTGCAACGGCCGCAACAACTGTTCGGTGGCGTGGACCCCCGCCGTTTCATTGGGCCGATGCGGCCCCGCGATGAACAGCGCGGAAGAACATCGGACCACGTTGCAGCGAAAAACGCCCTGCGGATCGTGCAAATAGGAAACGATGCAACCAAACCCTGCGAACCACGCGCCCGCCTCGGCCGGCCAGGAGCCATCGGGAACAAAGAAACCGGTAAAGCGCGGAGATTCCAGAGCAGTAGCGTCATCCGCCAATCCGGCTGCCACGGACAGCGAGGCCACGGACGGATAACCGAGGATTTCCAACCGATGCCCCGGAAAACGGCGGCGCAGGGCGGCCAAAACAGGAAGAGTCAGTATGAAATCCCCCAAGGCGCCCCCGCGAATCACCAGAATCCTTCCATTTGCCGCATGTTCCAAGCTGGTCATTGTATAGATTCAGGATGCCTCCGGCAGAATGGGCCATAAAGCGTTTTCCATTGAAAATCACTCAAGTTTTACCAACGCCCGCCGATGGATAAGCGTTAGTAGGATTGTTGCATGAAACCCCAATCTGCGACCCCCGCAGTTTGGGCATGCAGAATATGGCGTGGATACATGGATCGCTATGAAAGCTGATGAGATCATTGCCCAGGTAAAGGATTTGCCGGTGGTGTCGGAAACCGCCCGCAAGCTGGCCATTCAACTCAACCAACCCAACCTGCACCGGGACGAACTCGTCGCCACCCTGCGTTGCGACAATGTCCTCACCGCCAAGCTGCTGCGAGCCTGCAACTCGGCCGAGTTCGGCGCGCGCGAACCGGTCGTTTCTCTCGACCAGGCCCTGTTGCTGCTCGGCGACAACATGATTTTCCGCATGGTCTGCTCCATCGGTTTTGGCGGCTCTTTGGGGGCTTCGGCGCCCGGTTACGATACCGAAGCCAACGGCCTCTGGAGCCATTCCCTCAGCACAGGTATCGGCGCAGAATATCTGGCCGAGGTTCAATCCTACGGCAATTATCCCCAGGCCACTGCTTTTACCGCCGGCTTGCTTCATGACATCGGCAGGACTGTCATTTGCAAGATCTTGACACCCAAGACCCGGACCGACATCCGGGCCAAAATCTTCGAAGAATCCCTCTCGAGGGTCGAGGCAGAAAGGGCCGTATTGGGAGCCGATCACAGCGAAATTGGGGCCTGTTTGCTGAAGAAATGGTCTTTGCCGGAGCCAATCATCGAAGCCGTGGCCAACCATCATTCTCCTGTGGTCGAGCCTTCCATTCATTTATCAGCGGTGGTGTATCTCGCCGATTGCGCCGCGCACCTTTCCAATTCCGCCAACACGTGTCCAGGAGGGCAAGCCGAGGCTGACCAGGCCAAAATGACGGCCGCAGAAGCGTTGCGGATGGACGTGGAAAAAGTCGAACAATTCATCTCGGGGATCCAAGGCGCCTTGCACTCGCTTTCTCCGCTTGTGGCCACTGCATAATCCGTCCTACTTTATTTTATTAGCGTGTCTCAGGTTCAGACCGCCATGGCCGCTTCGGCCTTCTTCATCGCAGCGGCCAATGCCCCTGCCGCCGCCGGCAGGACGGCCCCGAGATCCTCCATTTTTTCGCCGATCTCCTGCACCACGGAGTTGGCCTTGCATTTGAGCAACTGCCGGTACCATCCCAGGAACTCCTGGCTGACCAACCTTTCGTTCTGTGGCGTGAACCGCCGCTGGCACCCGCCCGCGAGCACTTCGCAAAGGGTCAGGGCGGCCAGATGCCGCGCGGAATTGGGATAATGGGCGCGGCTCCACAGAGGCAGGGCCGGCGCCACCTGCTGATGCAGCATCAAAGCTTCGGCGCGTTGCAGCAGGATGCCGGAATCTTCAGGCAGGTGTTTCATGGCCTCGCCAGTCCAGTCCTGGGCGAACTCCAGGAACTCCGGCTGGCTCAGGGCAATCTGACCGCCCAACAGCCAGGCTTGAATATCCCGGCCATTCCCGGCCACCAACTCGTTCAACAGTTTCAAGGCCTCGATCGGCCTGCCCTGTTGGAAGTGGAACTTCGCGAAATCGAAACGCACGGGGCGTGATTGGGGATCCTCGACCAGGGCTTCACGGAAGGTTGTTTCCGCTTCAGCGTTCACTCCCAGCGCGGTCAGAGAAAGGGCCAGGCAATGACGGGGGCCGGCCTTGCGAACTTCCTTGTGAATGGGCGAAAGCGTGGGCTGCCCGCGTTTTGCCAGGCATTGGCGCATTTGCTCCACGGCTGCATCAGGCTGCTTGAGTTCCAGCCGGGCCAGTCCGAGCATGAAATGTTGGGAGGCCGTCAACCCGGCGGATTGGGCAAAGGGCTGCTGCCAAAGATCCACGATCTCGCTGAAGCGCCCGGCGCCAAGCAAGTGGGTCGTCAGTTGCGTCAGCAGGGTTTCGCGCAATTCGGGCGCAACCTGCTGAGGAGGCAAGGCGGACATGAGCCGCAACGCCTCGCGATATTGCTCCAAGCCAGCCTCGGCCTGGCCGGACCGCGTCAATTCCAATCCGAGGTTCATCACCAAATTGGGTTCGCCGGGCATTTCTTCCAGGGCGAGCTTCAGCAGGCGCAGGTTGCGCGCGCACTTGCCGCGGCTGTCAACCACTTCCTTCTTGTAGCCCTGGTGCAGCAATGCGGTGCGCCCCAGCCGGTTTTCCAAACCCCACTCCCTGGCGCGCACTTCCAGGCTGCTGAAAACCTGCTCGTGAACCCGGCCCACATAGAAAAGGCCCGGCGCGTTGCGGAACAGGCGCGGCACGTAGCTGCACCCCTCGTCTTCGAAGCCCTGGTCAATGATGGGCAGTCGGTATCCCATCACTTCGCTTGTTTGCATTTCCTTCAGGATCATCTGTCGATGTTCGGGCGACAGTTCCTCGTCGGCATCCAGGCATAAAACCCAATCCCCGGTGACATATCTCAGGGCCTCGTTGCGGGCGGCGCTGAAATCATCGTTCCAGGCAAAGAAATGCGTCTCGGCATTGAATCGTTTGGCGATCTCCACCGTGCCATCCGTCGAACCTGTGTCCACCACCACAATCTGCCCGGCGATGTCGCGGACCGACTGCAAACAGCGCTCAAGAAATTGCTCCTCGTTTTTGGCGATCAGACAGACAGTCAGTCGTGGTGTCTTCCCGGCCTTCTCCGTCATCGCCGGTGGAAGAACAAACCGCCCGGGCTTGCCGTTTCCACGCGTATTGGCTTTGACGAATTGTTGCGCGGGTTTCCAATGCGGCGCAAGCGAAGCCGCATACTGTCCGCTGCGGCGCGCAGCGTCGAAATCTCCCGCCGCCCGCGCCATTTCGCCCAGGAACAGGCAGGCTTCGGGATGAAACGGGCGCGCTTGCATGGCCGCGCAGGCGGAGTCCCATGCAGCCTTAAAATTTTTCGCCTTCAACAAACCGCGCGCTTCTCCCAAATGGCCAACGAGGGCGCATGCCGGCAGTTTGATTGGCGTTGCCGCCTTGGCCGGTTTCGGAGTGACAGCCGCGGCCACGGGGGCTTTCGCGACCTCGTCAAGAAACCGGAAGAGAAGGGCCTCCCATTCATTCCATTCGCGTTCGCGCGGATATTCGCGGGCCGTGGCCAGCCCGCCTTGGACCAGCTTCTCACGCAAGGCATGATCGCCAATAAGACGTTCCACGGCATCGGCAATCGCCTGGGGCGATTTGATCGGGACCAGGAGCGCGTTTTCCCCGTCGCGGCAATACTCCATCGCACCGCTCGTCGCGGTGCAGACAACCGCGCAACCGGCCGCCATCGCCTCTTGCGGGGGACGCGGGCACGAATCGTAGTGGGATGCGTAAATCAGAATATGAGATGTGCCGAACAGGGCTGTCTTCATCTCGTCTCCCGGCGCGATGTAGAATTCGCACGGGAAATGCGAGAAGATATCCGGCCCCGTGGCGGACATGCGCACGGCGGTGAAATGCGGATTTTTGCGCGCCAGAATCTGCAGCGCGTCGTGAATGTCCTGGATGCCCTTGAACAAAAGCGGCTCGGCTTCCGTGCCGCGCGAGTCCGGGCCGACGATCAACAGCCGGAGCCTCGAACCGGGCAGCGAGCGCTGCAACGGGCGGAAAATCGTCTGGTCGGTGCAGACCGGCAGGATGGCGTCATGACCGCGCCCGCACAGTTTCTTAACGGCGTCAGCCAGGTTGCGCGAGTTCGGCACAAAGCGAATGCCCGGGAGCAAATACGAGGCGCGGGACAACTCGCGCCATCGACGATTTTGCGGCGTGTCGGCCATCGTCGCATCGGCGAACACGTATTGGTCCCCCTGGGCGTAATAGATTTTGACCGGCGCCTTGATGGCTGCCAGATCATGTGCGTTCGTAAAATAAGTGGCCACGACAATGTCACTGGGCGGCGCCGATGCCGCGAGAGGCTGGCCTGCTGGCGCTTGAATGACGCGGGTTTGAAACTGGAACCAATCCGGCCGGGCCGTATGAGTCACGATGGTCACATCATGGCCACGCCGATGCATTTCTTCGGCTTGCCGCAGCAACGTCTGGTTGCCACCCGTCACGCCGAGAATGCTGCTGATAAGATAAGTGATGTGGAGACGCGGCTTGTCAGAGTGGCCACCGTTGGAGGCGCTGGCATCGGTGGAAGCCACGGCGGCTATCGCCAGCTCATGTCGATCCAGCAATTCCTTGGCCGATTTCCGCGTGGCTTCGTTGTAAAGCTTGGGATGACTCTGGACAATTTGCGCGATGAGCCGTTCGCGCTTTTGGTTCGCATTGCTCAACATCGTATGTCCGCTCTTGCGATACAGGAATAGCGGTTCATGCAGACAATAGCCTTCCCAACCGTGCTCCACGCAGCCAATCCAGAAATCCCAATCTTCATACCCTTCCCGCATTGCCTCGTTGTAGCCCCCAACCTGTTCCCAGGCCGACCTGCGGATCAGCGAACATACGCACGCGATGTTGTCCTTCGCGATCAACGTCGCGCGATCAAAATCCGGCAGCGGATATTCCATATCGATGTCGCCAAAATGCTGGATATGAGTGTAGGCAAAACCCACCTTCGGCGACGCATCGAGCACCGGCACAAGCCTCGCCAGCAGCGCCGGCTTGATCTTGTCGTCGGCGTCCAGTGGCAGAAAGTATTTGCCGCGCGCGGCGCGCATGCCTGCATTGCGCGCGCTGGGCAAGCCGCCGTTGGATTTTTCCACCAGGCGGATTTGTTTGCCGGGAAATTTGGCGATCAATTGTTTCGCCACTTCGCTGGTGTTGTCCGGGCTGCCATCGTTGACGATGAGAATTTCCCAATCGGCAAAAGACTGGGCCACCACGCTCTCGACGGCCTCGTGCAGATAGTGAGCTTGTTTGTAACAAGGGATGACCACCGAGACCACAGGCGGCCTTGTTTTCGGTGCTGCGGACGCGAGAACAGCCGGACGCGCGACAGGCGCCGGCATCGAGGACAATGAAGCGAGCAGTTTGCAGGCGGTTTGTTCCCCCACTTCGTCGGAGACTTTCCTGGCCAGATCAAGCCCAAGTTTCAGGATCGTGCCGGCAAGGGTGCGATCCAACGCGCACATCTCCTCTCCGACTGTCAGAAGTGCTTCCAGAACGAGCGGCGGATGCTGGCAGCCTTCCACCGATTTGACCGCTTCGATGAGGAGGCCAATGGCGGCTTCGGTTTGTTGTTGCCGTGCAAGAACCTTTGCCGTCTCCCATTTGCAACGCCAAACAACTGTCCAGCGCATCAACGAGGGATTCGTCAGGCCTAGCTTCGCCAATCCTTCCATGCGCAGTTGTTGTCCTTGCGCAAAGAGCACCAAGCTGCGGAAGGCTTCGGGTACGGCGTCCAGGTAAGGCCTGATGTTGAGCATCCTGTTCTGATATGGGTTGGTAGTCCGCAGCATGCTGTTCGCGTTGGCTCGATACCAAAACAGAAATTCCGGAAGGACCATGAGCTTGAAGCCCTGAAGAACTGCCCTGGCAAAGAACTCCCAATCCTCGTGAGTCACGCCATGGAGCTCGGCGAAGCCGCCCAATCGCTCAAAACAAGAACGACGCACCAGCGCATTGGCGTCGCCGAAACAATTGCGAAACGCCCCATAAGCCATAGAGCCCCCCAGGGGAAGAGCGCGGGATTTGGGAGCGGCATGCCGGTTCGGAGCTTCGGTGCCGGAAAAATAATTCGAACCGCAGGTGAGGATGTCTGCATTTGAATGCAGAGCCGCCTTGACGAAAGTGGATACTTCCGCCGGCTCGGCAAAGTTATCGTCATCCATGAACAACAGGAATTCGCCGGTGGCGTTTCGGACGGCAGCATTGCGGGCGGCGCCAAGGTAGCGGTTTTGTTGACGGACAATTTTCCAGCCCCGTTGCGCAAATTGAGGTTCCAATTCCTGCAAGGCCTGAACGGCCGCGGGTTGCGTGCTGCCATCATCCACCAGCACCACTTCAAAATTCGAATAATCCTGCGTTTCCAGCGATGCCACAGCCTGCCGCAACAAGTTGGGCCGGTTAAATGTGGTCAGGCAGACACTGACCCTGGGCAAGGTTGACGGAATCGCCGGCACAGGGATGTTCTCATGTTCCGTGGCGAGAATCAGGCTCTCGTGCCATGCAATCCAGGACTGTTCATTGGCAGAAGGGTCTACCGAAGGACGGGCGGCACGAAAACCTTGGGCAAGCGCGCCAGAAAGTTTGGCGGACAAGGCCTCCGGTTTTGCATCGAAGCAAACTCTATCAACGTCCTCCGGCGCGATGAGTTCGGGAATGCCACCGACGCGGCTGGCGACAAAGGGAACACCCAATCCCAAACATTCACAAACGGCATTGGGAGAATTCTCCAAAAGGGATGCCACAATGGCCAGGCGCCCCGGCTTGCAGAGATATTCCATCGCCTGCGGTTGGTTCCTGTCAGAAATAATTTCGGACTTCCACGGCCATTGTTTGGACCGCTGCGTGATATATACCCGGGCCGGAACACCATCTACGCTCGATTCTGCGCCCAGGAAGGAAACCCCCCGGATTTTCTTTGCGATAGCATCGGGGAGGCGATCCAAGGCGTCGCAGAAAAGCGGCAAACCCTTGAGTGTTTGGAGGCGGCCGAAAAATACCAACTCAGTGATTTCCTGCAGCATGTCTGGGAGCGGCTTGTTTTCTGATCTGGCGGAATGAGGGAGGATGCTTTGCTGCACATACGACGCGGCAGGAAGTTCCCAACCCCGATCCACAACCCAGTTGAGGAGAAACTGGCTTGGGCAGAAAGCCACGTCGGCCATCGACACCGATTGACGTTCCATGAAATCCAATCCCAAATCGCTCAAGTCGGCCATGTGCTCACGGCTTGCCGTTCTCAGCCATTCGGTTCCGCCGCGCAGGCCGACACAGAACATTGTCCTGGCAAAGGCCAAGCCCTGCTGCTTGGCGGTGAGGGCGTAATAGCCAAAGCCCTGCCACTCCTGAAAATGGACGATATCAAAACGGTCGTTATTCTTCAGCCAGTGATAAACTTCATAGGCTTTGTAGTAAAATTCGGAATAATGCAGGCCAAGGTCCATTATCCTCGGCAGGGCCACCAGGGTTATGCCGCGACGCTTAAAATTTTTCACCCAATGATGGATGTCGTCACTGGCGGCAGTGTCCCCGCCCAAATACAGGCACGTCACATCATGTCCAGCTTTCACGAGCACTTCAGCCATCGTGGTGTAAGCCGTGCCAATTCCTCCATTTTGATGAAGCCCGACGAATTCCGGGCTTGCGATGCAAAGCCGCAAACGGCGCGGATTCTTTTGCGCTCCTGCACAGGGCAAGGGAGGAAAGAGCCGGTGTTCCTTTGGGGTTCTGACAGGTGGCGTGGTCATACTTTGTGGGGCAGGTTCCGCGACTGCAACGGTTTTTGTGGAGGCATGACTGACAAGAATGTCCTTTTCCAATTGCCCCGAGGGGAGTCGGCGGGCGGCTGCGGCGAGGCCGGGCTGAATGGACGGCTGGACCGACTGCGCAACCGCGGTCTGCTGTGAAGCCACATATACCGCCTTGGGAGTCCCAATGGATTCGCGAATCACCTCCGTCATGGTCATCCCTTTGGCCTCGAAGATCTTCCGGATTTGCGCTTCGGAGAACCGGTGCTTGTATTCCGACGGACGCCGCTGCGCGACGGGCCTGCCCCAGTCAGCCGTGTGGTACTGATTGTTGGGCAGAAGGTCGTAGGCGGTATCAATAATGTCAACAATAAACACACCGCCCGCCTGCAGATGCGGCAGATACTGCTCCAGCAGCCGCTCCAGTGGGCACTCATCCTGCAAGCAAACCCAGACTAGCGCCTCGATGACGGCGAACTTTTTTGCCGGCAACTGCGCCGGTTTCAGGGCGTCATCCGCCCAAAGATGCACCGGCAGTCCCGCTTCCCGCGCAATGTCCTGCCCGGCCGCGATAACCGCCGCATTTATGTCCAGCCCGTGCAAATCTGTAAATCCGTGCTGCGCCAGCCAAAGAAGGTTGTAGCCGACTCCCGCGCCCAGCGAGAGAATGGGGGCGTCTTTCGGGAAGTGTCTGGCGACCCATTCGCAGGGGCGCCAGCAATCCCACCGGTCGGCCCGTTGCCGGAAAGCATAACTGAACCAGGCCATAACACCATGCCGCGCCAGCGCGGCCTCGACCATCGCGACGGGCAAATTCACCTCGGGAACGCAAGGAGATGAAGCCACGCTTATATTTGTCAAACGCGGCGAATCAGAAGTGGTGGTCGCGCGGATGGTTGCGAGGCCGGCCATGTGGTGGTGGCGGTACTCAGTGAGAGTGCAGAATTTTATCCCCAGATTCAGCGCCAAGTCGAAAACCTGCTCCAGCATTTGCAGATAACGCTCCACCTCGGCCTCCGTTTGGGGATAAGGCGAAGCGCCGGCGATGAGTTCCACGTTGTGAAACATCATGACCAGGGGGCGTTGCATGCCGTTTGCCCCCTTCTCTCCTGCGACGTAACGCAGAACATTGCAGAGTGTTTCTCCATCCGAATACCAAGGCCGGAACCAGATTGGATCGTGCGGCTTGTTGGCCGCAACCGTGCCCGGAGGGAGGACGGTGACGGGCACTTCCAAAAAACTCGATTTTCCCGGCGTCCAGATGTTGCCGTCGGGAGCCACGGTGTAAGGCCGCTCGGGAAAGTCGCGGAAGTCCGGTCGTTTTTCTCCCTTCCTGTCGGTCCAGCAGATGTGGGGTGTGACAGAGGAATCAACCAAGTAGCCCAATTCACGCAGCCACCGTCCGGTGTGCGGGCTGATGCCAAAGCGTCCGGCGCGAAAGCTGGTTGGACGCCGGCCAAACTGTTGCTCGAACAAATCGGTCAGGGTGGCCAGCTTGGCGCGTTCCAAGTCCGGCGGGTATTCGCATTGCATCTCATCGGTGATCGTTCCCGCAAAGTTCCATGTTTTGATCCGCGGCGTTATGTAGTCCCCGTGCAAGTGAGTGGTCAACTCAACTCCTGACAGGGAACGAAGCACCTCGCAACTTTCCGGGTCCGTGATGACTTCCGGGCTGAGGAGGTAAGTCGGACGCACGCCTTTGCGGGCAAACAACGGCTGCAAACGGCCAGGTATGGCGTGGGTGACGCCTTTAAAAGTCAACGGAGCGGCTGTCCGCCAATTTGCGCTTTTGTCGCATTCGGTGTCAATCGTTACAACGAGAAAGGGAGGCTGGCTGTTCATTGGATGATCTTGTTTAGGCAGCGATCGCGACTTGGGGCTTTGATCGCTCCATTGATTGTCCGGTCAGATCGTTGTGGGTCAGCACAGCTTGCAAGGCGGAGCGCAAGCTGCGCCAGTTTTCGAGAAACACCTCCATGCCCGGCAGCGGAAGCAGCAGCTCTCTCTCCAGGTTTGCATCCTCATAGGTGTGTATATCGTGATACGGCAGACCCATCATTTCGCAGAATTCCGATGTCCGTGTGTCCGTGCCGATGAAAAGGCCGTGTTTGCCGTAACTCAAGGAAAGCATGCCGAAATGAAGCCGGAGCCCCACCGTGCGCGATGCCATTTGCACCGCGTTGATCATGACCTTGCAACCCCACTTTTCATCGTACAAATATTCCACTCCAAACTCGTTGGCCAGGCGCTCGCCAATCTCGACGTCGTAAGGACTTTGCAAAATCAGCGTCGGTTTAAACCGCCGGCAAAGATGTTCCAGCGTCCTCAGACTTTTTGCGCTCCACCGGTCCTCCACGTGCAGCAGGCGCGCGCGCACAGAGAGGACCAGGCGGGAGCAATCGCCCTCTCCAAAGCGGGGTTCTTTTTGCGCGTGGAACAACACCGGGCATCCCGTTAGCTCGACATTCCGGATGCCCAAGTTCTTCACAAACCGCAAGGAGGCCTGGTCGCGCACGCTCCCCACTGTGCAACGTTCATGAATCATTCGCACTGCTCTTACACCCTCCGCATCCATATCCGGCAATCGTCCGATCGACGCGCTGGACCCAACCCCGAGAGGAACGATGGGTATGCGAATCCGGTCGATGACCTCCGGCTTCAGCGCGCAACTGAAACTGGTCTGGTACAGATTCGTCCCGCAAATGATGGCGATGTCACACGCGTTGACCTGTTCAATTTGTTCGTCGGTCAGGGGTTGCAGAAGCGGAAAGGTGGCAGCAGGGTGTTGTGGGAGAAGTTTCCGGATGGCATCCTCAATCAGTGCGTCGCCAGAGTTGTCACCGTTCACAGCAGCACTCAACAGAGCCAGTGACTTGGGACGGTTCGGATACGCGGGAGGAGTTGAAGAAAGTTGAATGGTCTCGTTGACTGATGCTTCCGTCTTGCTGAGTGCCTGATGGGCGTGTCGGAATACTTCCCGCCACTGTCGTGTAACCTGGCTCCAAAGCCGCGTCTGCTTCATGGTTTCCGCATTCTTCCGGCCCGCCTTGCGCACGCGCGCTGCGTTGACGGCGCACCACTGGAATGCGGCCCGAAAGGCGGCCGGAGTGCGGTTTACGATCAGGCCATTGTTGCCGTGCCCCACCAACTCCGGCACAATCCCGACATCGACTGCCACTGGAAAACAGCCGCACGCCATCGCCTCGATCAGGGTCAAAGGCTCCCCTTCGGCGGTAGATGCGACACATAGAACGTCGATGGAATTATAGAAATCACACATCGCCGCAGCGTTGAGGGCGCCTCCGGCCACACGCAGCTCAAAATCGGGCAAGATGGCCGGCTTCAGAATATCCTCCAAGCCCTTGCAGGGATCCTTGGCGTTGCCCGCCCACCCGATGCGCAGTTGTCCTCCGGAACGCTTCCGCATCATGAACTGGGCGGGATCAAAACCATTTTGGGCAAGCCACACTTTGCGCAAAGGGGCAAAAATCGTCTGAAGCCGCAGCGAAGTCGCGGTGAGTGTCCCGGCATCGGTCAAGTATTTTGCCTCCATTTGCTTCGGCGTCAGCCGCCCATATTGATCTTCATTGGCCCATCGATGACTGCTGATTTCCTTGATGATACGCCTGGGATCGGTCACGAACTGCTGATGGTACGTTTCCCCCCAGAAGAAAACATGAATAAGGTCAAACGGCCACGCGCCGAGGTTGGGCTTCTGCCAGACATATTCGATGCGGAATTCGAATTCATCGCACAAATTCTTGGAGATCGCCTGCGCCGCGGCGTCGTAAGCCCACCCGGGTCGATCCGCCAACAGGAGAACTTTGGGCCGGGTCGGCAAACTCGCCGGGGAAGGCACGGCTCCTGCACAGCCCGCCAAAACCTCCTTGGCACGGGCGGTGTCTGTCGGTTCACGCAAAAGAGGCGAGGCAGAATGCGCTTTGCTCTCGAACAGGTATATTCGCTCATTCTCAGGCATCTCGATCATCTTCAGGACGCGGCCGCCGCTTTTTACCCACAATCCTTCTATCTCTGAGAAGCTGAGGCAGTTTCTCCACCCCTGGCGCTGGCGTCTCTCAGACGTTGTCAGCCCATTGTAAGATAAAATAACATAGGAGGAGCGTTGAGCCGTTTGCGCCAGGAAAGCCATGGGTTTATCGAGGTACTCTATAACCCCAAGGCAAAATGCTATGTCGAATTCTCCGCAAAGAAGGTCGTGGTTGAAGTCGCAAAGTATTGTATCCGGAGTTCGCTCGCAATAATCGTACGGACGGTAAATCCATGTTTTCGGCAACAATCCCTTTAAGGTCTGACGTCCACAGCCCAGGTCGGCTACAATGGGAGCGACGGGACGGCCAGGCAGACAGGAAACCAATTCAACGGCCCGATGAGCGCGATCGTGCCACTCGATGAGATCCTGCCCCACATTATGGTGCAGTTCGTTACTGGGTGCCTGCGCCTTTGGAATAGTTTCAATAATCTGGCCATTGACAAGATGTGCTTGGGCTTCCATTAGTGTTTCTGCATCCATAAATCTTGCTTCTCGCCGTCTGTTTCGTGCTGATCATTCTTGCATGCCCGGCATGCGCGGGCGCTCAGGACAGATAATTCAGCAATGAAACGCTCATGATCTTCTCCCCGCTCTCCAGCGCCGCCTCGTACGCTGTTTGGGTCTGGCTCAATTCCGTCAGCGTCGTGGCCATGTCCGCGCTGGTTTCTCCCGAAATTTGGGTGGTCAGGTTGGTGCTTAGCGCGCTGGCCAGGCTGCTGGCCGCGCTCAACGCGGACTGCGTCACGCCGTTGCCGCTGATCTGATCGATAATGTTGTCCTCGTCCGTCTTCAGCGCCGGCGTGTCTGTAGAGTTGATGGCGCTGGTGTTTCCGGATTCCAAGTCCGATTGCAGCGCGAGCATGTGATTGAACAAGTCCGCGCCAGTGGTCGTGTTGGTAATAAGACCATCTGCGCCCGAGGCTAGAACCTGCGCTGAGATCTTCGTACTTGGCGCGATTTCACTTTGTGCCAACTCGGTGCCGTCCACAAGCGCACAAGAGACGGCTGTAATTTTGCCGTTGGTCGTGGTTGTCGTAAACGGCTTGGTATCGGAAGCGGTGCCGCTGAAAATATAATTCCCATTCTCGTCCTGCGTGTTGGCCAGTTGCACGGCTTGCTGGATCAAGGACTGCACCTGCGTCGCATAATCGGAAAGCTGCGCGGAGGAATTCGTCCCGTTGGACGCTTCCGTGGCGATTTGGCTCACCTGGCTGACAAGCGTTTGCAGGCTGTTCATCACGGTGGCGGAGGTCGTGGCCGTGCTTTGCAGATGCGTGATGTTGTTTTGGTAGGCAGTGTTGGCGGTGGAGTCCGTTTGCTGGCTCAACACCTGGGCCATGACTGCGGGGTTGTCCTCCGGCAACGTCACTGACAGCCCCGTGGAGGACTCCCCTTGCTGGGTTTGCTGTTGCTGCTGCAATTGCTGCACCTGGTTGAGGAAATTATCCGTAAAGCTCGTATTGGTTATGCGCATATTCTCGATGGGTAGGTGGTTTATTCCGTCTTCATGTTGACGAGGGTGGATAACATTTCGTTTACCGTGCTGATCAATTCGGCCGAGGCTTCATAAGCCTTTTGAAATTGCAGCAGATTGGTCATTTCCGTGTCCGTGTTCACTCCGCTGGCCGAAGCCCGCTGGGTTGTGAGCATTTGCGCCACGGAGGTGCTGTTGGTCAGTTGCTCGTTGACCGACTGCAAGGAGGATCCGAAGGACCCCACGGCCTGTGAGTAATACTGGCTCATTGTCTGGTTGTTCAGGTCCGGTAACGCCGTGTCGGCCAATTGCGCCATTGCCAGCACCACCCCGTTGTCCCCCGGCTGTCCCGTGCTGCTGGCTTGAAAGGCCGAAGGATCATTCGCCAACGCGTCGTTCACGCCGATGTTCGCCGCGTCGGATCCCGTGAAAAAAGCCTGTCCGCTGTTGCCATTCAAGTCCGTCCCGTTTTGATAAACGTTATTGACCTGGGTAATTAGTTGCCCGGCCAAAGTGTCAAGCGAGCTTTGCAACGTTGTCACCGCACCGTCGCGAGCGGCCATGCTGCCCGCGATGCTGCCGGAGGTAAGGGTCAACTCGCCATCATTGACCAGCCCAACGCTGAGCTGCCCGTCAGAAGATTCCGTCCGCAATGTGTTGGTCACCGTGTCGCCCGTCACCATGTTCGCGCCGCCAACATCGACGTTGACCGTCCCATTCGCCTGCGCGGAGGTCGTCAGATTCACATATCCCGCCAGATTTTCTATCGTTTGCTCGCGCTCGTCCTCCAATTGATCAGCCGTTCCGCCGCTGCCTTGGGCCACCATGATTTGCTGATTCAATGACGCAATCTGGCTCAAGTCCTGATTGACGGCGGTGACGCCGTTTTGAATGGAAGTGTTCAGGCTGGATGTCACCGTGCTCAGCCCGGAGGACACTTGGTTGAACTGCTCCGTCAACTGCTGAGCGCTTTGGATGACGGCCTGCCGGTCTGAGATGTTGCTTGGGTCCGTTGAAAGGGTTTGCAGCGAACCGAAAAGACTGGAAAAGTCCGCCGTTAATCCAGTCGAACTGGAGGCGTCGGAACTGCTGGAACTATCGCTCAACTGTTCATCCAAGTAGGCTTCCGCGTCCTGCAACGCGCTCTGCTGGGCCGTGAGCGAACCCGTGACGCTGCCCTCCGCCGCGACTTGCGCGTCCAAAAGCGCGTTTCGCATCGAGGTGATCGAGACCGCATCCACGCCCGTCCCCTCCTCTCCGGTGGACGTTTCCAACGGCGTCGCCTCCTGCACCACCAGTTGCTCATCGGCATAGGCGGTGTTGTTGGCGTTGGCCAGGTTCTGGCCCGCGAGCGCCGTCGCCTCCTGTTGCACCGAGAGCGACTCACCACCCATGTTCAATACGCCAAATAGTGAAAGCATAATTCAATGAAATCAGCCGAATGCCTCATAGGTCGAGCGCGGGCTGAAACGGCGAAACGTCATTGCTCCGCGCACGTCATAGATGCGCGAGATGCGCGACGGAAAAAGTGAGCCGAGCAAACTTTGCATCATCTCTATCGAACGGCTCAAGCGCAGGTGATTTTGCCGCGTCCGCTGCCGCACCCGCGCCAGCAACTCGTTGTTCTGCCGCACCAACCCGAGGAGCAAAGGCTGGCAATCCGCCGGCAACAGTGAAATCAGCTCGGCGAAAGATGACTCCCTGCCCCGCTGCAGCTCTTGCGCCAGTTGGGCGCGGCATGCTTCCCGATGCGTCCGGGCCTTCTGCATGGCAAGTCCCTGCTGCCTGACCGGGCCGATGGATTGGTAGACGTCATCCGCGCTTCGCGTCCCGATCTGTTGTTGCTGGCGATCCAGCAAGGCCAGCATTGCGTCGTACTGGGCCAGCTCCTGGCGCAGGGCGTTGACTAGATTTGCAATGTGTTCCCTCATGAATTAATGACCGCCCGGCTTCGCGACCGGCGCAGTTGCCTTGGGCATTGCCTGGTGAACCAGTTGCTTCTCCAGACTCTTGGCCAGCCCAAATGACCCGGAACGGCTGATGCTGTCGGCCATCTGGTTGTCAACCATGTCATTGTAAATACTCTTCTCGTTGGAGTCTTTACTCACCGATGATGTGATGACCGTCTTGCGCGCCTCTCCCAAAATTTGCCGCAACAAAACCGCCTCGAACTGTCGGCAGGCTTCCTTGACTTTGTCTTCCTTCGACACATTCGGGTTCGCGGCCAATTGCTCGAAAGGGATTGACGAAGCCTTGACGTTGGATTGCAGCGCGGGGATTTCCATGGCTCACCTGATGATCAATTCGGCTTGCAGCGCGCCCGCCTCCTTCATCGTTTGGAACACGGACATCATGTCGCGCGGCGATACTCCCAAGGCGTTCAAGGCGGAGGCCACCCTCTCGACCGTGGGCAAATCGGGCAGCGCAACCATTGCGGCCTTCTCTTCCTTCACCTTGGTGTCAGTTTGCTGGGTAACGGCGGTCTGGCCGGTCCGGCTGAAGGCACCGGGTTGTGATACACTCTGTGTGGAAGCGATGCTGATGGTCAGGTTGCCGTGGGACACCGCGCAACTGGAAATTTGAATGTGCGCAGTCGTTACAATAGTCCCGGTCCGCTCGTTGATGACGATGCGCGCCGGCATATCCGGCTCCACCTCCAACCCCTCCAGGATTGAGATGAAATCCACCGGATCGCCTTCAAATTCATCCGGCACCCGCACCCGCACTGTGGCGGAATCAAGAGCCAGCGAACTGCTGGCGAACCTGTTGTTCAGCGCCAGGGCCAGATGGGACGCCGTCGTAAAGTCCGCCTCGCGCAAAATCAATTGCAAATGATGGTCACTGACGATCTGCGCGGGAATTTCCCGTTCCACCAATGCCCCGTCGGCGATCAGGCCCACCGTCGGATGGTTCTTCTGCACCGAGGCCCCGCCCCCGCCTTCCGTGCCCGAGGATACGGATCCGAGAACCAGCGCGCCCTGCGCCACGGCATAGACCTTTCCGTCCGCGCCAAGCAGCGGAGTTTGCAACAGAACGCCGCCCTGCAAACTCTTGGCATCCCCCATCGAGGCCACATTCACATCCAGCCGCGTGCCAGCCCGTTTGAAAGCAGGAATGTCCGCCGTGACCATCACAATGGCCACATTCTTGGCCGTCATGGTCTGGGCTGGCACGGTCAGGCCAAACCTCTGCAACACATTGGCGATTGTTTGCAGGGTCTGGACAGGATTCTTGTCGCCGTCCCCCGCCAGGCCCGCCACCAGGCCGTAGCCGGCCAACTGGTTGTCCCTTACCCCGGCGATGATGGCAATGTCTTTGATACGGACCCCCCCGCCCATGGCCGCGCTGGCAAGCCCCAGAAGCAAGATCGCAACCAGTAAATGGAGAGGGCGGCGCATTGAAATTCTCAGAACGGAGTCAACTTGTCCCAGACCTTGGTAAACCAGCCCTTGCGCTGGGCGTCGGTAATCGTGCCCTTGGACATTAATTGAATCGTGGCATCCGCGATGTTGTAGCTGTAAAGGGTGTTATTTGCCATGACGTCGTCGGGACGCACCGTGCCGCGCACGACGGCGTCCTGTTTCTCGCCGGAGAACGCCGTGTGCAACTGGCCTTCCACCACCATGTTGCCGTTAGGCAGCACATCCACCACTTTCACCGACACTTGGGCGGTGATGGTCTCGGCGTTGTTAATCGACCCCCCTCCGGCAAACTCGGCGTCTGAATTGTAGTTGATCGCAGGCAGCACGCCTTTCTTTGTCAGCAATCCTGACGCCGCCGGACTATAAAGCGCGCTGGTAACGGCGGCATTGAGGGACGTTTTCTTGGTGGTTGTCGTGTTGTTTGCCCGGGTGGCGCCGTTGTTCTCCTGGACCAGAATGGTCAGGATATCGCCGATCATCGCCGCCTTTTTATCGCCGCAGATGTTGCGGGAAACGCCCTGCTCCCACAAGGAATCCGCCGCCACGTTGCACAGTGAGACCGCCATCAGGGCCAGGACCCCAATAGTTGGATTATAGATTGATGCGAATCGTTTTTTCATTTTCAACTGTTCCATGTAATTCATGCCGGGTCTTCGGATTGCGCACCCGCACCGCCTGGCCGAGGGAACCGTCCTCCAGGGCCTCCACTAAAAGCGAAATCCCCAAACTGCCCTCTTGATAAACACCTTCCACCATTTCGCCGCGCCGAACCAGCGGGCGGGCATGGAGGCATCGGGTTAGAATCGGTTTGCCCGCGGGAATGCCTTCGGTCAATTCGAGGGTGTCATCGCTTGTTGGCAGACTTAAATACGCATCGCGCTGCATCAGCACGTCGGATCGTTCCATGGTCACATCGGCGTCCTTCACGGACTGGCCTCGCAGCAGGGTCGTGCGCGCCACTGGAATGTCGCGCCACACCGCCGCCTGCACCGCAGCCTTCCAGTCGCCCACGCGCTCCTTGCCGTCCCACAACTCAAACGAAACCACAAAACTCGGGCTGATGCCTGTGGACGGCATTTCGGTCACCTTCAATGTCAGGGGTTCATCGGGCACTTGCGGCTTCGGGCCGGGTCGTGCCAGACGCAATTCCAGTTCCCCCTGGTTTTTGACCTGTTCCCTCTGCAACGTCGTCGTGAGCAGCTCCAGCAGATCGGAATCCTCCAATATGCGGGCGCGACGCGAAACGCGGACGTCCAGGGCGCCGCTCCAGTTCGTCACGAGCAACCCCGTCTGACGGCTTTGCGCCAGCAGCTCCACATCGTTCCGGGAGAAAATGACCGTCTGCCCCGCGTGCGGGGGTCGGGCCAGACGGACGTGGGGCAGGACTTGGGTTGTGCCGGAAGCCACCGCAAGCTCATCCAGGAAAACGCCCGAGCCATCCACCTGCGCCTGCGACAGCAGTTTCCAGGTGTCCGGTTCGGTCGCGCTGCCCGCCTGGCCCCAGCTCATCATTTGGGGCAGACTGATCAACAGCGCAAAAAAGACCTTTTTACTCATCATCGTTTGAGGTTGTTGCCTTGTTGCATCATCTCATCGGAGGCTTGCACGGCCTTTGAATTCACTTCGTAAGCCCGCTGCGCCACGATCATGTTCACCATTTCCTGAACCACACTGACGTTGGACATCTCCAGATAGCCTTGCTGAAGGCTGCCATAGCCGTTTTCGTTGGGATTGCCCGTTTCGGGTGTGCCGGAGGAGGTCGTTTCCAAATACAGATTGTGCCCAATGTTTTGCAAACCCGCCGGATTGGCGAACCGAGCCAGCGTCACTTGGAAGTTCTGTGAGCCGCTCGACGTGGTGGTGGTCACCTGGCCATTGGCGGAAATGTTGACTGCCGTGGTGCCGGCGGGGATGGGCTGAAAGCCGCTTTGAACAGTCAAACCATCGCTCGTCGTGACGGCCCCTTGCGCATTGAGCTTGAATGAGCCGTCCCTCGTGTAGGCCAGCGTCCCATCCGGCATGGTCACTTGAAAGAATCCATCTCCCTGAATCGCCATGTCCAGCCGTTCTCCCGTCTGGGTTAATTCACCCTCGGTAAAAATTTGATTGGTGGCCACCACGCGCGTGCCGTGGCCGATGCTCACCCCGGTGGGCAACTGCAAGCCGTTCCCCTGCTCTGCTCCCGGCGTGCGGATGTTGTCATACAGCAGATCCTGGAATTCGATTGCGCTCTTCTTGAACCCCGTCGTGTTGACGTTCGCAAGATTGTTGGAAATCACATCCAGGTTGAGCTGTTGTGCTTCCATTCCGGTCGCGGCTGAATAGAGGGCGCGTAACATAGATAATGATTAGCTTGAACCCGGGTTGCCCAGGTCATTGATGACTTTGCCAATGCGTTCGTCCTGGATCTGAATCACTTTTTGATTGGCTTCAAAACCCCGCTGGGCCGTCATCATGTTGGCCATTTCACCCAACGCGGTCGTATTGGCCCCTTCCACATAGCCATCCCGCAATGAGCCGGTGGCGGGTTTGGTGACCAGTCCTGGATCGGTGGCAAGAAAATAAACACCATTGGTTTGGGTCAGCAGCTCGGGGTTCTCATAATCCGTCAAGCTTAATTTCCCCTTCACATCGGCCCCTTGCGACACTTCGCCCGTCGCGGAAATGGAAATGGGATCGTGATTGTGAAAATCCAGTTGAATCGGGCCGTTCTGCCCCAGGACCGTGTAGCCCTCTTTCGTCACCAACTGGCCGTGCGAACTGAGGTGGAATTCACCATCTCGTGTCACGGCCGTGACGTTATTGGCAAGTTGCACCGTGAAGAAACCCTTGCCCTCGATGGCGGCGTTTTTGTCGTCGCCGGTGTAGTTCAACTCCCCGCTCTGAAAGCTGGTTGACAACTTGGCCTTGGGAACATTAAAATACTGCGGTGATCCGCCATTGGCGGACAGCAACCCGGCTTGGACCGCCGCCGTGCTCAATGATTGTTTCCTGTAGCCCGGCACCGAACTCGAAGCCAGATTCTCCGCAATCACATCCTGCCAACGGCTGTTGGCATTCAATGCCGCTGCTGCCTGGTAAAGGCTGACATTCATCCGGGACTTTACAAGCAACGCCTGTGCCACGGTGGCAAGTGCTTCATTTCCAAGGGGCTGGGCGCCCGCGAGGCGCGCAACCGGCAAAACCTGCCGTCAAACCTGGGAGAAATCTGCCCTGTTGTTCGAATCAGACGCATCTTAATAAACGCACGACAGCTCAACCACTTGCCCGCATCCGCATTGAATTCGAATCCCGGATACGATCTCGCCGTCGCGCCGCAAGGTCACCACCGGTTTGGAACACCCTCCCCCGGCCCCGCCGGGCGCGGGAGCCGCCGCGGCCGCCTTGGGCAGTACCTTTGCATGAACCGAGGTAAATGCCGCCTCGTGCGATGTGGCCGTGGCGGGCACCAATGGAGTAAATGATTCAGACATGGTTGTGTAACTGTGACAATTATAAACTGGCTGCTTTAACGTTGAGCAAAACCGTGACGCGGCGGTTGATCTCGTTGGCAAAATCCGTATTGGGCATGGGAACGGAGGATCCGAAACCGGCCACCTTCCTGACCTGGCGGCTGAAAACCCCGTGCTCCAGCAACTTGCGCCGCGCCGCATTGGCCCGGTCCACCGACATCTCCCAATCCCCGTAATCCGGACGCTTCTCAGGTTGGCCGCTTTCCGTGTGGCCCTCCAACTCGATGGATAGACTGCTGTAACGTGAGATTTCCCAGGCCAGCGTCGAGAAAACCCAGTCGCCATACGCGGTGAACTTGATTGATTGCGGCTCAAAAATCGGCTTGCGCGATCGGTCAAAGACATTGATCGACAGCCCATCCGGCGTCATTTCCAATTTCACCGGGCTTTCCCCTCCTTCTTCCGCATCGTTCTGCAATGATTTCAACAAATCCTGGTTCAGGCGACGCAGCATCGTCAGTTCAACCGCCGACGCGGAATCGAAATTGCCGCTGCTGGCTTTCACCGCCTGCGTGTCCTTGTTCGGGATCACCCCCGTCGAATCCTTCGTCACCGAGGAAAAGGGATTTCTAAACGCGCGTTGCACGGCTTCCTTGATCCTTTGGTCCTGCGACGTAAGCCACAGCACCATGAACAACGCCATCATCGCCGTGACGAAGTCCGCGTAAGCCACCTTCCATGCTCCGCCATGACCTTGCTTCTTGCTCATCGCTTTACTTGGCCGGCGCCTGGTTGAGGGCCTTCAGCATGGTTTCCAAATCATCCGATGTCGGTTTCACGTCGCTGCTCAATCCGCGCCGCGCCACTTCCACCGCCATGATCGGAGACATGCCGTTGGCGAAGCCGATGACCGACGCCGCTATGCAACGCACATAGGTCATCTGCGACATGTTGATGAACTCCATGTTCACCGCCAGCGGATTCATGAAACCGTAAGACAGAAAAATGCCCAAAAATGTCCCGACCAGCGCGGCCGCCACCTTCTCGCCGATTTGCTCGATGGGTCCCGCAATCGAAGCCATGGTGATGACGATGCCCAGCACCGCCGCCACAATGCCGAACCCGGGCATCGCATCCGCGGATTTGACCATCACTTCCACCGGCTTCTCGTGCTCCTCCTCCATGGCGTTCAGCTCTATTTCCAAAAGCAATTTGAGCTGGTCCGGCTTGATCTTGCCATCAATGATCGGCCTCAGCCCGTTGCAGAGAAATTGGATGGCGAGCTGGTTCTTTTGAAATGAGGGGTACTTGCCGAAAATGGCGCTGCTCTCTGGATTCATCACATGTTCTTCCAGCGCCACCATCCCGCTGCGCCGCCCCAGCATGAACAACTCATAGAGCGCTTTGAACAAATCGTCATAGGAGGTCTTGTTGTAGGGCGCGCCTTTCAGCGTTCCCACCGCTTGTTTGGCCAAATCCATCAAGACTTTCCGTGGCGACATCAGCACCAGCGCCCCCAGGGCCGCGCCCCCTATAATGATAAACTCGGATAAATGCATCAACGTGAGCACGCGCCCGCCGGCCATCATGAAACCGCCGCCGACCGAAGCCAGGACAATGAGTGCGCCAATGATAACGATCATGATTTCACAGTCGGACGATGGCCAAACACGTCAGGCTCCTCCTGCTTGAGCAGAGCTTTGAGCGCCAGGATCGCCTTGCCGTGGATTTGGCAGATGCGCGACTCCGTCACGCCAAAAACTTCCGCAATTTCGCGCAGACGCAAATCTTCCAGGTAATAAAGCGCCAGGACCTCGCGCTGCATCTTCGGCAGTTGCTGCAGCCGCTCTTCGACCAGTCCGGCCAGTTCCCGCGTGGCAGCCGCCGCCCCGGGATCGGCCTGCCCGTCGTCCGCCACAATGTCATGGCTGGGACCGGCGGCTTCGACCCCATCGTCCTGCACCGAGTCCAGACAGACATAGGAGGCCGGCCGGATTTCCTCCAGCAAATCCTCGTAATCGGTCAGGGAAAGTTGCAATGCCGCGGCCATCTGCGCGTCGGTCGGAAGGCTGCCCTGGCCTTGGGCCAGTTCCTGCATCATGCGCGCCACCCTCTTGGCCTTGTCATGCACCGAGCGCGGCACCCAATCCAGCCGGCGCAGTTCATCGAGAATCGCGCCGCGAATCCGGACCCGCGCATAATGCTCAAACGAGGACCCGCATTTCCGGTCAAAGCGCCGCACCGCGTTCAGCAGTCCCACCAACCCGGCGCTGTAAAGATCGTCCGTATTGACATGCGATGGCAACGTCATGGCCAGTCGGCCCACCACCGTTTTCACCAGGGGCAGATACTGTTCGATCAGGCTGTTTTCTGACGCGCTTCCGGCGCCTGCCTTGGCATAGCGAAGCCAAAGCTCCTGCCGTTTTGCAGGCAGCTCAGTCGCGGCCGATGGCGCCCTTTCAAGGGTGGATGAACTCATGATTTATTCACTTTGGAAAAAGAAGGGGAATGCAGCGGTGATTCCGGCCGGGCCTGTCGCTCGCGCAATGCGTCCGCCAGGTTTCTCCTCCAGGCCTCTCCCCACCAGCGCACCAAAAGCGCGGCCAAATAGGCCGCCAGACACGCATGCCAAAGGCAGGAGCCGCCCGAACTTTGTTCGGCCCAGCTAAAAAACAAGCCAATGCCGAATCCCAGCAGGCCTCCAATCAACATTAATAGTCTCATAACTAGTTCAGCCCGGGACTTGGTGAGCAGTTATGTTGCCAGACTGTTTCGCCGGGAATTGCCGGGCGAAAATCATTCTGGCCGATGCCTCGCAGAGGTCTCCCGGAATATTTTGCCCGGAACTGAAGTGGCGAATAGAGCAATTTGTGCCCAATATCAGGTTCCAAATCTTTCCCCAGCAGTTTTCCTCGTCCAGGTGCGTCACCACCAGATCCTCGATCGGCAGCACCGCGAAGGCCCGGTATTGCGCCAGCAAAATCGACATGTCGTAGGCCCCGTTCAATACCAGGTGAATGCGCGTCGGACCGAATTCCTTGATCAAACCGGCCTGCTCTTGCACCGCAGCCGGCTTGCGCCAATCCACTCCGGGCAGGTCAATAAATCCAATGTCCTCCGCAATCACTGCGCCGCCCGGATGCCAGACGCGCTCATTGGGCACTCCAAGAACTTCACAATAAACGCTCAGCGACTCCGCCATGTTCGCGGTTGCGCCATCCAGACGCCACACTCGCGCCAAACGCCCATCCACCAGCACCGTTTGCGTCAGCCATTTGCAGAGGTAGGTCGTCTTGCCGCATCCGGCCGGGCCTACCAAAACATGCAGGGACTTTGCCTCCACCGGCGGGGACTTGCGCCACGATGCGGCCAGCACCTCTTGCGTGCGGCTGATTTCCTCCCCCAGGGACGAAGGCGGAATTTCTCCGTATTGTGCTTGCAACCGGTCAAGCACCTGTTGGGCATGCAGCGGCAACAGGCCGCCTTTCCGCAGCACTGTTCCGATCCTCCAGCGCCCGCTCTTCAAGCTTTCTTCCTCCCCGGTCCACGAAGCCGCGGGAATTTCAGGCGCGGGCCGGCTGGCGACCTGCTGCTTGATCTCCGCCAATTCCTGGCGAAATTCCGCCAGCGTATCGGAAATGGGTGCGGTTTCCGGAGCAGGCGCCTCCGGTTTGCAGGCCAAAACTTCGATCATCGACTTCCGCCAGAGACGGGACAGACCCTGGCGCGGCAACCGCCGCACGTTCAACACCACCGCTTCCGGCCCCAATTTCGCCCGAATCTGCGCCACGGCTTCCTCGGCGGATGCGGCCATGAACGATGTGGGTTCCATATCTTGGGTTATAATTGGTTAAATTGGGTTATAATTGGTTAATCCAGGGACGGGACGACCCCGGCGTTTTGAATCTGGACGCGCGAAGGCACTTCGGCATAGGAGAGCACCGTCAGGTCGGCAAACGTCGTCTCAAAAAAGCGCCGGAAAGCCAGGCGTATCTGCGGGGCGCACATGATGATGGGCGGCTGTCCTGCTGTCAACAATTGCTGCACCTTCTGCGACAGCGTATCGACGACGTGCCGCGCCAATTTCGGCTCCATCATCAGGCTGATCTCCGTCGGCGTCTGCCTCACTCCCTGCGCGATCTGCTGTTCGAGCCGGGGGTCCAGCGTGATGGCTTGCAAACTCCCGTTGTCCGCCTGGTAAGGCTTCACGATTTGCGGCCCCAGGGCGCGCCGCGCATACTCGGACAATTCGTCCGGATTTTTTGTCACGCCGGCGTAGTCGCTGACTTTTTCCAAAATGCCCGCCAGATTGCGAATGGAGATGCCTTCGGCCAGAAGATTCTGCAGGATGCGTTGCACCTGGCCGACATTGAGCAGGGCCGGAATCAATTCGGTGATCACGGTCGGATTGCTCTGCTTCAAATTGTCCAGCAGGTTCTGTACGTCCTGACGGCTGAGAATATTGTGGCAGTTCCGCTTCACTGTTTCGGAAAGATGCGTGACGAGGACGGAGGAGGCGTCCACCACCGTATAGCCGTTGATCTCGGCGTTTTTGCGTTCCACATCCGTGACCCAGGTGGCCGGCAGTTTGAACACCGGCTCCACCGTCGGCACCCCCTTGAGCACGGTCTTGCTGTTGGAGGCGTTCATGGCCAGCCAATGGTCAGGCATCAATTCCCCTTGCGCGACGGGGTTTCCCTTCAGCAGGAACCGATATTGGTTTGGCTCCAACTGCAAATTATCCCGCAGGCGAATGGGAGGGATGATCACGCCCATTTCCTGGGCAAAAGTTTTGCGCACCCCGGTCACCCGTTCCAGCATGTCTCCTCCTTTGCGCGCGTCGGCCAGGCTGACCAGCCGGAAGCCCAGTTCAATCTGGAGGACATCCAGGTTGAGCAGCGGTTCCAGTTTGTCCCCCACCGCGCCGTTCGCAGCCTTGCCCGGGGCGCTGCCGCCGCCCGCCGACGCTTCCACGCCCGATTCGCGAAGCGCCGAGGTTTTCACAAGATTTTCCGCCCCGGTCAGGTTATAGGCCAGGAAACCTGTCAGGCCGGCTAGAAAGAAAAACGGAATCATCGGCAGGCCCGGCACCAGCCCAAATATCGTCAACATCACCGTGAGGATGGTCAGCACTCGAGGATAGGCCAGCAGTTGCCGCGTCAATTCGGAGCCTAATTCCTCCTTGGCCGCCGCCCGCGTCACCAGAATGCCCGCCGCGGTGGACGTGATCAGCGCCGGTATTTGTGAAACCAGTCCATCCCCGATTGAGAGCAGCGTGAACCGTTGCAGCGCTTCGCTCACGCTCATGCCCTTTTGCATGATGCCGATGGCAAAACCGCCCAGCACATTGATCAGCGTGATCAGGATGGCCGCGATGGCGTCGCCGCGCACGAACTTGCTGGCCCCGTCCATGGCTCCGTAGAAATCCGCCTCCTGCTCGATCTTGCGCCGGCGCAGCCGCGCCGCGTTTTCATTGATCATCCCGGCGTTCAACTCCGCATCGATGGCCAGTTGCTTGCCGGGCATCGCGTCCAAAGTGAAACGCGCCGCCACTTCCGCAATGCGCCCCGCGCCCTTGGTGATGACGATGAAGTTGATGAGGACCAGGATCAAAAAGATCACCAGGCCGACCACGTAATTGCCGCGCACCACGAAATTGCCGAAGGCCTCGATGATGTGTCCGGCGTAACCGTCGAGCAAAATCAGCCGCGTGGACGCGATGTTCAGCGAGAGGCGAAAGAGCGTGATGAACAAAAGCAGGGTCGGAAAACCGGTGAAATCAGCCGGCTCCTTCACGTAAAGGATCGAAAGCAAAACCAGCAGGGACAGCGCGATGCTGGTCGCCAAAAACATGTCCAGCAACAGCGGATGGATCGGCAGGATCATCAGGAGGATGGTCACAAACAGCGCGGCCACCAGCAGTACGTCGCCGTTCTTGAACAACCGGGCCAGATTGGATTTTTGTGAGTTTGGCTGTGCCATTGTTTACTGCTTCCAGTTACAGACTGCGTTCCCTGTAGTAGCGGTAGGCGTTGACGCGATAGACCCACGCCAGCACTTCCGCCACTGCGGCGTACAGTTCAGCAGGAATCTCGCCACCCACCCTGCCATATTTGAACATTAAACGCGCCAGAGGAGGATTTTCCACAATCGGCACTTGATTCTGCTCCGCAATTTCGCGAATGCGCAGGGCGTTGAGACGGCTGCCTTTGGCCACAATCTTGGGAGCGCTCATGGTCTTGGCGTCGTAGCGCAACGCCACGGCAAAATGGGTAGGATTCACCACAACTACGTCAGCCTTAGGCACTTCCGCCATCATCTTGCGCTTGGCCATCTGGAATGCCCGGCGGCGCCGCTGCGATTTGACTTTCGGATCGCCTTCCGTGTTTTTCATCTCGTCCTTGACCTCCTCCTTGGTCATTTTCATGTCTTCGTTGTTGCGCCAGAACTGATAGCCGTAATCAGCCGCCGCCAAAACAACCAGCGCCATGGCCACCCGGGTGATCACGCGAAAGGAAGAATCAGCCATGAACCCGGCAATTCTTGCCACGTCAACCGAGGAGTGAAATATAGGGTCAGCCAGGATGCTTCGGATCACCCCGTATGTTAACGCAATGATGACTGTTACTTTTAAAATATTAATTCCCGTCGGCACGGCCGAGCGCATGGAAAAAATCCGGCGGAAGCCTTCCACCGGATTCAGACGTTCCCAGTTCGGCTCCAACGCCTCGGGAGAAGTGCTGAAGCGGGTTTGAATTCCGCCCGCCAGCAAACCCGCCAGCACGGTCGCCGCCAGCACAGGCCAGACACAGCCTCCCAGCACCAGCGCGCCCTGGATGGCGTAGCCCTGCATGGCGTTGATGGTTAGCGGAGTTTCGTGAAGATGGCTGAGAATGGTTGCTTGCGTGTTGGCCATGAGCCGCCACGTTTCGCGGCCCGAAAAAGTCATCGCCGTCAACGCCGCCATCAAAACAAACGCCGTCTGCACCTCCCGGCTCCGCGCGAATTGGCCCTTATCGTGCGCTTTTTCGAGCTTTTTCGGGGTTGCTTGCTCTGTCTTGTCGCCAACTTGTTCGCTCACAGCATTCGGTCTCCGCTTTAACGCGTCCCAAGCATTTGCGCCACGCTCAGCATGTCTTCAGGCAGACGCCGCAGGTAATTGCCGATTTGCTCGGACATCAACTGCAGCGTCAGGCCAAAGACGCTCAAACCGGCCAGAATGCGGACGGAAAAGCTCTCGGCAAAAACGTTCATCTGTGGCACGGCCCGGCCCAGCACGGAAAAGACCAGGGTGACGATGAAAGAAACCGCCATGATGGGCGCGGCCAGTTCCAGGGCGATTACGAACATCTGGCTGGTGCGCGCCACAATGTCCGTCACGCAAATCGCCGTCAAATGCGCCCCGCCCACCGGCAGCCAGGTGTAGGTTTTCATAAAACCCACCAGCATCCATTGATGCAGGTCCAGGCTCAACCAGAGCATCGCCGCCAAATAATACAGAATGGAGCCGGGGGCGGTCGTTTGTACTTCGCTCAGGGGATTTATGCTGGGGGGCAGCGACAAACCGATTTCCGTTGCCACAATCGCGCCGGCGATCTCCAGCGCAAAAAAAATCATCCGGCAGACAAATCCGAACAGCAATCCCACCCCCACTTCCATCGACATCAACCCCACCCATCCCCACAGGTCCTCCGCGTGCGCCGCCCCGTCCGGCAAAGACGGCCCGATCATCCCCGCCAACAATGCCCCCAGGGCCAGCCGCAACTGCACCGGAAAATTCGGCGCCGAGAAAACCGGGAAAACCGCCAGCAGGGCGCTGACTCTCAGAAACACCATCAACCCGTTGTTGAGCGCACTCATTCTTGCGTTCTTATTGGGTCATTTCGGGCATTTTCTGGATCACCGCCGTGGCAAACTCCACCAGCGTCCTCAACATCCACGGCATTAAGAGAACCAGCAGCGCCACGATGCCCAGCGCCTTGGGCACGAACGTCAAGGTGGATTCCTGAATGGATGTGACGGATTGAAATATGCTGATGGCCAGGCCGATGACCAGCGCGGTCAACAATATCGGCGCCGCCAGCGTGACCGCCTCGAACATCAGGCTCTTGAGCAATTCCGTGGCAAATTCAGTGTTCATAATGATCAGGTTCCGAAACTTTGGACGATGGAACTGACCACCAGGTGCCAGCCATCGACCAGCACAAACAGCAGGACTTTCAAGGGAAGTGAAATGGTCTGGGGCGGCATCATCATCATGCCCATGCTCATCAGCACCGTGGCCACCACCAAGTCAATAAGAATGAATGGCACCAGGACGAGGAACCCCATTTGAAACGCCGTGCGCAGTTCGCTGATGATGAAACTGGGGATGACGATTTTCAGCGGCAATTGCTCCGCCGGGGTGGGTCCCGTCTTGGCCAGCGCCACGAATAATTCCACGTCCTTCGGGCGGGTCTGTTTGAGCATGAAATTCCGGATCGGCACGGTGGCCCTGTCCAAGGCCTCCTGGCTGGTGATTTGTTTGGCGCGGTAGGGGGTGAGGGCGTCGCGGTCAATCCGCTCCCACACGGGCGACATGATGAAAAAGGTCAAAAAAAGTGAAAGTCCTATGAGAATCTGGTTGGAGGGCGTGCTTTGCAGCGAGAGGGCGGACCGCACAAAGGAAAGCACAATGATAATGCGCGTAAAACAGGTCATCAGCAGGATGATGGAGGGGGCCAGCGTCAGCAACGTCATGATCGCCAGGACCTTGACCGCGCCATCCACGTCGGCCGGCTGGTTCAACCCATTGAGGCCAATGCTTAAATTAAACGAGTTGTTGGTCTGCGCCTGGACGCCCCCCGCCGCCAGCCATAGGCCAGGGATCAGCCCCCTCAAGAGCCAGCGCCCGCACCGCCGGGAGTGGGATCGGCTGCGGATTGGACGGGGAACGATGGCATATGGAAAATTCATTGTCTCTGGCTCAGGACGTGTTTCAGGGCGTCCGTGAAACTCACGCTGGCGGCGGACGGGGCCTGTTCCCCTTCCCCGGCTGAAGGCAAATGGCTGAGAAAGGCCACCCCGGCAGGCGACGAGGCGAGCAACATTCTTTGCTCCTGGTAACCCACCACATAAATGGCGTGGCGCTGCCCCAAAGATTTGACTTCAATCACATTGAGTTTCGCTCCCCCGTGCTTTTGCGCGGCGAGGCGCTGCCAGTTCCTGAACAACCAAACTCCCACCAGAAAGAGCGCCACCACCACGATAAAAGCCCCGCAGATGCGGAAGATCGACGCGCCGACATCCGGCAGCGCGCTGGGAAGGGCTGCGCGATGGGTTGCGTCCAGCGACTCCGCGGAAACATCGAGAGCCGTAAGATACATTGCGCCCCACCATGCCAATGCACGGCCCGACGCGTGGGCCCTGATCCGGGCCATGGCGGACACCAGGATCATGGATTGACTCCAAACAATTCGGTGATTTTGATGCCGTAAGAGTCATCCACCACCACTACTTCGCCGCGCGCGATGCGCGTTTGATTGGCGTACAAATCCACCGGCGACTGCGCGGTCTTGTCAAGCTTGACAATCGAACTGACATTGAACTGGAGCACATCGCGCATGGCCAACTGGCAGGAGCCCAACTCGACCGTAAGTTTGACTTTGACGCCGAGCAGAAGATCGAGGCCGGGAGGGGTTTTTTCGGTTGATTCCATAAAATGAGTTAGCAGTTGACCGCGTGGGTTAATTCCACCGCCCATTGGCCGGCCAGGGTGCCGGGGCGGCCTTGAAATCCGAGCAGGTCGGCCACCCGCACATTAACTTGTTGCGTGCGCGTTGAATCCAGCGGCAGAACGTCGCCGACTTTCAGCGCCAGGATTTGACGGGCGGTCAGCTCCAATCCGTCCCATTCCGCCGTCACCGGGACGCGAAATTCATCAAAACAAGAATTCCATTTCCAGGCCGCGGCGGGCGGAGACGACGCTGGCGGAACCGGATTCGCCGTCGGCGCGGCGCTTTGGCAGAGCCGGCCAATTAAAGGCTCCACGGTGGCGAAAGGAAAACCGATCTGAATCTGCCCGCAGCAATCGCCAAAGCCCGCTTCCATGCAAATGACCAGCATAATTGCTTCCGGAGGAGTGGTTTGGAGGAACCCGCCATTGCTTTCGTAACCAAGAATGACCGGCTTCAATTCCCTGGCGCCGGACCAAAGGCCGCACCATTCATTGAGGAGCAGTTCCACGGATTGTTCCAACAGCACTTTCTCGATATCGGTCATCTCCTGATCTATTGCCGGCGCCTGGCCGGGGCCGCCCATCAGGCGATCCACCATGCCCAAGCCGAGGCGGGATGACATTTCCAGAATGGAAACCCCCCGCAACGGTTCCATTTTAAAAAGAGTGAGATGCGCCGGGCGGCCCCAGCTCTCCGCCAGCTTCTGATAGGTGATGGTTTTGACGCCGGTCAGTTTGAGCGAGAACTCCAGACCCAAATGGGCCGAGAGCCTGGTCGCTGCGCTCTGAGCAAATAGTTCCTCGTGCTCCCGCAATTGGCGCAAACCCCCGGGGCCAAGGGGCATGGGATTGCGGAAATCCTTGGTTTGCGCGCCCTCCGTTTTGGCAAGGACCGCCTTGCCGCCGGATTGCCGGCCAGCACGGCTCGCCTCCGGCTTCAAGACCGGAGAGGCCGCTGCCTGCACCTCAAGGCTGGAGACGGGAGGCTCTTTGCTGAAATTGTACTTGGGCTGCCTGTAACTCTGCCCGACATCAGGAACGGAGACCGTTGGAGTCCGGTTGAAATCATACTTGGGACGGCAGTGTGTCTGTTCCGCATCGAGCACGGAAACAGGCGGTTCTTCAAGTTCTGCAGTTGGGTTGTCGGGGTTCATGGGTGCCTATTGAATGGCCATTTCGGTGATATAGATTTCCTGTATCACCGGCCCCCCGAGCGCATTGTTGAATACCGTCATCAGTTCCGCTCGAATCACGTTGCGAGCGCCCGGCTTTTCCAAATCGGATATGGTTTTGCTGCTAAGCACGCCGGTGGCCAGATCCATAAGCTGGTCCTTGCTGTCGTTGATTTTGGCGGCGAAATCCGACGTTGAGCCGGCCAGGGTCACGCTGGTCATCAGATAACGCGTTCCCATGGTGCCGGCCACGTTGACCAGCATTTTGCTTAGAGTCACTGTCGCTTTGAGCTTCTCAGCGGGCTTGGCTTTGCCGCCTGCGCCCGTCTCCGTCGCGGTGGATTCCTGCGCCACCGGCGCGGCTCCAGCCAGTCCACGTTGCAGCTTTGGCAACAGAACAAAATGCGTGGTGGCGAAGGCCAAAGCCGGCATGGCCACAACGGCCACGGCCAGCGGAAGCCAGGGTTTGAACCAGCCGCTGCCTGCCGGCGCAGCCTCCTCCTTTTCCCCGGCGGCGGCTGATTTGGCGTTCTCCTTCTCCGGCGCTTTCGCCGGTTCCTTGGCGCCACGGGGTGATTCCACGGTATTGCTGGCCATAAAGACTCAACGGCTAACTCTGTTTCATTTGCACCAGCGTTTGCAGCACTTCGTTGGTGGTCGTGATGATCTTTGAGTTCGCCTCGAACGCGCGCTGGGCGGTGATCAAGTTCGCCATCTCGTTGGAGAGATCCACGTTGGACGATTCCAATGCCGAGCCTTGAATCTGGCCCGTGCCGGAGGCGGCGCTGCCAGGCACGGCGAGTGCGGTGGCGCCTGCGGCGGCCAGGTTGGAGTAAAGGTTGTTGCCCTCGCTGATCAACTGTTGTGGGTCAACAATATTCGTTAACAACACCTGGCCGGACACATAGGTGGTGCCGTCGGATTGTTGCACATTAACGTTGCCCGCTGAATCAATGGTGTACGAAACCATGCTGACGGTGGGTTTGGCAGGGTCGCTGTTGACCATAACGTTCCCCAACGTGGTGCCCCCGGCGGTATAGCCCTGCACCAGGTAGCCCCCGGTGGTGACCAGATTGCCGGCGCTATTCACGCTAAATGTGCCGTCGCGCGTGGCGAATATATCAGCGGGGGTTGAGGGGTCGGCGACCTCGAAAAAGCCATTGCCATTGATGGCAAGCTGGCTGGGCACCCCGGTGCTCTCGATCGCGCCCTGGCTCCAATTATTATCAATGGCCGTGAGTTGCACCCCCGTGCCGACCTGCTCCGCATCCGAGGTTGAGCTGGCCCCGCGCAGCGTGTTGCTGAGCGTGTCGGCAAACTCAACCGTTCCAGCCTTGAAACCGGTGGTGTTGATGTTGGCGATGTTGTTTCCGATAACGTCCATGTCTTGTTGGAAACTTTCGAGTCCGCTGACTCCTGAACTTAATGAACTAAGCATAATTTTTTATAGAGTTAATTTTGAGTTATTAGTTACTTGACGTGCCGGAAACCGATGATGACGTGGAAGTTGGGGTAATGGATAGGATCTGGCTTAACCCATAAAGCTGGCCACCGACCTCTATTTGCGGCGAGCCGGAGGACATGTCCACTCCGGTCACCACCCCCGTGGCATCCTTGCCGCCATTGGTGGATGACGAAACTTCCACCGTGGCACCAATCAAAGAGCTGGCCTGCATCGTGGACATGGAGCTGGCCATGGTGGTGGATTCCTGCAAGGCGCTGAACTGCGCCAGTTGCGCGGCAAAGGCAGTGTCGCTCTGCGGGTTGAGCGGGTCCTGCGACGTCATTTGCGTGACGAGCAACTTCAAAAAGTCGGCTTGGGTCAACGTGGAGTTGGAGGTTGCGGTGGTGGCGGTGGCTGACATAGTTTTTAGGCCCAGGATTCCCAGCCTTGCCGGGAGACGGTCCGGGTGGTTGCTTTTTCTGTTACAGGGACGGTTTGGACGGTGGTGTCCGGTGACAAATCCCGCCGCGCCTCGCGACTCTGGCGTTGCGGATTTTGCGATGATTGATGGAATTGCGATCCAGACGTGGTGTCGGAAGTGTAGTTCGAAACCGCCGGACGGACCGGCAGTCTGGTTTCAAGGGGCAACAACTGGACATTCTGCCGCGCGAGCGACTCCTGCAAATCTTTCCAATGATTCTCCAAGCCCGCGACGGAACCCCGCTCCCAACGAACCGAAGCTTCGATCTGCCCGTTGTGGTTGGTCAACTGCAAGCTCAGCTCGGTGTGCGGATCCAGCTTGAGCGATACCGCAATGTTGTTCGCGCCGGATTGACGGATCATCACCACTTGCTGGTTCAACAAATGCCCCATTCGTTCCGCCTGGATTGCGGCGTGATCAACGGATGGAACGGCCCCCGTTCCCTTGCCTGCATCCATGATCCCTGTGCTTGTTTGCACAGGCAAATTTGTCACCACGGCGGGATCAAAGGAATTTTGCCTGGGTCCGGAAGTATCGGGACCTGATCCAGCCCTCAAATCGCCTGCCGGTCTGGCGGAAAGGCCAGTTTTCAACGACTCAGTCGGCAATTTTTGCTCAACCAGCCCGGCAATTTCATTCTTTTCCGTACCAAACTTCATTCTTTGGTTAGTCAAAGCACCCCCTGTGCCATCGACGGCGTCTGCGGGCGCCAGTCCCACCGGTGGGGCAATCACCGCCGGTGCCGTTACTAGTTGTTGGGGAGACCCGGCAGGTTCTGCCGGGCGGATCGTTGGTTCCACATCCCCGGGTTTGCCCGCCGGTGAAAAAGGCAACTCCACCTTTGCTTCGTCAACTTTCGGAGCAACCTTGCCATCGTCAGCCTGCAAGGCTGGCGCCTTGCCCTCTTCGCCGTCCGCCGTCTGGACTTGATTATCCGCCACAGTGAGCTTGCTGGAAACGGGAGCATCCAAGTCAGCCGCTTTGTCCGACTGAGGAGCAGGACGTTCCGGCGTTTCGATCGCAGACGCCTGTTTCGCCCCGGCCTTCGGCGCCACCTGTGGATTCACCGCCTCGGCGGTCGCCGGTTTGCGGAACTCATCGGCGATTATCTGCGCTTGACCCGCCATGGCTGTCTTCGTGTTCGCCGGCAATACGCCGTCATCAGTCGTCTTGACTGGCGCTTCAATCGAGACTATTGGCGCTTCCCCGGGGGATGCATCTTCGTTTGCGGCTTCTGTCAAAGGCCTGGTCCGGTCCCAATGCATTTTCGGCAAATCTCTCGTCTCCCCAGCGGATGCTGATGCGCGGGAATCCACAGCGGCGTTTCGCGTCGCCTGGCCCGATGAATTGGCCATGGGTATTTGCGCCTGCGTCGCGACTGCTTCCTCATTTGAATTGCCGGTCGAAGGCTTGGACTGGCCCCATTCCACAGCCGACAAATCTTTAGTTTCCCCAGCGGATGCTGATGCGCGAGAATCCACAGGGGCGTTTCGCGACGCCTGACCGGATGGATTGGCGATAGGTATCGAGGCCGGCGTCGCGACAACAGGATCATTTGAAGTCTCCGTGAAATCCCTGATTTGGACTCTCTGCCCAACCGGCAAAATTCTTGTCTCCCCGGCGGGAGCCGATGTGCGAAAATCCACGGCGCCGCTTCGCGAAGTCCGGACGGATGAATTGGCGATGGGGTTCGGGGCCTGCGATGCGACAACAGTATCTTTTGAATTTTCCGTCAAACCTCTGACTTGGACGCCCTGTCTGACCGGCGCATTCTGAAAAGCCACTGACGGAGCGGATGCCGGGGTGGGAGATTTCACTTTGGCAACCAATGACGCTTTGCCCGGCGGGATCGCTTGGGCTTTTGGCGCTGCCGTGGGAGATGGATCATCGTTGGCGATTACAGGCAAAGTCTTCGCCAGGCCTCTCCGGCCAGCGGGGATATACTTGACACTCGCCGCGGGGGCAGACAGCGATGCGGGAGAAACCACGGCAGTGATATGCGGCGCTTTGCCTGTGGAACCGCCGAGAGGGACTTTTGCGCGCGTCGCAGAGGCGCCCTTATCCGGGCATTTTGGCACGAACCCGCTCTGGGGCCCCTGCCCAGCCGGCGCACTTTTAACAATTCCAGCCCGGGCGGGCGATCGCGGTTGGGCCATGACGGCCATGAGCGCACTGGTCATGGAAGGCAGGATGTCAACCGCCTCGCCCGATGGATGAGCGGGCGGCTGCAAAAGCGTGGCTGAAGACGAACCGCCGGGCTTCGCGTCGGCGGGGAGCTTGGGAAGGCCATCACCTCGCAAGTGGGACATTACGCCAAAAAAACTCTCCGTGCCGGAGAGCAATGTGGCGGATTGGTCCGGGGTTGAAGAACGCGCCTCGCCTCCTGGCACAGCCGGAGAGAGGACAGAAAGCAGAGCGGATTGGGTCATCATTTTGTGTTGCTGCGGAAAGAGGCAAGCCGAAGGTGGTCGGAAAGAACGGCGGCGCGTTTGGCTTGTACGTCACCTTTCTTGGCCAACGCCTCCCAAATGGCAGCCGTTTCCGTGTCCTTCATAAAGACCATGATTTTGATGATGGAGGTATCATCCATCTCCTCCAAAACCTTGGCGGCATTCGCCGGTTCCATGTCCGCGTAAATCTTGGCCAGCTTCTTCAGATTGGCCGTTTCCTCCTCGGTGATCCGCAGCACGTTCTGATCGAAATCCGTTTGCAACTGGCGCACGGATTGCGTGACGAGGTTTAATTCCGATCGTTCCGCCTGCAAACGCGCCATCAGATCGTTAAGATCCTGCTCCTTTTTTCCCAGGGCCTTCTTTTCGGTCTTAAGTTCCGCGATGAGCTGGTCCGCTTCGGGACTGGTAAAGTCCCAGGAAGGCCCGGCCTTCTTTTCGCCAGCGGCGGCGGTTGCTTTCGGGCCGGAGGGCGGCGGGGTGGGAGTTTTCCAGACCGCCACGGTGGTTCCCAGATAGAGGACGATGCCGACCAGGGCCGTCGTCCAGGGTGAAGTAAGTAGTTTTATCATAAGGGAGTTTCCGCCGATTTCCAGGCGAGAATGGAGTTGCCCCTGCGGCCGGCCAGATCATCGAGGAATTTTTGTTCGCCGCGGGCCAACTCGCGCTGGTGGCGGGCCTTTTGTCTGTCAAAACATCTGTCCACGACCTCGCGCTCCTTGCGAGCCACGAGCATGGCCTGCAAAGTGGCATGGACGCGTCGTTCCGCGGTGGCCAGCGCCTGGGCGCATTCGTCCCGGATCTGGGCAAGCGAACGTTGATAAGCATGCGCTTGGGCCGCATCCGCCGCAGTGTACCCGCCGGCCAATCGCCCGCGCCATTCCTGCCAGCAAGCGCTCAACACCCGCTCCGCCGCCTCCAGCTTCTCCACAGCCCGGCGGCGGACGATCAGGCTTTGCGCATAGTACTCCATGGCCTTCTGTTCCTGGCGCTGGCGAACCGTGCCCACTGCCTCCAGTGTGAAATGAAAAGCCTTCATGCGTGTTTAGCCGGATTTCCTGATGGCGCCAAGGCCTTGTTTTTCAGGCAGGGGCGTGGCCATGGTTTGTCCCAACAGCGACCAACTCTCGCGAAGGGTGCAGCCCTGCTCCACCGGCTGGCACAAAAATGATTTCAACGGCTCATACAGATGGATGCTCAAATCGATGGCCGGATTCGTCCCGGGCGGATACGCGCCGATGTTGATCAAATCCTGATTCTTGCGATACGTGGCCATCGCCCGGCGGGCGCGCGAAGTCAACTCCTGCTGCTCCGCTGTGCTTAAATCCCGAATCAAACGGCTCACGCTCTCCAGCACGTCAATCGCCGGATAATGGTTTTGCGTGGCCAACTCGCGCGTCAGGACGATGTGCCCGTCCAGGATCGACCGCACGGCATCGGCAATGGGATCGTTCATGTCATCGGCTTCCACCAGCACGGCGAAAAGTCCGGTGATGGATCCCCGTTCCCCCGCCCCGGCTCGTTCCAATAACTGTGGCAGCAACGAAAAAACGGACGGCGTATAGCCCCGTGTCGTGGGCGGTTCGCCGACGGCCAGGCCGATCTCCCGTTGCGCCATGGCGAAGCGGGTGACCGAGTCCATCATCAACAAGACATTCTGGCCGGCATCACGAAAATGTTCGGCGACGGCCATGGCCACAAAAGCGCCCTTCAAGCGCGCGATGGCCGGTTGATTGGAGGTGGCCACCACCACAATGGACTTGCGCCGGCCGACCTCATCCAAATCTTTTTCCAGAAATTCCCGAACCTCGCGGCCCCGCTCGCCAATCAGCGCGATCACGTTCACGTCCGCTTCCGCCTGGCTGGCGATCATGCCCAGCAAAGTGGATTTGCCGACCCCGCTGCCCGCAAAGATGCCCAGACGCTGGCCGCGCCCGCAAGGGGTGAAGGTATCAATCGCCTTGATGCCGGTGCGAAAGACCTGCTGGATGCGCTGCCGTTTCAGCGGATGCGGCGGAGGCTGGTTTAAATTAATCGCGGCCCCGGCTTCAATCGGACCCTTGTCGTCCAAAGGATTGCCCAACCCGTCAATCACGCGGCCTTTGAGGGATTCGCCCACCGGGACCTGCAAGGCGGTGCCCATGGCAATCACTTCGCTGCCGGGATGAATCCCGCGCAATTCCCCCAGCGGCATGAGCAGGACATGATGGTTGCGGAATCCCACCACCTCGGCCAGGGTGAATCCGTCATGGCGCGCGGATTCGATTTTGCAAATTTCGCCGACGGCCACCAGCGGTCCTTCCGATTCTATGACCAGGCCGATCAACTGCACCACCCGCCCGTGATTGCGGACCACCTGGGTTGTCTGCACCCGCCGCAGCAGGTCTTCAACCCGGTTCGTGCATGAGGGCCTGTCGTGCGTGATCATGAGAGAAGATTTTTATTGACAAGATCAAATTTGGTCTCGCGCCGGGCATCCACGGTCCCGAAACGGGTCTCGACCAGGCAGCCGCCACGGCTGACTTCGACTGAACTGAGAAAGCGAAAATCATTTGGAGCCTGCTCCGATCCCAGCACGGGAGAAGCGGCCTTTTGCAGCAATTCCAAGTCAGCCGGATGCAGCCGTACCGTGACCTGGGACGAGCTTTCCACGTGGGACAGCGCGTCGCGCACGGCGGCTTCCACCATCGGAACGGAAACAGGCATGTCCGACACCAGTTTTCGCGCCACTTCCAAAGCGAGCGAAACCACCATGTTTTCGGTGTCGTGGACAACCTGCGGTATGGCCTGGCGAAGCGATTTGAGCGTGCCATGAAGCAATTCGTTCAACTCAGTGCGCTGTTTGAGCAATTGCTCGCTCAACGATTTTTCGCCGTCAAGATGGCCCTGTTGGTATCCCGCCTGCCATGTTTCGCGGAGCGAGGCATCCATCGGGGGCATGCCGGACGGTAAGCCGGCCGGAATCGCGTCCCGCAAAGGAGCTGGCAGCGTAATTGTTTCCGACCAGGAGCTCATCGCAAAAGCCTAGTTATTGGGTTTGGCGCGGTTCATCCAGGTGCGGACCGCCTGCGTCATGTTGGCCGGGTTCTCCCGGATCAATTGATTCAAGACATCAACCGTCACCATGCGGGAGCCGGGCGCTCCGGGCGCGCCGTAATGTCCGTTGCCGTTGCCATTGCCGTTTCCGATGGGAACTCCGAGCGGGATTTCTTCCACCTTGGTGTTTTTTACCATGCGCCAGAACATGAAAATGATTCCCAAAGCCAGCGCGGGATACATCAGCTTCTGCGCCAGATCGAACCAAACCTGCCGCTTGTTCTGCTCTTCGAATTGTTGCGTTATTTCGGTGGCTGTCTGGTCGTTAAAGGGCGTTTCTTCCAGCGTAAGCTCGTCCTTGCGGGTGGGGTCGTTTTCCTGGATGCCAAGGGAGCTTTTCACGATGCTTTTGAGATCATCCAGTTCCTTGGGGGTTCGCGGCACCGCTTTGCGGTCCGTGCCTTTGCCTTCGAAACGTTGCGCGATGAAGACCGCGCTGGAGATGCGTTTTACCCCGCCGGCGGCCTGGAGGATGTTGCTCGTTATCTTGTTGATCTCGTAGGTGCTGGTGGTGACTTTCTTCTTGGTGCGACTGCTGTTGACCGGGATGGCGGGTGCCGCGGACGTCGCGTTGGTCGTCCCGTCCGCGGCGACGTTGTTGGCGCTCATGCCTGGCGCGCCACCGGCCGCGGCAATGTCCGAATCGGTCTCTTCATCGTTGATGGTGCTGCTGCGGGCGGTCTGGCCGTCCGGGTCATATTTCTCCTCCGTGCGGCTGATGGTGTCCCAATTGAGATCGACCGCCACCCGCACGACGGCCTGGCCGGGACCCAGGACCTTCTCCAGCATTCCTTCGGCTTTCTTGGACAAATATTGCTCGCAATTGCGCCGGGCGCTGAGCTGGTTGTTGGAAAGACCGGCCACGGAATCATTCTCCTGGTTCTCCGAGAGGACGTTGCCCTGGTTGTCCACCACGGAAACATTGTTGGCCTGCAAACCCTCCACGCTGTTGGCCACCAGAAAACGAATCGAATTGATGGCTGACGCCGGCAATTGCGCGCTGCCTTTGACACGGACAAAGACTGAAGCGGTGGGTTTGCGCGAATTGTCCGACAGCAGCCGATTCTCGGGCATGACGATCATGACACGGGCGGATTCGACCTGATCAAGCTGGCTGATGGTGCGGGCAAGTTCGCCTTGAATGGCGCGGGCGTAGTTGGCCCGCTGCACAAAGTCGGAAACGCCAAAACTGGCCTTGTCGAAAATCTCAAAACCCACCCCTTCCCCGCGGGGAATTCCCTTGCCCGCCATCTGCATTCGCATCTGGTACACCTTGTCCGATGGCACGAGAATGGCCCCGCCGCCGCGACTGATTTGATAGGGCACCTTGGCTTCATCGAGGGCGGCGATCACTTTGGCGGCCTCGCCTTCGTCCAGTTTGCCGTACAGCAGGGCGTAATCCACACGGCTGGACCAGAGGGCCAGCCCGGCCAGGCCGGCCAACACCACCACCGTGGCGGCGATAACGCTGATGCGCTGGCTCAGACCAAGCTGCTGCCAGATGGCGGCCAGTTGCCGGGCGATTTGAGAGAGGTTTTTATTCATGAAATTAAGGCGCCGGCATCAACAGCCGGCCTTGGCAAATGATTTTGGGTTGTTAAAAAATGTTGTCTGTCAATCATACCTGCATTCGCATCAGTTCCTGGTAGGATTCCAGCAGTTTATTGCGCACCGCCACCATCATTTGAAAGGAAACGTTCGCTTCCTCCATCGAAATCATGGCCTGATGCAGGGAGACGTTCTTTCCGCTCAACAAACCGGTCAGGTCATCGCCGGCGGCGACCTGCCTGGCATTGACCTCCCCCACGAAGTTGCCGAGCAAATTCTGGAACGAACCTCCCGAGGCAGCCGCGGTCGAAGATTGGGGGCCCAGGTCGGAATTGAGCTTCTCCAGTTCCTGCGGCGCAATGGACGGCACGATGCCGTTCTGCGCGGTCGTCTCGCCCAACGGGCTGCCCAACTGCGTGCCGGCCATCATTTTTATTGCTGAAAGAGCGTCCATGAATGTCGGGTTCCGCTATCAGTGTTTGCCGATGGAAAGATCCTCCATGGCCATGGTCCGGGCATTCTTGACCACCGCGATGTTGGCTTCGTAGGCGCGCGAACTGGCGATCATATCCACCATCTCCTCATGGATGTTGATGTCGGGCATGGCCACCATGCCTTGCGCGTTGGCGTCGGGATGTGAGGGGTTGTAAATCATCCGGGGCGGACGGTTGTCCCTGGCAACGCGAACGACCTGCGTTGTCTGCGGCGCCGCGCCGCTGCGGTCGGCGTTTTGTTGCGCGTTCAGCACGGATTCAAACACGACTTCCTGCCGCTGATACGGCTTCCCATCGAGGCCTTTGGTGGTGTTGATGTTGGCAATGTTTTCGGAGATCATGTCCATGCGAACCCGTTCGGCGTCCAGGGCCGAGGCGGTGCTATCGATGCCTGAGAGGAGTTGGATCATAGATAAATTAGACGTTGCCGGTGATGGCCTGGCGCAACTTCGTGAGCTGGGCGCTGACCAACTGGGTTTCAAGCGCGTGTTCCACCACGTTTTGATTGAGTTTCAACATTTCGGTTTCCAACTGAACCGTGTTCCCGTCGCTGCGCCCGGAAACGGCTTGATTATCGACGGCCAACTCCGGTTGCAGGGTGGAGATTTGTCCGCCATCCCGGCTTGCCACAGCCTGCTTTAACTGGCTCTCGAAGGAGGGGGAGACATCCAGGCGCTTGTAATTCGGCGTTTCGACATTCGCAATGTTGCTGGCGATCGCTTCATGACGCAGGACATTGAGATCCAGCATCTTTTTTGCGGCCAAATAGTTCGAATCGCAGAATAAAGCATCAATCATAGCCATAGACCATTCCCAGATTTAGCACTCGCTATGCCAGTGTGGAAAAGGCCTGAAAACAGGCTATTTAGCGTGATTTAACCCTGTTGAACGGGAAATTATTGCCCTTTGCCGCGGAACGTACAGGCAGGAATGACCCAACCAGCCCGGCCACGCGCCGCGCCGTTTTGCAGAAAAAATCGCGACCGAAATTAAGTCGCCGGAGAGACAGGATAGAGGCCGGACGCCATTGCGACGTCCGGCTAGCAACAAACTATGTTACTCAACCCTTTAAACCCCGGAACAGCGACCGAATGGGAAAAACCATAAAAACCCACCCGGCCCCGTTTCCGAGGCACACTGATTTGACGGGTTCCAGCAAGGAACGTTCAATCTTTCCTTCCGGATTTTCGAACGGGAGCCGGCCTACGCCACAGCCGAGCCAACCGTGTCGTCAAGGCTGCCGGCCAGTTCGGGGAAAGGATAATGGGAGGCGTATTCGTGCAGCTTTTGCGCGCGCCGATCGGCCTCCAGTTGCAATTCGGAGTGCCGGACAAAGCGGGACATCACCGCTTCAATCAATTCGTCAGCCGTAAACGGCTTGACCAGGTAATCGTCGGCGCCGCAGACCATGCCGCGCCGAAAACCGTCGTGGCTGACCGAACCGGTCATGAGAATAAATGGAATCGTGGCCGTCTCGGAAGATTCCCGAACGGCGTTGAGGGTTTCGTAACCTCCCATCGCGGGCATCTTGATGTCGCAAATGACCAGATCCGGCTTCTCTGCGGCAATCATGTCGATGCCCATTTTGCCGTTCGCCGCCTCGCGCACGGTGAAGCCGTAATTGGCCAGCACGGTCGCAATCAGATTTCTCACGTCTTCCGTATCGTCAATTACCAAAATGCTTTTCATTGACAGTTTGCGCATCAGGAAACGTGCCAAGGCTTCGGAAGCGTGAAAAACCCTGAAAAAGCCGGCTTTTCGGGCGAAATATGCCCGGTCCGGGCTGTCAAGAAGCCGTTTTCGCCCGGCAGGCGGCCAAAGTCTTCCCAGCGGCTATTTGCTGTTCAGGCAGGCATAGACCACCTCGGCCAGTTTGCGCGCATGGAAGGGTTTCTGCACAAAATTCACCCGCGTGCCCGGGGGGAATTCCTTGGCCAGCCGCTCGGTGTTGTAGCCGCTGGTGTACAGGACCTTCAGCGCCGGCTTGGCCTCCTGCAGGATCCTGGCCAGCTCCGGCCCGGCCATCCCGTCCGGCAAAATCAAGTCAGTCAATAATAAATCAATCTTCGCCTTGTGCGCCTCCCAAATCTCCAGGGCCGTCTTGCCGTTGGAGGATTCCAGCACCTTGTAACCATAGCTTTCCAGGATGTGATGCATCAACTTGAGCAACGGCGCCTCGTCCTCCACCACCAGAATGGTTTCCGTCCCGCCCATGACTTTTTGTTCTCCTTGCGACATGGGCAGGGCCCCGCTTTTCTCGGCGGAGGCGGGGAAATAGATGTTGAAGGCAGTCCCCTCTCCAACCTTGCTGGCGACTTCGATCCAGCCGCGATGCTGTTTGACGATGCCATAGACGGTGGCCAAGCCCAGGCCGGTGCCGCGGTCCAGCGCCTTGGTGGTGAAAAATGGCTCAAAAATGCGGCTCAAATTCTCCGGCGCAATGCCGCATCCCGTATCGCTGAAGGTCAGGCGCACAAATCTCCCCGGCACGGCCTCCGGATTCTGCCGCGCTCCGGCGGCGTCCAGGGCGACGCAGGCGGTGGCAAGACGCAAGCGGCCGCCGCGGGGCATGGCATCGCGCGAATTCACCGCCAGATTGAGCAGCACCTGCTCCACCATGCCAGGATCGGCTTTGATCGGGGGCGGATCCCGGGCAAAGTCCGTCTCCAGCGCGACGTCCTCCCCCAGTATGCGCCGGAGCATTTTGGTGATATTATTGACAATCCCGTTCAAATCCAGCGTTTGCAGAGTCAATTCCTGCTTGCGGCTGAAGGCCATCAACTGGCGGGTGAGCGCTCCCGCCCGCCTGCCGGCTTCGGAGATTTCCTTGATCGACTCGGCTGTCTTAAGGCTCAGCTTTTCGCCGGTCATGATGAGGCTGGCGTGACCGTTGATGACGGTGAGAAGATTGTTGAAATCATGGGCGATGCCGCCCGCCAACTGGCCGACCGACTCCATCTTTTGTGCCTGGCGCAATTGGGCCTCGAGGTTCAGGCGTTCCGTCACGTCCGCGGCCAGGGACAACCACCGCTTCTCCGCCCCCAAAGGGTGCGAGGTGATCTCCATTTCGAGAACCTTGCCGTTCTTGGTGCGATGCCGCCAGACGCCGGAATAGGCCGCGTCGGGCGACCACTTGGACAATTTGTCGAGGAATCCGGGAATTTCCTCCGGCAAGGCAATGTCGCGCAAGGTCATCTTCAGGAAATCGCTCCTGGAATGCCCATAATGCTGCACCGCCGCCTCATTGACCGCCAGAAAAGCCAGCGTTTCCTGGTCGAAAGTGTAAATCGGCGTTGGGTTGCTTTCAAACAGGAGGCGATACTGGTTCTCCGAGGATTTGATCTGGGAAAGCGATTGTTCCAACTCCTGTGTGCGGGCCTTGATCAGGGCTTCGAGATTGTCAAAATGGGATTGCGACTCGCGGGCCAGTCGCCATTTTTCAGACAGGGCAAAGGCCAGCAGCCGCACCTCGATGCCCTCAAAGGGTTTTTTGAGCAGCAGCACCTGGTCCGCCCGTTGCAGGCGTTGCAGGATGTCATCGGCGGAAAAATCAATGAACGCCGTGCAGATGACCACCTCCAAAGCGGGATCCACCTTCCAAAGCTGCTCGATCGTCTCGATGCCGTCCCAGCCCGGCATGCGCATATCGACAAAAGCCACCGAGTAAGGCCGTCCTTCCTGGCATGCGCGGACGACCATCTCCAATGCCTCATGGCCGTTGCCCGCGGCATCGACCGTGAAATTAGGAAGTCCGGCTGGCAGTTGCGCCCCGGCCTGAATCTCGTCCCAAGTCTTGTCCCTGGCCGGCGCCTCATCTGGAACGAGGAGCTTCTGATAGACCTCCTGAATATCGGGGGAGTCATCGACACTAATGATCCGCACCAACGCCCTGTCGCTCATGGCCGCGCCTCCATTCGCAGCGCCAGCGCGGTCCCGCCGCTATCGCGCTCCGGGTGGAGAATGTGTCCAAGCTCAGTCATGGAGCCGATGCTCTTCATCTATGGCGAGCATTGCAGCACCAAACCGCCCCTGTCTTCAAGGTAAATCAGCGACGCTATCAATCCGGGAATTATCCGGCAACGCATAAATTGCAGGGTTGCAGGGTCGCGGCGCTGTGCGCCGATTGTTGAGCCACAGGCTCAACGCTACACCAAATTGAGGCACTGCGAAATTTCCGCGGCGGCGGCGATCCTGGCAGGGCGACCCGCCTGCGGGATCGAGGCGTCCAAGGCTCTGGAGCAACGCCCGGCAGAAATTCCTGGAGAACTATCCTCATGCTTTACGGGAAGCCGATGCTGTAAAACTGGACGGGGTAATTGGTCCACGCGGGATCGGAGAAATGGAAACTGGTGGTGAGCATCAGGTTCGTGATCGGAGTCCAAATGGGAGCGGCCAGGTTGGTGCAGGTTACCACCGCAATCGGGATATTGGTGGTCGAGCCGTTGATGATGGTGAATCCAAATTGATTGTTGCTGATGCCGGGGCTTGAGCCGCCGGTTTGGATGAGCGGATCCCACAGCACGGCCGGGACACCGGTATTGGCGGAGAACGAATTCCAACCCGTCGTCCCCTGCAGATAATACGCCCTCGCAGAGGTGGAGCCAAAAGCGGACAAATATTCGGTGGGAGCGTTGCCCTGGAAAAAGACGCCAGCCAGGTTGAGGCATCCATAGAACGCTTCGTCCCCGATGCGGGTGACGCTCCGGGGAATGATGACGCTGGTCAGGTTGAGGCTGTTAAAAAAAGGAACGTTTCCGATGGTGGTGACGGTGCCGGGAATGGTGTAGCTTCCAGTCCTGCCACCCGGATATTGCAGAAGGGTCGTTTGATTTTGGTTGAACAAGACCCCATTCACACTGCTAAAGGCGGGATTGTTTGAGTTCACCAGAATGTTGGCCAGGCTGGTGCATCCGTTGAATGCACTGTCGTCGTATCCAATATTGGTGACGCTGCTGCCGATGATGACGTTGGTGAGACTGAGGCATGAACTGAACGCCCAATTCCCGATGCTGGTGACGCTGTTGGGGATGTTGACATTGACCAGACTGGACTCCTGGAACGCATAATTTTCGATATTGGTAACGCTGTCACCGATTGTGATGTTGATCAGATTGGTGCAGAAACTGAACGCGCCCTCTCCGATGCTGGTGACGAAGTACGGAACGGCCACATTCACGGGTGCGCCGGTGTAATCCGTCAAAATAATGTCGTTCCCATTAGTCGAATACTCCAATGTGTATTGGGCAAAAAGCGCCGGGGAACCGAGCCACAGTCCGCATATACTCAGCCACAACCGCAATGTCATTGTAATCTCGTTCCCTTTGACGATCTGCATTGCCTTGCCACCAAACACAACCCGCGGACTTCTCCGCGCGCCGGCAACACGAGATCGGGTGGAGACAGGTTTTTTCGCAATCTCCGACAGAAGCGGGATTCCCGAGGTCATTTCTACCGCCATCCAAGGCTGCGAGGAAGCCCCAGTTTCCCGGCTCTTCTGTCTTGTATTTCCACCATTATAATATGAACAGCGCTTAATTTCAAGTGGGCGTGGTTCTCCCCGGCGAAGTTCTCATCGCTCCGTTTATTGATCCGCCGTAACCGCCGTATTTCGCCACCGCCACGGGCGTGGTCATGGGACAGGGCATTCAAGTTTCGACCATGCGAAATTCGGGAAGAAGAAGTCCATAAATGAACCGACGCTGAGAACCGCGCCGTCACAAGTCGCTGCTCCCGGCCTTCTCGACTTCGGCGCGCAACAGATCGTGGAGGGTGATAACGCCAAGGATTTTACCGCCGTCCTCATCGACCACGACGACGAAGTTGCCGGGCGACTCGACCAACAGCCCTTGCAGCTTGCGGACTGTCTGTTGCGGCAGGCAGGTCGTGACACTTTCCAGCTTCGGGATGCGGTTTTCCCGCAGGGCCGCCTCGGCTTCGCGGCGCGCGAGAATGCCCGCCAGTTTGTCCTGCTGCACCACGGGGAAACGCTGATAAGGATGCGACTTCAAGACGTCCCGCAATTTGGCCGGGGCCAGATCGCGGATGATGACCGGCCGGAAATTCGCTATCGCCGAGACTGGAAATTGCTGCCAGCTCTGCAAATCGCGCGGCGGACGCACGTGTTCAATATGGTGGCCGTCCTGGGTCAGAAGCGCGTCGTAAAAATTCTCCCGGCTCAACTTGCGGCTGATGGCCTGGCTGACCAGCGCCCCAATGATGAGCACGGGCACGAGAGAGAACTCATGCGTCATTTCAAAAACAATGAGGATGCCCGTGACCGGCGCCCCCACTACCGCGCCCAAACACGCGCTCATCCCCACCACCGTCAGCGTCAGCGTATCGGCTCGCGCCATGGGCCATTCCAGTCCCACCAACCCCGCCAGAGCCACGCCCGTCATGCCGCCAAAGAATAACGTGGGTGAAAAAATCCCGCCGCACCCGCCAAAGCCGTAGCAGGTGAACGTGGCGATGAACTTGGCGAGCAGCAGCACCGTGGCGAGTTGCCAGCCGATATCGCCAGCCAGCGCGCTGGACAGGTCGTCGTAACCCAGGCTGAATACGCCCAGCCGTTGAGACCGCTCAAACACCGCCACGCCGAGTGCCCAAGTGATAAGCCCGCCTGCGAGCGGCAGCAGCCAACCGGGAACCCGACGGGTTGACTTCATCCGCCCCCGCAATCCCAGCGAGGCCTTTTGGAAATAGACGCCCACGAGTCCCGCCAGGGCGGCGACCAAGGGCGTCAATGCGTAACCCACCCACGACGGCGCGTCCACGCCGGTGAGGGTGAAGGAGGGCTGCTTGCCGATGACGCCATGCACCACCAGCGCGCCCAGCACCGACGCCAGCAGCACGCCGCCGAGCAACCGGCTGTTCAGGTCGCCAATAACTTCCTCCAGCACAAATGTCGTGGCGGCCAGCGGGGTGTTGAAGGCCGCCGCCAAGCCCGCCGCCGCGCCGGCCGCCGCCGCCAGGCGCCGGTTCTGCTTGGCTTCGCCAGCCAGGCCGGCCAGGTTCGAACTCACCGCGCCGGCCAGTTGCACGCTGGGGCCTTCGCGTCCGAGGCTCTGGCCGCCGCCGATGCTGACGATCCCGGCGATGAATTTCACCCAAGCCACCCGCCACGGCACCGTCCCGAAATCCTTCCAGAAGGCAAGTTTGAGCTGCGGAATGCCGCTCCCGGCGGCTTCGCGGCAAAAAGAGTTCAACAACCAGCCCATCAGCAGGGACGAAACGACAATGATTGCCAGGCTGCCGATTAGGAAAGTGGACGTTGACTGGTGGGAAAGCCCGAGCAACCCCAGCCGGTAGAGCCAGTTGATGCCCAATTGAAAAAACACCGCCGAGGCTCCGGCGCCCAATCCGTACAAGCACGTCTGCAACACGGCGCGTGACTGATTGGGCAGCCTTTGTAGGTAACGGAGCAGAACCTGCATGTTGCATATTGAAACATTTTGGTTCAAAAATCCACTGTTGAGACAAAGCCATCGGGCACGCACCACATATATTTGTACTGAGCATGCTTTGGGGCGAGGGAAGTCACGGTTCGACAGATTCTCGCCCTGCCGGCCGAGGCTCCACGCAGCGGTTAGACGGCGAAAAGTTCGTCCACGGTCAGTCGAAAGTCCGGCAAAAGGGGTTCATCGATGCGTTGGCGGCCGGCCATGATGCCCTTTAATGCCAGGCCATGGGGTGTGCCGTGGTAAAACTCAATGTTGTTGTAGCGCGGGTCGATCATCCACAGCCGCGGCAGGTTGAAATCCTCGTAAAGCCCTTTCTTGAGCACCGTGTCGGGCCGGTGATCATGCGAATCAACTATTTCCGCCGCCAGCCAGATTTTGCCCGTGGCCGCGGTGACCAGGGCCAAATCCGGACGCAGCATGACGCCGGCGGAGAGTTGGACGACGGAACGCGGGGCCAGGAGGCGGGCCGGGGAGTTTGCCGCCAGGCTGGCGGAGACCCGGGCATGCAGGATTGTGCAAATCTGCTCATGGCGTGTTCCGGGCGCGGAACGCACAATGGTCTCGCCATGGATTATCTCTTCGTAAATCACGCTCATTGATGACGCGCTGAGTGTGCGAGATTTGCCGGGCGCACTCAACCCGGAAGTGGTGGTCCCTTACTCCACCCCTACAAACCATCGGGCTGAATGTAATTGCCGTTGTTCAGTCCGGCGTGTTTTCATGGCCCCATGAACCTGGTGAAACGCGGCAGATTGAGGCGCATGCAGATGACGCCGGAGAAGCTCTGCCATCTTCGGCTCTTCACCTGGATCTTTCTGGTTGCCGGCCTCTGCATGACTCCTTATGGGATGTTTTGTCTGCGCCGTGACCGTCCATCGCTGCAATGGCCGACCGTCCCGGGCCTCATGATGCAGGCGGATGTCCACCGGGGCATAACGAGGCATTCGCATACTGATAGATTGACGGCGGCTTACAGTTACGAAGTCAACGGCACGCGTCATGTTTCCCACCAAGTCAGGCTTTGGAATTCGGATCTTGGCAACACCGGGAACGCCGCCGCCTTTGCCCGGGCGCATCCAGTGCGTTCCACCGTGGAAGTTTATTACGACCCGCAAAATCCGGCCAACGCCATGCTCATCCCCGGCGCGAATGAATTTGCCGATCAGCAGTTCATCTGGGCCGGTCCGGTGGTGATTTTACTTTCTGCGTATCAACTCCTGCGCATCCGCAGGCAATATGCGCGATTGATCGCCGCATCCCCAAAGACAGGCTCCGCCGCCGCCAAACCAGCCAAGTCCGAACTTTCGTCCGAGCCTTTCATGAGCTACGAACCCGGCGCCAAGCGCAAACTCAATTGCTTTCCGGACAAGGAATGTCTGCTGGATGTGCTTGGCCACGAGGGAAAAAAACTCCAGGACTGGACGCCTGAAGATCGTGTCGTTGATTGGTGCGGCCGAGTGTTCCGGTTGGTCGCCGATGCAAAACGCGCGCAATTCGAACTCGAACCCACTGGCGAAACCTGGACCTGGGAGAGAATCCTCGAACTGGCCACCCGGGACGCCGCCGTCATCAAGAGAAACCCGGCGGCCATTCGCCGCCAGGTTGACCGCGCGCCGGAGGGGGAAAAAATCTGCGTCATCATGCAGTGGGTGGATGCATTGCCGACTGCTCCGATTTGGATTTGGATCGGTTTCCTTTTGTTTCTGGCGCTGGTTTTCCTCGCGGTAATGTGCCTGGGCGGCCTGTTCTTCACTTGGTTGTTGAACTAATCCCGTCCGACGGAAGTTGCGCCGCCAGCAAACGGCGCAGGAAACGGCCGGTGTGCGACTTCTTGTTTTTGGACAATGTTTCAGGAGTTCCGACGCCGACGACCTGTCCGCCCTCGCCGCCGCCCTCCGGCCCCAGGTCGATGACCCAATCCGCTTCGGCAATCAGTTCCAGATTATGTTCGATGACGATCACAGTATGGCCGGCATCAACCAGACGTTGCAGGGCCTCGACCAGCCGTTTCACATCGGCCATGTGCAGCCCGACTGTCGGCTCTTCCAATAAGAAAAGGTTCGAACGCCCGGAGGGGAAAAGTTCCAGGGTGTCCGGCTTGCGAAATCCGGCCAGCAAATAGGCGACGATTTTCAAACGCTGCGCCTCGCCGCCGCTTAATGTCGGGCTGCTTTGGCCGAGCTTGATGTAATCCAGTCCGGTGTCGCTCAAGGCTTGCAGGGCGCGGGCAATTTTGGGAAAGGCGGCAAAGGTTTGCAGCGCCTGCTCCACGCTCAAATCCAGCACCTCAGAAATGTTCAAATGGTGGAACTGGACGTCCAGCGTCTCCGGATTGAAGCGCGTGCCCTGGCAGGTTTCGCAGCGGACAAAGGCAGGCGGCATGAAGCTCATTTCCAGTTTGATGGTGCCGGCGCCGAGGCATTCCGGGCAGCGGCCTTGCGGGCTGTTGAACGAAAAACGGCTTGCGGAATAGCCGCGCAACCGCGCCTCCGGGGTCTGGGCGAAGAGTTGGCGAATTTCGTCGAAAAATCCCGCGTAGGTGGCCGGCACCGACCTGAGCGTGCGGCCAATGGGTGATTGATCCACTTCGTAAACCGCGCGAAGGGCCTCGACTCCCGTCACCGCGCCCATCCATTCCGCGGCGGACACCTTGCGCGGCCGCGCCAGCCGGGCGCGCACGGCCGGCAACAAGCAATCGCGCAACAAGGTGCTTTTGCCCGAGCCGCTGACGCCGGTCAGGCAAACGAAGCGATGGAGGGGAAAGCTGACGGTCAGGTTTTTCAAATTGTGCAACGTTGCGGCCGCCAGGGTCAACGACGGGTGTTTGGCATCCAGATCGACCGGGCGCCGGCTGCCCCGCGCCGGATAAGATTTTTTCGCGCGCAAACATTGCGCCGTAACGGAACGGTCCTGCGCCATCAATTCCTTCCACGAGCCGGCAGCCACGACTTCCCCGCCGTTGATGCCGGCCCCGGGGCCCAAGTCGATGATGTAATCGGCCCGCCTCATCGTGGCTTCGTCGTGTTCGACAACCAGCAGCGAATTGCCCCGCGCCCTGAGCAAATCCAGGGCGTCGAGCAGCTTTTCATTGTCGCGGGCATGGAGGCCGATGGTCGGCTCGTCCAAAATGTAGAGCACGCCGCTGAGATTGGAACCGAGTTGGGCGGCCAACCGGATGCGCTGCGATTCGCCGCCCGAAAGGGTGGTGGCGCCGCGGCCCAATTGCATATAGCCCAGGCCAACTTCGCACAGGAATTTCAACCGCTCGCGAATCTCCGGCAGGATGTCCCGCGCGATTTCCGCCTCCCGACCGCGCAACCGCAAGCTCCGCACCCAGGTCAGCGCGGAATCCACCGAAGCGTTGGAAAGATCGACAATCGTGGGAGAGTCTTCCTCGGGGCCGTTTTTCGTCCGGGGCGCGCCCGCCTTCCAGTGGCGGAGGCGCACAGCGCGGGCGACGGCGTTGAGCCGCGTGCCCAGGCACGACTGGCAGATTTCACGCTCTCCCTCCTGCCAGTCAAACCACGATTCTTCAATCGCCCCGGCCCGCGCTCCGCGCTCCACGTCGGGAAGGTAAAAAATTTCGCCAAAGCCCCGGCAGGTTGGACACCAGCCGCGCGAGGAATTATAGCTGAACATTTTCGGGTCCATCGGCTCAAAGGACTGGCCGCAGGATGGACAGGAGAATTCTGTGGAATGGATGGAGGTCTTGCCGTCATTGGCCAGCACATGCACGGTGCCGCGCCCCAATTCCAACGCCTTGTCGATCAAATCCTGCGCCGCTTTGCGCTCCGACGGCGCGGGCCGCCGCTTTTTGTCCAGCCGTCCGACCACGATTTCCACGTCATGCTCCCGGAATCGATCCAGGCGCAGAGGCCGGTCTGTCGGATGCATTTTACCGTCGGCCCGCACCTCGGCATAGCCATGTTGGGCGGCCCAGGAGGCCACTTCGGTGTGGAACCCTTTTCTATTCTTGACAATTGGCGCCAGCAGAAGCAAGTCGCCCCGCCTGCGCATTTCCTCCGCCAGTCTGCGGCCCACCCGGTCCCGCGTCTGCGACTGGACCGGACACTGGCATTGCGGGCAAAACTGCGTGCCGAGCCGGGCGAAGAGCAGGCGCATGAAATGATATATTTCCGTGACGGTGGCCACCGTGCTTTTGCCGCCGCCGCGCGACTGGCGCTGTTCGATGCTGACGGACGGGGGGATGCCGGTGATCAAATCCACTTCCGGCCGGGCCAGTTGGTCGATGAACTGCCGGGCATAGACATTCATCGAATCCAGGAACCGGCGCTGGCCCTCGGCAAACAGCAGGTCAAACGCCAGCGTGCTCTTCCCCGAACCGCTCAAGCCGGTGACCACGACGAACTGGTTGCGCGGGATGATCAGGGAAATGTTCTTGAGATTGTGTTCGCGCGCGCCCTGGATGGCGATGACTTCCGCCGCCGCTGCCTGTGTTGATGAATCAGCCACGCTCCATTCTACTTCCAGACCCCCATCTCCCGCAATTGCCGGGCGGCCTGGCTGGCCCAACCCCGATTGGCCGCCGGCGACGCCGGGCTGGGATGCAGGATGCGGCCGATGTTGACCCGCCTCCCCTCCGCCGCCAGGACCGCTTGTTGCCCGGCATAAGCGCCGATGCCAATGATCCATTTGGGCCGCAGAACATCGAACACGGCGCAGAGGTGGGCGTCGCAAGCCCGGGACAGCCGCGTCCTTTCCCTGGCGCTCAATTTGTCGGGCGTCCGATTCCGCCCGCCCGCCTCCAAAAAGGTCAGCGGGCAATAGTTGACAACAAAATGGCGCTCGAAGAAATTTTCCGCCGCGCCGAAGCGGTCGGCAAAAAGCTTCCACAACCGTTGCCCGCTGATTTCCGAGCGCGCGCACTGGAATCCCAGGACGGGGCGGCGCGGATGCTCCCGGGCGGGCCGTCCGATGGCGCCGTCAATTTTCATCCAATCCCGCACCGCGCCGATTTCGCCGAAAGGCACGCCTGTTTGCGCCATGCCAAACGGCCCCGGATTCATGCCCAGGAAAATGACGTCCTTCGGCGTCCCGCCAAAGCGGCGCAGGTAGATCTCGTGCGTCTTCCAGGCATAGAGCAAAGGATTATAGACGTGCGTCACGGGCGGCCCAAAACGCATCCTCTCCACCTCTCCGCACAAGCGCCGCGCGGCGTCAATCAAGGGTTTGTTCACGTTTGTTTCGGGTGGTTACAGGATGGTAAAAGCTTTGGCGGGCACCGTGACGGAAAGGAAAGACGGAGTGGAATGAAATCCTTAAACTGCTTGAGCCGGGAATCAACCGCGACCTTACTTGCTGCCGAACGCGTCGTCCACGGAGGAAGCGTTGTAGGTTTGCATTGTTTTGACCGTCCGCCAATTGACCGAGCCGTCAAACAGCTCCACGTTCCCGCCCATTGCGCCGATGCCGGCGCTATTGGTGGCAGAAGCGCCCGATGGAGAACCCTGTGCCATGGCCAAACCCGCCGAGGTGTGCGGTGCCATTCTCATCAGCGGAACAGCGCCATCTTGAGCAAGCGTCCAGTAATTTGCATCCGCAAGAAGCTCGTTGGTTGAGGGGGAGCCGCTCAGCTTGACCCGCGTGAGAGAATATGGGTTGCCGGGCTTTCCAGGCACAACATTGTCGGCCAGATAGCTGTAACCGATAATGAAGCCGTATTGGTCATGAAATGGAATATTATCAGACGAACTCCCAAAATCGAGATTAGGACAGTAAAAAATGTTGCTGCTGCCGCCGGTATAGGTCTGCACCAGATTCGTAAAGGTCTGGTAGGAAAGGCGAATGGAATGATATTGATTATCGTTATCGGCGGCACTGGGCAGGATGTCCGCATTGTTGGCCGCGTACATGTCGAAACCCACGTACAGTTGATGGAGGTTGTTTTTGCAAACCGCACGGCGCGCCTTTTCTTTGGCGCCGGAAAGTGCGGGAAGAAGCAGAGCAGTCAGAATCAACGTCATGGCAATCACCACCATCAACTCCACCAACGTGAATCCGGTGGAGTCAACGGGCTCGTCATTCCTGCGAAGAAAGACTCGCTTCGTTTTCATTCAACTGGCCTATTGAGGATAATATGCTCCATTCGCCACACAAGCACAACAAAAATCGTTCAAAAATCTTTGTAGGAAAAATCCCTACAAAAAGGCCCTATTGCGCCGTCACCGCGCGGTAAAACTCCTGACCGCCGCCCACAGGCACACAGATGGTTCGGTTCTCCAAACAGCTAAAATTCGTCTTGAAAGCAGGCCAATTGGTTTGCGTCAAATCGCTGGAACTTTGGATGATGTAAGTAACGTTGCTTTGGCCTTGGAGGGTGAAGCGCAGTCCGCCCGGGTCTGCCACAGGATTGATCAAAGTCGGTGGCTGGAGTGCGGCATAGGCTTGAGCGACCGGCACAGAAACGGTCGTGGCTTGATTGGTTCCGGGGGGTGAATAGATGCGCCAGACCTGCTTGGTGTTGTCCAAAGCGTAAAGATTCCCGACTTTATCCCAAGCCACATCGTAATAACCATCACCCCCTGTTTGATCGATGTCGGCAATGAAGTCCCCATTGGTGGAGCAGTAAAGATATACTCCCCCGGTTGTGTCATATTCGAAACCATTGGTGCCCACCACGGCAATGGCGAGCCGGGGCCCGGTAGGGTCTGTAGCGATGCCGTAAGCATCGAGAAGTTGCGGGAACATCCCATCCGCCCAATTTGCCATCGTAACCGGCATCCCGCCATAGGTTTTAAAGCTCATAACGGCGTAGGCTGGATCCTCCGATGTCAGCATTTGAATGACGTCAATATAGCCGTTGGTGTCCACCGCAACGTCGAAAGGCGACTGGGTCAAAAAAGACGAATCCAAAGGAACGACCACGAAGCCCGGGTCGTTGTCCGCCGCCACGCCATTGGTGCCGATTTGCCAGGCATTAACTCCCACCGAGCCCGAAAGCTCGGCGTCTGCCATCCAGATGGCCGCATTGGCGCCAGACCCGATCACACTCAGCCCCGTGAAATAAACCGCAGGCTGCGGGTAATTGTCCGTCCGGACCACTTGGCGCTGGCTGTTGTCATCGAGAATTGGGTCGAACGAGACCACAACCCCCTGATTGGCGTAATCATCCACGTACAGCCGGTCATCAACTCCAATGGCCATCTTCCAAGGACTGTCTGCCTGCCCCCCCCAGCCGTAGCCGCCGGTACTGAACCCGCCTTCGTCAGCCGGACTGCCATCAGCATTGCACTTAATGATGCCGACATCATCGCCGTAAGCGTTTGCCACATAGACCCGGCCGTAATACAGGCTGTTTATGTTCTGGTTGACGGCAATGCCGCTCGGCAAATTGACAAAAAAATTCGGCCCGTCGCCGGTGATATTGGTCCAGGCGGAATAGCCGGTGGACGCGGCGGTGATGCTCACCGTGTAAACGCCCTGCGACAAAACCGGCGTATTGGACCAAATGGCGGCGTTGAGCCCCGAATTAGTTCCAGCCTTCTCCACTGCGGAGGACAGGGTTTGGACCAAATTCGTTCCGTTATAAATCCTGACCCAAACACCCCCGGTGGCCGTATCATTGAGGATGTAACTGACGGTCAAGTTGTCACCGGGAACGATGACCGCCACATTTTGTGAACCGTTGAGCTTGATATCGGTCGCATAAACGTTGGCGCGAGCCGTCAGCGCGGACGAGATGAAAACCAGCACAAGTGCCAGACTCGCGGCAAGCCGGGTGAAGTTTGTCCGGAATCCCAAGAAAAAAGCGCCAAAACCCTCCCAAACAGTCGAACGCGCGTTCCCACAATAGAAATAATCAGTGAGAGCACGAACAATCACAAAGCGCTTGTCCATCGGCTTCCTTTTTTGATCCAGAAAAGATTAACACGGAAAAGGCATATTAGACAAGCTTTAATTTGTGATAAAAACGCGCCCGGACGGCTTTCCGGGCGTGATGGTTTGACACCATCCGCTGGCGGATTACTTTCGCCTCATGTGCGCGGCCCAATCTGCCTGCATCCGCCTGCGCGGCGTGCGGCAGAACAACTTGAAGAATTTCGACCTAGATCTGCCATTGCGCAAGTTGGTGGTCATTGCCGGTTTGAGCGGGTCGGGCAAGAGTTCCCTGGCTTTTGAGACCCTTTTCGCCGAGGGCCAGCGCCGGTACATCGAAACGTTCTCCCCCTACGCCCGCCAATTCCTCGACCGCATGGACAAGCCCCAGGCGGACAGCATCGAAGGCATCCCCCCCGCCATTGCCATCGAACAGCGCAATACGGTCAAATCCACCCGCTCCACAATCGGGACCATGACCGAAATCACCGATTACGCCAAACTGCTCTGGGCCCACTTGGCGCGACTGCATTGCCGGCGTTGCGGTGAACCGGTGCAAAAGGATTCACCGCAAAAAATCTGGCCGGCCATTCGCGCGCTGGCGCCGGGCGGCGAAGTCCTGGTCACTTTCGACCTGCCGCTCAGCGCGAAGTTTTCCCTGGATGAGTCGCTCGCGCTCATTGCCCGCCAAGGTTATCAGCGCCTGCTCTTCAACGGAGAGGTCATCCCCCTCGAAGAGGCCCAAGCCCGGTTCAAGACTTCCGGTGCGGCGTGCGTCACCGTGGTGCAGGACCGCGTCCGATTGAGCGCGCCAAATCGCGCCCGCTTCGTCGAGGCGTGCGAGCAGGCCTTTCATTTTGGGAAGGGCAAACTGGCCGTCCATCCCCTGCCCCCTGAGCCGTGCGCCGCAGTTGTGGCCCCCATCCCTTATTCCAACCGGCTGCACTGCGCCCGGTGCGACTTGGAATACGCCGCACCCACGCCGGCATTATTCAGTTTCAACCATCCCATCGGCGCTTGTCCGGCTTGCCGCGGTTTTGGCCGCGTCATTGCCATTGATTACAATGCCGCGATACCCGACCGATCCAAGTCTCTGGCAGCGGGCGCAGTCAAGCCCTGGCAAACCCCCTCCAACGCCGAGTGCCAGGAAGACCTGCTCAAGTTCGCCCGCCTGTGCAGGGTGCCCGTGGACATCCCCTTCCGGGACTTGCCGCAAAAGTGGCGCGACTGGGTCATCGAGGGCGATCCGGATTACAACAAGGATAAAGCCCACGAATGGCCCAAATCCTGGTACGGCGTAAAAGGCTATTTCCGCTGGCTGGAATCGCGGGCCTACAAAATGCACGTGCGCGTCCTGCTCTCCCGCTACCGCATTTACCGGGAGTGTCCCGATTGTCATGGCGCGCGCTTTGGGCCCGAGACTTTGCTCTACCGCATCAACGGCCAGAGTCTGGCAGACTTTTATCGGTTGCCGGTCCGCCAGGCCTTGCCGTTTGTTGAATCCCTGATGGCCAAGGGACCGACGGCGAAAGCTTCCGACCCCCTGGCAACAGCTCTCGGCGAGGTCCGCTCCCGCCTGGCTTACCTGGACGAAGTTGGACTGAATTATCTGACACTGGATCGCCTAACCCGTTCGCTGTCCGGCGGCGAAACCGAACGGGTCAATCTCACCGCTTGTCTCGGCTCGCGGCTTGTCAATACTTTGTTTGTGCTGGATGAGCCGAGCGTGGGATTGCACCCGCGCGACACCGCCCGGCTCGTCCGCATTGTCCGGCAATTGCGCGACGCCGGCAACACGGTGGTCGTCGTCGAACATGAGGCCGACGTGATGCGCGCCGCGGATCAAATCATCGAGTTGGGACCGGGCTGCGGCGAGTCCGGCGGAGAGGTGGTGTTTCAGGGGACCTGCGAGGATATCTTGCGCGACGCCAAATCGTTGACCGGCGCTTACCTGGCCGGCGGAAAGCGGATTGAAATTCCACATCGCCGTCCCGTCCACTGCGGGCGCAAGGGCAAGCTGTTGCTGCGTGGCGCGAATTTGCACAACTTGAAAAACCTGGCCGTCGAAATTCCACTGGCCCGGTTCGTTTGCGTGTCGGGGGTGAGTGGCTCGGGCAAAACCACCTTGCTCCGCGATGTTCTCATGCCCGCGCTCCTGGAAAGATTGGACAAACCGGAAGGCGGCGGCGCTCTGCCGACTACGGAGCAGGGAAGCGATGAAGCTCTGCCTTCCGAAACCCATCCTCTGGAATTGCATCTGAAGGGTTGGGAGGCTCTTGGCGGGGCCGTGGTTGTGGATCAGTCTCCATTGGGCAGGACGCCCCGCTCCAACCCGGCGGTTTACACCGGTGCATTCGACAAAATCCGCGCCTTCTTCGCCGAATCGGAATCCGCCCAACAACTCGGCTTGGATGCAGGCGCCTTCAGTTTCAACTCGGCGCAAGGCCAGTGCGAGCATTGCCGCGGCACGGGATTTGAAAAAATTGAAATGCAGTTTCTGAGCGACGTCTTCATTCACTGTCCCGAGTGCGATGGCCGGCGCTACCGGCCGCACGTCCTCGAAGCGTCAATCCCCCGCCCCGGTGAATCTGCCAAGCCCGCTGCCTGGAACATCGCCGACTTGTTGGACGCCACAGTCGATCAAGTCATCCAATTCCTGGCCGGCTTCCCTGACTCAAATCCTGCCCGGCAGGCAGTCGAAAGTTTGAAACTCCTGCAGGAACTTGGCTTGGGCTACTTGCGGCTCGGCCAGCCGGTCAATACTTTGTCCGGCGGCGAAAGCCAGCGCCTCAAACTCGTCAAGCACATCGCCCAGGCGCCACAGGCCGCCGTCGCGCCAGGCGAAAAGCCGGTCATTTTCTTCTTCGACGAACCGACCACCGGTTTGCATTTCGATGACATCCGCATTCTGCTCAAGGTTTTTCAACGCCTGGTGGATGCGGGCCACTCCGTCCTGGTCATCGAACACAATCTGGACGTCATAAAATCCGCCGACTGGGTGATTGATCTTGGTCCGGAAGCCGGAGACGCCGGGGGAAGAATCGTGGCCCAAGGCACCCCGGAAACCCTGGCCAAGACCCGTTCGAGCCATACCGGCTGCGCCTTGGCGGCAGACGCGGGGCTTTGAGAATTCCCGATTTGCCCAAATCACTTTTGGACGCAAGCAAACCGCCAAAGTGGTCTTTCACGCCCTGGATGTAAGCTGGACTCATGTCGATGGCCACCTGGGTAATCGCTTTGGGATGGCCGTTGTGCGCCTGCAATTCCCCGGCGAAGGAGGATTCATCTCTCTTCTCCCGCCCGTCCCTGAAGTGCCTGCGAGGACTTTATGGGAATGACGGATATGCTATTCGATAAAACCTGCCGGGATAATTGGTCCATCCAGGGTCGGTGAAATAGATGGAGCCGTTGGTTAAAGTGCAGGATTGCAGGTTTGTCCA
>Ga0224554_1000099_pt1 | contig 78038 bp, 65 predicted proteins | sample 714S22024metaG_FD_180666 | JGI IMG/M metagenome (GOLD analysis project Ga0224554, IMG submission 180666) | Peat soil microbial communities from Stordalen Mire, Sweden - 717 S2 20-24 | ecosystem: Environmental > Terrestrial > Soil > Wetlands > Peat | place: Sweden: Norrbotten County, Stordalen... | reverse complement strand
TGAAGATGTTCTATCCAATGAACGAACGTGGGCCGGGAGGCCCACGCTACAGCCGGCCAGGAGGCCGGCGCCACATTTCCAAAAGGAACATTTTCATACGGCCAAAGAACTAGCCACAAACACAAGTACGTGGCGAGGGTGGGGCACGCAGCATTTGGCGGGCTTCGGCGACAAACGTGTGCATGTGGATGGAGGTTGCGGCGCGGGGCGCAGGCCCGGCATCGGCCTATATACTGAAGGCGCATGAACGAAAAGATTATTGCCATCCTGGTGCAGTTCGTAACCCATGTGATCGATGTTGGCGGATACGCCGGGATTGCCGCGCTGATGGGAATCGAATCGGCCTGTATTCCGCTGCCCTCAGAGATCATCATGCCGTTTGCCGGCTATCTGGTCTATCTGGGCAATTTTGGTGGCGGAGCCACTTGGTTTGGCATGCCCGTTGGCTTGGTGTGGGCAGCGACAGCGGGGGCTGTGGGTTGCAACGTGGGTTCGCTGGTGGCCTATTGGATCGGCGCCAAGGGCGGGCGGCCGCTGGTGGAGCGTTACGGCAAATGGGTTCTGATGAACCACCACGACCTGGACCGGATGACGCTGTTCTTCAACCGGTACGGGGCGATTACGGTGTTGGTTGCGCGGCTGCTGCCGGTGGTGCGGACATTCATCGCATTTCCGGCGGGAATTGCAAAGATGCCGCAGTTGCGATTTCACATCTACACATTTCTGGGTTCCTGGCCATGGTGTTTCGGGTTGGCCTACGTGGGCATGAAGCTGGGGGAGAGATGGCACACGGACCCCCGTTTTTATGAGGCTTTTCACCGTTTCCATTTGGTTGTTGAACTGGCGCTGGTGGCGGGGATTGCCTGGTTTGTGTGGTCGCATCTGAATCGCGGAAGACAGGCGAATGCAGTGTGAAGCACGAACCTGGGATGAAAGCATTGTGCAAGGCGTATACGGCGCCGTTGGCCGGAACAAGATCTGGAACAGCTCGAGTATTGCGGGCAATCAAATTGAGGTAAGGAGAATCAATGTCAACTGAAGAGCAAGGCGGCCAGAAGACCGCCGCTGCATCGAATGTCGAGCCCGCCAAGGGCAAACTCGGAGTGATGGTCGTTGGCCTGGGCGCCGTGGCCACAACGATGATTGCCGGAGTGGAGGCCATCCGCCGCGGACTGGCCAAGCCCATCGGGTCGCTTACACAGATGGGCACCATCCGCCTGGGCAAGCGCACGGACAACAAATCTCCGCTGATCAAGGACTTTGTGCCGCTGGCCGATCTGAACGACGTTGTGTTCACCGGATGGGACATCTTCGAGGACAATGTCTACGAGTCCGCCGCGCACGCCAAAGTGCTGGACAAGGAGACGCTGGAGCAGTTGAAGCCGTATCTGGAGACGATCAAGCCGCTGCCTGCGGTCTTCGACCAGTACTACGTGAAGCGCCTGCACGGCACACACGTAAAGACGGGCAAGAACAAGCGCGACCTGGCCGACCAGGTGATTGCCGACATCCAGGCATTCAAGAAGACCGTTGACCGCGTGGTGATGATCTGGTGCGGGTCTACGGAGATATTCTTGCAGCCTACGGCGGTGCATGAGAGCATCGAGGCCTTCGAAAAGGGCCTGGAAAGCAACGACATCGGCATTTCGCCGTCGCAGATTTATGCGTACGCGGCGCTGAGCGAGGGCGTGCCCTTTGCCAACGGGGCGCCGAACCTGACGGTGGACACAGCGGCGCTGATCGAGCTGTCGAAGAAGAATGCGGCTCCCATCTGCGGCAAGGACTTCAAGACCGGTCAAACGCTTATGAAGACGATTCTTGCGCCGGGCTTCAAGGCGCGCATGCTGGGCGTTTCCGGCTGGTTCTCGACCAACATCCTGGGCAACCGCGATGGCGAGGTGCTGGACGATCCGCAGTCGTTCAAGACCAAGGAAGAGTCGAAGCTGGGCTCGCTGGATTACATCTTTCAGCCGGAGCTTTACCCCGATCTCTACAAGGACGTTTACCACAAGATTCGCATCAACTACTATCCGCCGCGCGGTGACGACAAAGAGGCCTGGGACAACATCGACATCTTCGGGTGGCTGGGTTACCCGATGCAGATCAAGGTGAACTTCCTTTGCCGCGACTCGATCCTTGCGGCTCCGATTGCGCTGGACCTGGTGCTGTTCCTCGACCTGGCGAAGCGCACTCCGGAATTGCGGTCGCGCGGCATTCAGGAGTGGCTGAGTTTCTATCTCAAGTCGCCGCAGACGGCTGCTGGGCTGTATCCGGAGCACGACTTGTTCATCCAGTCGATGAAGCTGAAGAACACGCTGCGGCACATCATGGGGGCCGACCTGATCACGCACCTCGGCCTCGAGTACTACGACTAACCACGTGCGGTGGGGCGAAGGCTCCCGTTGGAGGGCAAGAGCAAAAGCTCCATCCGAAAGGGTGGGGCTTTTGAGTTGGGTCGGGGAGTTTTCTTAGCGAACGGATTTACGCTCCGCATAAAATCCTGCGCGATGAGCCTCGGTTCAAAGCGTTCCTTGCAGCGGATGAACTTGTTATGCGGCGTGACACTTGGACGCTGCGCGGTGGGAGAGCTATCGAGAAGCAACTGCTGTTCCAGCCCTGTGGTAGAGTTGCAATACACCCATCACCTGTTTCTGACGCAGATGGCTTCATGCGGCGAGAAGCCGGTACCCAATGACACAAGCCGATCCGAATACAACCAATTCATGGATGTCTGGCCGGCAACGCGTCCGCCTGGAGATTGCAGGTGTGGCGCTGCTTGCCGCGGCAGCATTTGTGGTGCGTTTTTGGGGACTGTCGAAGATGCACTTCTGGGACGAAAACGTCTATCTTCTGAACGCTGAATACATCTTTTGCGGCAAAGCGGGATATCTGGAGATCGATAGCCGCCCTCCTCTGCTTTCGATTTTGTTTGCCGGAGCTTTTCGATTCTGGCACAGTGACTACGCCGCCGCGGCTGTTACTGCCTTGCTGAATGCGCTCGGCCCCGTCTTTCTCTACCTCGCCGGACGCAAGGTTACAGGCAAGACGCCAGCGGCGCTCGCGGCGCTTCTGCTTGCGTTTTGTCCATTTTTTGCAGGTGTGTTTCCCGATGGTTCAGGCGGTTTTGTTTCAAACTACACCGGCCATAGCCTGCTGACAGACTGTCCCGCTCTTTCCCTCATTCTGTTTTCGTTCTGGCTCCTTGTCCGCGCTATCGAGAAGCAAACGGACCTGCGATTTGCATGCGCCGGATTCAGCCTTGCGATGGCTGTACTCATGCGGTTCGGTTCACTGTCGAGCATTGCCATGCTCTCGCTCCTGGTTCTCGTTGCAAATCGACGAGTGAGGGCCGCCCTCGCCTGCGCGGCCGGCTTTGCTCTGGGAATGGGACCGTACCTATGCTGGTCCCGTCTTCGTTACGGAGGGTTCCTTGAAACCTTCCGCAATGGATGGTCGAACCTGGGTGGCCCCACGGAATCATTTTTCTATTATTTGAAAAACTCCGCCGCGATGCTTTCATGGCTTACGATCGCGGGATTGGCCGCCTGGGTCATCCGAAGAGCCTGGGACAGTTGGGGAGCAGGGAAACAGCGGGATCGAGCTACCGCTGCCGAGCGCCTGTTGAGGGAGCACCGGCGACGGTGGGAAGGCTTCCTGTGGCTGTGGGCATTGGCTGTCATGCTCTTCTTCAGTAGCTTGAGCCATAAGGAGCTACGGTACGCCATTCCCGTTGCACCTCCGCTCTTTCTGCTGGCGGGTGTGGGCCTGGCTACGCTGGTGGAAAGCAGGAGAGCAGCCATCCGGACCGCGGGAGGCATTGTCCTCGCCAGTGCCATGGTTTATACCTTTTGGCCGGTGCATCACCGCTTCGATACTGGATTCATCGATCCTTCGGTGTCGGAGGAGATGACGGTGTCGGATTTCCTCAAGCACAACTTGCCGCCGACTACCATCCTCTACGCAAACCAAAACTACCCGGACTTTGCCTACTACACGGGCATGACGGTGGAGGCGTTGCCGGAAAGTGGCGACCCATTATATGACTCATTGAAACAGCTGCCGGATGACGGTATCTTGATCGCATACAAGGTGAGCGACGATGGGGACAACAGTGTCCCCGTGGAACCTCCCCTGGACTGGCTGGACTCAAACTCGCACTTTCGCCGCTTTCGGGAGTTCCCGTCCCTGGTGCTGTACAAGTACCATGCCTTCTGAGCAAAGGATTCGATGCCTGTGGCAGCATCGCGGCTATCTCGAAAGTGGGTCAAAGGCGGGGGAAAAGCATATCTCTGGGGCTAAACAGGCTGCGGAAAAAGGCCCGAATTCAACCGAAATACCCGAAAAGCATACCGCAGGGGCTAAAGCCCGCATTGATTCTGCTGCCTTTGTGCCGGGGATAAATCCCCGGCCTACCTCCCGAGCGAGTTTTTCCGCAGCCTGTAAAGCCCGCGTCGATTTTGTTGATCTTATACCAGGGATAAATCCCTGTCCTAGCGCTCGAACGAGTTTTTCCGCAACCTGTGAAGCCCTCTTCTCGTCCCCAAGAAAGAAACAAGATTCCGATTGTGCTGCAAGTTGAACAATACAAGCGGAAACAGCGTGTTCGGGCAAGAGCAGCGAGTTGGCCCCCGCTGATGCGGGGATGGCAAGTTAGCAGGTTAGCGGCGGCATCGCTAGACGCAGTTTCATCCCCCCGTGGGTCGGCAACGCCGGTGGGAGACTCATAAGCGGCTGAAGCGCTCTCATGCCGCCAGGGCCTGCGCCAGCCGGCGGACGGTCGGGGCAGGCCGTTCAGGCGGACTCCTCCCGTTAGTCGCGAAGAGCAAAAGCAGAAGCCTCATCCGCGTGGGTGGGGTTTTTCTGTGCAGAGGCTATTTCCCCAGCAGCGGAACGCCTTCCTGCTGAGCGGCTATGCGCAGGTCTTCGTCGAGCGTGGCAAGCGGCAGGGAAAGGCGCAGTGCAAGTTCCAGATACGTGGCGTCGTAGATGGTCAGGCGATGGAGATCGGCCAATTCCAGCGTTCTGCCCCAGACATGATCATTGGTCTCCTGGTGGCAGTAGATCGGCAATAGTTTCAAATCAACAAGTGATTCCCGGCGTTGCAGGGGCGTGATTCTCCCTCGGCGGAGTTTGACGGAAAGGCTATTTGCAACCTCGATTCGCCACAAGCCGGGGACCCAGGCACAATCGTCCGCGATCAGGTCGAAGGCTGCGGTGATTGCGCCGGTAAGCTCCTCCGGTAAGAGCCACGCCAAGGTCGCCGAGGCGTCAAGGACCAGGCTCATCGGCGCCCCTCATCGCGATAAGCCTTCCATTCTTCCCAGTCAAAGGGACCAAGCTTCATTTCTTTGGCCCGCTGCCGGATGCGCTGCATTGCCGCGCGCGCAATCTTTCTTTGTTCTTCCGTGATGGCAGGACGGGGCACGATGTGGGCCACGGGGCGGCCATGGCGGGTAATCTCAATTTGCTCTCCGGCTTCCACGCGGTCGAGCAGAGAACCAAAGGTATTCTTAGCCTCAAAGGCGCCAATTTGTTGCATCGTCCCTCCGTTGTTCCGTCTAGACTGATCCAGCTTAACATATTCACAATATATTCGCCTGCTAAGGTAGCCGGCACTCTTGATAATCCGCGCCTCCGATACGGAAGCTACGCCGCCAGGGCCTGGGCCAGGCGGCGGACCGTCAGCACGGTGATGTCGTCTTCCTGGCCGAAGGCTTTGGCGGCGTCGGCGATGTAGAAGGCGGACTGGTTGCTCAGGTTGTGGACGCGATCGAAGCCGAAGAGTTCGCCGGATGGCTTGCGGGCCTCGACGACTCCATCGGAGAGCAGGAGCATGCGGTCGCCGGGGTGCAGGTAGAGGCGGACTTCTTCGTAGCTGACTTCCGGCAGGACTCCGAGCGGCAAACCGCCGGGAAGGGCAACGTCCTGGGTGTTGAGATAGGGCGGCAAGTGGCCGGCGTTGGCCAGCACCAGCTCTCCGTCGGCTTTGAACAAGGCAGCCTGACAGGTGGTGAAGCTCTCGCTGCCAGTGAGTACGCGGTTGAGGAATTCGAGAATTTTTGCGGGGCTTAATTCAGGGGTACTACGCAGGGCTCCCATCAGCATGGAGACGTTCATTGCGGCTTTGAGTCCCTTGCCGGCGACGTCGCCAACGACCACCAGCAGTCCGCCATCGGGGGTGGGTTGTATGTGGAAGAAGTCCCCACCGACCTCATTGGCCGGGTCGTAGATCGAGTCCACCTCAAAGCCTGGAGTTTCGATCTTTTCGCGGGGGATCATCAGTTCCTGCACGCTGCGCGCCGCGGCTAGCTCACTGGAAGCGCGCTCCTGGTCGCGCTGAATGCGCAGGAAGCGGACAAAGATGATGAGCACAATCACAAAGAGTCCGGTGAAGTCGGCGATGGAGGCAAAGTGAATGGGGACGGGTCCGGCGTGGAAGGTGAGGAGGGAGTGGAACGGGTGGCCACCCCAGTCGCTCATGCCAGTGGTAAGAATGGGCTCGATGATGCCAACCAAGGTCAGCAAGAGGGGAATCAGGAGCAGGCCGGCCTCAAAGTTGCGGCGGAACGTGGCCACGATGAGGGTGAGGAAGATAAAGAGGATCCAACCGAGTAGCCAGAAGATGCCTATGCCACAGACGACGACCAGGACGATCGGGGCAGCTGAAGTATGACCAACCAAGAGGACGGAGGGACCTACCAAAGCGAGAATGGGAGCCGTATAACGAAGCAGGACGATATACCAGCGTCTGCGCAAGGAGAGGAAGGCTATGAGGAATTCGAAGTAGAGGTAGGCTGAAACCGCCAGCAACTGGGCGAAGATGGCGATGTACCACAGATTGTCCAATCGGGCAGAACTGCCGGCCAGCTCCACAAACCCGATGGGCGCCTGAAGCAACTCATACAGGGCGAGCCACAGATACTCGATATGGCCTTTCTGAGTGAAAAACAGGGCGAGAAGAAACATGGAGAGCACGGTCAGCATGATGTTGTTGACCAGGCGCGGCAAGCGTTCGAAGAGGCTGTGAACGGACCATATTTCGAGATCGCGGTTCAGGTCGTCGGGATATCCCAAGCGCAACTTGTGGTTGGCAAAGAAGCCGGTATAGGCCTGGGGCCCAAATGGCTCGTAGAAGCTCCGGACGACCAAGGTAAGGGAGGTTTCGGAGGGCGGGATGTCGAGTTTGTAGAGGCGGGTAATCGCTTGAAAACGCTCGGGGGCATTGCTGTTTGGTCCCTCGGGTGGGATCTCTTTGCCGTTTGCAAAGACATCCAAGGCAAACGAGCTGGCTCCCATCTGGACATTTTGCGACACTGGCAGCTCAACGAGAAGTGCGACCGGCATGTGGTTAGGAGCCAGCTTGAGATGGAGACGGAACCAAACAAAGGGGCGATGGTGAGTTTTGGGAGAGCCGGGATTTCCGTTTTGGCCTGGTTTGCCAGTCGGATCGAAATCGCCTTCCATGTGATCTTCGCCGGGAACGTCGGCGAAGAATTCACGGGCATCGCGGATTGCCCAGGCTGAGTCGTCGAAGTCGGGATTTGCTGCCGCAGGGTCAGCGGTAATGCCGACGCGCCAGCCTTTGTCGAGGGTTAGCGGGGAGCCCAGATTGCTTGCGTCGAAGACTACCTGAGGACTGGGCGGGGTATTGATCTGAACTGGCCGGGCATGGTGATTTTGGGTCAGCAGGTCCGCGAGCGAGGGATTGCGATGTGGGGGCGGCTGTTGGGCAACGAGTCCCATGGCCCCCAATACGGCGATCCCGGCAAGCGCAAGAATGGTTCGGTGCAAGATTCCTCCCAACTTCCGCGTGCATTCCACTCTAATGCAGACGAATGCCAGTTCCAAGCAGAACGCGATGGGTACCTGCGGGTGAGATCCGCCCGCATCCTGGACAAAAGGGTCAGGAATCGGCTTTGCGGTGGAATTATTCTTCCCTTTTGCTGTCAAACAAGCGGATACTAACGTCTAAATAGTGGAGCGAAGCGGGCGGACGAGGGCCTCAACGACAGGTCTGCACAGTTGGATGGTTGACAGGCGAGTCGGTCTTCGCGGTGAGGTGAGGTCATGAGGGCAGATTTCAAGAGCTCGAGAGCAGTGGCGCTGGCTGGGTTGGCGTTGGGGCTGGCCACCACACTGTGGGCGCAATCGACTCCGTCGAGTACGGGGCCATCGAGCACCGGGACATCGAGCACGACTTCAGCCAGTACGCCGACGGCTCAACCAACTCCCGGGACGGCTCCTGTCGGTGGCGATACGGCAGCCACGCCTTCCGCAAAGCAGCCAGCTGCCGGAGTGGCGCCTGCTGGGAGCGGCACCGCAGCCACTGGCGCCGCGCATCAGCCGACACCCGGAACGACGCCTGTGGGGGGCGATACGCCAGCGACCCCATCCGCAAAGCAGCCGGCGCCTGGAACGACTCCTGTGGGGGGGGATACCGCAGCTACCGCGGTGAATCCTGAAAAGGTGATTGAGCCGGGCAGCCAAAAGATCAACGTGAAGCCGGGCAGCATCGACGATGTGAGCGCAGTGGGCAACCGCGATATCGGCGCCCGTGGCGTAGGCAACTGGTACTCCGTGGACTCCGAAATCAAAATGGGCAAGATGTACGCTTCGGAGATCGAGAAGAGCACAAAGTTCATCACCGACCCGGTGGTGGTTGAGTACGTGAATCGGGTGGGCCAGAACATCGTAAAGAATTCCGATTGCAAGGTTCCGTTTACGATCAAGATCATCGATTCAGACGTGATCAACGCCATGGCGCTGCCGGGCGGCTTCTTCTACGTGAACTCGGGGTTGATTTTGAACGCGGATGAAGAGGCGGAACTGGCCGGGGTGATGGCGCATGAGACCGCCCACGTGTGCGCACATCATGCGGTGCGTGAGCAGACCCGCATGAACTATGCCCAGTTGAGCACGATTCCGCTTATCTTTATCGGCGGCTGGACGGGGTATGGAATTTACGAGGCAGCTTCGCTAGCCGTACCAATGACCTTCCTGCACTTCTCGCGCGAGTTCGAGGCCCAGGCCGACTACCTTGGCGTGCAATACATGTACCGGGCGGGCTACGATCCACAGGCCTTCATCAGCTTCTTTGAGAAGGTTCAGGCGCTGGAGAAGCGGAAGCCCGGGATGGTGGAAAAGGCCTTTGCGGACCACCCGCAGACCCCGGATCGCATTTTGCACTCCCAGGAAGAGATTGCCCGCATCCTGCCTCCCAGGGACGAGTACACGGTGACCACCTCGGAGTTCGACGATATCAAGGCCCGGCTTGCGCGGATTGAAAACAAGCGCCGCCTGACCGACTCGAAGGCTGGGCAGAAGCCGTCGTTGCGGCGTGCGAGCACGGGGTCTAGCGACCCAACCAGTCCGTCGAGTCCATCAACTACTGGGAGTGGCAATAGCACATCGAGTACGACCGACGATGGCCCACCGACGCTGCACCGTCGCGACGACCAGAACTAGGGCGTTGTCCCACTACCAGGGTCTTCTTTGATCATGAAGAAAATTGCCGTCTTTGCAGCCTTATTCCTTCTCATCTTGCTGCTGACGAAGATCGCGAACCAAGTGCCTCCGAAGCCGCCTCCGGGGACGGCGTTCTCGCTCAAGGCCCAGCAGGTGGTGCAGTGTTCTCCCGAAGAGATCACGTTCGTGGATAACCATCAGAAAGCAACCCATCTTGAGAAGGACTCTTCCTGGCCGGAGTGCTCCGTCTTTCACAAGGACGATGTTCTGGATTTCTACCTGTCGCGCGGCGAAAGGACCAAATTCCTGAGCTACGAACCGACAGTATGGTGGCGCAAGGCGATGTAAGGCCACGCAGAAAAGCCGGTTTGAAGTGAAGGGGACGGGATTCAGTCCTTAGTGGAATCGGTTTGGGGCTGTTTGCATCCACTCGGCGGCTTAACAGGCTGCGGGAAAAGGGCTGATTCTGGGCAAGGGGCCCGAAAAGCGTACCTCAGTGGCTAAACAGGCTGCGGAAAAAGGCCTGTTCCGGGTCAAAAGCGGCAAAAAGCATACCTCAGGGGCTAAAGCCCGTATTGATTCTGTTGATCTTATACCAGGGATAAATCCCTGGCCTACCGCCCGAACGAGTTTTTCCGCAGCCTGTAAAGCCCGCGTTGATTCTGCTGCATCTATACCGGGACTAAAGTCCCGGCCTACCGCCCGAACGAGTTTTTCCGCAGCCTGTAAAGCCCGCGTTGATTCTGCTGCACCTATACCGGGACTAAAGTCCCGGCTTACCGCCCGAACGAGTTTTTCCGCAGCATGTGAAGCCGCGTCCTGACAAAGCCGGGGGTTTCCGCAGCCTGTGAGGCAGTGCGCTTTTAAGCAACTGGCATTTCCGTTGTTCCGCAACCCGATCATCCCCATCTGACCGCACCATCCGTTCCAACAGCCCAATGGATTGGGCCTGGAGTATGCTGAGACCCTACCGGCTGGGTTTGCTGGCCGAATACCGACCGGTGGGCTTTCTGACAGGGAAGCGGAAAGTCTATGAATTTCCTTTAACTCCCTGAAAATCCTTGAAATTGTGGGTGAAACCGCGTTATATACAAGATTACCGGCAGCGTAGCCGGAATATCCCTTAGGCAGTTCTATTTCGAGGAGGCAACCATGCGCAATGCTGCGGCTCGTTCCAACCTGCTGGTCCCCGAGGTGCGCGAGGTGATGGACATTCGCCAGGCCTCCGACTATTTGGGCATCTCCCCCGATACTCTTTACAAATATGCATCGGAGGGCTTTGTGCCTGCTTTCAAGCTGGGCAATCGCTGGCGCTTCAAGCGGTCGCGTCTGGACGAGTGGATGGATCGGCAGTCTGACCTCCACGCGGCGGAGGCGGAGATCGATCCGGGGATGAAGAAGCCGGTGCGGCCGGCGTTGTAAGGCAGGGAACAGGGAATAGGGAACAGGGAGTAGGGAACAGGGAACAAAAGACCGAGGGCATCGCCAACAAATTTGATAAAATGAACAATGAAAGGGGACGGCGTGACTGTTGGAATTGCTCCCGTCATTACACCTAATTCAGCAGAGCTGGATGATCGTCGCCTTGCAGTTGAAAACGCAATCGGCACCTTGCGGATCGAGAACATGAAAATCGATGCGGTTCCCAATCGGATACTGGAGCAATACGCTCAGGGCGAAATTCGTCTTGACGAAATGAGTCGCCTGATGCACGAGTACACCGCCGCGATCATCTGAAATCCAATGTCCAGTGGCTCCCCAGGTATTGACCCGCATTTCGATTACCTACATGGGATTCTGAGGAATGTGCCCGGCTTTACAACGCAAGCTAAATTAGACAGGTTCGAGGCCGCCGAGGCTGCGGAAGCGCTCGTCAAAATGTCGGCCGATCCCGTAGAGGGCAACTTTGACAGCGCCCATCTCAAAGAGATTCATCGCCGCATATTCCAGAACATCTATCCATGGGCTGGGCAGTTCCGCCAAGTCAATATGAACCGTCTAGCGTCATATCCGTTTGCGGTGGTTCAATTCATGGAACAGAACCTCGATAGCACCTTTTCGGAATTGGCTGCGGAAAAACATCTGAGAGGCTTGGATGTCGATGCCTTCGCCAGCCGCGCGGGGTACTATCTCGGCGAATTGAACTCGATCCATCCGTTTAGAGAAGGTAACGGACGCACGCAACGCGAGTTCATCCGGCAGCTGGCTGCTAAGGCCAGCTACCGCATCAACTGGATTCGCGTTTCTCGCGGGCAGATGTATGAAGCATCTATTGAAAGTCACAGTTTTGGGAAAAATGCTGCATTTGCTGCGCTCATCGGCAAAGCCATTGAGCCGCCGCGCCCTTCTGATCTCTGACCCCTGTTATCCTTTCCCAGTGGACCACTTCCGCCGCATCGGGCAATTGCGCCGCCGCTTGACTGGAGCCGGGCTTTCGGGGCTCGTGGTTACGCACCTGCCCGATCTGCGCTATCTGTGTGGATTTACAGGGTCGAGCGCCGCGCTGGCGGTGACCAGGCGGGCAGCTAGCCTGTTTACCGATGGCCGGTATACTTCGCAGGCCGCTGATGAGGTTCAGGCCGCGAAGGTCAGGATCATCTCTGGCGCGCCGGCGGTGGCTGCCGTGGAGTGGCTGGCCGCGCAACCGGGCGTGGATTGTGCTGGATTTGACCCCGCACGGACCAGTGTGGCCGACCTGACCCGCTGGAGGGCCGCGTTGCCTTCCCGGCTACGGCGAGGCTTTCTGACCGCATTGGCGGCGCCCCTGATTGAGCCGCTGCGCCAAGTGAAGGACGAAGACGAACTGGCGCTGATGAGCGAGGCTGCGCTGGTGGGCTGCAAGCTGTTTGAACACATCCTGGGGTTCATCCGGCCGGGGATGGCGGAGATTGAAGTGGCCGCGGAACTTGAATACAGGGCCCGGCTTCTGGGCGCCGAGGGGATGTCGTTTGAGACCATCGTCGCCTCGGGTGTGCGTTCGGCGTTGCCGCATGGACGCGCCACGAGTGCCCCGCTGCCTCGGAGAGGCTTCCTGACGCTCGACTTCGGTGTTATCCTCAATGGTTACTGCTCGGATATGACGCGAACCGTGTACCTGGGAAAGCCCAGGGCCAAGGAGCGGAATGCATACCACGCAGTGCTTTGGGCTCAAGAGGCTGGGGTGTCCGCGGTGGGTCCGGGGGCAAGTTGCGGGGAAGTGGATGAGGCCGCACGCGGGGTGTTGCGCAGGGCGGGTTTAGCACAGGCTTTCACCCACTCCACCGGCCATGGCGTGGGCCTGGAGATTCATGAGTCGCCGCGTATTGGCGCCGGGCAGACAACCAGGCTGCTGGCCGGCATGGTTGTGACGATCGAGCCTGGTATCTATCTGGCGGGACAGTATGGAATCCGTATCGAGGATATGGTGGCTGTAACAAGAACCGGAGGGCGGGTACTGACTCCCGCACCCAAGGCCCTGATTGAACTTTGAAACCGCTCGTCCCGGCAAGATGAGGGAGAGTTAAGGAACGAATGAATCCACTGAATCCAGAAGATATTCAGGAACTGCAACAACTGATCGACTTCCTGAAGGAAAACAAGGTTGCTGAATTCGAGTTGAACCGGGGCGAATCAAGTGTCCGGCTCAAGTTCGATCAGGCCCAGGGCTCGCAAACCGGATTGTCGGAACTGGCGAACTTATTGGCCAGCACCCGGGCAGGCTCGTCTCAGGCAACAGCCCCGATCCCCGCCGCATCTCCGGTGGCCGAAGAAGCTCCGGTGGATCCGGATGCGGGGCTGCACCTGGTCAAGTCGCCCATTGTCGGCACTTACTACGGCTCGCCTTCGCCGGGCGCCTCGCCCTTCGTCTCCCCCGGCGAGCATGTGGACAAGGGGCAGGTGATCTGCATTGTCGAAGCCATGAAGCTGATGAACGAGATCGAATCCGACGCCACTGGCGAGATCGTCAAGTGCTTTTGTTCCAACGGCCAGCCCATCGAGTTTGGGCAGCCCCTGTTTTCTGTCCGGCTGGGGTAGGGGAGACGAGCTGAGTTAGCTTGGTGAGCGGAGTTAGATTGGCCAACCGACTTATCTTTGCTTCTGTATCTCAAACGCCGGAGGAGGTGGGCGATGTATTCGATTTCTACGATCTTGCCCATTCTCCGAATGCCTTTAACTCCGCTAACCGCGCTATCTCCGCTAACTTCGCTCAAAGGGTCCTGAATGTTTCGTAAGGTACTGATTGCAAATCGTGGCGAGATCGCGCTGCGGATTCTGAACGCCTGCCGGGAACTCGGCATCCGCACGGTCGCCGTCTACAGCGAGGCCGACCGCAACTCGTTGCACGTCCGATTTGCCGATGAAGCCATCTGCATCGGCCCCCCACGCCTGGCGGACAGCTATCTGAACGTACCCGCGGTGATTTCCGCGGCGGAGATCGCGGATGTGGACGCGATCCATCCGGGCTATGGCTTGCTGAGCGAGAACGCGAACTTTGCCGAAGTCTGCCGCGCCTCCAACATCAAGTTCATCGGTCCTCCGCCTGAGGTAACGCGGTTGATGGGGGAAAAGGAAAAGGCGCGCCAGGCGATGAAGAAGGCGAAGGTGCCCATTCTGCCCGGCTCCGATGGCGTGATTGGCACGACCGAGGAAGCGCAGGACTGGGCAAAGAAAGTGGGCTACCCGGTCATCCTCAAGGCCAAGGCCGGCGGTGGCGGGCGGGGCATGAGAATCGTGCGCAACGCCGAGGAACTGCCCAATCTTTTTCACGCGGCAACCGCCGAGGCGGCCAATGCGTTCGGCAATGGCGAATTGTACATGGAGAAGTTCATTGAGCAGCCGCGCCATATCGAGTTCCAGGTGCTGGCAGATGAGCACGGCAATGTGGCAAGTCTCTTTGAGCGAGAGTGTTCCATCCAGCGGCGCCATCAGAAGCTCATCGAAGAAGCTCCATCGCTGCAGGTGACGCCCCGGCTGCGCGAAGAACTGGGGCGCACTTTGTGCCGCTGCTTGACAGATATCGGCTATCAGAACGCCGGGACCGTCGAGTTCTTGATGGATGAGGACAGGCAACTCTACTTCATCGAGATGAATACCCGCATTCAGGTAGAGCACCCCATCACCGAGGCGATCACCGGCGTCGACCTGGTGAAGGCGCAGTTGCGCATCGCCGATGGGGAACGGCTGGACGCTATTCTGCCGCGCAAGCTTGAGATCCGCGGCCACGCCATCGAGTGCCGGATCAACGCCGAGCACCCCGAGAAGTTTACCCCTTCGGCGGGCAAGATCACTGCGTTTAACGTGCCAGGCGGCAATGGTGTGCGCGTGGATACGGCACAGTACGCTGAGGGCGTGGTCCCTCCCTACTACGATTCTTTGATTGCCAAGCTCATCGTTCACGGGGTAGACCGCGCCGAGGCCATCGCCAAGATGGAGCGCGCGCTGAGCCAGTTTGTGGTGCAGGGAATCGAGACCTCTGTTTCAATGCATCAGGGGATCTTTGCGGATCCTGGCTTTCGCGCCGGAGAGTTCGACACCAAGTTCATGGAGCGATTCCTGGCCGAGAAGGCGGAATCAGCCAAAACCACTGATTCATGAGACCGTTCAAACGCAGGGAATCGCAACGAGGGACAATCTTGAACCCACGGCATCGTTTCGTCGCAGTTCAATCCCTTCTGGCGTTGTTGCTATGCGGGTTTTGCGCGGGGCAGAGCTCGACGGGCTGGCCTGTCTACAATGGCGGCGCAGATGGCGACCACTACTCCAGGCTGACCCAAATCAATCGAACCAACGTCAACCTTCTCAAGGCGGCCTGGACCTTCGATACCGGCGAAAAGGGCGGCCTCGAGGACAATCCGCTGATCGTGGGCCGGACGCTTTACGCGTACACGCCGACGCAGAAAGTGGTTGCATTGGACGCAGCCACCGGCAAGCTGAAGTGGAAGTTCGACTCCGGCATTCGCGGCACCCAGCCGACGCGCGGCATGGCGTATTGGACCGACGGCAAGCAGGGCCGCATCCTTGCCGGAGTGATGAACTTTCTCTATTGCCTGGACGCGGCAACGGGGAAACCGGTGGCTCAATTTGGCGAGTCGGGGCGGATTGACTTGCGCAAGCAACTGCGCGGGGACTTTGAACAGCAGTCGATCGCGCTGACCACGCCGGGGATCGTCTACAAGGACCTGATTATTGTGGGTGGACGCAACCCGGAGACCCATCCGGCTCCGCCGGGGGATGTGCGTGCATTTGACCTGCGCACCGGCAAGATGCGTTGGAGCTTCCATACCATTCCGCGCCCAGGCGAGCCGGGCTATGAGACATGGCCGGCGGAGGCGTGGAAGACCGCGGGCGCAGCCAACAACTGGGCGGGGATGGCGCTGGACGTGAAGCGGGGCATTGTTTATGTGCCTACAGGCTCGGCGGTCTTCGACTTCTATGGTGGAGACCGCGTGGGAAACGATCTCTATGCGAATACGCTGCTTGCGCTTGACGCGGAGACGGGGAAGCTTTTGTGGCATTTTCAGGGTGTGCATCACGACATCTGGGACCGGGATTTCCCTTCGCCTCCCGCGCTGTTCACCCTCAAGCGCGACGGAGCTATCGTGGAGGCTTTGGCGCAGACCACCAAGCAGGGCTACCTCTATCTCTTTGACCGGGTCACAGGGCAGCCGCTCTTTCCCATTCATGAGCACCCGTATCCGGCAAGCACCGTGCCTGGTGAGGTAGCCTCGCTCACCCAGCCCGCACCGGATTTGCCTGAGCCTTTTGCGCGGCAGCGATTGACTGAAGAGATGCTCACTGCGCGCACCCCCGAGGCGCACGCCTGGGCCGTGAAGGAGTTTCGCACCTTCACGAGCGACGGGCAGTTTGTTCCCTTTGCCGTGGGCAAACAGACTGTGATTTTCCCAGGCTTCGACGGCGGGGCAGAGTGGGGCGGACCGGCAATCGACCTTGCGACGAACATCCTGTATGTGAACGCTACGGAAATGGCCTGGACCGGCGGCCTGGCGGTTGCCACACAAGGCGCAAGCAAGGGGGCTCGGATTTACCAGGACGAGTGCGCACTCTGTCATGGCTTGAACCGTGCCGGAGCGCCGCCTGCGTTTCCGTCCCTCATTGATGTGGGGAAGCGCTTGACCGCGGAGAAGATCACGGAGGCGATCAGGCAGGGTACGGGCCGAATGCCTTCTTTTCCCAACATTGAAGAGACGAGGCTTGCCGCGTTACTGGATTACTTGCGCACGGACGGTCAGACGGAAGCTCTAAATGGAGCAGGGAAAGAATTGGGAACAGTGCCAGCGCCGGCATCGGCAGGGCCGTCATCCACGAACCCCGGCGGGGCGGCTGTTTACCGGAACCAGTGCGCCGCCTGCCATGGGGAACATCTGGAGGGAGTCCCACCGTCGTTCCCCATGCTTATCGGATTGGATAGGCGGCTCTCGGCGGCCCAGGTCACCGAGATCATCCACAAAGGCAGAGGCAACATGGCGGCCACGCCGGAGCTGCAAGGACCGGAGCTTGAGGCGCTGCTGCTGTATTTGGGAGTGGATCCTCGCGCTCAATCCGCTGCACATGCGATGGGGAGAGAATCCGAGGATTACACCTTCACCGGCTATCGCAAGTTTCTCGACCCCGACGGCTATCCCGCCATCGCGCCGCCCTGGGGAACGCTCAACGCCATCGACCTGAAAACAGGCAAGTACCTGTGGAAGATACCGCTGGGCGAATACCCCGACCTGGCTCGCGATGGGCTGAAGAACACGGGTTCGGAGAGCTACGGAGGCCCGATTGTCACGGCTGGCGGTGTGGTGTTCATTGGAGCCACGGTCTATGACCGCAAATTCCGCGCCTTCAACAGCCGGAGCGGGGAGTTGCTTTGGGAGACGGAACTTCCGTATGCGGGAGTCGCTACGCCCTCGACCTACATGATCGATGGACGGCAGTACGTGGTGATCGCGGCCAGTGGCGGGCGCGACCCGAAGGGTCCGGTTGGCGGAGCGTATGTTGCGTTTGCGCTGCCGCGCTGAGTGTGGCATTGAAGTCGTTTGGTCGCTCAGGCTTGGCCTCGTATATGGCCGGAGATTAATTCTCGTAAATATTATCGCTTGTTGTTCGCCTTTTGTGCGGAGTTGAGTTATGCTTAGGTCGCAACATAGGAGGTTGCACGATGGACTTTCAAAAGGAACTGATTGCCGAATACGACCGCGAGACCGCCAATACGCGCAAGATGCTTGAGGCGATTCCGGCCGATGCTGATTTCACCTATAAACCGCACCCCAAATCCATGAGCCTGGGCCGGTTGGCCGGGCATGTGTCCGATACAACCGGGGAGTGGGCGATCTCCACGCTGACGACCGACAAGCTGGAGTTTCCCCCGGATCACAAGTTCGAGCCTTACATTCCCGCTTCCAAGGAAGCTCTGCTGGAAAAGTATGACCAGGGGGTCGCCGAGGCTAAGAAGGCGCTGGCCATCTTTCCGGCGGAGAAGTGGGACGACAATTGGAAGTTTGTGGCTGGCGGCCAGGCCTGGATTGACGAATCCAAGTATGAGGTCTGGCGCAACTGGGTTCTCAACCACCTGATTCACCACCGGGCTCAGTTGGGTGTTTACCTGCGCCTGCTCGACAAGCCGATTCCCGGGATGTATGGGCCGTCAGCGGACACGATGTAGAAAGCAGTGGTCAGTGGTCAGTGAACAGTGAACAGTGAACAGTGATCAGTGGTCAGTGAACAGTGGTCAGTTTGCAGCATGCACGTTTAGTGGGTCTTGGCGGGAGAATTCAGGGCTGGTTGGGCGCCTCGGGGTTTTGACCACTGACCACTGATCACTGACCACTGCTTTGGTCACTGACAACTGACAGCCCATTCCACTACCCTTGTTCCATGTCCAATTCATTTCCGAAGATTTACCCGATTCTGGATGCTTCGATGATTCCGCCGACTGGACGCGAGGAGTTTCTGCGCAGGTTGGGAGGGTCGCTGGCTGAGGCTGGTGTGACGCTACTGGAGTACCGCAACAAGACAGGGGCCGACGACGAGCTGAAGGCCGATGCGGAGGTTCTGCGTGCCGCGCTTCCCGCAGGTCAGGTGAAGCTGATTATCGATGATCGGGCGGATCTGGTTGAACAATTTGGATTTGACGGAGTGCATGTGGATGCCGGCGACCTGACGCCAGCCGCAGCCAGGCGTCTGCTGGGGCCGGACCGGATCGTGGGCACCTTCGGGGGCAGCGAGGCGCTGGTTCCAGGGATTCTGCAAACTTCGGCAGACTACTTTTCCATTGGCCCGGTTTTTCCGACCCGGACGAAGCAGACATCGAAGCAGCCGATTGGTATCGAGGGCGTACGGCGGTTGCGCACACAGGCAGGACCGGGGCCGGTGCTGGTGGCCGTGGGCGGGATCACGCTGGCCACGGCGGTTGAGGCACGGGTCGCCGGAGCCACGATTCTGGCCGTCGCCGGGGCGATCTTTCGCCAGCCGGACCCGGCGGGCGAGTATCGCAGATGGGTAGCCGAACTGGGCTGAGTGCGGCCCAGGGCGGGGAATGGTCTCCCATGCTTGTGGTGTCCGCCGCAAATGGCATCATTTACCGATGTCCGTAAATGGGTTGAATTCATACAAGAAGCTTCCCTCAGGGGCTAAAGCCCAGCTCGTTTTAGGCCGTTTACGGCACGACTGAAGTCGTGCCCTTTTAAAACATAAACGACCATCTGTGGGGCGGACACCACTAGCGACAAAGAAAGACGTGGCGCGGGTGGGGCACCCAGATCGTGGGGCCTGGCAATTCGATGGAACCTTCCGGCAGTTGGAGCCCAAACAGAGGCAAACTCATGAAATTCAAGAAAACTAAAGACATCCGCACGAAAATCGGCTAAAACTTTGTTTAGGTGACGACTCCAGGAAATATCCCCGATTCCGAGGCCGCAGATTCCTCCAACGCTCCCCGGTTGGTGCAGAGCCTTGGCCTTTTCAGCTCAACCGCGCTGGTGATCGGATCCATGATCGGGTCCGGCATCTTCATCGTGGATGCGGATATCGCCAGGGGCACGAACTCTCCCGCTCTTTACCTTGGGGCCTGGGTGGTTACGGCCATTCTCACCATCATCGCCGCGCTGAGCTATGGCGAGCTGGCGGCCATGATGCCCAAGGCAGGCGGTCAGTATGTTTACCTGCGTGAGTCGCTGGGGCCATTGTGGGGCTTTCTTTACGGATGGACGCTCTTCCTGGTCATCCAGACGGGGACCATCGCCGCGGTGTGCGTTGCCTTCGGCAAGTTTCTCGGCGTCTTTTTCCCCGCCATCTCGACGACCCACTGGCTGTGGCACATCGCCCATGTTCCCGCGCTCAAGGTTGGACCCATGGTGCTGGGCAACATGGAGATCGGGGTCAGCACAGCCAACCTCACGGCGATTTTCATCGTCGTGTTTCTGGCCGTGGTAAATATCTTTGGCGTGAGGCTGGGCGCGCTGATCCAGAATGTCTTCACCACGGCGAAGGCGCTTTCTCTGGCGGCGCTGATACTGCTTGCGTTCACAATCGGGCGCAATGCCACGGCTTGGAATGCGAACTTTGGGCCGGGTTGGAGCCAGTTCTGGAAGAATGCCGGCTGGAGCTCGCTGCATCCCGTGCAGGTGGGCATCGGCGGTCCTATCGTGCTGGTGAATCTGCTGGTGATTCTGGCTGTGGTGCAGGTTGGGTCGCTGTTCTCCGCCGACGCGTGGAACAACATTACGTTTACCGCCGGCGAGGTGAAGAATCCCAAGCGCAATATCCCGCTCTCGCTGGTGCTGGGCACCGGGTTTGTGCTCACGGTGTACTTTCTGGTGTCGCTGGGTTACATCCTGGTGTTGCCCATGCATGGGGACGCAAACGGGGCTACGGTGCTGACGCGGGGGGTGCAATATGCAGCCGAGGACCGCGTGGGCACGGCAGTTCTGGAACAGATATTTCACTCCGGAGGCGCGTGGCTGATGGCGGCGGCCATCCTGGTGTCGACGTTTGGATGTGCCAACGGAATGACGCTGGCCGGGGCGCGCGTCTACTATTCCATGAGCCGCGACGGGCTGTTCTTCAAATCTGTGGGCAAGCTGCACCCGCGCTTCAAGACTCCGGCCGCGGGACTGCTGGTGCAGGCAGCCTGGGCTACCGTTCTGTGTATCTCAGGGTCTTATAGCCAGTTGCTGGATTACATCATCTTCGCGGTGCTGGTGTTTTACATCCTCACCATCGTTGGCCTGTTTGTTCTGCGCTTCAAGCGGCCGGACGCGCCGCGGCCCTACAAAGCGTTTGGGTATCCGGTGCTGCCGGCAGTCTATGTTGTATTGGCGTCATGGATCTGTGTCGTATTATTGCGATACAAGCCCCAGTACACGTGGCCTGGCCTGGTTTTGGTGCTGCTGGGCATTCCCGTTTATCTCTTCTGGTCCTCAAGAAACAAACAGCCGATTCCCCATCCGCGCACAAAGGAGTAGCCCACACGCATGGCAAATCTTTTAAAGAGGAAACCGCTGAGCCAGATTGTCTCGGAAGCCAAGGAAGAAGGGGAAGAACATCTGGAGCGCGCTCTGGGGCCGGTCTCGCTGACTGCGCTGGGCGTGGGCGCTGTGATCGGGGCAGGCATCTTTGTGATGGCGGGATTGGGCGCGCACTATGCCGGGCCTGGACTGATGTTGTCCTTTGTCTTGTCGGGACTGGGATGTGCATTCGCGGGGCTCTGCTACGCCGAGTTTGCCGCCATGATTCCGCTGGCGGGTTCAGCTTACACCTATGCTTACGCCACCCTGGGCGAGATCTTTGCCTGGATCATCGGATGGGATCTGACGCTGGAGTATGCAATGGGAGCCAGCACGGTCAGTTCCGGATGGTCTTCCTATTTCGCTGAGTTCCTCAAGATGTTCGGCATCAAATTGCCGCTCTGGATAAGCTACGACCATTGGACAGGAATGGAAGTGGCAAAAGATACCGCTGCCCACGAATTCCTGGCCAAGACACATCCTGAACTCGTCTCCGGCACGCAGGGATTTCTCAATGCGTTGCAGGCGATCATGGCTTCTCCCCCGGCGTCTCTACTCGACCGTTCCCACCAGCTACTGAGCCCGCCGCATCTGTTCGGTGCAGAGATTGGCTTCAACCTGCCGGCCTTTCTGATTGCCCTGGCCATCACCACAATTCTTGTCATAGGGATCAAGGAAAGCGCCAAGTTCAATGCCGGGATTGTGATGGTCAAGGTCTCCGTCGTGCTGTTCGTCCTGGTCCTCGGTTCACACTACGTGCATCCCAGTAACTGGGGACATGACTGGCATAGCTTCGCTCCCTTCGGGTTCGCCGGCATTGGTAGCGCGGCAGGCTATATCTTCTTCGCTTACATTGGCTTTGACGCCGTTTCGACCACCGCGCAGGAGGCCAAAAATCCGCAGCGGGATCTGCCAATCGGCATCATCGTCTCACTGTTCATCTGCACCGTGCTCTATGTGGGCGTGGCTGCCGTGCTGACTGGCATGGAGCCCTGGCAGTTGGTCAATATTGGAGCGCCCATCACTTACGCGTTTCTCGATCACAATATCCATTGGGCTTCGAACATCATCACCTGCGGCGCGCTGGCGGGGCTCACTTCAGTGATGCTGGTGATGCTCATCGGCCAGACCCGCGTCCTCTACGCGATGGCCTCGGACGGCCTCTTGCCCAGGAAGTTTTTCGCAGCGATCCATCACAAGTTCCACACCCCCTGGAAGAACACAATTCTTGTCGGGCTACTCGCTGCCTGCGTGGGATCGGTGACTCCCATCGACAAGATTGGCAAGATGGTCAACATTGGCACACTGCTGGCTTTTGTTATGGTCTGCACATCGATCATCGTGCTTCGCATTACCGCGCCGGACCAGCCAAGGCCATTCCGCACTCCGGGGATTTTCTTCGGGGGGCGGTTGCCGATTGTCCCCGGCCTGGGCATCATCGCCAACGGGTACTTGATGTACTCTCTAGGCTGGCAAAACTGGGCTCGTCTGTTTATCTGGCTGGGCATCGGCCTGGTCGTGTATTTCACTTATTCCGTCAAGCACAGCAAGGTGCAGAAGCTGCCCAAGGCGCAAGAAGGCGACTGATTGCTGGACGCATTGAGCAAACCTGGCAATAAAACGGCCTTCCGCACGGGAGGCCGTTCGGGGGAACTCTTTACCGTCGAGATGGACATCATAGCCCGCCCACCCATTGTGCAAAAGACGCACAATGGATGGGGCACAGCGGACGTGTTAACACTTGAGTTGAAAATGCTCTAGGGAGGCCGTTCGGCTTTCGGGGTTGATCGTTGCGATCCGTTGAAAGTTGAACTAAACTAAGTAGACTTAGTTCACTTGGAGGTTCGATGCGGACCATCAATATTCATCAAGCGAAGACCCACCTTTCGCGGCTGGTCGACGAGGCCGTGCAGGGCGACTCCTTTGTGATAGCCAAGGCGGGTAAGCCGAAGGTGCTGGTGACTCGGTTGGATGCTCCCGAGGCACCGGCGAAGCGCCGACTTGGCGGTCTGGAGGGAATGTACACCATACCCGATGATTTCGATGAGATTGATAAGCAGTTGGATAAAGAGATCGAGGAACTGATGCTTGGCAAGGACGGAGAATGAAGTTTCTCCTAGACACCCATTTGGTATTGTGGGCATTTTTTGATCAAAAGCGACTTTCCGTCCAGGCGCGATCCGTTCTTGAAGACCGCCAAAGCAGGCTCGTTTTCAGTACCGCAAGCTTGTGGAAAATTGCCATCAAGCGCGGTCTTGGTAAAAAGGGATTTCAGTTTGACCCAAGAATCCTGCGGCGCGCAATGCTGGATGACGGATATGAGGAACTAGCGGTCCTGGGTCAACACGCCGTTGCGGTAGACTCTCTGGCACCGATACACAAAGATCCCTTCGACCGGATGCTGATTGCTCAGGCAATGGCCGAAGGGATCACATTATTGACGGCCGATCCGGTGATCGCTCGATATCCGGGGCCAATCTGGAAGGTGTGATGTTCGATTAAGCCGTGGTCTTGGCGCAGAACTCGTCGAAGGCGCGGACTAGCTCGCCGGCGATCTGCGGGGCAGTGGATTGCTCGATGACATAGCGCTGCATCAGGTAGACCAGCTTGCCGTCGCGCAGGATGGCGATGGCTGGGGAACTGGGCGGGTTGCCTTCAAAGTAGCTGCGGGCGCGATCGGTGGCTTCGTAGTCCTGGCCGGCAAAAACGGTGATCTTGTGGTCGGGCAGGTTGGTGGAATTGCCGAGGGCCAGGCGGACACCGGGGCGCATCTTGCCTGCCGCGCAGCCGCAGATTGAGTTGACAACCAGCATGGTTGTGCCCGGCTGTGCCAGCGCTGCGTCCACGTCCTCGGCGGTGCGGGTTTCGTTGATACCGGCGCGGACGAGTTCTTCGCGCATGGGAATTACCATCAGTTCTGGATACATTGTCGCCTCCGGCAGGGAAGTTGCCTGTCACCATTCTATCGTCAATTCCCCGATCGCCAACATCAAGGTGTAGCCTTTATCCGATGCTGATCACAGAAAACCAGCCGCTTGCGCTCTTCACAACCTTCGGTATCGGTGGCCCGGCACGCTGGTTTGTCGAGGCTACCAGCGAAGAAGAGGTCGTTGAGGCAACTGCGTGGGCGGAGGCACACGGGCTTGCGCTTTTTGTGTTGGGCGGTGGCAGCAACCTGCTCATTGCGGATACCGGATTTGATGGATTGGTATTGCGGGTGGGGTTGCGGGGGATTGTGGTCGCGCCTGGCGGGAACCGGAATTACAGTTCGAGCAATCTCTCCGAGGCGGATGCATCAGGGGCTGAACAGGCTGCGGAAAAAGACCTGTTCTGGGTCGAAGGCGGCAAAAAGCATACCTCAGGGGCTAAAGCCCGCGCTGATTCTGCTGCCTTTGTGCCAGGGATAAATCCCCGGCCTACCGCCCGAACGAGTTCTTCCGCAGCCTCTGAAGCTCGCATTGATTCTGTCGATCTTATACCAGGGATGAATCCCTGGCCTACCGTCCGAACGAGTTTTTCCGAAGCCTGTGAAGCTCCGGTCGGTTCGGACGGGGTTGATGCCGGGGAAAAGGGCCTGACCTACCAGGCTGCGGCGGGCGAGGATTGGGACGCGTTTGTCGAACGCACAGTTCAGGACAACTGCGCTGGGGTTGAATGCCTGGCGGGAATTCCCGGCTCGGTGGGCGGCACTCCTGTGCAGAATGTTGGGGCATACGGGCAGGAGGTTGCATCGGCGATCGAGCGGGTGCGGGCCTTTGATGTTGAGGATCGGGCATTTGTTGAGTTGTCGGCAAGTGAATGCGGGTTTGCATATCGGCGGAGCAGGTTCAACTCGACGGACCCAGGGCGGTTTATTGTGACGCGGGTGGATTATCGGCTCACCTTAGGCGGCGCGCCTACATTGAAGTATGCGGACCTGCATCGGGCGATTCTGGAGGGCCGGCCTGACGGAGCGAGACCTAGTTTGGCTGAGGTGGCGGCGCTGGTACGGCAGGTTCGACAATCGAAAGGAATGCTGCTGGTGGAGGGCGACACTGACTGTCGAAGCGCGGGCAGCTTCTTCAAGAATCCGGTGGTTACTGAGGAGCAGTTGCTGCGCATTGCGGAAGGCAGCGAGAAAGAGCCGCCGCGCTTTCCAGCTGGAGCGGGAGCTGAGAATATTGGCCGGGTGAAAGTGCCGGCTGCGTGGCTCATTGAGCAGTCCGGCTTTGCAAAGGGATATTCGTTAGGCGCCGCGGGCATTTCTTCGCGGCATACGCTGGCTCTTATCAATCGGGGTGGAGCGAGCGCGGCGGAGATGCTCAAGCTAGCCGGGAGAATTGCTGACGCAGTCGAAAGCAGGTTTGGCATTCGACTGGAGATGGAACCAGTATTGGTCGGCTTCTGATGCGGGGTAATTCGGGGGAGCCAGAAGAAACTTGCCGCGCAGGACGAGGTCTGAAACCGCGGAGCGGATCAAACGCCGCCCTACGCTGATAGGCTAACACCAGACATGAACGACAACTTGCACCAGTTACGCTGTTTTGGATGCGGGGCGCGGGTCAACGGCGCGACGTCGAGCCCGGACTTCCGCTGCTTGATTTGCGGAGACCTGTTTGAAGTGGAGTATCCCGGCTGGGTTGAGCGAGGGGGCCACGACCGCCCCAACGCCGGCGCGCTCAAGTGGCTATGGCGCGAGCGGCGCTGCTCCTCTGAGGCGCTCGACCACTCCGGCGTGTGGCGATTCCGTGAGATGTTGCCCATTCTGGACAACTTTGGCAATGCCGTGACGCTGCGCGAGGGCAACACCCCGCTTTATCACCTGCCGCGCGCCTCCAAGGCACTGGGGATCGACCAGCTCTTTGCCAAGCACCAGGGAATGAATCCGACCGGATCCTTTAAAGACACGGGCATGACCGCGGCGCTGAGCGTGGCAAAAGAACGCGGGTTCCAGTGGGTAGCCTGCGCGTCAACGGGGAACACATCCGCGGCAATGGCTGCTTACGCCGCCCGAGCCGGCTTGCGCAGCCTGGTGCTGATTCCCGACGGCAAGATCGCCTGGGGCAAGCTGTCACAGGCCATGGACTACGGCGCCGTGACCTGCCAGATCAAGACTGATTTCGATGGCTGTATGCGTGTGCTCACGCAGGTGGTGAAGGAAGCGCACATTTACCTGCTCAATTCAGTCAACCCTTACCGATTGGAAGGGCAAAAGACGCCGGCCTTCGAGATCGCCGAAGCGTTCGACTGGAACGTGCCCGACCACCTGATTGTGCCGGGCGGCAACCTGGGGAACAGTTCGGCGCTGGGGAAGGGATTCCGCGAGATGCGCGAACTCGGACTGGTGGCACGGGTGCCGCGCATTTCAGTGATTCAGGCGGCCGGGGCCAATCCGCTGGTGCGCAGCTTTGTCAACAATCATGGCGCGGCATTGGAGCCGGTCGAGGCGCATACGCGTGCCACTGCCATCCGCATCGGCAATCCGGCCTCGTGGCGCAAGGCAGCTCGGGTGATTCAGGATACAGGCGGCTGGTGCCTGGATGTAACTGAGGCCGAGATCGCCATTGCCAAGGCCGAATTGGGCTCAGAAGGGCTGGGCTGTGAGCCGGCCTCCGCCGTCACGCTGGCGGGGTTGAAGAAGTTGCGTGCCCAGGGTCATGTTGGTCCCGGCGAGACGGTAGTTTTGGTGCTGACTGGCCACACGCTGAAGGACGCCGACTATACCATCGACTTCCATCGCGGAACGCTGCTGAAGGATGAGGAGAAAGCCGGCCACGAGGCGGAGATTGAGAGTCTACGGCGCAATGCGGTTGTGGTCGAGGCCACGCCGGAAGCAGTGCTGGCCACGATCAAGGGCAAAGTGGAATGAGCGATGCTTTAAAGCCGCGGAGTGGAACCGTCAGGCTGCGCCTGCCGGCCACGTCGGCCAATCTTGGCCCCGGATTCGACTCTGCCGCAGTTGCCCTCGACTTCTATCTGGAGATTGAGGCAGAAACGGCGGCGGATTTTTCGATTGCAGCAACCGGCCGCGATTCGGAGCGCTGCTCGGCGATTGAGGATAACCTGATCCTGGAGATCTACAAGGGGCTGCTTCGGGAGCATGGCAAGCCGGTGGTTCCTCTGGCAATTGGCATGGTCAACGGGATTCCCCTGGGGATGGGCTGCGGCTCGTCCGCCTCAGGACGGCTGGCCGCCGTTGCCCTGGCTGTCCACTTCGGGCAACTTGATTGGAGCTCCGAGCGCATCCTCGAAGAGGCTTGCGCGCTGGAAGGCCACCCGGACAACGCAGCGGCCTGTTGGCTGGGCGGATTCGTCGCGGCTGCTTGTGAGGGCAGGACCGTGCATGTGGCCCGGGTGGTCCCTCCAGCCGATTGGCGGGCCATTGTCGTTCTTCCGGCCGAGCCCCTGGCTACCAGCAAGGCGCGCGCCGTGCTGCCGGCCAGTTACTCCCGCGCCGACGTGGTGGCCAATATCCAGTCCGTGGCTATGCTTGGACTTGCCTTTGCCCAAGGCCGCGCCGACCTTCTACCCATGGCAATGCGGGACCGCGTTCACCAGCCCTACCGTGCTCAATTTTGCCCGCTGCTGCCGCGTCTGCTGCCTTTGGCGGGGAATCACGGCATTCTGGGCGCAGCTTTGAGCGGCGCAGGGCCTGCTGTGCTTGTGGTCGTTGATTGCGAGGAGAGTATGGCGCAGGCCTCGGAGGCCATCCGCCATGCGCTCGAAGGCCTGCCTGATCCTGAACTAGTGATCTGCCGCTTTCCGGCAGACGGAGCCAGCCAATTGCTGGAATATCGCAGCGATTGACGATTCCAAGACGAGGCGGGCAAATGGTCACAGACCAGGGATGAAAAAGTTGTCATTTGGGTAATCTTTGCTTCTCCTCTGTTGTCATCTTAGATAGTCACCGGTGGGTGATTACCATGGCTAAGTACCTAAGATTGCTTGCTATTCAAACGGGGAAGACATAGATTCGCTGCGTGGGCAGTTCTGGGGGAGGGCTGCTCTAGCGCCCGTGATCCTTATGGGGTCCGGGCGCTTTATTATGCGCGAGTGGCAAGAGAAACATCGCTAAGCCTATATTTAAAAGATACTTGGCCTGACCGGAACAAGTGGGCCCGACATCCTGGCTGTTGATCTTTCAAGCGCGATTTGCGACTTTCCTCCAGCCTTCCACATCTCATGAGAGCACGGTTTCCGGTACACTTGAAACAGTGCGGATGCCGCAAGGAGGATCATGGCTGGATCGGGAGTTTTGGAAGTAAGCGATGCAACGTTCGATCAGGAAGTGCTGCGAAGCGAGCAGCCGGTTCTGGTTGATTTCTGGGCTGGGTGGTGCGGGCCGTGCAAGGCAATCGCGCCTTCGGTTGAGGCGGTGGCGGCGGCCTATGCGGGAAGGCTAAAAGTTACCAAGGTGAATGTGGACCAGAATGGCGCTGCGCCGTCGCGTTTCGGCATTCGCGGGATTCCGGCTCTGCTGTTTTTCAAGGGCGGCAAAGTGGCGGATCAGATTGTGGGGTTTGTGCCCCAGGATGTGATCGAAGAGAAGGTTCAACGCCTGCTGGCGTAACCGATCTTCGCAGATTCTACGGATTGATCTTAGGAGAGGCCCGGCGAGTGCGCCGGGCTTTTTCGTCGTGCATGAGCCGTTTCGCACCCGCGAGAACAATCGCTACAGACCCGCCGGCGCCGCGGATACTGCAGCATGAGCGATGGGTTCAAGCCCAAGCCGCTTCCGGCAATCCTCGAGCATGGCTTCGGTGCTTCTGGCTCCCACGCGGCTTACACCGATGGCACGAACGGTCAACAGAGCATCGAGATCACGAATTCCGCCCGCCGCCTTGATCTGAACTGCCGGCGGTGAGTATTTGCGCATGAGTTCGAGATCGGGGAGAGTCGCTCCGCTGGGCGCGTAGCCGGTGGAGGTCTTGACCCAGTCGACTCCGATTTCTCCGCATATCTGGCATAAGCGAATCTTGGATGCATCGTCGTGATAGGCATTCTCGAAGATCACTTTGATCTTGGCTCCGGCGGCATGAATGATTTCGGTCAGATCAAGAAGCTCATCCCGAACATACTGCCAATCGCCGCTCCGGGCCTTGCTGATGTTAATGACTACATCCAATTCCTCTCCACCGTCCTTGAGCGCCTGCCGGGCTTCAGCGAGCTTTGTGGCAGTGGTGTGGCCGCCATGCGGAAACCCGATTGTCGTGCTGGCACGGACCGTGGTTCCGGCAAGCACCTCAGCACACCGAGCCAGGTAGTAGGGCATAATGCAGACGCTTGCCGTGTTATACCGAACTGCCAGAGCGCAGCCTTCTTCCAGTTCCCGAGCGGTAAGGGAGGGATTGAGCAGCGAGTGATCGATCATCTTGGCAATGGCTTCGTAGTCATAAGGATTCGTCACGATTCATCTCCGGAACCCGGATGGGCCTTCAAATAGAGTGGCATAGACCCATGGCCGCTGTCGTGCTGCCCGGTGCAAATCACGACAGAGTCTGTTAGAGCAAAATCAGGGAAACTGTGCCCAATGAGATTCATTCAGGGTCGCCGCTCCCTGGTGGTCGCGTCGACTTTGCTGCATGGCCTCTGGGTACATCATCCCTGATTTTGCTGTAGTCGGCTTGGCACGAAAGCAAAAGCGCCACAGCGCGGCGATTCACTGCCGCGCTGTGGCGCTTTCTGCTTTCGGCCTTCTCAGTGCCGGGTTATTGCACGTCGCTCACCTTGCCATCTTTGAAGGTGACCTTCATGCCGTTGTAGTAATAAATGGTCTTGGGTCCAAGGTCGGCAACCCTCGTGGGCGCACCCATAGCCGCCTTCACCTGGTCCTTGGTCTGGCCCATTTCAACGGATGCGGGCGCAGCAGGAGCGGCCGGAGCAGCAGCGGGGGCAGCCGGATCAGGTGGAGGGACGTTTGCAGCTTCGCCACCGCCCGGCGCGGCCGCCTCGGCGGTCACTTCCTTCTCGGCCTGCTCGCCCTGCTGGTCTTGCTGCTGAATCTGGGCGGCATCGCCGGCATCAGGCGGAGGTGCAACAGCGGCATACGCGGCCTCAACCGGCTTGGCTTGCGCTGAAGGCGGAGCGGCAGGAATTCCGCCCGTGCCCTGTTTGGACTGCAGATCCTGGAGCCCCGTGTCAATGGTTTCCCGCATGTGGTTCTGCATTTCCTGCAAGTCGGTCAAATTAACCTGAACCGTGAGGGAAATCTGGCACTCCGGGTTTCCCTTGCTGGAGAGAACGACCAGATTCGCCGAGGTTGCGTCCGTGGGGGGCGCGGTCCTCAGTTGGAGCGCATCTCCATCGCTGACGGCGCACTCTGCCCCGGATGCGTCGGTCACGTCCAGGTTGCCTCCAGCAACGAATACGTGGGGACGCCCGTCGCTCAAGAGGCGCGCAATTCCGCTGGAACCGGGGTCAACATCCTTCCCTGCCGCATTCTGCTGGGCTTCCTGGTTCTCAAGCGCCAATTGGTTCTTCACCTCGTCAGCGATCATGTCCTTGACTTCAGGGCTGAGCATTGGAGCGCCGCCAGCCGCGGCGGCGGTTCCGTCAACCTCGCCGCCTTCCTGATGCGCCGCATAGGCTGCCTGCAAATCCTGGGAGATCATATAGTCCGTCAGCCAGAACGCTGCTGAGCGGTATGTCGGATACGGCTGGAAGTAGTAGCCGTAGCGGCCATACCAGGGAGCGCCTCCCCATCCCCAGCCGAAGGCGATAGGCGCCGCCCATGGGTTATATGCCCAACCGTAGAAACCCGCGCCGTAGAACATGCCGGGGGCATAGACGTTCAGATACATTCCGCGATAGCCATAGCCGTTGTAGAAGCGATTGTATTCGTGGCCATGGTAGAAGTAGGCGCGCCGTCCATAGTCATGACCATGGTAAGAATAGCCACGCTGCACGTAGCCCCTGCGGCCACGCTCAGAGACGATGCGTCCGTGGCCGGGGCGATCAACTGAAACCCTCCTGCCGCCGGCGAGTCCGTGATGGACATCCATGCCTCTTTTGGCGTCATGGACGTCGCTGACCCGGCCGTTGGAGCGAGTGCGAACCGCGCTGCCGCTCCTGGTGGTGCGCTCATTGCTTCCCCGAGGCGCAGAACCCCCGCGAATCGCTGAGCGGCTTCCGCCAGCGGGACCGTGCGCGCCACCAGGGCCAGCGCCAGGGTGTGCTCCACCGGTCGTTGGGCCGTGCGCGCCACCGGTCGTTGGGCCGTGTGCGCCGCCAGTCGTTGGACCGTGCGCGCCACCAGTCGTGGGACCGTGCGCGCCGCCAGCAGCACCGCCGGCTGGCTTTGCGGGCGCCTTGGGCGCCGCCTTGGCAGGAGCCGCGGCCTTGGCGGGCGCCTTGGGTGGAGGGGTAGTGGCGCTAGCCAGGCTTGCTGCACCCAGAAGCCCGGCAAGAATCAGTGCTGCTGAACCGTATCTCATGCCTTTGCGAAGTAGTTGCATCGTCATCGTATCCTCATTCCTGTTCCAGATTCCTGTTCCGGGCCCGCGCTCCAATCCGGATGCGCGAACGCATTACTCAACGTTGCTGACTTTTCCATTGGTGAAAGTTACCTTCATGTCCTTGTAATAGAAGATTTCCTTCACACCTACCTTTGCCATCCTCGCGGGTTGCCCAAAAGCAGCAGTTACCTGCGCCTTGGTCTGGCCGATGGCGATTGTTGGCGGCGGGGTATCGGCCGGTGGGGGCGGCGCCGCGATGTCCTGCATGGGCGGCGGCGGGGGAGCCGCTGCGGGGGCGGGGGCGGCAGCCTGGGCCGGCTGACTGCCTTGATCGCCTTGTCCGCCTTGCCCGCCCTTATCGTCCGAGGGCGCAACCGTAAGTACCTCTGAAACGGTTTTGACAAAATCGTCCGCCGGCGGCACAGAACCTCTTACAAAGGGGAACTTGATCTCCCCGTAGTAGCGGACCTGATTTCCCGAAGGGTCCGGATAGGGGTCGCTGAATGTGCTGACAAGAATGCCGTCCTTTTGAGGAGTTACCGCGGTGACCCAAAACTTCTCTCCGGCAACAAACTTTCGCGTTGCGCAACCGTTGTTCACAGCATCTGTTGCACTGGCCCCTCCGCCAAACACGGGAATAAGGCCCCGACCGAATGACTTTGCGGCATCCTTCGCGCGGTTCTTGTAATTCGAACTCAAGGCACCGTTGCTATAAGTGTTTGAGAACGCGTAGGAGGAGGCGGAACTGCACATCATCAGCCCGTCCTTATGCAACAGCAGAACATCACCGGCTGTGACAATATCGGAGCGGTCGGCGGTTGGTTTGGTCAGCTTGATCTGAGAGACAAGCTTCTCCTGGATCAAAGTCGCCGGGTCACCTGCCTGGGCTTCCATTCCAACACTGAAGATTGTGATCATCACGGCGAATCCCAATGCGCCAAGCCTTTGCACTTGAACCATATGGCACTTCCATTTCGTGGATTGCGGGGATCTTTTGAAGACCACAAAAACTTACATGAAGGTTCCGCAGATGTCAAGCAAATCATGCGAGGGGTGCACTCGCGCGATGTCTTACCTACGCAAACACAGCATCCGAACTAAAGTTTTGTCCGATGGCAAGATTTTTTCAGCGCGCGGTGAATTGTTGGCGGGGGCAAGACACGATCATCGGCTGATTTGCTTTTGGGCAATTCGTCTCAGGCTTTGCTAAATCGTTTTTTTTAGATTTGAACAGGGCCGCCGATGAGTGAGTCGCGGGAAGCTCATCCGGGCTCTTTCGATGGAGAATCATGGTTGAGAGTTGGAAGATATCAAGCGGGCAGAACGAGGAGAAGGATACAAGTGATGTTGTCCACGCCGCCGCGCTCCTTTGCGACCTGGATGAGGTTGGCGCAGGCCGACTCGAAGGGCGATGCGCTGAGGATTGCGGGAATCTCATCCTGCTGCACGTAGCGGGTGAGGCCGTCGGTGGCCAATAGAACGCCTGTGCCGGGGGCCAGATCGACCGAATAGAAGTCGGGCTGAACTTCGGGCGCAACACCGACTGCGCGAGTAATGACGGACTCCATGCCCTGAAGGTCGGCGCTTTGAGCGTTCTCGATGGTGAGTGTGCCGTTGCGAATGAGTTCGTTGACGTAGGAATGGTCGACGGTGAGTTGCACGCATTGACCGCCCTGAATCATGTAGGCGCGACTGTCGCCAACATTGCCGAGAATGAGTTTGTCCCCATCGCGCGCAGCCACGACGGCAGTGGTTCCCATGCCTCTATTTTCGGCGACCTGTCCGGCTGCCCAAACATCCTGATTTGCGGTGTTGATGGCATGCAGAAGCCTGGTGCTAATGGGGACGCCCGTGAACGCCGAGGAAGTAAAGCTCTTCAGGATGGCGGCCACCGCAACGGAGCTTGCAACTTCGCCACTCGCCATTCCCCCCATGCCGTCACAGACAGCAAAGATGCCGAGAGATTCGTCGTAACCAAAGAGGTCTTCGTTATTGGCGCGGACGCAGCCAATATCGCTGAGGGCCGAGACTACGATTTTAAAGGGCGTTGCCGCGACGCTGGCGGAAGACGCGGCTGCAGAGGCGGCGTCTTCCGCCGGCCGTTCGAAGGGCGTGGCGGGTTGCGAAAGTTCGTTTGCGAAGTCTTCGGTCATAGTCTCGGTTCGAATGTACCAGAGGCAGTCTTTTTCGTGCCCAATTTACGCCCTCTTTCGAATTGGACAAACGCTAGCGAGCGACGTTCGAAACACAATGGAACCCCTTCATGAATTCAGGATTCAGCAAGGGCGCTCCGGGGCCTGAGGCGTCAAGCAAGACGATCTCAGGGGTTTGGTTGTTGAAACTGAAGGAGAATTTCAGGCGGTTGGGAGAGACTTGTGGAGCCCCGAAGCCAAAGTGAAAGACAGACCATGGTCCCGTCATGGCTGGCGCAGTGTTCTTTTGCGTGGAGAGGGTGATTTTGCTCGACGGTTGAGAGACCCAGTGGAAGGTGGCTGATTCGCCGCCGGACTTGATTTGCTTGCCGTCGATGTTCAGCACAGCATCGGAAACGCCCGCGGACTTGACCTCAGTGAGGGTGAAGTCAAGCGAGGGCTGATTTCCGCCAGAGGGATACAGCGTGGAAGAAATCTTCTGAGCATTGTCGAGGAACGCGAGGAAAGAGGGACTGATGCGGACCGTGGAGCCCGGGGCAGGCACAAACTGAGAACCCTGCTGGACAACGAGAGCCTTCAGAGTGGTGCTGTAGAACTGGGAGAACGACCCTGACCCAGGCGCGAAGACCTGGGCGACCTCTTCGGTGGAGGCTTCAACCGGGGACTGCGGGTTGAATGGGAACTTGGCCAGCACCGGCCCGATCTGGGCGCAGAAGCTCTTGGCCCCGCCGCCGGCTGCGGCCGCGGGCGCCTGGGCCGCCAGATCCTGTGCGGACTTGATGGGCGCCTGGAGCAGAGTAAAGCTGGTCTTATCCATGCCGCCAGCGGGGTCGGGGACAAAGCTGTTGCGCAGGTTCTCGGCAGCTTGTTCACCGGCAATAGCCGCCTGGGTAACAGGAAGGGCTGCGGCGGGGTCGTTTGCATTGGCGGTGTTCAGAGTGAGGTTTTTCACCACCCCTTCGAGCGCCTGCAGGGACTGGATGTAGGCCTGGTTTGAAGGACCGATGAGGCGATTGTCCGGATTGGAAGGTGGAACAACCGCCTGGGGCGCCTGGAAAGCGGTTGAGATCTCCAGTGAAGAAACGCCGGTATGGAAGGAAACAAGAGAGAACAGTTCCAGCAGGGCGGAGGTGTTGGAGTCGAGCGCGCCGAGCTTGACTCCAGCGTCGGCAAAGCTTCTGTAAGGAATGAATTGCGCCTTGGCGAGGTAGGTCCGCCAAGTTTGGATGTAGTCGGCGGTGTAGACCTTTTTCAACTGGTCGGTGAGCGCTGCCCGGTCGATCGGAGGTCCGGTTGCAGGACCGAGGACCCATTCTTCTCCACGGAAGTACGGGTCGGGATGCAGGATTGCGTCGAGCATAAAGGTGAAGCCATCTTTGCTGAAAGCGCCCTGCACGGGATAGCTGTCGAGGATGTATTGCGAGGAACCGGGGAACTTGCCGTTGAAGTTGAACCCCGGGACCTTGTGGTTGGCGGCTGCCAACATGCTTTGGTAGACATGCTGGAAGCCCTGGAAGCCATTGAGATAGGCACGGGCCTGCGCGACAACAGCGTCGTTCCTGGAACCGCCGCTTTGTGCCAGGCACCCGGAAGCATCGGGGAGGAGCCGGGCATAGAACTCGAACTGAGTCTGCGCCTGACGGGACAGGTCAGAAGCCGGGGTTGCATTGCCGGCCCATTCGGTGAGGAGGGCGGAGGGCAGAAAATCAACCGTGTCCTGCGCGGAGTCGGGGTCGGGGTTGGTTGCAGTAATCAGGTAGGCCTTCAGCGGCCGGTAGGTTGCGCCGTAGTCGGCATCGGGGGTAGGCGCAGAGGGCACGGCACGGAGTTTGTTGAGGATGTTTTCCTGCGTCGGCGCGAGGAGAAGGCTACGGAATTTGTTGGAGTAGGCCCGGCAGGCAATGGGGTAGAGGGCATCGCCCCGGTATAGCCCAAAGCGATCCATGAGAGGAGGGCCATCTTTGCGATAACTTCCAAGCTCATCGAGGACGGCTCTGAGCTTGTCGAGGGTATCCAGGTCGCCCTGCGCTGCGAATGTGCCTGACGAGACTGGGGAAACCGTCGCCCTTGCAGCAGCGGCAACGCGTTCCTCAAGTGAGCGATTGCGGAAGAACGAGATGGTGAAAAGTGTCAGAACGATCAGAAGGATTGCACTGGTAACGGCCAGAAGCGTGCGCTTGAGATAGCTGGTCCTGGTGCTTGAACGGCTGGCTTCAAGGGCCGACTTATCGGCCAGCAGTATCTTCGAAAACAGGTGGGGAAGAAAGACCCACTGTGGAACCTTGCGTGTGCCGCCGCGCCTGCCTTGCGGGGCCGGGGCTTGCGGGCCTTGGGCCGCGGCCAGTGAAAAGATGCGCGTTGCCCCAGCGTCGAATGAGGGGGCGGAAACTTGCGGTTGAGCTGGGCCGATGTCGAGGACATCTTCGACCAGATGGGCTCGCATTCCGGCGAAATAGAAGCCGCGCAGGAATGGATTGACTCCGATTTGGCTGGGACGGGCAACCTCCGCAAGGAAGGAAACGATACCTGCGCGAAGTTTGCGCAAGTCGCGGGGAAATTCATAGGCTCTGGCGAGTTCCTGGAGTTCTCCGCCGCGGGAAAGTATGTCGAGGCGGAACTCGGAAAGAGCATAGAGAAGCTGGTCAAATCTCCCGCTGATGAGGGCTGTCGCTTGCTCTGTATAGAGACCGGAGCCAGAGTGAAGGGAAGGCAGAAGGGACCCGATCGGGAGCTTGACTTCCTCTTCGGAAAGATGGCTGACGTATTCGGCAAAGGGAGTGACGTTGTCCAGCTTGGTGAAAAGAACGTAAATGGGCAGCGAGATGCCAAGCGTTTGTGAAAGCTGGCGGAGACGCTCATTCAGGGTTTGAGCCAATGCGCGAATCTGTTCAGAGGTATTGGGAGCAAGGATTCGTTCGATGCTTACGCAGACGACAACGGAACGAGCGGGCAGGCGGCTGTCGGAGGAAAAGGCCGAGCCGAGCCGTGCAGGAATCGTGGCTTTGAGGAGTCTGGCCCAGAGTGGGGGGTGGCGCAACAGCGCGCCGCCGGCTTCCGCGATGACGTAATTGCCAGCCAGCCACAGATTGGCCAGTTGGGTTGGAACGATCATTCCGTCCTGGAAGACGTTTCCCGCCAGTAACTCAGGATCGAGGCCGGACTGGAGGACAGTTTGAGTTTTGGCGGAGTTCTCATCTCCTATTACATAAATAAGCGGCATGGAAGCGAGGGATTTGACGCCTGCCCGGCCGGCCTGGCGAATCCTCGCATCCGCATCGCGGAGCAGCGTATTCAGATTCACCGCGTCGGGCGTGTCCGGTCCCGCCGATTCTTCGTTAGCTTTGCTCAGCTTATACAGGTACCAGACAACGAACCCGATGGTTAGAGCTCCCAGCAGGCCCAGAATCACGCAAAACAGCACGAGTTTTGTGTCTTCAAAGTGGAGGGCAAATCCTCCCCATATCACCAGCGCAAGATAGACGAGAAAGATGAGTATCCCAATCAGGATGCGCTTCACAGGGACACCTCCAGAAGGCTGGATGCCGGGTAGGATGCGGTTGTTGCGGAAGCCAAAACCGCGGGAGACTTCCCGACACTTTCCGCGCTTGCGGGGAGGGATTGGCCGAGGAAGAACACATAGCCAAGGTAGGCCAGAAGGGTAAAGACGGCGAGGAGGATCGCGGTGAGCGCCAAGCCGCGTACCCAGGGGTCAGCCTTGGGGCGGGGAGGAGCAGCCGGCGTTTCTGCGGGAAGGAACAGCCTGAATGGGCCGCGGATACGGGCAATTTTTTCTCGGATGCGGTGGAGTATGGAATGAATCTCCGACGCATCGCCGAATGCAAAGCGGCCGCGGTAGCCGAGTAAAAGGCAGAGGGCATGCAGCTCCAGCACATCGGCAACTTCTGCCGATTCGGGGCGATTGAGCAGATCGGTTACGTTGCGAAAGAAGTATTCACCCGCGAAGTGCCCGCCGAACATCTCTTCCTGCAGCGGACGCCGGGCCCAGTCGGCGAAGGTGGGGTCCTTGGAATTCAGGATGCTTTCGTCGAGAAAGCCAATCATGGCGTAGATGGCCATCTTGGAGGCCTCATCGCTGTAACCCATGGCGGAAGCATCTTTGACCGCCGCGGAAATCATTCTGCGCAAAGTGGCGCGGAAGGAGTCAGCATTCTCAACGCGTTGAACAAAAAAGCGGGTGCGAAGGACGACAGTGAAAACTTCCTGGAAGGCCAGCGCCAGATCGTTGGTCTTCATGTCCTGGGGAGCAGATGCTGGAGAAGTAGTCATGCGGAGGTCTCCGTGATGATGGTGAGTTCAAAGGCTGCGTCGCCCAAGTCGCCTGGCATATAAACGCCGACCTGTTTGGTCTGAAGTATATGCTGCCAGCAAGCACCGCTGAGAGAGATGGAGAAGTAGTGCATGTCCGCCTGGGCATGAAGTGCGGTGGGCGGGACGGGAAGATGCAGGAGCTCCAGGCCGGGCAGGGCTCGTTGGACGAGTTTTGCAACTCCCTCGGCTGAGCAGACTTTGACGAGCTTTGGCGTCTGGCGGAGGACGAGCGAGTCGGTGATCGTGGACCGGACTCCAAAGATCCAGCGGGCACGCCGGAGGCAACGCTCGTCCTTCACCTCCGCCGCGTAGATGTATTTGTCTGCCTTGTGGAACTGGAGAGTGACGGTGTTGGATGGGGCCACGATCTCGAGGTAACGGCGGATCGCAGAATCCAGATTCTTGAAAGTGGAAGCCAGGTCCCTGTGGTTGTATTTTGGGATATCGCCGTGGGTCGATTCGAGGGAAAATGTACTGAGGGCGCCAGCGAGCCGGACAAGATCCCGGTAGACATCCTCGGGGTGACTGCGGCGGTCCTGGAGATGATGGCGCAAAGCGGGAAGCGCCGAGCAGAGTGCGTGGAGGAACCAGTAGTTGGCTACGTCGAGAGCGGATGTGCCGAGCTCGAAGCGGCCGGAGCTGAGCCTCATGCCGCGGGTGGATTCGATTTTCTCTTCAATGGCTTGCGCCAGCCGGTGGAGGAGCAGGACCAGGCTTTCGCATGCACCGATACGCAGACAGGGGGGAATAAAATCGGGGTCGGAGGAAAATCCCCCAGTGCCGTCGCGGACAATGCGGGCAATCGGGAACGAGACGGTGTCATCCGATAGCTGAGCCTGGCTCAAGAGCGCCAGATTTTTGCGGGCAAAGGACACGTTGTACTCGCCCTGGCCAATGGAATCGTCTCTGAGTTTGCGCTCGACGGCGCTGTACCGCGCACTGGGGCCGCCACCGAGGTCGCAATCGAGGCCCTGGTCCTGGCGCGGCGGGATGGCCAAGTGGAGGATGATTTCACTGTCAGTGGAAGAAAAAAGATCGCTCAGTTGGGCGGGATCGGGAACTGAGTCGCAGTCGGGCAAATCGAAGATCAGACCGTCGGGCAGGATGCCGGATGCGAAAGTAAGGATAGCGAGACCGTTCCGGAGAGCTTCAGTATCGACGGAAAAATGGAGGAATCCCCATGGCTCCTGGCGGAGATTGGAATTGAGAAACCAGAGCGTGTCTTCGAAATACCGACTCTGCGTCTGGAAGTGGTGAGGACCGAGATGCATTCCTTCAGACCAGACGACTCGCGACAGGAACTTCATAATAGGGAGACCACCATGAGCGAGAGTTAGAGATCAGGTTCTCTTTCGAATCGATGCAAAGCAAATTCCCAGTGAAAGCGTTTTTCAGCCTGATCGTCAGAGCATACTGCCTTATCGGGCGGGACGGGAAAGATATTCGAGGGGCCCATTCATCCGATATGGTAGGACGCAAACGGATTATACTCAAAATCTTTTTGGGTAAATAGGTAAATCGGGTGCAACGAATGATTTATGCTACCCGCAACGCACCGGAGGCCTTCTTGCATGGACAAACCGACAGTACCAACTGGACCGAACGCTTCTCCTCGGCCGGAGGAATCTGGCTCTGAACAGGACTTTGGGGCCACGGGCGTTTTTCAAGCGGTGAATATCCCCGAAGCGGTGGTGGAACCGTTGCCCGGCTTCGGAGCCGACCCTGACGTCCAGGGCAATCGGGCGCCTGGAGGGGTGACCCAACAGCCAATGTTGGGAGCTAAGGATCTCGCGGAGCCCGTGGTGCACAGGGTTGGGCTCGGTGGGGCGGCGGCGATGAATTCGCCGGAATTGCTGGACCGGATTCGGATGGCGTCCGCCGAGACATCCCTCAATTTAGAGAAGGCGCCTGCCGCTGGGTCTGGCGGAAAGGGCAGCGGAGGCTTCACGGAGCTGTTGCGCACCCTGGAAGACGATTTGCCCACGCCGGTCGTCGCTTCAAAGGGGAAGCCCGCGGTGGAGACGCCGCGTGCGGCTGAGAATTCAGGATTCACGTCTTTGCTGCGAACACTGAGTTCGCCTCCGCCGACAGCACCTTCGGCTGAAGAACCGATGAGGATCGGGCAGCCTGCCACAGGATTCATTCCAGAAGAACCGAGGAAAGTCCCCGCGGCGTCAAGTCCAAGTGGATTTACAGAATTGCTGCGAGCGACGCCTGGCGGGGATCCCGTAATGAGCGGCTCGCAGATGCACCCGGCGGGACGGGCCGAAGTACCAGTTGCCTCCACAGGCGGGGGAGTTCCGGCCCCCTTTGAGAACAAGCCGGGAGCATTCACGCAGTTGTTCAGTAGTTTAGGAGTGGCCGAAGCGAATCCAACGGCCCCCACGGCGAGCAACCTTGAAACAGGGGATTCCTCCCGCGGGAGCGGTGGTTCCTTCACTCGGATGCTATCGCTGGAACCTCAATCCGCTCCAGCCGAGATTCCCTCTTATGAAGAAAGCAAGCCCGCCGCGGGAAACCTGAATTATGGCCTTACACCCGGATTGGGTGGAGCGGAGCGGCCAACTGCGGAAAGTCGCGATCCATTTTCTTCGCAGCCGTTCCCGGAGGCGCAGCCGATCCAAAGTACTCCGGCAGCGAGCGGCGTTGGGATTACGCGGCTGATTCAAATGTTGGATGAGCCTTCAAAGGCGCCAGCTTCGCGCAGGGAAGAGATGCCGGCGAGTCCTCAACCAGGGGTAGGTCCAGGCGCCTGGACCCAGACATTCGCTTCTCTGGCCACTCCCAATGATCCTCCTGCGCCCGCAGCAAAGACGCCGGATTGGGCTCCTAAGCAGACTGCTCCAGCTTTAAGCGGATATACTCCTCCGCCGGAAGTTCGTCCCCCATCCAGCTTGAGAGAACCTTCGATGAATCCTCCCGCGGCGCCTGTCGGGACGTCCGGCCCAAGTGAGTTTACCCGAATTCTCGATGCGTCGCGGATTCGCGAGCAGGCCATGCGGGGCGAACAGGTTCCAGTTGCGGACATCCCCGCCCCGGCGCCTCCACCGCGGAGTTTTGCGGCTGCACCCCCACCTATGCCCATTCCGAGCTATCCGGTTTCTGTTTCCCCGCCGGCAATAGGGATGCATGGGGGCGGCGGAATGCCTCGCCCGGTCGTATACCCTCCTCAAATGCCTCAGGCGCCTGGGATGTATGTTCCGACGCCAACGGCGCCGCAGCCGCCGGGCATGTATATTCCGACCCCAACCATGCCGCCCGCTCCGCAAGCTCCTCCGGCAAAGCCTGGTCAGCCTGCGGCGGGGGCGGGGGGACTACAACAGTTGGTGCCTGTGTTGCTTGTCGTGGTCATTGTTTTGCTGGTCGTGCTGATCGTGACGGTTATCTTTTTGATGAAGCATTAGGTCTCTGACCGCATGAATTCGTGCGTGGCGATTGAGCGTTGCGGTATCCCATCCTAGGCGGAAAAACGAAGACGCGCCGAGGGTGGGGCACCCAATTCTGATACAACTTCACACGGTCATGGACCTAGGTCCGTGACCGGATGAAGATGTTCTATCCAATGAACGAACGTGGGCCGGGAGGCCCACGCGACAGCCGGCCAGGAGGCCGGCGCTACATTTCCAAATAGGCCGCCCACCCATTGTGCAAAGGACGCACAATGGATGGGGCACAGCCGACGTGTTAATACTTGAGTTGAAAATGCTCTAATACTACAGTTGTACTTGCGGCCTGTGCCGGAAAAGTGACAAGGGCCCGGGCCTAAAGGCCTCGTTATTTGGCTCTCTTTCAGGGGGTTGAAACCCCCTGCTCCCTCCGAAATTTCCGATCTACAACTGTAGTACTAAGAAACAGAGCCTGTTTTCTTCAAGAGCGGCCCCAATCGATTACGCGGGTTGCGCGAGCAGGATGATGAGCTCCATCTGCGGATTGAGGAGATCAGCCGGCGCGTAGACGGCGAAGTTCCGTGCCCGCTGAACCGATTCCCAGACAGGGCCGCCTTGCTCGATGGCGAAGTATTGGTGGCGCAGTTTAACCGGAATAGACCTTGGCGGTGTGGCTACGTGCTGCAGGCGCAACCCCGGCAAGGCGTTGCGGATCAAAGTTTCGAGCTGGGTTGCGGAGCAGGCTTTGAGCAATTGCGGGGTACGGTCGATCAGGTCCGCGTCGCGGATATCCGCCGAAATGGCAAGGTAGAAGCGGGAACCCTCAAAGTAAGCGTCTTTCTCGATCGATGTTGCATAAATAGTATCCCTAACCTTTTTGAGCGGGAGCGCGACGAAGTTGCTGGGTACGACAGTTTCCAGCATGACGCGGATGAGGCGGTCCAACTCGCCAAAGCAGTTGCCAAGCTGCTCGTGGTTGTAGGAGGGCAGGTCTTTGGGGGCAATTTTGCTGGAGAAGGCAGTCAGTGCTCCGGCCATATCGGAGAGTTCATTGAAAAGCATTTCGGGCTGAATATTACTGGATTCGAGGAAGTGGCGGAGAACGGGGAGATGGCTGTTGATGGTGTAGAGAAGCCAGAAATTGGCCACGTCGGAGGCGCCAAAGTCGGCCAGCGACTGATTTTTCTGACGGCGAGTTCCGGAAAGCTGACTGCTTCGCGCAACCAGCAATTCGACCATATTGCTGAGGATGCGCTTCAGTGCGGGATGGGCGTGAATATCGATCAGCGGTGGTATGTAGGCCGGGTCAACCTGGTAGATGCCGGTCTCTGAGCGGAGAATGCGCATGCACCCAAGAAGGACCGATCCCTCACGGTTCTCGCCGTCCGCAAGAATCTGAAGGTTCTTGCGGGCTACCTGGACGGGCTTTTCGCCGCTCCCGGTATTCTCATCGCGGACCATTTGCAGTTGAGAAAGGAATCGGGTGCTGACTCGGCCACGATCCACGGAGACATTCATGCCCCCTTGCAGATACTCCGGCACGGCAAGGTAGAAGGTGCAGCTTTGGCGTCCATCCAGGAAGCATTCGTCGAGTACCCTGGCTGGCGGCGGATATTCCGAGGCCGGAATGTCCAGCGGAAGCGCATCGGGGAAGATGCCGGACGCGCGCGTCACAGCCAGCCTGCCCTCCGACAGAGCTTTGGTATCAATCTGAATCTCACGAAAACCCCAGGACCTGGCGTTCAGCGAGTCCAGGTAGAATCTGGCGCTGTCTTCAACGAACCGCTCCTGCGCCTGCAAGTGCTGGGGCGAAAGGAAAGTGCCTTTGGACCAGATGACGGGCTGTAGCTGTCGCATTTGCTGAGCAACCTCGGCTGAAATGTGATGTTACCGGTTGAGCCGGGACGGTGTCCAAGCGGGCGGCTGCGAAACGAATTGGGGAAGCCGAGAATCCACGATCATGGTCGCACAGGTGTGTAAGAAGGGCGAGAAAATATTTTTTCAGCAACTTAAAATCTGAGCCTGGGTTTGGGGTAATATCGTCCTGTCGAAGATTCCTCTGGACAGGAATCCCGTTCTTGTGTTTTCTTTGGGATCATCGGTTGTATCCTCAATTCCCCGCACGTCAGGAGCGTTATGGCTAGAGAAAGTTCACAGCAGAAGCTGAGTCGCGTCCGGGCTCCCCGGGTGCAAATCACTTACGACGTAGAGATTGGAAACGCCATCGAGTTGAAGGAATTGCCCTTTGTAATGGGTGTTCTGGGCGATTTGACCGGACAACCGGAGCAGCCGCTGGCAGCCTTGAAGGACCGCAAATTCGTTGAGATCAACCCTGACAACTTCGATAGCGTGCTGAAGGGGATGGCGCCCCATTTGCAGTACTCGGTCGAGAACAAGCTGAGCGGCAAGGCGGGGCAGATAGGCGTCAATCTGCACTTTGAAGAGTTCGAGGACTTCTCGCCCGCGCGAGTAGCCGAGCAAGTGGGCCCGATCAAGGAGTTACTGGATCTGCGGACCCGGCTTTCCAACCTGCGGGGAAGCTTGCAGGGCAACGACAAGCTCGATCAGGCGTTGTTCGACGCGGTTTCCAAGACCGAAGAACTGAACAAGCTGAAAGCCGAGATGGGTAGCACGGCAGAGGGAGACAAGAATGAGTAGCCCAGCTAATCCGTTGGCGGCGCAGACCGCAGAAACACAAACCACCGAAGTGTCGCTCCTCGACCAGATTGTGGCCCAGGGGCGGTTTGGCAAGGATACGCTTGCCCAGGAACGCGGCAAGGACATGGTGAAGGAGTTCGTCAACCAGGTTCTTGAAGGGCACATGACCCTCAGCCGCGATGCCGAGGCGACGATCGGCGCGCGCATCGCGGATATTGACCGGATGATCTCGCTGCAACTGAACGAGGTGATTCATCATCCGTCGTTCCAGAAGCTGGAAGCTACGTGGCGGGGAATCCGGCAACTGGTCACACAGAGTGAAACCAGCGAAATGCTCAAGATCAAGCTGCTGAATGCGCCGAAGAAGGATCTTCTGAGGGATTTGCAGCGGGCACTTGAGTTCGATCAGAGCGCGCTCTTCAAGAAGGTGTATGAAGAGGAGTTCGGAGTTTTTGGCGGCGCTCCTTTTGCTGCGCTGTTGGGCGACTATGAGTTCGGGCGCGGCGGAGAGGACATCGAATTGCTGGAGAAGGTGTCGCAGGTAGCCTCGGCGGCTCATGCGCCTTTCATCTCGGCTGCCTCGCCGGAGATGATCAACCTGGGCGAGTTCGGCCAGTTGACGGGTATACGGGATATTGGAAAGGTCTTTGACAACACCGAGTATGCCCGGTGGAAGGGATTCAGGGCAACGGACGACTCACGTTACGTGGTTCTTACCCTGCCTCACGTTCTGATGCGCGAGCCCTACGGCAAGGACACGAAGGTGATTGACGAGTTCGCGTATGAGGAGGGGGTCGACGGCAGGGATCACTCGAAGTATCTGTGGGGCAATGCAGCCTACTCCCTGGCTGGCCGGCTGACCAATTCCTTTGCCCGGTTCGGATGGTGCGCGTCAATTCGCGGCGTGGAGAACGGCGGCCTGGTGGAAGCGATGGCCACGCACAACTTCCGCACCGATGAAGGCGACGTGGCATTGAAATGCCCCACTGAAGTTTCCATTACCGACCGTCGGGAGAAGGAGCTTGCCGACCAGGGCTTTGTGCCGCTGGTACATTGCAAGGGAACGGACTATGCCGCCTTCTTCAGCGTGCAGACGTGCAACAAGCCCAAGCTCTACGACAAGCCTGAGGCTAACGCCAACGCAAGGCTTTCGGCGCAGTTGCCGTATATGCTTGCCATGTCCCGTTTCGCGCACTATCTGAAGGCGATGATGCGAGACAAGCTGGGCAGCACGATGAGCCGCTCCCAGGCCGAGAGTTTCCTGAGTCAGTGGATCGCCAATTATGTGATCGAGGACGATAACGCGTCGCCGGACGCGAAATCAGCAAGGCCGTTGCGCGAGGCTCGCATTGAGGTAATGGAAGTGCCTGGAAAGCCCGGGGCATTGCGCGCCGTGGCGTTCCTGCGCCCCCACTTCCAACTGGATGAACTCACAGTGTCTCTGAGGCTGGTAGCGGATTTGCCCCAACCCGCGGGCAAATAGCTAGCTGCTTCGTGGCTCTCGAACCGAAAATTCCCCAACCGGCCTTTGAATAGGCCTGAATACGAAAGGATACTGGCATGGCAGTTGATTACTACCTGAAACTCGATTCAATTGAAGGCGAAGCGGTAACGGCGGGCTTTGAGAAGCAGGTCCAACTTCTCTCTTTCAGCTGGGGCGGCAGTAACGTCTCATCTGTTGCCGGAACGGGCGGTTCCGGAGCGGGCAGGGTGGATCTCCAGGACCTGACCATCATGAAGAACATGGATAAGGCAACTCCGGCGATCTTCAAGGCGCTGGTCTCCGGGACGCACATCAAGACGGGAGTTTTGCAGGCGACCAAGGCGGGCGGCAATGGCAAGCCGTTCCTCAAGCTCAGTTTCGAGGAGTTGTTTGTGACTTCACACCATATCTCCGCGTCGAGCGAGATTCCGACCGAGAGCGTCTCCTTCAGCTACAACCATATCAGGGAAGAGTACTGGACGCAGGACGAGAAGGGAATCCTTAAGGTTGGAGGGGATGTCACTTACAAGCTCAAGGAGAATAAGGTTACCTAAGAGACAATGACGCCACTTGCGCTCTACCGCGAAGGTAAGCTGCGGGAAGCCGTCACGGCGCTTGGCGACGAGTTGAGGTCCAATCCTCTCGACGTCAAGCGCCGTACGTTCCTGTTTGAGCTTCTTCTGTTTGCCGGGGAGTTTGACCGGGCAGAGAAGCAGTTGGATATTCTGGCGGGCGCAGATCCGAAAGCGGCGATGGGACTGCTGCTCTATCGCAGCGCGTTGCACGCGGAGCGCACCCGGCAAGCCATGTTTGCCAACCATGAGATGCCCCCTTCAAAGCAGGAGGCCGTTCATGGCGGAGTCAGGGACGGGGCGGCATTCAACGAGTTCGCCGATTCAGACCCGCGCATCGGCGCGCATCTTGAAGTGTTCATTGCCGGCAGCTATACCTGGATTCCGATTCACTATCTACGCAGGCTCGAGATAGAGCCTCCCGCCAACCTGCGCGATCTGGTTTGGGCGCGCGCGCGCGTTGACACCAGCGCCGACTTTCGCCTGCAGGAGCTGGGCGAAGTTCTGCTCCCCGTTCTTTGTCCCCTGTCGTCGCGTCATGCGGATGGAACCGTCCAGTTAGGGCGCGAATCGGCCTGGGAGCCGGACGAGGAGTTTGGCGAGATCCCCTACGGCGCGAAGATGATGATCATCGATGAGGTCGAGGTTCCGCTGCTCGACATTCGCAGCGTAGCGTGGTCTGCCCCGGAGAAGGAGTCTCAAGATGCCTCTGCGTGAGGATTTGCTTACGCCGATTGCAGGAGAGAACCCGTCGGGCGAAGACCTTTATTACGGCATGGTCTTCACCCAAATCAAGGAGGCGCGCAAAGAAGACGAGGACGATCTTCCGGAAGGGGACATGGTCCTGGCCCAGAAGAAGAAGGCGGACCATCGAGCGGTCATCAAACTCGCCGGCGAAGCTCTAGCCAAGAAGAGCAAGGACCTGCGGCTGGCCACCTGGCTTGTGGAGTCGCAGTTAAGGGTTGAAGGTATTGCCGTCCTGTCGCCCGGTATCGAGTTGCTTCGGTCAATCCAGGAATCCTTCTGGCCCACATTCTATCCTCTGATCGAAGAGGGCAATGACCTTGAGATGCGCATGCTTACGGTTGAGGCCGCGGCCGCGGTGATCACTGCTGCTTGTCGCAAGGTGCCGCTGACTCGAAGCGGCCTGAGCTATGAAGACTATTTGCAATCTCGCCTGGTGGGGTATGAGAAAGACGCAACTTCAGACGCGAAGCAGGAGGCGCGCCAGGATGCGATCGCTCACAACAAGCTGACCGCCGAGGATTTCGACTCGGCATTTGCGGCGAGCCCGAAAAGCCTTTACGCGGACGCGGAGGCGGCTCTTGCGGCATCGCTGCAGGCAGCAGAGCAACTGGATCAATTCCAACAGGAGAAATACGGAGACAACGCGCCGAATCTGGCGAAGCTGCTGGATGGGTTGGGGGAAGTTCATCGATTGGTGGAATCGCTGCTCGACGAGCGGCGCAAAACCGATCCGGATCCTGTGGAAGTTGCCGACGAACCGGAGCCGGCGGCAGGCGATGAAGAGCCCGGGGCAGGCGATGCGGCGTCAGATGCCGATGGAGGGCCGTCCGGTCAACCAGTCCGGCGCAGACCGGCCACTGCGGGTCAATTGAGTGGCATAGCCGACGCGTATGCGTTGGTTGTCGAGAGCGCAGAGTTTCTGTTTACAAAGGATCCGAAATCTCCCATACCGTATCTGGTATGTTCGGGATTGCGGCTGGGCGAGACGCGCATGCAGGGAGAAATGCCGCAGCCGGGTTTTGCAGTGGGACCGGCCGCAGAGGTGAGACAATCCCTTCGGGCGATGGCGACGAGGGGCGACTGGCATCAACTACTGCGCGCATCGCTGCCGATTCTGGCCAGCGAATGCGCCCGAACGTGGCTGGATTTGCATCGATACATCTGGCGAGCCGGACAGGAGACCGGGGCGGAGGCAATCTCGGACGCTGTGGTGGGAACGGTGAGGAGCCTTCTCGTAGTACGGCCTGAACTTCGTTACTGGACACTTGAAGACGATACCGGAACCGCGAACCCAGAGACACAGCAATGGCTGGACGCAACCGTTCTCCAATAACGCCTTAGCAGTGATTCCAGGAGGAAGAGTTGGCCAGGACGAAGTCTGAAGTTCTTGTTACGCAATCCTTGATCGATCGGCTCACCGATGTCGAGCAGTGGCCAGAAACACGTTCTTCCTCCATCAGCATGTTTCGGGATTCGATCAAACGGGATCTGGAGTGGTTGCTGAACACCAGAAAGCCTGTGATGCCGGAGTTGGAACCCTTTCCAGCGACCAGCGCCTCGGTCTTGAACTATGGCCTGCCAGATGTTCACAGTTTTGGGGGTTCCGCGGGGAAGGATGAGAAATCGCTGATTGCCGCTCTGGAGAAGTGCATTCGAACCTATGAGCCGCGCATCATTCAGCCTCGTGTATTTATGTCCCGCACAGATATGCTTAGCAGAAGTCTGAAGTTTCACATTGAAGGACAAGTTACTTTCGAAAACATGAACGAAGAGATCAAATTCGACACTGTGCTGGAGCTGATCAGCGGCGAGTACGAGGTAAAGTAAGGGATGCGCGAGGAAATGCTGGAATACTATGAGCGCGAACTAACCTATCTGCACCAGATGGGCGGCGAGTTTGCGCGCAAGTATCCCAAGGTTGCGGGGAGGCTTTTGCTCGACGCGGATCGCTGCGACGACCCGCACGTGAATCGTCTTTTGGAGGGCTTCGCGTTTCTAGCCGCCCGCATCCACCGCAGGATCGATGACGATTTTCCCGAGATATGTGAGTCCCTCACCAGAGTCATCCATCCGGGCTATCTCCGTCCCACGCCTTCAATGACCATCGTGGAGTGCCAGCCGGACCCGTCCCAGGGGAAAAAGACAGCGGGGATACGCATTCCACGAGGGACGCCGCTTGTGTCCAAGGCGACCGTCGATGGGCTGCCATGCCGTTTTCAAACTGCGTATGACGTGGATCTCTGGCCATTTTCGGTTGCGTCGGCAGAGTGGCGCCAACCGGAGCGGATGCAGCGGCCGCCCCGCTCCTCAGGGGGAGTGCAAGCAGTAGCGGCGGCTCGATTGCGGCTTCGCTGCCAGAAAGATGTCGTGTTCTCAGGGCTTCCGCTTTCGCACCTGCGCTTTCATCTGGCGGGGGATGCGAGCGTCGTGTATTCGCTCTATGAGCTTCTGTCTGAGAAATGCTTCGAGATTCAATTACGCGATCCGAAAGATGAGAAGAAACTGATCATCCTGGAACCGGAGCGGCTTCGCATGGCCGGGTTCGATGCCGAGGAATGCCTGTTGCCCTTTGTGCGCCGCTCCATGGATGGCCACCGGCTTCTTCAGGAGTACTTTGCGCTGCCCGAAAAGTTCTTGTTCTTCGACATCGAGGGACTGGAGCCACTGGCGCAGAACGGATTTGGCGAAGAGGCAGAGATAGTTCTCCTGTTTTCGAGCTTCGAACGCGCTGAACGGCAACAGGTTTTGGAGTTGGGCGTAAACGAGCGGACATTTCGGCTCGGATGCTCGCCGGCGATCAATCTTTTCCCGCAGATGTCGGAACCGATCCTGCTGAGTCAGACGCGGGATCACTACACCATCATCCCGGATAACCGCCATTCAACGGTGATGGAGATCTTCAGCATTGAAGAAGTGAGCGCAACAAATCCAAGGTTGCGGCAATCGGTCGTGCTGGAGCCAATGCACGCATACCGGCATCAAACGCGGAAGCGGGACGATCTTGCATTCTGGGTTGCAACCCGCCATTTGAATGAGTTTGGCGAGAGAGAACCATCAACCATGACCATCTCAGTGGTTGACTTGACGGGCAGCTTTAAAGACCCCGAAGCGGACGTACTGATGGTGCGGACACTTTGCACTAATTTCGATTTGCCTTCCCGCTTCCAGTTTGGATCGGAAGCGGGCGACTTTGAAGCGACCGGTTTCGCGGCGGCGAAGACCGTCACTGCGTTGCGGCGTCCATCAGCCAGCGTCAATCCACCTGGAGGGCAAGGATTCTTCTGGCGCCTGATCTCACTGCTGTCTCTGAACTATCTCTCGCTCAACGAAGAGGGCCGCACGGCGATGCAGGAGATTCTGCGGCTGCATAACATGAGCGACTCAACGGCAAGCGAGAATCAAGTCGGATCGATATTGCAAATGAAGTCTTCGCCAAATTTTGCCCTGGTGGACTCAGCGTACGGGCTTATTCCCGCGCGGGGAACGCAGGTGGAGATGGAGTTTGACGAACAGCAGTTTGCAGGCAGCGGACTGTATCTGTTTGCCGCGGTACTGGATAGGTTTCTTGCCAGTTACGCTGCAATGAACAGTTTTTCGCAACTCACCGCACGGAGCAGTCTACGAAAGGAGGTGCTGGGAAAATGGCCGCCGCGAGCTGGGACCCAATCACTGCTCTAACCGGGCAGACAAGCGTAATCGACGAACGAGTCGAGTTTCAGAATCTTCGCAAGATGCTGGACGAAGAGCCGTTCCGGGTGCATTTCTTTCAGGCTGTGCGCATGCTCCAGAGGATGGAGCACGATCTCAAGCCGGTTGGCTATTTCGTTATGCCTCAGGGGGAGACGATCCGCTTTTCGGCACGGACTTCGCTTGGATTTCCGCCCAGCGAGCTTTACGATTTGCAGCACATGGAAAACGGCCAGGTGAGTATGACCGTGGAGTTCATGGGGCTGTGCGCCGCAGTTTCCGTGATGCCGGCCCCCTACACCGAGTTTCTGATTGAGCGCACTCGGCAGAAGGATCATGCCATGGAAGACTTTCTCAATATCTTCAACCATCGCATGATTTCATTCTTCTACAGAGGCTGGGAGAAGTATCGCTTTTTCATCGAGTACGAGAGAACCAGGGACGACCGGCTTTCCACCCGCTTGCTCGATCTGTTGGGCCTTGGCACCAAAGGCTTGCGCAATCGAGGCGGAGTTTCAGATGAAGCGTATCTGAACTATGCGGGGCTCTTGGCGCGTCATGTGCGTACGGCGGCTTCGCTGCAGCAGATTCTTGAGGACTATTTCGATGTGGATGTGCACATTCAGCAATTCGCCGGCGCCTGGCGGAAGCTGAGCGTGGAGAATCAAACCTGTTTTACCGGCCTTGGGGGAGCGAGCGAACGCCTGGGCGTGGGGACTGTAGCCGGAGACGAAGTTTGGGACCATCACGGACGAATCCGCATTTCGCTCGGGCCCATGCGCTTTGAGAATTATCTGAAGTTTCTCCCCGGACAGGAAGCCTATCGGGAGCTTGTCGCGTGGTTGAAGTTTTACTCAAATGGGAGTTATGAAACAGAGGTGCAATTGGTGCTGGCGCGTGAAGATGCACCGGCCTGCGAGTTAGGCTCCGGTGGGAAAATGCGTCCGCAACTGGGGTTCGTAAGCTGGTTGAAGACCAAGCCGCTCGGCCGCGATCCTGCCGATGCGACTTACCTGGTACAGTGAGAGACTCTCAATCAAGAGGAGATGGAAGGTCATGAGTACAAACCTGAAAGCACTTATCGAGAAGCTGAACGATACAACGCGGCGGGCGCTTGAAGCCTCGGCTGGCTTGTGTGTTTCGCGGACCCACTACGACATCGAGATTGAACACTATCTGATGAAGGCGCTGGATGGCACCGACAACGACATTGCCGCAATCCTGAAGCACTATGGAATCAACCGGTCCCGACTGACCGCGGAGCTTGAGCGCAGCCTCGATACTTTGAAAAGCGGCAATGCTCGTTCGCCTGCCTTCAGCCCTGCCGTGGTCAAGATGCTTTCAGAAGCATGGACTGTTGCCAGCATCGATTTCAACGCCGGCAATATTCGCACGGGCTTCACGCTGCTTGCGTTGTTGGGCAACGACGAGCTAGCGCGGATGATGAAGGATATCAGCAAGGAACTCCAGGTGATCCCCGTTGAGGGTCTGCGCAGCAGTTTCTACGATGTTGTGGCCAAGTCAAGAGAAACGCAGACGAGCCTGGCGGAGGCGGGGTCCGGGCAAGAAGAGAGCGCCGGAAGCGGCGACGGTTCTGCGCCGGCGTCAAAGGGTTCGACCCCGCATCTGGATCAGTACACGGTAAACATGACTGCGAATGCCAAAGCCGGAAAGATTGATCCGGTGCTGGGCCGCGACCAGGAGATCCGCCAGATGATCGACATTCTGATGCGGCGGCGTCAGAACAATCCGATTCTGACTGGAGAGGCCGGCGTTGGCAAGACGGCGGTGGTCGAGGGTTTTGCCAATCGCGTTGCCCTGGGCGACGTGCCGCCGGCATTGCAGGGTATTCATCTACACAGCCTCGATCTGGCGCTGTTGCAGGCGGGCGCCGGAGTCAAGGGAGAGTTTGAGAACCGATTGAAGGGACTGATCAAGGAAGTAAAGTCCTCAACCGAGAAGATCATTCTCTTTATTGATGAAGCTCACACCATGATTGGCGCAGGTGGGCAGGCGGGACAGAACGACGCCGCCAATCTGCTGAAGCCCGCACTTGCCCGCGGAGAACTGCGCACTATCGCCGCGACCACCTGGTCAGAGTATAAAAAGTACTTCGAGAAGGACCCGGCTCTTGCCAGAAGGTTCCAGGTTGTCAAGGTCGAAGAGCCGACTGAGGAAGTTGCCTGCACGATGCTGCGAGGCATTGTGGCGTCGCTCGAGAAGCACCACAACCTGCGCATTCTGGATGAGGCAGTTACAGCGACGGTTCGATTGTCGCATCGCTATATTGCCGGCAGGCAACTGCCGGACAAGGCTGTATCCGTGCTGGACACGGCCTGTGCGCGGCTTTCATTGGGGCAAAATTCAACTCCTCCCCGGCTCGAGGATATCCAGCGGCAACTCGATTCACTTGAAGTGCAAAAGCGAGTCCTTGCACGGGAGACGAAGATCGGCGCGGACCACGCGGAGAGGCTGGAACTGATCGAGACTCAGATTGCCGCCGCAAAGGAAGATGAGGCCTTCCTCAAAGAGCAATGGGAGAAGGAAAAAGGCCTGATTGAAAAGATTCGCAAACTGCAGGAGGGCCTGGAATCCACCGAGAAGAAAGACGCCGAGGCAGCGGACAAAGACAGCGAAGCGCAAAAAGACAGCAAAGCACAAAAAGCAAGCGAAGCGCAAAAAGAAAGCGAAATGCAGGCTGAACTCAAGCAGGTTGAGACGGAGCTTGAAACACTGCAGGGCGAGCGGGGGATGATGCGTGCTTCAGTGGACGCGCAGCTCGTTGGCGAGGTCATTTCGGCCTGGACGGGAATCCCGCTCGGCAAGATGGTGCGCAATGAGATCGAGACTGTGCTCACGCTCGATGAACACCTGAAGAAGCGGGTGATTGGGCAGGATCATGGGCTCGCCGCGATTGCGCAACGGATTCTCACCTCGCGCGCCAACATGGACGATCCGGTCAAGCCGGTCGGGGTTTTTCTTCTGATTGGACCCAGCGGAGTTGGAAAGACAGAGACCGCCATCGCGCTGGCTGACGTGTTGTACGGCGGTGAACGCAACATGATCACCATCAACATGTCGGAGTTCCAGGAAGCGCACACGGTTTCGACCCTGAAGGGATCGCCTCCTGGGTATGTTGGCTATGGTGAGGGAGGCGTGTTGACAGAGGCTGTCCGGCGCAGACCCTATTCAGTTGTGTTGCTGGACGAAGTGGAGAAGGCGCATCCGGATGTATTGGAACTCTTCTTCCAGGTGTTTGACAAAGGCAGGATGGAAGATGGAGAAGGGCGCGAGATCGACTTCAGGAACACGATTATTCTGTTGACGAGCAATGCGGCAACAGACACGTTCATGAAACTATGTGCCGATCCGGAAACAATGCCCGATAGTCAGGGGATACTACAGGCGCTTAAACCGGAATTGAATAAGATATTCAAGCCGGCGTTTCTTGGCAGGCTAATGATCGTGCCCTACTTCCCGGTGCGGGATGAGGCCCTCAAGCAGATCATACGGTTGAAGCTTGGCAAGATCCAGAAGCGTTTGCTGGATACGCACAGGGTAGCCCTCGTATACGACGACGTTCTTTTGAACGAGATTGCCGGGCGCTGCACTGAGGTTGAAAGCGGGGCCCGCAACGTGGATAACATACTGTCCAATACGATGCTGCCGGAGCTATCGCGACAGATTCTCACCCAGCTAGCCGGTGGAGAGAAAGCAGATCGCGTAACCATCTCGGTGGCGGATGGTGCGCTGACCTACGCATGGGCTGTTACTTCATAGCGCAGGCAGCATCTCTCGGAACTAGGCCAACGGATTCACCAAGGCACTTCGTAAAAGGACAGGCGGAGTTGGTATGGCAGGCGTGAGCCAGTTAGACCGGTTGATGCAGTTTTCGAGCCCGCTGGGCAAAGACGTGCTGCTGATTGAGTCGCTTGACGGCGCGGAAGGGATTTCGCGCCTTTTTGAGTATCATGTCGAATTGCTGGCAACCAAAGATACCACGATCGATCCCAAATCGATCATTGGTTCCAAGGTCGCGGTCGCAATCGCCCTGAACGATGCGCAGGGATCGCGCTGGATCAGTGGCATTGTTGCATCCTTTGAACAGTGCGCAGGCGACCCGGAATTCGATGTTTACAAGGCGCGGATTGTGCCATCCATGTGGCAACTTACACTGAGCGCGAATTGCCGCGTTTTTCAGAACAAGACCGTGATGGACATTGTCAAAGCTGTAATCGGCGAATATGGATTGTCCCTTTCGGACGAGACCACCGGCTCCTACAAGACGCTTGAATACTGCACTCAATACTCTGAGTCGGATTTCCATTTTGTCTCGCGCATATTGGAAGAGAGCGGTATTTTCTATTGGTTCGAGCATTCGGATCAGGACAACAAAATCGTATTTGGCGATGCGCGAACTGCGTATAAGGACTGCCCGTTGTCCGCCTCGGTGCCCTATGCTCTGAATGAAAAAGGAGCGGAGGGTTCATACGGAGCGAGGGTCATAGAGTTCACCGCAACGGCAACCATGGTTTCCGGCAAGCACTCGACGTCGGACTACACCTATCACAACTTTGCACGGGCCGATGCGCCGGACAAGAGCAGCAATAGCCCTTACGGAAAGAATGCCTTTGACCAGTATCTTTATCCCGCCGGGGTAGAAGGCTACGTAAATGATGCCACGCAAGACACCACGGATCTTGAGAAGTTGTTTATCGAGACGCGGGAGCTCGCTTCCGACGCCATGGCTGAAGTATTTCGCGGCAACGGAAATGCGCGCTCCCTTTGCACAGGTTACACCTTTAGTCTCACCGCCAATCCCCGCACGGCATGGAACCGGAAGTACCTGCTGACCGCAGTCACAATGCACGCCGACCAGGTGCCGTCCTATCGAACGGCAAACACGGGACCCGGGACGGGATACTCCAATCAATTCACGGCGGTTTCTTCTGACATTGTGTTCAAGCCCGCGCTGACATTCTTGAAACCCAAGATATACGGTCCGCAGACAGCGCTTGTTGTAGGGCCTAGCGGTGAAGAGATTTACCTTGATTCACTTGGACGAGCAAAGGTCCAGTTTTTTTGGGATAAGCAGGATTCAAAGGGGTCGACCGTCAACACTACCTGGGTGCGCGTGGCGCAGAGTTGGGCTGGAAACGGCTGGGGTGCGCATTTCTGGCCGCGCGTGAAGGACGAGGTAGTGATTCAGTTTCTGAATGGCGATCCCGATAACCCGGTGATCACAGGTTCGGTCTATAACGGCGTGAATGCGCCCCCGTACGCACTGCCCGACAATGGCACCCGTTCCGGGGTGCTGACGCGGAGCAGCAAGGGTGGCTCGGCGTCGAATGCGAATGAGCTGCGCTTTGAAGATAAGATGGGAAGCGAACAGGTTTATCTGCACGCCGAGAAGGACATGGATACTTCGATCGAGCATGACCGGCGCATCTCTGTGGGGAACAACGACTCGCTGACGGTCAAGGGTAATCAGACCGAGAAAGTCACTGGCAATTACAACTGCCAGGTCCAAGGGAATTCAGTCAGTCAAATACAGGGGAAATCGGATCTAGGCATCGTGGGCAACCTAAGCGAGCAGGTGACTGGGAATCACTCTCTGAGTATCAGCTCCGACCAAGCCGTGAAGGTGAGTCAGGCATATTCCATGGATGCCGGCACCACGGTCTATATCAAGGGGGGCATGACGGTGGTGATTGAAGCCGGCCTGGAGCTCAGCCTGAAAGCATCCGGGGGCTTTATCGACATCGGGCCTGCGGGTGTGGCGATCTCAGGGACAATGGTGATGATCAATAGTGGCGGAGCCGCAGCCTCGGGAAGCGCGGGGTCAATCACCCCTCCTGGAACGCCGACCGCTCCCGACGCGGCGGAAGGCGGCTAGGGCAGCGTGATGAACAGTTAGGCGTTCAGACCAGGCGGCGAGCTATGGATGAGGCAATCCTGCTCTTCGTTTGGCAGGACGTGCGTTAGCCATGAATTCGACGGTACAGGTTTCATAGATGTTTCAGTTCAGGTCGGAACAACTCGCGTCCATCCGCCGGAAGAAGTTAGGCGACGCCCTCATCGCCACCTTTTCCGACGGACCGGTCCGTGCCTGCTGGAACCTGACAAACGACTGTGTTGTGGCGACCGACCCGCTGGATCATTCCACCCGATTCGGCTTTGATGCGCAGGGCTTCATCGGGGTCGTGGCCAGCCCCATGGGCCGACAGTGGCAGATTGAATGCCTGCCCGATGGCAAGACGGCTGCGTTCAAGAACCCCGCAGGCCATACTCTCGGCTTTACCTACGCGCCTTCCGGACAACTCGACCGGATCTTCAGTAACGGCCGCCCTCGCATTCAACTGCTTTATAACAACCGGCGGATGTACGCGGGCGCGAGCTTTCCCGATGGAACTTTCTCTGCAATTCAGTTCACGCCTTGGAACGGCCCTGGCATTGCCACGCAACGTATAGGCGCTCAGGAGATCTACGAGTACGATCGGCATCGCCGCCTTACTGCGCTCATTGACGGAAAGGGTGCTCGGACTGAGTTTCGCTATGGACGCTGGAGCGGGCCTGACGCAACCATCGATCCCAACGGCGGCGTCGAGTCTTACTTCTACAGCGATAAGGGCGCTCTATGCCAGATCGCCACGGAGACAACCAGCGTTGAACTCGAGGCGGACGACAAGGGCCGGCCGCTGGTGATGAAATTCAACGACGGCGCCGAGGTTAGCTGTTCATACGACGACGCCGGCCGCCTTACCGCGGCCTCTATTGGAGACTACGCCTGCCAGGCCGCACGGAACGACAAGGGGCAGCTTGTCATGGAGCAAAACGGCGAGGCGGTGACTGAGTACGAATACGACGCGGCCGGCAGGTTGATTAGCATGACCTATCCCACCGGCGAGAAGATCGAGTATGAGTGGGATGCAGACTCCAGGCTTACCCTGGTACGCGACTGGGATGGCGGCGAGCATGCGCTTGAATACGCGGAGTATGATCGCGGCTTTAATCTGCGCGCGCCTAACGGCCTTTCTACCCTTGTCACATTGAACATTCTGGGATCACCGGAAAGCATTGCTGTCTCAAGCGATTCCAACTCGCTTCTCTCTCTCCGTTATACATACGATCAGGAGGACAGGATCGCCATTCAGCGCGACAGCGCCTTTGGAGACAGATCGTTTCGTTACGATGCTGAAAGCCAACTTCATTCCGCGACTTTCCAGAATCACGCTCTCAATGAAAGCTACCAGTATGACGGAGCCGGCAATCCAGTTGAGCTGTCCGGTAAGTCTGCCCGGTTCGATGCGGCAAACCAGATGCTCTCATACGGGCACGCTCGACTGGCCTACGATGACCGCGGCAATGTCATTGCGATGGAGACCGTGAATGGGATTTTGCGTTGTACATACAATGGCCGCAAACTCATCGCCCGCTCCGAATCACCCGCCGGAGACGTGACAACCTACGATTATGACGGCTTCGGCAGGCGAATTCGCAAGACAAAGGGAGAGACGGTCATCGAGTATTTATGGGCCGGCAATCAGCTCATCGGGGAAGTCTCAACCAGAGGCGAGACGGTGGTTCGGCGCGACTACCTCTATTTCCCTGGGACGTTTACACCGCTGGCCATGCGGGTCGGGGGCAAGGTCTACAGTTACCACACCGATCATCTCGGTTCACCTCGCCTGCTGTCTGCGCCGGACGGCTCTATTGTCTGGGCGGCCGACTATTCCAGTTTCGGCCAGGCACGCATCTCCCATGCGAAAGTGGACAATCCGCTGCGCGCACCCGGCCAGTACTTTGACGAAGAGACCGGCCTCTATTACAACCGCTTCCGCTACTACTCTCCCGGCATGGGCAGATATATGAGCCGCGATCCGCTGGGTTTGCTGGCCGGCTCGAACCTTTATCGCTATGCCGCCAACAATCCCATCAATCGGGTTGACCCGCTTGGCCTTTTGAACACGGGAGGAACCCTTTCCAGCGTCCTTCAGCAAGCGTCGCCGGATGTCACGAGTTTTGTCAAGGAAGCACCTTCGGTTTTGGCGGGTGACGATTCATTTACTACTGGGGTTGCTGCGAGCGCATTGGCCGGGGGGCTGAACCAGGCGATGAACGCGCAGAGTTTTTGCCTGCCCTGCGCACTCAAGGCCGCGGGTCTCGGCGGACTATCGGACGCTGCCGATGCATTGAGTTCGGGACTCCCAGACATCACGGCAACCACAGATGTCGGTTCGGCTGCGTTGCTGAGCGGATTAGGGGCGGCCCAGAAATACATCAGCGCCGTTCTCAATGGTCAAAAATTCAGCTGGTCGGGCTTAGGCTCGGCGGTGCTTGGCCAGGCGGTGACCGGAGGAATCAGTCAGGCTGTGACGGGAGTAGATGCCGACCCGGCCACGGACGATGACGATCTAAGTAACGTCGGACAGTCCCTGGGCGATGCGTTGGGTGGCGACAGCGACCTCCCAAGCGATGACGCAATGGGAGACGTCGGAACGTCTGTCGGGCAAGCTTTGGGTGACGATGTCCCCCTCCCTACTGCGGAGGAGATAGAAGAATACCTCAACACACCGGCTCCAGATGATGTTCCGGTGACGGAGCCGGATCCGAATGGGTGGCGATGAGGGCGTCGTCTATCTTCTTCCGGCGGATGGACGCGAGTTGTTCCGGCCTGAACTGAAACATCTATGAGACCTGTACCGTCGAATTCATGGCTAACGCACGTACTGCCAAACGAAGAACAGGGGCGAGCGCAGATAGATAAGAATGCCGGAACGCCACCGGCGAAGGGATGAGATGCCGCCAGCAGCACGATTGACCGACATGCATGTCTGCCCCATGGTGACGGGTATTATCCCTCACGTGGGCGGCCCCATCGTTGCGCCGGGCGAGCCGACTGTGCTTATTGAGTTCCTTCCCGCGGCGCGGATGACCGATCAGGCGATTTGCGTCGGCCCTCCGGACATGATCATCATGGGCTCCCCGACCGTGCTGATCGGCGGCCTGATGGCGGCGCGCATAGGCGACCCTACCGAGCATGGCGGCGTCATCGTGCTTGGAGCATTCACTGTTTTGATTGGAGAATCCGGCTCAGGTGGCGGGGGCGGCGGGGGCGGCGGAGGTGGTGGGGATGACAGTGACGACGGGGATGACGGTGATGCGAGCGACGATGCCGATGCTGTGAGCTCAGGCGATACACAGAGCTCCACGATGGCCGCTGCCGCGGCAAGCGGAGCTCCCTTTGTAGAATCGTGTGGTCAGTAGCCTTTTAGACGAAGGAGAACGCATTGGAATTCGTGCTCGAAGTTCGTCCGCCGGAGGGGGAAATGTATTATGTCTCCCTTCCGCAATCGGGCATCCTGACCATTGGCCGGGAGGCTCCCGCGGACATTGTGGTGCGAGACCGCTTTCTTTCGCGCTCACACTTCCAACTGCAGTGCGCTGGCATGCTTTATACGCTGGCGGATGCGGGAAGCAGCAACGGAACCTTCGTGAATGGCGTGAGGTTGCGAGGAGCCGAACTCAAGCCGCGCGATGCAATTTATGCCGGGCGCACCGCATTTCGCTTTGCGCCCAAGCTGAATGGCAAGGTGGTGCTGGATAGCTTGCCGAACTCACCGGGTGAGTTGTTGCCATGGCAGCAGAAACTCATCGGGGCGCTCGAATCGGCCTGTAAATATGTTGTGTTGGATGGCGCGATCAGCCCTGCCGTCCGTGACCTTCTGAACCAGGCCGGGGTGTTATACCAGTCACTTTATGAGGGAGAGCAGGCTAGGGATCTGGCTTCCTTCGGCCCGTATCTGGCCGCGATTCAGAAGGGCAGCAAACTGATGCCCTTTTTGATCAAGGCGGGGTGGGGCAAGTCGTGGGGTGTGTTTTTGAGCACGGAGATGGAATTTGTGGATGTGAGGAAGCACCTGCGGCGATTTCTTATGGTCGAGATCGAAGGAGGACGGAAGGCGATTTTTCGATTCTACGATCCGCGCGTAATGAGGATGTTCATTCCTACCTGCGATGCCGATCAGCGAAAACAGTTCTTCGGACAAATTCAGCACATTTTTGTTGAGTCCGATACGCCCACAGTTATAACCCGCTTCAGCGTTGGCGCTGAAGATCAATATCCATTGATATAGGATAGAGCGGCAGTACGTGGGCATGGGCTGAACGCCATCCGCTCGTGCAGCGATCCGCCAATCACCGCATATTATGGCGCGGTCGAGTCCCAGACCTTCAACAAGGACGGCGAAACATACTGGCGCGCCGGGTTGTAGTTGGCTTTGCGGGCCTCTCTAAATGCGGATTGAGCGTCCGGGGAAGGTCCTTGCCACTTTGTTCGGGGCGTCTCAAGCATCGATTGTTCAATCAAGGCCGCTCCCAAGTAGAAATAGGCTACACCCGGACTTTGGGCGGTCTGTGGGGACTTCAAATAGTCCTTGAGTGCAGTCTGGGCGTCGTCGAACTGCGAATTGTAAAAATTCTTGATAGCCGATTTCAATTCATTCCTGACAGCCTGGGGGTCGCTCCTGATTGCCTGTCCGATTCTGGCGATGTTGCTCTGGGCGTCGGCGTTGGCTGGGTCTAACTTCAGGACCAGGCCATAATCCTTCAGCGCCTCCAGCAAATCGCCTTGTTTCTCCGCATTGCGCGCATCGTCGGACAACTTTGCCATCTTCTTGGCGTTCTCCGCGACCGAATCCGCTGCGGCCTTGGGAGTTGGAGTTGCTGGTGTTGGAGCAGTTTTCGCCTGGGCGGGTTTCCGCAATGCGGCCATCATCCCGGCCGGATTATTGGGGCCATTCGGGTTCAGACTTTGGGCCAGTTCGAGCTGTTTAATTGCTTCCTGGGGATTGCTGCTTTCCAGGCTCTTGGCTTGATTGATGTATCCATTGTAAAGGGCGACGTTGTTCACGTACACATTCGCAGCTGCCTTGAGGTCCGCGTTGGTCATGCTCTGCGTGAGGGCGCCGACATCGTTAAAGTCGCCTTTGTCCCAGGCCGCCTTCACCTGATTGAGAAGTTTCTCGTTCTTGACCCGATCCAGCAGGAATTTGGCTTGGCCAGATAGCTTCTGGTCGTAACCAGTGACGAGCTTTGCAAGGGATTCGGCCTTATCCAGGTCATGACTCTTGTATGCCTGAATGGCGCTTGCAAGCCAGGCGCTGTCGTCGTTGTTGAGACCCGCTTTGTAGCTATTGCATGTGTCGACATTCTTCTTGTTCTTAGGGTCCATTTGAGCCGCTTGACAGTAATCCTGAACCTGTTTGGCCCGGTCGTTGTCTTCACCTTTGGCTCTATCAATAAGATCCTTGGCCTCTTGTTTGGGCTTTTCTTTAGCACCCTGAGCCGACGCCAGGACGGACGAAAGACCAATACAGAGAATGCAAAGAGATTGTCGCAGGTTCATTTTGCCCCTCCGACGATTTCATCGATCGCATTGTCGTCGATCGGCTTCAATTCCACGGAGCATATCTTCACGGATTGAGCCACATCACATTGTTGCTGCCGGGTGTTCCCGTCGGCACCTTTGAAGCCCACAGTGTATTTGCCGATCGGAACGTCATCGAGACGCAATGGAGTCCAATGATCCCCGGCGGGGAGGGCAATGGCTTTGCCTTTCTCTGAGGTTACGCTCACCACCTCAGCATAAGGCGTAGCGTTGAGTTCGAGGGCCCCCAGTGGAACAACAGGAGCGGGACGCAGGAACCAATATCCTGCGCCGGCCGCTCCGAGCAAGACCACTGCAATGGCTGCAAACAAGAGCGCACGCGGGAATCCGGACTTAGCCTTCGCTGTGGTTGCAGCTGCAACTGTGGCTGTGACCGGGGCTGGTTGCTGTGTTGGAACCTGCTGGTCAGGGACGCGCTTTTTGGGAGAAGCCTTTCCAGCCTCCTTGGCGAGGCGCTTCAGGCTTGCCTGCAATCCTGAGTCCGCAAACTCCGCCGAATCTGCTACGCTGCCTAGCGCTTCAGCGGCGCGTGGCCGGTCGTCTTGCTGAATGGCTTGCGCAGCCGAGTCAATTGCCTGGGTCAGCAGTTGATTGGCAATCTGCGCGCGCTTGTTCTTGTATTCAGCGATTGCCGAGGCAATCCGCGGGGAGTCTCCGTATGTGCCTTGCAGAGACTCAAGTCCGCTCAGGCCATTGCGCAACTCACGCTTTTGGAGTGCTGTGTTGGCATCTTCTATAGCTGCCGCGATGGAATGTTCCTGCTCTTTGGCCGCATTCAGCCTGGCGCTCAATTCGCGCACGCGGGATTGCTTCTGAATATCCTGCGGCTGGCTGTTGAGAAACAGCAAAGCTTTCTCAACGTCCTGTCCACTTATCGCCTGTACACGAGCCACGACTGCATCGATGCGCCGAACAGACTCGACCTGGCTGCTTGTTGCCTGACGGAGCAATTGCTCAACCGATGCATCTTTGGTCTCCAAAGCCGCGGGCTGCAGGAGCGAGATTGCAGCTTCAAAGTCTCCGGCCGCAATCAGCGCCTGTGCTTCTCGAGTGGCATTTGCGGCTCTCTGGCCAAGTTCAACTTTTCTCTTCTGCTCTTGCGCGTAGGTCAGCAAGGATATAAAGTCAGGACCTTCTCCGCACTCAATTGCCGCAGACTCCAAAATCTGGATTGCCTCGTCAAACTGTTTCTCATCGATGCAGGCTTGCGCCCGCTTCATGTATTGAAGCTTCAATTCCTCGGCGTTGGTCTTCTTGAGCTGCTCGCCAACCTTTTCTTCCAGGGCAATCAATCGCGGTTCTCCTGGAATCTGTGCAAGTGCCTGATGAACGGCGGTGAGAGCCTCCTGGGGATTGGTTAGAAAAATACTGTAAACGTGCAATGACGTCTGCTCGACAAGCTTCTTAGCGGCTTGATCGCGATTCTTTGTTTCAGCCTCGGCTTTCAACTGAAGCAGCACTGCTTCTCCGGGGAGACGTTCCTGTGCACGTTGAATCAAGGCAAGTGCGCGGTCGAATTCATCCGCTGCGATGCACTCAGAAATCTCAGCGACGATTTGCTCGATAATCCTGCGGCGCCGCACTTCTTCCTGACGCTCCACCGCGTCCTGGTACAGTTGCTGCGTTTCGGCATCTGTGGGGTCGATCTCCAGGGCCGCGCGCAGATTCTTGATGGCTTCTGTATATTGGCGGGCGCCCAGTTGATCTCGCGCGGCATCGCTGAACTGCCGGCGCGAGCGATCCTTGGCCGCCCGCTCGGACTCTTGAACGATCCTTGCACGTTCGTTGCGGAGATCGGTATTGCGCTCATCGAGTTGAAGCGCTTTATCGATCATTTCGCCCGCAGCGCCGAAGTCGTTGCGCTTGCGAGCTTCACGGGACTGCTCAAGGAGAGAGGCGACTTTGTCAGCCTTCTCCTTCAATTTGCGAGCGTTTTCGATTTTGTCAGGGAGCTCGGAATGCGTCCGGTCGATCGAGGACGCCTGATTGTAGAACTCAAGGGCTTCCGCGTATTTCTGCGCCAGGACCGCCTCGTCGCCGTCCGCCAGCAGTTGCCGAAACTGAACCGATTTCTGTTGGCGCGAGAGCTTTTCCTGCACTTCGCGCAGTAACTTCTTGACCTCTGTATTTTGTGGATTGAGCTTTTGAAGGTCGAGCAATACCGGTCTTGCGCTGGTCCACTGTTCCTGTTCCATGAGCGGCCGCACACTGCCCAGAACTTCGGCCACATGATCGCGCTTGAGTGTGTCGTTAATCGCTTCGATATCGGCAGCCATATCCTCGGCTGTTTCATATCGATCGTCCGGATTCTTTGCCAGCCCGTGATCCAGCAAATGGTCGAGGGCCGGTGGATAACCGGTGAGCATTGTTGACAGCGGGTCATGGGGTTCGCGGATGACCCTGTGCAGAGTGGCGGGATCGTCGCCTGGAAAAGGCAGCCGCCCCGTCAGCAACAGGTAGAGGATGCAAGCAGCAGACCATATGTCGGACCTTCCGCTGGCAACCTTGCCCAGAAGCCGCTCCGGCGAAATGTAATGAAAGGTGCCGATCACCATGCCCGTCTGCGTGTGACCGGAGCGGTTTTCCAGGCGGGCAACTCCAAAATCCACAATCTTGATCGTTCCATCCGGCAACACCATCATGTTTGCCGGCTTGATGTCTCGATGGATAACTCCCTTTTGGTGCGCATAGCCCAAACCGAGGCATAACTGGCGAATCATCTCCAGCTTTTCGATGAGGGAAAACTGACGTCCGGCCCTGAGCAGATTCTCCAGCGAATCGCCGGGAAGATATTCCATGACGATGTAGGGGAGGCCATCCTGTTCGCCGAAGTCGTAGACCGTGACGATGTTTGGATGATTCAAGACGCCCGACCGAGCCTCCATGAGGAAGCGCTGGCGAAGTTCCTCCGTCGCTTCGGTGAGCGTCTTGATGGCAACCTCGCGACCTACGGAGTTGTCCATTCCCCGGTAGACGACACCCATGCCGCCAACGCCCAGGATGCCCAGGATTGGATATTTGCCGATTTGAGTGACTGTCGCTCCGGTATCCATGCTACCCACTGTTCCTGTTCAATGGTTCTGAATCGGTTGAAGCCCATCATAGACCGCGGTCAGGCAGCATAGCCAGTATCTCTCAAAACTGCTCGATTTTCACGGGGAAATTGGCAAATAGCGGCGGCGCATACCCCTTCAATGAGTGAATCCAGGCATAGCCTCATGCGGCATAGATCGAACGGCGATCTACGTAACTTGGAAGTCAATGCACTCGAAGAGGAAGCGGCCCCACTGTCGTACTTTTAGCGCGCTCCCGCGAGACTGTCAAGGGCCGAATCGGCTCATTTGCCGCGCAACAGAAGAGGCTGATTGTTGAGTGACTGTGCAGGCCGAACCGTTCTGAACGGATCGTCAGAAGCAGAGTCGGGCAACCGGGGCGTTTTTCGGTCCGCGGAGTAGGCGGTTGGCTCTGGGGCGGATTGCGCCGGCGCCGATATTCCGCAGTACGCAAGCAATGCCAGGTTGACCCCGCAAATGACAATTCCACGTAGATGCATCAGATTTCTCCTCATTGCCGCGGAGGCGGCTGGAAAACTCGGCGCGAAAACCAGCCAGACCAATATAACAGCGGGGAATATTAGGCAGGCTATCCCTCTCTGCTTGAGGTAAATTTCCCAGAAGGGCTCGGGGCGGCAAGGCTCAATCAATCTGTACCCGTTCCAATCTGCCGGAGCGCCGAGCTAAAGGCGACGTATGAATGGACTTCGACCGGCTTAGACGGTGAATTCCCCCTTGACAATTATGCGCTTCGGGGTTTTGATTAACTCTATCCAACTCCACGTCCGCCGTGGTCACCCGCAGCCGGTGCTTCTCCTCTTTCCTCACCAGGGTTTGCGCGTGGAGCACATGAACCAGCAGTCGATTCTCGAATCTGAAAGGATCTACCGTGCCTGAAGAAACGCCGCAAACTGGCCTGACTGATAACTCCGCCGCCGGACTAGCCTACGTAACCATCATCCCGGCGATCATCTTCCTGGTGGTTGCCCCCTACAACCAGAAATCGTTTATTCGCTTCCACTGTTGGCAGTCGATCTTTTTGTTTGTAGCGGCTGTTGTGATCCATATTGTGCTGCTGTTCATTCCATTTGTGGGTTGGGTTCTCTCTCTCCCGTTCAGCCTGCTGGTGATTGTGGTCTGGGTGATATGTCTGGTCAAGGCCTTCAACGGACAGCGCTTCAGCCTCCCCTTGATCGGCAAGTTTGCCGAGCAGCAAGCCGGGGCCTGAATTTCCTATCTATTTTTCTCGTGGCGCTCCGGGCAGGAAGGCCGGAGCGCCGCTTGAACTTTTATTAAATCGGCTTCTGCACGTGCTTATCTGTACTTGCGCAGGACGCCCAGCACCCGGCCCTGAATGGCCACTTGCGCCGCGGGAACATAGATGGGCTCCATTTCCAAGTTGGCCGGCTGCAGCCGCACGACGTTTCCCTCTGTAAAAAAGCGCTTCAATGTGGTCTCGGAGCCATGCACAAGGGCCACAACAATCTCGCCCTGCCGAGCTGTGCGCGTGCGTTCCACCAGCACATAATCTCCGCTGATAATATGCTCGTCGCGCATGGAGTCTCCGCGCACCTCAAGAGCAAAAACGTCGCGATTGCCAACCACGTCATGGAGCGAGATGCTCTCCTGGTTCTCGATCGCCTCGACCGGCAGCCCGGCGGCGATTCGTCCTGCCAGTGGCAGCCTGTCGCTCGATCGGGTCCGCGTGCCGGGCGGAAGCACGTCGATCGAGCGGCTGCGGTTATGCACGCGGTCGAGCAATCCCTTCTTTTCCAGGTTCGTAATGTGCTTGTGCACCGTTGCCAGGCTCTTCAGCCCCATTCCGCGCGCGATCTCCTCAAACGACGGGGAGTAGCCGTTGCGCATCACAAAAGACTCCAGAAAGTCGAGAACTTCTTTTTGCCTTCGAGTAACAGCCATGGGCGCATTATAGCGAATAAAAAGCGAATTGCAACAATTCTTTTTGCATTCCGCGAACCTTTTTGGTAACCGGGATTGTGGCGGGGCTGGATCACCAGCGGGGAAGACACAGCCGCGCATCAGGGGAGACAAATCAACCGATGTGCAGGCCAGGGGAACCCGCGAACCGCCTGGGGAGCCGGGGTAGGCCAACAAGGTCAGGGGGCCGGATTCAGATCCAGATACGCTTCAGCAAACCTGAAGCCAGAGCGAATCCTGCCGATAGGAAGGAATAACTGTCCGCGCATCTCTGGGATTCGGGCAAGGACGCTCCGAGGACAAATGATCTCTCTGAAAAAGTACCTGGATTCCGCACCAGCCGACTCTACCGTCCATCGCCAGCAACATGAGATTGACATTCTTCCTGGGACCATTGCCGCCTATGGCTCTGCCTTGCTGGAGATGGGGAGTTGCGGCATGGATGCTTGTCCCGCTCTCGGAGAAGGTCTGAAGCAGGGCCTGAGCAGGTTGGGAGAGGACCTCTCCATCGACATGAGCATCGAGGAGGTGGACGCCACGGAAAGAAGCGTGCGGGAGCAGTTGCAGAGCTGGGGCATGAGCACCGCGAGGCTGAACCAGCAAAAGACTCGCGAAGTGAAAGAGTTGCTGATCGTCATGGCGCGCACCGCGGAATCGGTCGGGGAAAGAGATCAACGCTGCGCAGGACAGATGAACGCAGTCACGACCCGGCTGGAAAGAATCGCGAGCCTTGACGACCTGACCGAGGTCCGCGCGTCGATTGAAGAGAGTGCGGCGGAGTTGAAGTCGCAAATCGAAAGAATGACCGCGGAAGGCAAGGCTGCGATCGAAGAGCTTCGCGTGGAAGTCTCGGGCTATCAGGCCAGGCTCGAAGAGGCGGAGCATATTGCTTCCTGCGATGGGCTCACAGGACTGCGGAGCCGTCTTTGGGTGGAGAATCAGATTGAGCACCGGATCGGCGGTAAAGCCCCGTTGTGCGTCGCCATGATCGACATCGATGACTTCAAGAAGGTAAACGACAGTCATGGGCACTTGACCGGGGATGAATTGCTGAAGCAGTTTGCAACTGAGATCAAGTCCGCGTGCCGTTCGGCAGACGTGATTGGGCGCTGGGGCGGAGACGAATTCATCATCTTGCTGGATTGCGGCTTATCCGAGGCGAATGCCCAGATCGACCGGCTCAGGAAATGGGTCTGCGGAAACTACAAAGTCGCCGGAAAGTCCGGCCCGATGAACCTGCGGGTGAACGCCTCCATCGGCTTGGCGGAATATATGCCAGCCGAGACGATGAAAGAGCTTCTCTCCAGGGCCGATGCCGCGATGTACGAGCGGAAGGCGGATTCCCGCGGAAACGGAGGCGGTTCCCGGCGATTGGCCTGACGGCGTTGTTGCGGCTTTGGGGTGGTGCGGCAGCGGCAGAGGCCGGCGGGCTGGGGGCGTTTCTTTCTGAAGTATGAATTGTGCGGCTCGTTGGCGGTGACAGCCATCACACCAAAGCATTGAATTGTGCTTACAGGGACAATCTTTCCGACCAAGCCCGGTCCCGGAATCGCCCAACCATCTTTCTTCTCTCCAACCTTGAGTTCCTCCTCGCCAAGCGTGAAGGTGAAGGAGAACCAGCGGTTAGCAGAAGCTAAGCCAGCCCAGCGGGACGTGGATCTGGTTCGCATCGCCGGTTGCGAACGCTGGCAAGGAGAGAGGGTGCAATGAGGCTATTGATCGCCGAAGATGACAAGGCGCTGGGATTGTTTCTAAGCCGCGGCCTGGAGGCCGACGGGCATCGAGTTCGCGTGGCCCACGATGGGGGAGCGGCTGTGGAGGTGTTTCGCCAGGAGATGCCCGATCTGACCATTCTCGATTTGAACATGCCTGTCAAAGACGGCGAACAGGTGCTCGAAGAGATTCGCTCGCTCGACCTTGACCTGCCAGTGCTTGTGCTCACCGCCCGGCAGGAGGTGGACGCGCGGGTGCGCTGCCTCGATCACGGAGCCGATGACCTGATGGTCAAGCCATTCAGCCTGCATGAGTTGCGGGCGCGCTGCCGGGCGCTGCTGCGGCGCAAGCGCGAGGCGCGGCTGCAGTTGCGCGCCGGAGACCTCGAACTGGACCGGCTGGATCACACAGCGCGGCGCGGCGCCCTGCCGATCCTGCTGACGAACAAGGAATTTGCCCTGCTTGAACACCTGATGCTCAACCGCGGCCAGTGTGTATCGCGGGTCGAGCTGCTGGACTCGGTCTGGAATCTGGAACCGGCGCAGACCACCAACATCGTGGATGTCTATGTGAATTATCTGCGCCGCAAGCTCAAGGATCCGCCTCCCGGTCAACTGATCCGGACGGTGCGCGGACAAGGCTATGTGGTGCCCTCAGACGCCGATCTGGCGCTCGCCGTGTCTCCGGCTCTTCCTTTGCTTCCAGCCAAACCGGCAGCGACCGGCCTGCTCTCTGAAATGCATTGACCTTCATTCATCAGCCCGGTCGTTAGGAGAATCAAAATGCAGCCTGTCCCGGTTCCCGTTCTTCCCACCGCCACCCGCATCCGGCCGCGCACTGCTCTGGTGGCCAGCGCGGATCGCAGCTTCCGCCAGCGGCTCTCCGAAATCCTGACCGGCCTTCGCTGGCAGGTACGTGAGGCCGAAGGCGGCGCCCAGGCGTGGGCTGAAGCTCAAGCGACTCCGCCTGAGGCCATCATCGTCGATTCATGGTTGCCCGATCTGGACCTTGCCGAGTTTCTCAAGGACTTCCGGGGTTGTTTTCCCCAAGTGGACCTGGTGACCGCGGGCAGGGCCTCCGCCGAGGAGAGCCCGCGCGGTCCCTATCGCCAGGAGCTGCTTTATGCTTTGCGCCGAAGCCAGGATACCGATACGGCGGCATGGAACACGGCGCCCGCGCTCAACAGCCCGAACCCGGCGCCCGGCAGGACTCAATCCGACTCCTGGCCGATCCCGGCACTCCCGGCGGCTTGCTTGCCGCAGGATGGGCTTCCGGCACCGATCCACGCCCAACGCAGCCTTTCAAAGGCGGTGTCGATCCGGGCTGATTTGCCGATTCACGAAGTCGAAGCGGCATCCAGCAACCGGCTGCCGGAGTTGATCGGCAACGCCGCCTGCATGCTGGAGATCAGCCGCCGCGTTCGCCTGGTAGCCCCCCGCTCGACTCCGGTGCTGATCGAAGGGCCCACCGGCTCGGGCAAGGAGCTGGTTGCCGAGGCGCTGCACCGGCTTTCGGCAAGAAGCCGCAAACCCTTTGTGGCCATCAACTGCGCGGCGATTCCCGAGGCTCTGCTTGAGGCTGAGCTCTTCGGCCACACGCGCGGCGCCTTTACCGGCGCGGTGCAGGGACGCACCGGACGCATCGAGGGCGCCGATGGGGGAACGTTGTTTCTTGACGAAATCGGCGAGATGCCGCTGGCTCTTCAATCCAAACTGCTCCGTTTTGTGGAGTGTGGAGAACTGCAGCGAGTGGGCGACAACGAGACCGTGAAGGTGGATGTGCGCATTGTGGCCGCCACCCATCGGCCGCTGGCCCAGCAGACCCAGACGGGCGCCTTTCGCTCCGACCTCTATTACCGGCTGGCCGTCTTCCTGATCCGCACGCCTTCCCTGGCCGAGCACGCCCAGGATCTGCCTTTGCTGGTGGATCACTTTATGCAGCGGCTGGGCCGCGAAACACCCGTCAAGCGCGTCGATCAGGGAGCCATGGCCATGCTTTCCGCGCACGACTGGCCGGGCAATGTCCGCGAACTCGAGCATGTGCTGGAGCGGGGGGCTATTCTGGCCGGCGATGAAGCCGTTTTGACCGCAGGGGAGATCGACTTTGGGCTTGCGCTGAACTGACGGATCCGAGCCATCGGCTGGGGGAGCAGGGAGGTTCCAATGAGCATGGAGATCGAGACCCGGTTGAGTGAGCAGTTGGCCCGTTACCTCGACCTGGCCACCAGCCAGGCCAAGCTGACCGCGGCCAATATGGCCAACATCGATACCCCCGGCTACCGGGCCGTGGGGATGGACTTCGAGGCCGAGATGCGGGGGGCCATGGAGGGCGTGGACCGGGGGCGCGCACCCCGGCATGTGCGCCTCAAGGCCGTGGACGGGCTGATTGCGCGCCCCGACGGCAACAACGTTTCCATGGACCGCGAGAGTTTGAACCTGGCCGAGGCGCAGTTGAAATTCAAGACCGGCGTGGCCCTGCTTCGCCAGGAGTATCAGCGTGTCCTGGACGCGATTCACGTCGACGGCAAGTAGGCCAGAGAAACGGAAGGAGCCAACAGGATGAATCTCTTTGGGTTGATGGAGACCTCGGGCGGGGCCATGCAGGCCGAACGGATGCGGGCCGAGGTGGTGGCCGCCAACATGGCCAATGCGGAAACCACGCGCACCGCCTCGGGCGGACCTTACCACCGTCAGCACGTGGTCTTTGCCGCCAATCAAGGCGATCCGGAGTTTCTCGATTCAATGACCGCGGCTTCGGGAAGCACGGCCTCGGGATTGCTGGGTTCAGCGGCTCTTCCCACGCTGAACGCGTCTTTGCCTGCCCTCAATTCGTCCGGCTCGGGGCCAGTGGCTCCGGGGGTGCATATCGCGCAGGTGGTCGAAGATGTCTCCCCTGCGCTCAAGCGTTACGACCCCGGTCATCCCGACGCGGGGCCCGATGGGTATGTCTCATATCCAGACATTAATCCACTCACAGAGATGGTGGACCTGATGGGGGCGACACGTGCATATGGTCTGAATGGCTCCGCCGTGCAGGCCGAGAAGGGCATGATCGCTTCGGCGCTGGAGATCGTCAAGTCGTAAACCGACAGCAATCAGGCCGGCGAATCCAATCCAATCACGAAGCATGACGGAGGAGCAATGTTACCCGCAATGAATCCCATGAGCGCTGTAGCTCCGGCATTGTCAAGCCTGTCTGGCCAGGGCGGACCTTCAGCTTTGTCATCGACCGCGGGCCAGGGCGCCACGACCACCCCATTCTCCGATCTGCTGACCGATGCGGTGGGCCAGGTAAGCCAACTGGAAGATCAGGCTCACAATGCCGTGGCCGGGCTGATGGCCGGTTCCGGCGTGGACGTGCATCAGGCGATGATCGCCACGCAGAAGGCAAGCATGGCCTTCGAATTGGCGCTGGCCGTGCGCAACAAGGCCGTTCAGGCCTATCAACAGGTGATTGGCATGCAGTTTTAAAACCGCTGGCGGGCAATCGAGCCCAGTGGGCTAGTTGAACAAGACCCGGCAAACGGTGTGGGCTTCAAACAGCGCGGGAACATTAACGGGAAGAGCGGCGGGACACGGCAACCATGGCCACTGGAACACAGTTGGAACGAAGCGCGCCGATTACGCCCGGACAACCCCAGTTGACTGACCGGCTGGCCGGCCTGTGGTCCCGGTTGCGCGTCCGTTGGGCTACGATGCAGCCGGCGCAGCGAGGTTGGGCTCTGGCGGCGGCGGTTCTGCTCGCGGCCCTGACCGGTGGACTGCTCTGGTACACGCTGGGAACCGACTGGCGCATTCTGTACGCGGGCCTGGACCCGGAAGATGCGCGCCAAACCGGCCAGGTGCTTACCCAGGCGCAGATTCCTTTTGAGCCGACCGCCGACGGGTCGGGCATCCGTGTTCCCGCCGCGGAGCTGGACAAGGCAAGGCTGGTGACCGCCGCCAAGGGCGGCATCAAGAGTGGGAGGTTGGGTTTTGAGATCTTCGACAAGCCCAACTGGGTTGGCTCCGAGTTCGACGAGCAGGTGAACTACCAGCGGGCTCTGGAAGGGGAACTGGAGCACACGGTTGGCACATTGCAAGATGTCGAGTCGGCCCGGGTCCACCTGGTGCTGCCGCACGACTCGCTTTTTCGCGAGCAGGAGCGCCCGGCCAAGGCTTCGGTGGTGCTGAAGCTGCGCCACCGCTCGCTGGCCGATGGCGAGCCCGAGGCGATCCGCAATCTGGTGGCCTCGGCCGTCGACGGACTGGCGCCTGAACGGGTTGTGCTGGTCGACGCGGCAGGCCATCAGCCGCTGGGCCCCAAGACCGCCGACGCGATCGAGCAGAGTGCGGAGCAGAGTCTTGAGGAGAAGCTGATTGCCACCCTGGAGCCGGTGACCGGAGCAGGCAATGTACGCGCCTCGGTGACGCTGGACTACAGCCCAACGGCTACCGAGGAGACCGACGAGAGCTACGATCCGGACCAGACGGTGACGCTCTCGATGCAGCGCACCGAGCAAACATCCGGCCCCCGGCCCGTGGCTCAAGGAGTTCCCGGCACAGCCTCGAATGCACCCAACTCCCAGGCCTTGCCCGTCTATCCCCAGCAGACCACGCCGCCCGAGGGCGCCAAGACCGAGTCTGGAACCTACGCGGCATCGAAGACGGTGCGCCACGTGCTTGAGAACCCCGGACGGGTGCGGCGGCTGACGGCTGCCATCGTGGTCAACGACCGGCTGGCGCAGACGGCGGCTAAGGGAAAGGCCGCAGTCTGGCAGCCCCGCTCGCCCGACGAACTGCGCCACCTGACCGCGCTGGCACAGGCAGCGGTAGGCTTCGACTCGACGCGCGGAGATATGCTGACGGTGGAAAATCTTGCATTCGACGAAAACCGCTCGCAGCCTTCGGTCTCGATGCCCGCCCAGGTGCTGGCCACGGCGGAGAATTCGCCGGTTCTGGTCAGGTACATGGCCATGCTGGCCGGACTGCTGATCGTTCTGGCCTTCGGTGTGCGTCCCGCGCTCGGCTTTGCGCGTTCGGCCCCCAGAATGGAAGCCAAGTCGCCGGCGAGACAGTTGCCGACAGGGTCGGCGGTGGCGAACCAACCGCCCTTGGCCCCGCCCGAGCCCGTCGAGCTTGATCCCGAACGAATCCGAACGCAGGAGATCTTCGAGCAGGTCTCCGGGCACCTTAAGCGCGAACCGACGCAGAGCTCGCGCCTTCTGCAGAGCTGGATTCACTCCGACTAGCAAGGGCCTGGGCGGGACCAGGCCTCAGGGCACGGGGCGTTGGGATGGGTAGGGAAGCGCAGGAGCAGGAGAGGACCAGGACTTTGGCCGATCAGGAAAGCGAGCACGGATCAGCACGACGCCGCAACTCGGCAAACCTGTCCGGGGTGCGCAAGGCGGCCATCCTTTTGGTGGCTGTAGGCGAGGAACTGGCCAAGGAGATTCTTCGCGCCCTGCCCGAGGTGGACGTGCAGCGGCTGACCGAAGAGCTGGCCGACCTGAAAGGAATTACTCCCGAGCTCTCGGGCGAGGTGTTGGAGGAGTTCTGGGAGCTTTTGGAGACCCAGGGATTTGTGATGCATGGCGGCCTGGACTACGCCAGCCGACTGCTGATGGAGACCTTCGGCAAGGAGCGCGCCGACGACCTTCTGATGCTGGTGCGGCGCTCTCAGGAGGCGGCCCAGGGCAATCTTGCCAAGCTGCAGCGTACTGACCCGCAGCAGTTGGGCAAGCTGCTCGATGCCGAGCATCCGCAGACCATTGCACTGGTGCTGGCGCATCTTGACCCGCGGCGCGCTTCGCTGGTGCTGGACAACCTGAGCGAAGAGCACAAAGTCGTCTCCATCCAGCGGCTGGCCGAAATGCGCCAGTTCTCGCCGGAGATGGCTCAAAAAGTGGCCCACATTCTGCACCGCCGCCTGGAGAGCATGGGCGATACGGCTCGCAAGAGCTACTCCGGTTTCAAGGCAGTGGCCGATCTGCTCAACCGCGTGAATGCCGAAGAGTCCAAGAAGATCCTCGAGACCATCGAAGACGGTGCGCCGGAACTGGCCCTGAGCATTCGCAACCTGATGTTCACCTTTGAAGATCTGGTTACGGTGCCTCCGGCCACCATCCGCGAGATCGTTTCCGGAGTCGACAAGCGGCAGTTGGCGATGGCTCTGCGCGGGGCCAACGAGGAACTGCGCGCGCAAATCTTCAAGTCGATGAGTTCCCGGGCCGTGGAGATGTTGAAGGAAGACATGGAAGTGCTGGGTCCGGTGCGCTCGCGCGAGGTGGCGCAGGCCCAGCAGGAGATCCTCAACCTGGCGCGGCGGCTTGAGGCCGAGGGCAAGGTGGTTCTGAAATTGGAGACCGGCGATGAGATGCTGGCTTGAGCAGTGATCCGTTGATCCGTTGATCCGTGGTCAGCGATCGATTGTCAGTCGCCCGTCCGACGGGGGATAGCCGACCACTGACGACTGGAGGAAAGGGAACCCATGCAGCAGACGGGATCGGGAACGGGAAGCGGCGCGTCCTGGCGGATCGAGCGCTTCGAGTATCCGGCCGGCCCGGATGCGCCTTCCTTGCCGGGCTGGGATGGCTGGACGGTGGAGGCCGCACCGAATGACCATGAAGGGCCCACGCGCAATCACGGTCACGGAGTCAATGAGGCTGGGGTGCGCGCCGAACTGGAGAAACAGCTTGGCGAAGAGACGCGCAGGTCCTTCGAGGCTGGGCGTGAAAAGGGCCGGCTGGAAGGCCGCCAGTCCGAGCGCGAGGCGCAGGCCGCGGCTCTGGCGGCTGCGGAAGAGCATCGCGTGCGGCAAGCCGCCGAGTTGGTTGCAAGCTTTGCGCAGGAGCGGGACCGGTACCTGCACGCGGTCGAGCATGAGGTGGTGGAACTGGCTCTGATGGTGGCTGCCCGGATTCTGCGCCGCGAGGCGCAGATGGACCCGCTGCTTTTGACCGGAGCGGTGCGGGTGGCTCTGGGACAGCTTTCCGGGTCGACCCAGGTGCGGCTCCGGGTGCCTCCGGCCGAGCTTGCCTTATGGACGGAAACCATTTTGCGGCTGCCCAAGCTCGCTGTGAAGCCTGAGGTTTTATCCGGGGAGGGAATGCGGCTGGGCGATTGCACGATCGAGACCGAGATGGGTTCGGTGGACCTGGGGGTTCGATCTCAGCTGGGAGAGATCGAACGCGGCTTCTTTGACCGTGTGGGGGCAAGCAGGGCCGAGGTTGGCGCTGGGCCGGAGCCGCCGGCGTCAGGCCAGACATCGGGCCAAAAGGACCGGTTGTGACCTTGCTCCCCACGCCCATATTGTCCCGGTACTTTGCCCGTCTGGGCCGCGGCCAGCCCTGGCGCTGGCGCGGGCAGGTCCTCGAATCGGTGGGCCAGACCATCGAATCGGCAGGTCCGTTGAGCTCGGTTGGCGAGTGCTGCGAGATTGAGGATCGGTTCGGCCGTCCGCATCTGGCCGAGGTCATTGGATTTCGCGGCTCGAATGTGCTGTCGATGCCGGTCGAGAGCACCGAGGGCATTCGCTTTGGCGATACGGTGGCGGCGCTGGGCATGAGTCCCGAGATCGAGGTAGGTCCGGCGCTCATGGGCAGGGTGTTGAATGCCCTGGGTACGCCGATCGATCAAGGCCGGCCACCGGCCGTCTCCCTGGTCCTGCCTCTGGACGGGGCGGTGCGTTCCCCGCTCGACCGTGTGCCCATTCGCACCCCGTTGGGTACCGGCATTCGCGTGCTGGACGCTCTGCTGACCGTAGGCCGGGGCCAACGGGTGGGGATTTTCGGCGGGTCGGGGGTGGGCAAGAGCACGCTGATTGGCATGATGACGCGCAACACCGAAGCGGATGTGACCGTCGTGGGGCTGGTGGGTGAGCGAGGCCGCGAGGTGGGAGAGTTTCTTGAGGACTCGCTCGGGGTTGAGGGCAGGGCCCGCTCGGTGGTGGTGGTTTCGACCTCCGACCAGTCGCCTTTGATGCGCATGAGGGCGGCGTTGGCTGCCACCACAGTGGCTGAATTCTTCGCCGCGCAAGGAAAACATGTGCTGCTGGTGCTGGATTCACTGACCCGCTTCGCCATGGCCGCCCGGGAGATCGGCCTGGCTGCGGGAGAGCCGCCCACGGCCAAAGGGTATACGCCCTCGGTGTTTACCCGGCTGGCAAGGCTGGTGGAAAGAACGGGGCAGTTCCGCGTGGGCTCAATCACCGCTTTCTACACCGTCCTTATGGAAGGCGACGACCAGCAGGACCCATTGGTCGATGCGGTGCGGTCTTTGCTGGACGGCCACGTGGTGCTCTCCCGCGCCCTGGCTGCCGAGGGCTGGTATCCACCCATCGAGGTGCTGGATTCGATCAGCCGGCTGATGCCGTCCGTGACCCAGGCTGAACACCGGGAGCAGGCCGCGCTTCTGCGCCGGCTGATGGCCGTTTATGCGCGCTCCGAGGATCTGGTGCGCATCGGAGCCTACAAGCCGGGCTCGGACCCGGATCTTGACCGAGCCCTGCGCGCCCGGGGAGCGATGCGCGCCTTCATGACCCAGGATGCGCGCGAGCAAGTCCGCTTTGGCGACTGCGTGCGCCGCCTGTCGGCCCTGGCTGCGGAGGTGTGAGCCATGGCCGTATCGCGGGCGCTACGCCGTCTGCTGCGCATTCGGGATCTCGAAGAAGAGCAGTGCCGGCTGGCGCTTGAATCCGCGCTGGGCGAGCTTAACCGTCTCGAGCATGCGCTCGAGGCAACCGCGGAGCGGGGTCGCCGCGGGCGCCGCCTGGTTGAGGCCAGCGCCCATTCAGGGGAGTTGACCGACAGGCTGGCTGGCCTAGAGGAGACGCGCGCGGCTGGCCGCCGTGCCGCGGCGCTGGGTTCAAGGCTCGCGGATGTGGAACTCGATGCGATTGCGCTGCGCGAGGAGTTCCTTTTGAAGAGGGTCGAGCGCAGGCAGGCAGAGACCCTGATCCGGGAGACCGAGGCCCGCGACGCGGTCGAGGCAGGCCGGCGCAGCCAGCAGGCGCTCGACGACTGGTACCGCAACCGGTTGCATCGCAAAGAAGCTGAAGCGGATCTGGACCCAGCACCCCGCAGGCCGGCCGGCTTGGGCAGTCGCCGGGCTGACTGGCCGCAACCGATGCCTGCAACGCCGCCCAAACCGAATCTGCGGCAACAGGATCGCATTGCGGATGGAACTTGAGAGAAAATCCACGCAATTCGTGTGCTAGTTCCTGAATGGGAATCGCCGGTCCGATTCGTGACAATGTTTTAACCCCCGTAGGCTTTCTTTGGCATGGGAGCTGCACAAACTCAGCCCATGACCGTTGCCGCGAGAATCGAGATCGTTACGGCCGGGCGTCCAGAGCCGGGTCAGAGTCAGATTCTGACAAAAGCTCAGGGAAGGACACAGAGCGCAGCCTGGGCCGGAGCGCCTGTCCTGAGCCAATCCTCGTCCGCCGCACCGGGCACGGAGAGCTTTCAATCCCAATGGCGCTCGATGCTGGCTACGTTGGGCG
>Ga0224554_1000098_pt1 | contig 78451 bp, 58 predicted proteins | sample 714S22024metaG_FD_180666 | JGI IMG/M metagenome (GOLD analysis project Ga0224554, IMG submission 180666) | Peat soil microbial communities from Stordalen Mire, Sweden - 717 S2 20-24 | ecosystem: Environmental > Terrestrial > Soil > Wetlands > Peat | place: Sweden: Norrbotten County, Stordalen... | reverse complement strand
CAGCGGCGGCAACAGCGGCAGCGGCAACAGCGGCAGCAGTGTCAGCGGTGCCAATGTGCCGGTGGTGTTGATTCCGTCAGGCGGTGGTGGCGGTGGCGGCGGCGGTGGCGGCAACCGCGGCGGTGGCGGTGGCGGTGGCGGCAACCGTGGTGGTGGCGGTGGCGGTGGCAATGCCGGCGGCGGTGCTGGAGCCAGTTCCGGTGTCGGCGGATTGAGCTACATCAATCCAGCCTCCACCCAGATGCAGGATGTCAACGCGGTGGCGCTGAATTTCTTCAATGCCATCGGGGTGAATCTGTCCGCAGCGGGCAGAAGCATTGCTTTCAACGACCGTTTGGGATTGCTGGTTGTGAAGGCCACGCCTGGCGAATTGGACATCGTCGAGCGCGTTATTCAGGCGTTGGATCAGGTGGCGCCTCAAGTTCATATCAAGACCCGTTTCATCGAAGTCGGACAGGATGACAATACTGCGCTGGGCTTCGACTGGTATCTGGGGCAGTTCGGGAGCGGAAGTGTTGTCGCCCAAGGTGGCACCTCGCCTTCGCTTACCGTGCCGACTTCGGCGGCCAATCCCAATCTCGGTAGTGGCAGCGCCTTCCCCGGTCAGACAACGGCGGGTCTCCTGTCGGGCGCGGCCACTGACCAGCAAGTCACCAGCGGTCTGCGCAACACCGGTCCGACGCTCGCCACGGTCACCGGCATCCTGACCGACCCGAATTTCCGGGTGGCCATTCACGCCCTCGAGCAGCGCAGCGGCGTGGAAACACTGGCCGAGCCTGAAGCCACCGTCATGAGCGGTCGCCAGACCCAGATGCGCGCGACCGAAATCGAGTTCATCCTCACCGGTTTTGAATTTGATTCAGGACAGGGAGCCACGGGCGTTGGCGGCACCACCGGCACCACCGGCACGACGGTCCAGGCGACCCCAAACTCCGCCATCACGCCGGATACGCAGCAATTTGAAATCGGACCCACGCTGGATGTGGTGCCCTACGTTTTGTCCGACGGCTGCACCATCAATCTCACGTTGATTCCGCAGGTGCTGGAATTCCTGCAATATGATCCGGTGCCGCAGGTTCCCGGCTACACGCCGGCCGTCTCGACGACCAGCGGCGGCGTTTCGTCGCTGCCCACCGTTCTGCCCCATTTCAGCGTGCGTGAAATTGTTACCACGGTCAACGTCTGGGACAACCAGACAGTCGTGCTCGGCGGGCTGATTGCCTCGTCCATCAACACCACGAAGGACAAGGTGCCGTTCCTGGGCGATTTGCCGCTCTTGGGTCGGCTGTTCCAAAGCCAGTCCAAGACGACATCCAAGAAAAACCTGATGATTTTTGTGACGGCCACGATTGTGGACCCGGCGGGCAACCGTGTGCATTCGGACGACGATTTGCCGTTCAACCAGTTCGCCATCCCGGTGCAGCCGGTGGTGGAAGGTCAAACGTTTAAACCAAACTTGGGCGTCACCAACACCGCCAGCGCCGTAGCGCCGCCGCCGGCAAAATAAAAAAGCTGAAGGCTGAAGTCTGAAGGCCGGGGTTCTTTGGCTTTTGAAATCCAGCCTTTATGACGTTGCTGATTGTTGACGGACACGCCTATGCCTATCGCGCGTTTTACGCGATACGCGGGTTGCGGTCGCCGTCGGGCAAACCGACGAATGCCATTTATGGCTTCGTCAAGATGCTGGCGAAAATGCGCGCGGCCGTCATGCCGACGCATTGGGTGGTGGTGTGGGACGGCGGTTTGAGCGCCGCGCGCACTGCGGCGCTGCCGGAATACAAGGCGCAACGGCCCGAAATGCCGGACGACTTGAAGCCGCAGCTCGACGAGATGGTCGGTTATTTGAAAGCGGCGGGAATCGCGTCGTTTTGCCGCGGCGGGGTTGAGGCGGACGATTACATCGCGTGTCTGACACGGCATGCGGCGGATGTCGGGATGGCGGTTGTCATCGCCAGCGCCGACAAGGATTTTATGCAGTTGGTGTCGGCGCGGGTTGGATTGCTGAATCCCGGCGACAAGATCGGGACGATCTGGGCGGACGCGCAGGTGCGCGCCAAAACCGGCGTGGGGCCGTCGCAGATTGTGGACTGGTTGAGCCTGATGGGCGACAGTGTGGACAACATTCCGGGCGTGCCCGGAATCGGGCCGAAGACGGCCGCCGGTTTGCTGAATCAATTTGGCTCGGTCGCGGAGTTGTTCCGGCGGCTGGACGAGGTGAAGTCGGAAAAAATGCGGGGCGCGTTGCGCGGGGCGGCGGATGTGGTGCGGCGCAACCGGGAACTGGTTCGGTTGCAGGACGATTTGCCGTGCGGTTTTTCGCCGGCGGAACTGGCGGCAAAACCGGCGGATGCCGGGCGGCTGCGCGAATTGTTCGCGGGCTGGGGATTCAAGGGAATGCTGGCCGGTTTGGAAATGGAACCGCCGCGCGAGCGGCAGGCAGTCTTGATTTAGAAAATGAATTTGCAAAATTGGACAAATAACGGGGCGGCGGACGACCGTGCGGCGCGGCCGTGCCGGCAGCCGCGCCAGTTGCGTTTTGCCGGAAGAATTTTTGGACAAAATGCCCCCATGCGTTTAGTGTTTTCAACGTTGTTTATGCCGTCGTCGTTTGTCCGCAAGGCCGCCATTTGCTTTTGCTGGGGATTGTTCCTCGCGCTTCCCGCTGCTGTTTCCGGCCAGACCAATTATTACACCACCAACGGAACGGAATATGCCGTCGCCGGCTCATTGCCGGGCGATCAGGTCTGGCCCGATGTGGCGTTGGGAGCCAGCGGCGGGTTTGTCGTCTGGCAGGACAATGTCACCGATGGCAGCGGCTGGGGCATCAGTGCGACGCGGCTGGATTCAACCTTGTCCGCAGTTTCCACCTGGTCGGACGTCCGGGTGAACGCGACGGGCACAAACGATCAGGAGAACGTGCGCGTGGCCTTGCTGAAAAATGGCGGCGCGGTCTTTGTCTGGCAGGGCGGCGTGGAGGGATATCAGCATGTTTATGCCCGCTTTTTGAGCGCGTCCAACCTCTGGCTGACGACGACGGACGTGGTGGTGAGCGTGCCCACGAACAATTTCCAGGTCAACCCGGCCGTGGCCGTGTTGAACAACAGCAACGTCGTGGTTGTGTGGAGCAGCTTCAATCAGGTCGGCACCAACAGCCTGCTGGATGTGTATGCCAAGATATTGTCCCAGACCGGCCAGACCGTGAGCAATGAGTTTTTGGTGAACCAGTTTACCAGTTACAATCAGCGCACGCCGGCCGTGGCGGCGCTGGCCGGCGGCGGGTTCGTCGTGACCTGGGTTTCGGAACAGGAGCAGGTTTCGGCGCCCGTGCTGGGAACCAATTCGACGTATTACACCACCAGTTCGACGGCTGTTCCCAGCGTGGACATCTATGCGCGGCTTTACAAAAGCAACGGCGCGCCGGTTGGCGGGGAGTTTCTTGTGGACACGGGATTCAACCCATGTGCAAATCCAGGCGTCGCCGCCGCATCGGACGGCACCTTCATGGTGGCTTGGTCGGCGCGCGACATGGTGACTTACAGCAATGGCTGGGATGTTTATGCGCGCCCGTTTTCCAACAGTGTTGCCGTCGGCAATGTGGCGCTGGTCAACACGCATCTGGCCGGCAACCAATACGCGCCGCATCTTCGCGCCATTGGTCTGGATTATCTGGTGGCTTGGACGAGTCTCGGCCAGGACGGTTCGCGCGAGGGGGTTTATGGGCAGTTTATCCATAGCGACGGGACGCCGGTTGGCGGTGAATTTCGCGTGAACACGACATGGCTCGGCCAGCAGATGCAGCCGGTTGTGGCCTCCGACGGCGCGAATCAATTCTTGGTGGTTTGGACGAGTTACACCGGTAGTGCCAACGGCGTTGATCTGTTTGCGCAGCGTTACATCAACGTTGATCTGGCATCCATCCTGCCGACGATGAACGCGCCGTTTGTCTGGGCGCCGTTTACGTTGAGCAATGGCGTGTATCAGCCGCAGTTGCGGGTTACATGGTCCCTGCTGTCGGGCATCGCCATTTCCAATTACGAGGTCTATGCCGACGGCACCAACTCGCCGACGGTGGCCGTGACAAGCAACCAGTGGACGATGACGGCGGCCTACGGTTTGAAGACCAACAGCACGCACGGGTTCCAGGTGGGCTATGTCACGACCGGCGGGCGTCAATCGCCGCTGTCGGCGGTCACGGCCAACACGACTTGGAGCGGGTTGAATTGGGGCGGCATTCCTTATGAGTGGATGGCGGCATATTTCGGCGGATATTATGGTGGCACCTATCACACGAATTTCTGGCTGGCGGCCAGTTCGCCGGCGGCTGCCGGCGGGCCGACGTTGCTGGCGGTGTTTCTGACGGGCGGGAATCCGTTCGATTCCAGCACCTGGCTGCAAACGTCCCTGGCCAAGACCTCGCAGGGATTCTTCCTGAACTGGAACACGCAGCCGGGGCTGACGTATCAGGTGCAGGAAACGACGAATTTGACTTCGTGGTTTAATTACGGTTCGCCGCGATTTGCGGCGGGAACCAATGATTCAATCAATGTCGGCACCGGCCCGGCGGGTTATTTCAAGGTGTTCCTCCAGCGCTGACAAATGTTTGATGAATGTGTATGCAGCAAATAATTAAAAGAAGCTTGTGGGTGATGTTGCTGGCGTCCGGCCTGCAGACTTCCTGGGCGTATTCGTATGGCGGCCCGATTGGCAACGGCGGTGATGCCTGGCAGACGGGCGCGGTCGGTTACGGTCTTGCCGGCGACCTGAACGCGCCGAAGAATCTGGGCGAGGAATTCCGCCGCAACACGCCGGTGGTGTATTGGGCCTGTGACGCCAATTTTCATGCTGGCGGTTTTTTCGGCTCCGACGGCCTTGGTGCGGTGAGCAACGCCTTCGTGGTTTTGAATTCCCTGACGAACGTGGATAATTACAGCCAGCAGCTCTCGGAGTTCCCGCTGGAATCCCGCCATGTCAATTACACGGCGATGACGCTGGGGTTGCTTGACCTGAAATCGTTCGTGCTGGGCGCGATGATGGAGCAGTTGGGCCTGGCCGATCCGGTGCGTTACACCTGGACGCTGCACGCCATCGCCCATGTCGGCCCGGTTGCCTGCCCGGTGGGCATGGAGCACTTGGTGGTTCAAAGAAATTTCGATTTTGTTTCCAGCCCGTTGAACCAGCTTCAATACTCGCCCTACGTCAACGACACCCTTTACAGTTACAACATTGTGGATTTGTGCCCGGCCATTGCGGGCATTGCGGAGCCGTTTTCCGTGGATCCGCTGGCCGACGTTTACTCGCCGATGGCTTCCTTTGAGAGCGGTTCGATCAGTTGGGGCGGCTACTTCACCGGATTGACGCGCGACGACGTGGCGGGGCTGCGTTCCCTGTTTACGACGAACAATGTCAACATGGAGCAGGTCGTGCCCGGAGCCTTGCTGCTGACCACCAATCTGGGCGCAGGGGCATTCATCACCAGCTCCAACCTGAACACGCTGCTGGTGACCGCGCAGACCACCGACCCGGCGCTGATTCCGGGTCTGTTTCCGGGTGTCACGGTGACCAGTTCCTCGAATTACCCGGTCATCATCAGCACGCCGATTATCGTTGCGTATTTCACAAACTATATTGGCTCGCCGTATGGTTCGCTGCCGGTTTTTGTTGTGGCGACGAACGGTTACACCTACACGCCGGCACTGGCGTATGTGGACACGTTTGGCAACGTCATCACCAACGCCAATCTCACCAACACGCCCAACATCGTCCTGGCCGGCCCCAACATCGCCTTGAGTTACTACACCAACACGCCTGCAACCGTTGTCACGGTCACGGTCGGGCCGGGCAAATACGGTCAGCCGTATCCTCCGGTAAACGTGACCAACACCACGGTTCAATATATCACCCAGACAAATGCCGCTTCGGGCGAGTATCTCGTGGTCCCGGCGGGCCAGTGCGGATGGAAAATCATCTCCGTGCTGTTGACCAACGTGGTGGCCAGCACCAATCTCATGGCCACGGCAACCAACACTGTCACGACGGGGACCAACACGACCACCACATCCAGCGTGCAAAGCATTGTGACCTATTTCACGAATCACACCTTTTGGGTCGAACCGATCAATTGCGTTCAATCCACCCCGGCGCCGGGTTTGTATGAGGGCATTGAAAGGATGCAGTATGTGTATGCGCCATATGATTCAACGCTCGGCCAATACTGGCAGCCCGTCACGAACAATTACACGATGACCTTGGTGACCAACAGCCAGACCTTGGTTCAGAATTTCCAGCGCATCGTGGTCACGCCGGATTTCATCTTTTCCGCCTTCGATGACACTGCCGGGTTTGCAGTCTTTTGGTTCTCGCGAAATCTCAACTTTGACACGACCCAGGTATTGCCGGGGCTGGCCGGGCCGGGAACCATCAACCCGTCCACGACCATTTCCTTCAACAAGGTTGGCCCGGTTTATTTCAACGAGTATGGCGATACCATGGATGGGACGCCGTATTTCACCGAAAATCCCGGCAGCGATCTCACCGACCTGTTTTATGGCGAATATTTCATCTGGGCGTCGTTCGATGGCACGACGAACGCCCCGGTGGTTTACCCGGATGGCACCAGCGCCGCGAATTTGGAAAACCAGGTTTTGATCCAGATCTCGCCCTCGACCATTCCGAATGGAAACGATGACATGACTTATAGTCCAGTGACCATCAGCGCAACCGGTGGCGCTTTCACCCAGCCTTACACATGGTCGGCATCGGGATTGCCGTCGGGCTTGACCCTCGTGTCCAATCCCGACTCGACGGCGACGCTTTCCGGCACGCCGGAGCAGACAGGCACGTTTGATTTTATCCTCACCCTGACGGATTATGTGGGAAGGTCCGTCCAGTGGGGCTACACGATTACGATTACACCATGAAGAGCCCAGAATACATTTATCGTCAGGCAAGTGGCATGAGCCGCTTGATGAAATGGTCGCTGCTTTGCGGGCTGCTGGTTCTGGTCTCGGCGCGTTTGGCGCTGGCGGCAGGCCCGGCTTATGTCAACAACGGCATTGTAAATTACACTGGTTATCAGGGTTCTCCACCGGTGATTGATGACACAAACTTCGTCAACAACAACCAGTTCATCATCAATTTCACGGCGGTTCAGCCCACCCCCACGTTTTATTATGAGACGTCGGACACGCTGAATTACACCAACAACGGCCTGATGATGGCCAACACCGGCTTCCAGTTTGACGATTCTTCCACCAGCACCGGGCTGCGGACGATGTCGGCCAATTTCAACAATCTCGGCACGGTCAGTTGCGGTTCGGCCACCAACACGGGCGACCCATATTTGGGCGAGCTTTACCTTTTCGGCTTCTATCCCGAATGCTATGTCAACGCGACCAACATCCTGATTCCGGGAACGGTGGACGTTGGTGTGGATGGCTCGATCCAGCTCACCGGAAAGAACGTGAACCTGACGCGCAGCCGGCTCACTTTGGAGAGCGGCGGCTTGAACGCCAACGGAGCGAACGCCTTCGGCACGGGAGTTTTTGGGTTGAATACAAATTTTTGGGATCCAAGTGAATTTTTAGGACCCACCTTTGCGGAATCGGCTTTTTTCCCCCTTGCGCCGTTCTATTTGTATCTGCCCAACTCCACGCCCTACTATCAGTTGGACAGTCCCACTCCCAGCAACAACATAATCCGGGCGGTCTTCATTGAGGACAGCAGCGGCACCAATGTGACTTACAATGTGTATTTTGACACGGCCGGTCTTGGCTTTGGCAGCGGCAATGTGACTGTTGAGTGGACCGGCTCCTATCAGGACGTCGCCACCGGCAATTATTTGAAGGACTACCTTTATCTCAACGACAATTATGACTTGGGTGCCTCCACCAATGTCATGTTGTTCAACGGTTATCCCGACAATTTCAGCTTCACCGAAAGCACCGTGAAGCTGATCAACCAGACTCCGGCCCCGGTGCAGTTTTACAATAACTTTCCCGCCGGCACGATCACCAACCACTACGCCTACGCCAACGTGCAGCTTGTAGCGGGCACGGCCAGCACCAATACGATCCCCAATCTGTCCGTCACCAATCTCCCGGGCCGGGTCCAGATCAAGGCCTCCAGCGAGTTGAATCTCGCGCTGGCGCAAATCACCGGGCCGAATTATGTGTCGGTGCAGTCCACCAACCAATTTGACGGCAGCCCTGGCGCGTCAATCCAGTCGCCTTATTCCGACATCAACGTGGGCGTGACTAACGGTTTTCTGACCGTCTCGAACCTGATGACGCCCGTCATTCCCGGGTGCAGTGGAAATGTTCAGGCTTGGACCACGCGCTGGCTGACGACGAGTAGCAATTTGGTTGTCGTTTATACGAATATTATTACGCCCATTGCGACCAATGTGATCATCGTCACGAATGACTACCGCGTCCTGATTGTCGGCAGCCAGTTGAATCCCACAACGGTGGCCCAGGTGCAAAATCTGATCATGCACGGCACGAACAGCCTCGTCGTTAGCGACGCGTTCAATGTCATGAACTCGCTCTCCGCCGACGCGCAAAACCTCACCCTGACCGAGAACGGGATGGCCCACGGGGCAACATCCCTGGATGGCGAGTTGAATGTGGCATCGCCCGGCAATATTTACTGGGCCAGCTCGCTGCCAAATCTGCTCAACCTCACGAACAACGGCGCAATCCGCCTCCAAAACCTGTCCCAGTTTTCCGGCAGTTCAAACAGTGTCAGCGCGACACCGTCCGTGGCGGCAACCGCCACGTTGTTGGAAGTCACCGGCAGGACAAATGTGCTGGCGGGTAACAAGGTGGTTGTTGGTCTGCCGGGCACGCTGCCATATTATTTTGAAATCAACCTGACAAACTCGTTGGCGAACCAGGTCAAAATCGCCACCACTTTCGACGGCACCATGAGCAACCTCATCGCGGCCATCAATGGCGGTGCCGGAGCGGGCGCGGCCTACAGCACCAGCACGACAGCCAGCGCGCAGGTCGTGGCGGGGCGGTTGATCAGTCATGCGTTCACCGTCACGGCGATCACCAACGGCTCGGTTGGGAATTCAATACAGTCGGCGCTTTCGGGCTCAACGACCAGTTTGACGTGGAGCAGTTCCTATCTTGTCGGCGGGGTTGACGGCTTCACGAACGTTACGCCCACGCAGGTGCCCTACCACAATTTCATCAACAACGGCCTGCTTTCGGATCAAGGCTCGGATATTTGGACGACTAATTTTGTGAGCGGCGGCGTCATTTCCAACAACCTTGGATCGTTCGCCCTGCAATCGCAGTCCGCCGTGTTCACCAACGGGCTGCTCATTTCGGCCGGTGACGTGACCATCACCACTGGCGATCTGCTGGCGAGCAATCTCATGCTGGAGGCGGACCGGTCGCTCACGCTGACCGCCACCAATCTGCTCACCGACACCGGCGTGACGAATGGAAACCTCTGGACGGTTGGGCTCGCGTCCGTCGGCTATGGAATGAGCCTTCCTGTTCTGCCGGCCGGTGCCGTCGCTAGTGGTGCCTATGGCAATTCACTGCTGGGCACGACCATCACGCTTTATGCACCATCTGGTGAGAATGTGGTGAACACTTGGGCGGGTGTTGATTACGGCGTTTCAAACGCCGGTTACACCAACAATGTGGCGATTGGCCATCTCATTCTGGATGCGCAGGTCAAGGCGCCGTTCGCACTGTTTACCTTCAACGGCACCGGCGCGAGCAACGCGATTTATGTGGACCGTCTGGAGCTGCGCGATTTTGCCGGTTACAGCTATCACGACGGTAACGGCAATCTGCCGGCGCTGGCTTTCAACAGCAATCTGGTGATTTATTATGCCGACGCGGTTGACAGCGTTTATGGTGATGTGTCGAAGGAGATTAATCACAAGAACAACGACCATCTGCGCTGGGTGCCGACTTATGCCGGCCATTTCAGTTCCGTCAACGTCGTTTATGCTGGCGTGACCAATGCTGTCAATATCGCGCTTGCCCAGAGTCATTACATTGATTCCAACGGCAACGGCAGTGTCAATGCTTCCGACCCGCTGCCGATACCGACGCCGTCCTACTTGTCGTCGCAGGGCTTCGAGAAGGTGCATTTTGTGGCGACCAATGCAAACTCACAGGTGATTATTTTGTGGAATTCAATCCCTGCCGCGACAAACAGCGTTTCATACACGGCAGATTTTATTCATTGGGTTCTTCTGACCAACAACATGATATCGGCCACCAATTATCCGCCTGTGGCCTGGCCTGTGACGAATTCTGTGGTCGCTCCGTATAACGGCATCAACATTAATGTCATCATATCGGAGTCTCCAAACTGGTTCGACACGTATTTCGGATTTCAATAGCTGAAAGATGTGAATATTGAGGCACCACCATGTGTGAATCAGCAACAACATTGAAAAACTTGGCAACTTTTATGAAACAAACTGGAATCTGGAAGCCGCGCGGCCTCCAGCGGTGTGTTGGCCGGACAGGGCTGGGACTGATGATTCTGGCCGGTCTGGCCGGGGGCATCTGTCGCGTCTCCGCCCAGGGCACTTTTGGCAATCCGATTGTGATTTCAGGCGGCTGGGGCAACATCACACAGGACAACACCGGCTTTACCAGCTCGCCCGGCGAGCCGAGCATTGCCGGCGTCACACCCAACGCGCCGGTCTGGTTCCAATGGACGGCAACGCAGGATGGCGAAGTGGAGTTCGATACCATTGGGAGCGTTGCACAGGAGGTGTATTATACTTTCGATAATAATGATAATCTCATTCTTGTCACCAATAGTTATCAATTGGACACGGTTTTGGGAGTCTATACCGGCACAAATCTGACCTCCCTCAACCAGATTTCGGTCAATGACGATCTGTATCCAGTCAGCGGTAATACTGCGATCAGCAGCTCAAGCGGCGGCCTTTCCACGTTTGCCCAGGAGAATGAGACCGGTGACAGCTCCCTCGCGTCACAATCCGGCCCCGGCGGTAGTCCGTTGTTTGCATATTATCAGCCTTATTACGGGCCCAGCGGACTTCGCTTCAATGCCAAGTCGGGAGTGACTTACTACATTGCCGTTGATACAAAGCCGACAGGTAATTTTTCTTATTTTCCAACGGGACTGATCACATTGAACTGGGCCTACAAGTCTTCTGGCGTTTTCCGCTGGGCCACGGAGGATGAGGATTCTTCGACGGGATTGCCGGTTTACAAAACTTCACAGACGGAAACCAGCGGGCTTGACGGGAATGACAACAGCGTTGATTCGGTGTATTTGACCTACTACAACTACAACGTGCCCGGTGTTTTGGTGACGGTCACGCGCACCGCGGGGTCCACCGGTCGTGCCACGGTGTATTATACCACGGTGGATGGGGGGAATCTTGTCGGAAGCCAGTCCCTGTATGGAGGTGGCAATGATGTTGCAGCTTACACCTTTTATACGAATATCGTTGTGACGGTGGACACCAACGGGAATGTGCTCAATACCACGTCTCAGGTTTTGACCGGAGATTATTCGCCGGTCGGCGGCACGCTTGTTTTTGATGACTTCGAGATGAGCAAGACCATCCTGATTCCGATCAACTCCTCCGGCGGGTATTTGAGCAATCCATTCTATACCACAAACGAGATGATTCTGGTCAATAGCCGGTTTGGCGTCAATACACAGTATGTTACACTGCGGTCGCACAACAACAATAACCTGTTTAATGCCGATTTTGGAGTGGTGTTGTCCCATCCCCAGACGGACCCGCTGGAATCCAGCGATGTGTCGCAGCCGCGCGTGGACCCGCAGTTCAGCACTGCCTTGGTGAAAATTCTGAACACAGCCGCCGATCCTTACGGGCCTGACTATGTTTCCCTGATCAACACCAACACCAGCATTCTCTTCTCCAATACCGTGACGATGGACACCACCACTAATGCTGCCGTCGCTGCGGGGTGGGTCCCCAATGAGGTGTCGTTCACCAACTACGCCTATTTCACCAACTTTGTTCTTGCCGACAGCCCCACCAATGTCGTTATCAACTTTGAGAAGGCCAATTACCGTGTTCCGGCGGACGTGAATCAGTCGTGGCCCAAGGTCACGCTTTGGGTGGAGCGGTTTGGCACGAATGGCAGCGCGCAAACCGTTAATTATCAGATCAACAACTATCTGGGTATTGATAATGGAGCCGACGAGGAGGATAACGCCCTGTTTCCGCTGCAGCCGGGTTCCGACTATGCCGTGCCGACTCCGCCGAGCCAGAATGTGTGGAACGGAAGGAATTCTGATTTCAACATGGTTGCGGGCAGCGTCAATTTCCCGAACAGCGGACCCGGCAGCACGCTACAGCCGATCACCTTTACCGTCAGCAACAGCGTTCTCACAAAGTTCAACAAGGACTTTAAGATACAGCTTCATGCGGAGAGAAGCATTGGCGGCCACGATAAGCCGGTGCTGTTGGGCATGAACAACGAAACCACGGTGACCATTTTGTTCAACGATCAAAATCCGCCGGCCGGTTCCGTGGACGAGCTTTACAACGCGGATTTCAACAGCGACCTGGCCCTGCCGCCCGCCCAGGTTCCGCAAACTTGGCCAGTCAACAATCTGGATAACCCCGGTGTTTCGGGCTTGGTGTATGGTCTGGCGGTTCTCCCGAACAACGAGACCATCATCGCCGGTAATTTCTCATCCTATAATGGTGTTGGCCAGAACAACATCGCCCTGCTTGAAACCAATGGAGCGATGGACACCTCCTTTTATCCCGGCACCGGTCCCAGCGGCGCTGTCAACGCCGTCGCGCTGGATGGCGGACAATTTGTCATCGGTGGTGCGTTCAATTCATACAACGGCACGGGGGCAGGCAACTTTGCCCGGCTGAATGCGGATGGCTCGCTGGACACGGCGTTCTCAACAACCAAAGGATCGGGCGCAAACGCGGCGGTTCGCGCGGTGGCGGTGCAGGCGGATGGCAAGGTAATCATCGGCGGCGACTTCACAAAGATTGATGGTGTCACGCGGAATTATCTGGCGCGCTTGAATGCGGATGGCTCGTTGGACACGTCGTTCGATCCCGGCAACACTTTGAACGGTTCGGTTTATGCGCTGGCGCTTCCATCGCCAAACATCTTGAGTTTTGCCAATGCCGGCTCTGGCGAGACCGCTCCTCAAACCATCAGCCTCGGCACGGCCACCGCCGGAACGATGGTTGCCAATTATTCGGGCACCAACATGGACATGATGGTTTTTTATGGTGATACAAATATTGCCGCTGGCACTGGAGTTTTGATTTACGACACCGGCAATGTCACTGGCAACGGCACTTTTACACTTCCCATTGGCCCGACCGGCGGCATTACCACCAACATCGTCACCATCGTCATGGACCAGGGATATGGTTCGTCTGGCAACCCGTGGTCTTACAACGGCACAATCACCATACCATCTTCTCTGAATGGAATGATTGCCGCCGGCGGGCAGTTTAATGTCGCCGGACAGGGATACGCCAACATTGTGCGCTTCACCACCAGCGGGGTGCTGGACACCAGCTTTAATCCCGGCACCGGGATGGACAGCAAGGTGCTGGCGCTCGCCTGGCAGCCCAACAACCAAATCATTGCGGGCGGCGTTTTCACGCACGTCAATGGCAGCGCTTACAATCGCCTCGTCCGGTTCAACGCCGACGGTTCGATTGACACGACCAACTTCTTTGTCGGCACTGGCGCAAACGATGTGGTCTACAACATCACCCTGCAGTCGCAGTCCAATTCGATATATGTCGGCGGTCAATTCTCATCGTTCAATGGCACGCACCGCCTTGGTTTCACCCGCCTGTATTCCAACGGCACGGTGGACACGACGTTCATGGACATGGCTTACAACCAGTTCGCCGGTTTGAAGCGGATTTATTCCTATGACTTGCCCGGTGTCTATGCCTCGGGGATTCAGAGCGATGGCAATGTGATGATTGGCGGATCCTTCGATCAGGTGGGCGGCGGCCAGGCGGATCCAAATGTTTGCAATGTTTTGGATGACGAACTTTATTACACCGAGAGTTTTGGCGATCCGAATTTATGGGTGGAGCCCAAGACGCGCGACGGTGTTCGCAACCGCAGCAGCATCGCCCGTTTGATTGGCGGCGTGACGCCCGGACCCGGCAACATCGGGTTGCAGCAGACCAGTTTTTCGGCGAACAACAACCAGTCATCGCTCTCCGTGGGTCTGGTGCGGACCAACGGTAATTTGGGACCGGTTTCGGCGGCGTTTTCCGTCGTGCCGGGGCTGGCGCAAAACGGCAGCGACTACGCCTATTACGGCACGCCGCCCTTGTATTGGATAGACTGGGAATACCTGACGCATCCTTCGCGCATGCACGAGGACGGCTTGTCTGGCGTGGACGGTTTTCTGGTGGATCCTTACGGCTTGAGCCTGACGCGCTCCGATCTGGCAATCAACAGCCTGTCTACGATCACGGTCAGCATTCTTAAGGATGTCCAGAATCCAGGCAATTTGAATGCCCAGTTCCAACTGGCCAATCCTGTGCAGGCCGATCAGTTTTATCTGGGCGGCGAAAACATTCCCCTCGGTGCCGCGCTGGGCGCATCTTCCGCCCCGCTGACCATTGTGGACACCACCCAGACGCCGGGTGTCTTTGGTTTTAGCTCCTCCAATTTTGTGGCGACCAGTGCCAGTGCGCCGATTAGCGTCCTCCGGAGCAATGGCATTGTCGGCAACATCACCGTGAGATACTCCACCATCAACAGCAACAGCACCGCGGTGGTGGGCACGGATTACACCGGCCTCACCAATGCCGGGCCTTTGGTTTTCGGCCCGGGCGTCGTCAGCAACGGATTTGCGGTGCAGTTGAGACAGAATGGTTACATTTACACAAACATGACCGAGAAGACGGTATATCTGGCGCTGTCGCAGCTCGGAAATTCGCCGCCGGGCGCGACCTATGGAATTTCAAATGCCATCCTCCGTCTCATCAATCCCAACTACAAGGGCTACCTGACGCTTGCCGCCACCAACTTCAGCGGTGCTGAAAGCTCCGGTTCCATTACTTTCGTCGTCAATCGTGTCGCCGGCAGTTTGGGCAGCGTTTCAGTTCAATATGCCACCACCAACGGCTCGGCTTGGAATGGCAGGGATTACATCGGTGCAACCAATACCTTGAACTGGAACAGCGGGGATGTTTCGCAAAAAATAATCACCGTGCCGCTCGTCAATACTGGCGTGGTCGGCACCACCAACCGGCAGTTTGGCGTTTCCCTGTTCAATCCCATGGTGGGTTCCACCAATACCCCGTCGCTCATGGGTGCCATCAGCAATGCCACGCTCACCATCACCGATGATAACAGCTACGGCTCGTTGCAGTTCAGCACGCCGGTTTACAACGTCAATGAAAACGGTGGCAGCGCCACCATCACCGTCATTCGCACCGGCGCCGCCGTCGGGCAGGTGTCCGTCAATTATGCCACCAGCCCCGGCGTGAACACGGTTGCCGGCGTCAACTATTCCAACACCGTCGGCACCCTCGTTTTTGCGGCAGGCCAGACCAGTGCCAGCTTCGCCGTGCCGGTCATGGATGATGGAATCGTGGACGGCGCACCGGCCAGTTTCTACTTTAATGTCGCGCTGTCCAATCCGACCAATGCGGCGCTGGGTTCGACGACCGCCGCGATTGTGCAGATTTTGGATGCCGAATCTTACAACCGTCCGCCCGGTTCGCCGGATGCCGGATTTATCGCCGCGGGCATGAATGGCAACGTGTTCACGCTCGCGCTGCAACCCGGCGGGCAGATTCTCGCCGGCGGCAATTTCACCGCCGTGGGTTCCACAAGCGAGGGCAGCTTTGCCCGCCTGAATCCGGACGGCACCCTGGACACCACGTTCCTTTCCGGCCTCGCCGGGGCGAACGGCTCGGTGCAGTCCATCGTCTGCCAGACCGACGGCCGCATTTTGGTGGGCGGTTCCTTCGGTTCCGTTGACGGTTACTACCGCAATTTTATTGCGCGGGTGATGACCGACGGTTCCTTGGACACCAGCTTCAATCCTGGTTCCGGTGCCGACAACGTCGTGGATGCCGTGGCTGAGACCTTTATAGCCGGTGCCCGTAAGATTTATGTGGGCGGCGCCTTTGGCAATGTCAGCGGATCTCCCAGTCCCGGCGTCGGGCGCCTGAACAATGACGGTTCCGCCGATGCTTCGTTCTCCATCGGCTCTGGTGCGGATGGCGCGGTCTTTGCCGTCGCCGCTTATCCGACCAATTCCCTTTACGCTGGCAAGGTGTTGATCGGCGGCAACTTTGCGCATTTCAACGGAACATCCATGGGCGGGCTGGCGCGCTTGAATGTGGATGGGTCGCTCGACACGAATTACAATGCCGGCTTTGGCCTCGGAGCCGCCGGTGCGGTTCGCGCGCTGGCCATCCAACCGGACGGTCGCGTGGTGGTGGGCGGCAGCTTCACCAACTTCAACGGCGCGCCCATCAAGTATGTGGTCCGTTTGAACACCGACGGAACCGTGGACACCAGTTTTGCCGCTAGCACGAGCGATTCGGTGGAAGGCATCGCGTTGCAGCCGGACAACCGGATCGTTTTGGTTGGCCAGTTCACGCTGGCCGATGGCGTCACGCGCAGTCACATCACCCGCCTGCTGCCGACCGGCGCGACGGATCCCACGATTAATTTTGGGGACGGCGCCAACGGCGATGTGGACACCGTCGTCGTCCAGCCGTCGGATGGCATGCTGGTCATCGGCGGTAATTTCAGCCAGTATGATGATCAGTCCTATGCGAGCATTGCGCGCATTTACGGCGGTTCGGTAACCGGCTCCGGCCAGTTTGAATTTACCACGGCAAATTATCAGGTGGATGAAACCGGAAATTATGCGCAGATCACCATCCGGCGCATTGGCGGCACGAGTGGAACGAATGCGGACAATTCAGGTGACATCTTCGTCAATTTTGCGACGACCAACAACGGCACGGCGGTGGCTAATGTCAATTACAGCAACGTCAATGTTCAGGTTGATTTTCCGGCGGGAGAAGTCTTGCGGACGGTGACGGTTCCTGTGATGGACGACTATGTCATCACGCCCAATTTGACGGTGGGCTTGGTGCTGTCCAGCCCGACACCCGCAGGCGGTCTGGGCAACCAGCCGACGGCGACGCTGACGATCTTGAATGACGACAGCGCGGTGAGTTTTTCGTCCACCTTCTACACGGTGCTGAAGAACACCCCGGACGGCATGGCGACCATAGACATCTCGCGCCAGGGCGGCACGAGCAACACCTGCACGGTGGGCTTCTACACGACGACCAACGGCACGGCCATCCCAACCACTGATTATACTCCCGTCAGCGGGACCGTGACGTTTAATCCGGGCGATTCGGACCAGACGTTCCAGATTCCCATCAACAACAACGGCTTGGCGGAGGGCAATCAAACGGTCGGTTTGGCGTTGACCAATGCCGCGAACACGCTTTTGTATGCGCCTTCCAACGCCACGTTGACGATCATTGACACCACCCCGGCCCCGGGCCGGCTGAGCTTCTCCGCGACGAATTACACGGTCATGTCAACCGGCACGAATGCGGTTGTCACCGTCGTGCGCACAAATGGTTCCGTCGGCTCGGTTTCCGTCAGCTATGCCACGACCAACGGCACGGCGCTGTCGGGCGTCAACTACAATTCTGTCAGCGGCTGGCTAACCTTTCTCAATGACGAAACCGTCAAGACCATCCTTGTGCCGCTGGTGGCCAATAATCTTGTGCAAGGCCCGGTGACTTTCTCGGTGTTGCTGTCCAATCCCACCGGCGGCGCGGTGCTGATTGATCCGACGAACACCGCCGTCACCATCATCAACAATAATTTCGGCGTCGCGTTCGTCAATGCCACCAATTATTTGAGCGAGACCAACAGCACCGGCCTCATTTATGTCCAGCGGGTCGGCAATCCCGCTGCTGCCTTTGCCGCCAGTTATACCACGGTTGACGGCACGGCCCGGGCGGGGATCAATTACACCGCCGTTGCCGGCACGCTGTCGTTTGCCAGCGGCGAGGTTCTCAAGACAATCACCGTGCCTCTCTTCAACAATTTTCTGACGACCAATTTGACATTTGGCATGACCCTGTCCAGTCCCACCGCTGGCGTGCAACTGGTGGCGCCCAGCAACGCGGTGGTGATTCTCCAGGCGGGCATGGCGGGATTGAGTTTCACCAACCCGGCCATGAGCGTCCTTAAGGATGTCGGAACAGCCATTGTTCCTGTCGTTTGCTCCAATCCTGGAATTGAGCCGGTGATTGTGGATTCCAACACCGTGCCATTGTCCGTGCAGTATTACACCGTGGACGGCACGGCGGTGAACGGGCAGGATTACACCGCCGTCAGCGGCACGCTGGTCTTCACCAACGGCGCCGGGACCAATAACATCAGCGTTCCGGTCAGCAACAACAGCTTGATCACGGGCAACCGCACCTTCACGGTGGTCCTGACCAACGCGACCGCGCCCGGCAAAATCACTTCGCCCAGCAACCAGGTTGTGACCATCATTGACAGCAATTCCGGCTTGAGCTTCTCAAGCCCGGTTTATAGCGTGCTTCGGAATGGTGTGTTCCAGACAATAACCATCATTCGCACGGACAATACCAACACGGAGTCCAGGGTCAATTTTACCACCATTGACGGCACGGGTGTCGCCTACACGGATTATCTCCCGACCAATGGCACGTGCATTTTCACCAACGGCGTCACCAGCCAGACGTTCACCGTGACCGTGCTTGCGGGCACGACGGTTCAGCCGGATAAGACCGTGCTGCTGCAATTGTCAAATCCACGTCCGACTGGCAGCTTCCTGTCGCCGCCTAGTGCCGCCGTCCTGACCATTCATGACAACAGCGGCAGTCTGGTGGTTCCCGCCGGTTCAACGCTCATCGGCGAGAGTTTCAAACCTGCCAATGGCATTATTGATCCGGGCGAAACCGTGACAAACCTGTTTGCCTTCCGCGCTGCCGGCGGCAACAGCGTGACCAATCTGTATGCCACGCTCTTGGCGACCAACGGCGTCACCTCGCCGTCGCCCACAACCGCCGTCAGCTATGGCCGGCTGAACGTCGGCGGTCCGTCGGCTTCCCGGGCGTTCAGTTTCACGGCCAGCGGCACCAACGGCCAGCAGATATCCCCGACATTCCTTCTCAACAACGGCGTGACGAACATCGGCACCGCGCAGTTCACCTACACGCTGGGCACCTGGACGACAACGTTCTACAACACCAACGCCATCATCATCAACGCCGGCACGCAGATTGCCGCCGTCCCGGGGTCGCCTTATCCGTCCACCATCATCGTCAGCAACCTGGGGGGGATTCTCATCAAGGCCACGGTGACGCTGACGAACATGTCCCATTCCGCGCCCTCGGCCATCAACACCCTGCTGGTGTCGCCCAGTCAAAATGACACGTTGTTCATGTCACATGTGGGCGGCGGGGAATATGGAGGGGCGATCAGCGGCGTCACGCTCACCTTTGATGACGCGGCAACCAATTCACTGCCGTTCAACGGTCAAATCACCAACGGCGTTTACAAACCGACCCGGTTTGGCGGGGCGCCCATGTTCCCATGACAGCCATGCGCACCCTCAAACCAACAGCATTTATGAGGAACAGACTTTTTAAGATCGGTATGGGACTGGCGGCGGCGGGCGCGATGATGTTTTCAAGCGCCGCCGTGGCGGCACCCACGATGAAGGCATTGTCCGGCCATGTGCCGCCCGCCGTTTCCCGTTTGCAGTCGAAGGGGTCGCTGTCGGCGACGAACAGCCTGCGTCTGGCCCTTGGCCTGCCGCTGCGAAATCAGGCCGCCCTCTCGAATCTGCTGCAGCAGATTTACGATCCGGCCAGCCCCAATTATCACCATTATCTCACGCCGGAAGAGTTCACCGCGCAGTTTGGCCCGACCGAGGAGGATTATCAGAAGGTGATTGCCTTCGCCAAGGCCAGCGGTTTGACGGTCGTCGGCACACACCCCAACCGGATGCTGCTGGACGTTTCTGGTAACGCTGGAAATGTCGGAAGCGCTTTCCACGTCGCTTTCCGGGTTTATCATCACCCGACGGAAAACCGCGACTTTTATGCGCCGGACACAAATCCGACCGTGGACGCGTCGCTGCCGATTTTGCACATCAGCGGCTTGGACAATTATTCGACGGCGCATCCGGCGCTAAAAAGCCGGCCGGTCGGCCAGCCTGCGGTTGGAAAGGTTGCCGCCGCAGGGTCCGCGTCGGGTGGCAAGCCCGCCATCGGTTCCGGGCCGGGCGGGACTTATGAAGGGACCGATTTCCGCACCGCTTATGTGCCGGGCACATCTTTGACAGGATCGGGACAGAGCGTGGGCTTGTTCGAAATGGACGGATTCTATGCCAGCGATGTTACGGCCTATGAAAATCAAATTGGCCTCACCGGCAATCTTCCGCAACTCGTCGTTGTGCCGGTGGACGGCGGTGTGCCCGTGCCGACCCCTTATGGCAATCCCGAGGTGGCCCTGGACATTGACATGGTTCTCTCCATGTCGCCGGGCGTTGCAACAATATACGTTTATGAGGGACCCAACGAGAGTGGTGTTTTTGATGACATCTTAAACCGGATGGCCAATGACAATCTGGTCAAACAAATTGGCTGTTCGTGGTATATCTTCAACGGCCCTCCCGATCCCGTTGCCGAGGCGATTTTTCAGCAGATGGCTTTGCAGGGTCAGACGTTTTTCACCGCGTCGGGAGACTCCGACGCCTATACGGGGTTGATCCCGTTTCCGGGTGACAGCCCCCATATCACCACGGTTGGTGGAACCACGCTGACGACGGGGACGGGTGCCGGTTACGCCTCGGAAACCGTGTGGAATTGGGGGGTTGAATACGGCGATGATGGTGTTGGCAGCAGTGGCGGCATCAGCACGACCTATTCGATACCAAGCTGGCAGACCAATGTCAGCTTCGCCTTCAACGGCGGTTCCGCAACCATGCGGAATGTCCCGGATGTGGCGCTGACGGCTGATAATGTTTGGGTTATTTTCGGTGATGGAAGTTCTGGTTCGTTCGGCGGCACCAGTTGTGCAGCGCCGTTGTGGGCGGGGTTCACCGCCCTGGTCAACCAGCAGGCCGCGCTCAACAGCCACGCCCCGGTCGGCTTTCTCAATCCTGCCATCTACGCCATCGCCGCCAACGGGCAGAATTACAGAAATTGTTTTAACGATATCACGACGGGCAACAACGAATGGAGCGGCAGCCCGAATCTGTTCTCAGCCACCAGGGGTTACGATCTTTGCACCGGCTTGGGCACTCCCAACGGCACCAATTTGATCAACGCGCTGGCGTCCTCCAGCACCACCATCACCCACCTTTCGCCGCCGCCGCCGCCGTATGGTTCGACGCTCGCCGTCCTCGACGGAGTAAATCCGAACGGCAACTGGTATCTTTATGAGCTGGACGATGGCGTGTTTGATTCTGGGGTGATTACCAATGGATGGATCTTGAATTTGACCACGGCCAGCCCCGTCGGCGGGGCGGCGGACAACGCCCTTTCCATGACCGCCTCCGCCGGCAACATCGCCGTTGGCGGCAATGGTGTTTACATTCTTACGGTCACCAATTATGGACCGTCATCCGCGACCAATGTTCTGGTGTCGGACAATCTTCCGTCAGGCGTCACCTTTGTTTCTGCAATTCCCACGCTGGGATCGGTGACTCTCGTCGGAACGACGCTTGAGTGGAACGTCGGCGTTACCAATGCGGGCCAGTTCGTGCTCGCCACCAACACCGGTGCCCAGCTCACGGTGACCGTGCAACTGCCAGACTACGGCTCCTTCACCAGCTACGCCATCGTCACCGCCGGCACACCCGATCTGAATCCTGACGACGCTTCGGCCAACGCAACCCTCAACGCCACCATCGTCACGCCGCCGGGGCTTTCCGGGGCCGCCACGGCATCCGGTGGAAAGTTCGTGTTCTCCGTCACCAGCGCATCGGGCCAGACCAACGTCGTCCAGTCCTCGACCAACCTGATCAACTGGGTCCCGGTCTTCACCAACGTCGGCCCGTTCACCTTTACGAACACGATTCTTCCGGGCTATCCGGTCCAGTTCTATCGTGACCTCATCCTCGGCCCGTAGCGGGCCGTTGACCAATGAAAGTCTGCGGCCTCACCGGCGGCGTGGGCATGGGCAAATCCACCGCCGCCCGTTTTCTCCGTGAACGCGGCGTGCCCGTCGTGGATGCCGATGATCTCGCCCGCCAGCTTGTCCAGCCCGGCCAGCCGGCCCTCGTCGAAATTCAGTCCATCTTTGGCAAAAAAATCATCGGCCCGGCGGGTGAATTGAACCGGGCCGAACTCGCCCGGATTGTTTTTCAGGATGCCGGCGCCCGCAAAAAACTTGAGGCCATCCTGCATCCACCCATTCGTGAACGATGGCTCGCCCAAATCGAAGCCTGGCTTGCCGCGCCAAAGCAAGGAGACGGCGGGCGCGGGGAAAACCATCCGCTCGCCGTTGTCGTCATCCCATTGTTGTTTGAAACGCAGGCGGAATCGCACTTCGACAAAATCATCTGCGTTGCCTGTTCCGCCGCCGCGCAGCGTGAACGGCTTCTGACGCGCGGCTGGACGTTGGAGCAGATCGGACAGCGCATCGCCGCCCAGATGCCGGCCGAACAGAAGATCGCCCGCGCCGATTTTGTCGTCTGGACCGATGGCGTGCTGGAAGTTCATGCGCGGCAGATTGATGAAATCATGGCAAAGTTGTAGCCGCAAGGTTGCGACTTCGCTAAAGTGCCTCCATGATTCTCTCTCGCGAAGAGCTGCGCAGCTTGGTTGAGCTGACCCATCAATCGCCGCACTCGCTGCTCGGCATGCAGCCTCTGGGTGATGGCTCCGGCCTCGTCGTCCGCGCCCTGCTTCCGGACGCCGCGAAGGTTGAGATCCAGCCCACGCACGAAAAGGACAAACCGGCGTTTGAACTGAAACGGATTCCCAAGACCGATGTCTTTGAGGCCGTCACCAAGCTGGCCAGCAAGGTTTATGCTTATGACCTCGTCATCACCGATCACCATGGCCGTGTTCGCCGCACCCGCGACGCCTTTTCATTTCTGCCAACGCTGGGAGAAGAGGATTTGTTCCTCTTCGGCAAGGGCGATGAGCGTAAAATTTTTGAGAAGCTCGGCGCGCAGCTCCGTGTGATTGACGGGGTGCCCGGCACCAGCTTCGCCGTCTGGGCGCCGAATGCCCAGCGCGTCAGCGTCGTCGGCGATTTCAACAACTGGGACGGCCGGTTCCATCCCATGCGCCTGCTCGGCGCGTCCGGTGTCTGGGAAATTTTCATTCCGGGCGCGGGGCAGGGCGCGCATTACAAATTTGAGATTCGCGACGCGCATGGCCGCATCAAGCTCAACACCGACCCGTTCGGGTTTTTCTTCGAGGTCGCGCCCAAGCAGGCCGCCATCGTCTGGGACGCCAAAAAATTCAAGTGGAGCGACGCCGCATGGCTGGAAAAACGCCGCGAACGCGACGCGCTGCGCTCGCCGATGAGCGTCTATGAAATTCACATCGGCTCGTGGCAGAAAAAGACCGCGACGGAATCCTGGAGCTACCGCGAACTGGCCAGGCCGCTCGTCGAATACGTCAAGCGCCTCGGCTTCACGCACGTCGAATTTCTGCCCGTGGCCGAGCACGCCTATTATCCATCGTGGGGTTACCAGGTCACCGGCTTTTACGCGCCGACCAGCCGCTTTGGCACGCCGGACGATTTCCAGTTTCTCGTCAACGCGCTGCACGAGGCCGGCATCGGCGTGATCGTGGACTGGGTCCCGGCGCATTTTCCGCGCGACGAGTGGGCGCTCGCCAAGTTCGACGGCACGGCGCTGTTCGAGCACGAAGACCCGCGCAAGGGCGCGCATCAGGACTGGGGCACGCTCATTTTCAACTTTGGCCGGAACGAGGTTTCCAATTTTCTCGTCGCCAATGCGCTGTTCTGGTGCGAGCGCTTTCACATTGACGGCCTGCGCGTGGATGCCGTTGCCTCGATGCTTTACCTCGATTACTCGCGCAAGGAGGGCCAGTGGATTCCGAACCAGTTCGGCGGGCGCGAGAATCTGGAGGCGATTGAATTTCTGAAAAAGTTCAACCATCTTGCGCACACGGAGTTTCCCGGCGTGATGACCATCGCCGAGGAATCCACCGCATGGCCGCTCGTGACGCGCCCGCCTTATCTCGGCGGTCTCGGCTTCTCGTTCAAGTGGAACATGGGCTGGATGCACGACACGCTCGGTTACTTCAAGCACGAGCCAATCCATCGCAAATATCACCAGAACGATCTCACGTTCGCGATGCTCTACCATTTCAACGAGAATTTCATCCTGCCGCTGTCGCACGACGAGGTTGTCCACGGCAAGGCCTCGCTGATCGGCAGGATGCCCGGTGACGACTGGCAGAAATTTGCAAACCTCCGGACGCTGCTCGCCTACCAATGGCTTTTTCCCGGCAAGAAACTATTGTTCATGGGCGGCGAAATCGGCCAGCGCGCCGAGTGGAATGAGAACGCACAATTGGATTGGTCGCTGCTGGACGCCGGGCCATTTCACCGTGGCCTGCAAAAATTCGTCGGCGATTTGAACCAGCTTTACGCCGCCACGCCGGCGTTGTGGCAGGCGGATTACGACCACGCCGGCTTTTGGTGGATTGATTGCAACGACCGCGAGAACAGCATCTTATCGTTCATGCGCCAGACCGCTGACGGTTCAAAGCAGCTTGCGGTCATCCTGAACCTCACGCCGGTGCCGCGTCCGAATTATCGCATCGGCCTGCCGCGCGCGGGAAAATGGCGCGAAGTGCTGAACAGCGACGCCGGAATTTATGGCGGCGGAAATACGGGAAACTTGGGTGGTGTGACCGCCGGGAACCAGCCGTGCCATGGCCAGCAGCACTCGGCGGAATTTTACCTGCCGCCTTTGAGCGTGGTGGCGTTCCAACCGGAATAAAATACTTGGGGCGACCCGTTTATGCACATGCCGATTCCAATCCTGATAGTTTTCTTCGCATGTCCGATCGCGGCATTGCTGTTCGTTGTCCGGCTTGTCTGCGCTCTTTTCTCAAGCAAGGTTGCAAACCAGGTGCGTAAGCATCCGATTTATCATGGCATCTGGGGGTGTTTAGCTCTTGTTGGTGTCCTCGCGCTCATAAGGGGAATTGCGGCAAGTAGTCATTCTGGTGGGACTCGCGACACAATTTCGTCTTGGTATGTCCTCCCACCAGTTCAGTTGCGTCCTCCGCTTCGTGCGGATGGTAGTGATTTTTTCTGTGTAGCCACGGAAACCCCGATTGCAGTTTCAGCCGGACCGGATTTTTTACAGGTATGGAAGCTAGGCAGCTTATTCCAAGGTGCATCTGCGCATCTGAATTTATTTGAAGGTAGGCCATCATTGTTTGAATACGAACACCCCATTGCGATTTCCCCCGACGGAAAGATAATTGCAGTTGCGACAGAATATGGAACTTATTGCGTGGATTGGAAAAGCGAAAAAGTGTTATGGCAAACAGATGCTTTGGAACATGAAGGTTATTATGGAAAACACCTTGCCATCGGTGATAATGGACGGACACTTTTCACTGCTGGAGCGCACACTATTGAACGGTGGGATTTGTTGTCTGGAGAACACCATGCTGTTCTCGTTGCAAACGAGGCAAACATGGATGGGGTCGTTCGGTTTCTTAAAACCTCAAGGAACGGCAAGATTTTGATAGCAGGATTTGGTCTTCGCGGTAATCAGCGACCACAATCTTTCGCCGTTTGGGAAGTTGGCAAAAATGAGCCTGTGCTCAAATTTGAAGACAAAGAAGGGGCGTATGCTGACCTTTCTCCTGACGGCGAGTTGATTGCATTAAGCCGATTTGGGACAGAAAAGGTTGTGCTGTTCAAATGGCGAACAGGTGAGAGGAAGGAAGTTTCGTTGCAGAATTCCAGTAGTAACTATTCCGTGCTGTGGTCACCTGATGGCAAACGATTGGCCGTTTATAGTGATTCAACGTATCCTGCTTTAATTCTCATTTACGACGCTGCCACTTGGAAGCCGATTGCACATTGGGATTGCGGGAAAATTGGCCAAGGCTCTGAATTTACCTTTGGAAGCGATGGGACTCTCTACCAAATCCGCAACAATGAACTCAACGCCTTGGACGTTCCACGGTTATAAAGGGGTAAGTCCACAAAGGAGTCAGACCCGATTTCCCCGGCGTTGGCTGACTGACGGGTAAATTTTAACGCACTGGAAACTTTTCCAATTTCGGCGCAACGCCTTCACGTCTGTCCGATTGAAAATCCGCCGTGAGCCAGTGGACGGTGAAGGTGGTCTTGCCCGCCAGTGCCAGTGTCTCCAGCATCTCCCAATCCGTGACGCCGCACGCCGCAAAGCTGTGCCGGTAGAAATGCCAGGAATCCAGTGCGTTTTCATACGGGCGCAGGCCGACGCTCATTTTTCCCTTGAGCGCGGCGCGCACGACTCCCCAATCGGCGTCTTCGAGTTGCACGCGGCCGGGCACAAGCCGCTGGCGCAATTTCGCCGCCGTCTTTTCATTTTTCACGGTAGCAAATCCATCCAGCGAATCTTCCGTCGTGTGCAGTAGCAACAACGGCGGCTGGAACGTGGCCTCAATATGGGTTTGGTTCGTCAGCGCCGTTACCGCGTCGAGCAGCGAAGGATTGGCATTCGTCAAGGTCGCGTGCGCCCGGCGGAAAAAATAAAGCTCGTCCGTCGCGCCCGGCATGAAGATGAGCGCCTTCACGACGCCATTGGATTGGAAGGAATCGAGCATCAGCGGCACGCAGTTTGTCCGGTTCAGCTCCGTCATCCCGTTTTGCGGGACGCCCAACGGCATCCCGGCGAGCGCGTCCTGCCACGGTTCGCCGGCGGACACTCCTTGCGACGCGATGAGCAGGAGAATCAAACCGCTCCATTTTGTCAGATGTTTCATTCCGTTCGCCAGCAACGTAGCCATCCGCCCCCGCGTCGTCAACGTGTTGGACTTGAAACTTGAAACCGAAAACTTGAAACTCGTCGCAAATGAAACTGATTTCCTGGAATGTCAACGGCCTGCGCGCCGTGCTGAAGAAAAACTTTCTGGAGTTTCTCGACGCCGAGAAGCCGGACATCCTTTGCCTGCAGGAAACCAAATGCACGCCCGACGATGTGGAGCAGCTCTGGCCCGCGAAATACACGACCTGCTGGAACAGCGCGGAGAAAAAGGGCTATTCCGGCACGGCGATTTTCACCCGGATGCGCCCGCTCAAGGTCGTGCCGCACATCGGCATTGCGGAGCATGACAAGGAAGGCCGTGTGCTCACCGCCGAGTTCGAGGACTTTTTTCTCGTCAACGTTTATGTGCCCAATTCCCAGCGCGAGCTGGCCCGGCTCGCCTACCGGCAGCGGTGGGACGCGGACTTTTTGAAGTTCCTGAAAAAGCTGGAGAAGCGGAAGCCGGTGATTTTCTGTGGCGATCTCAACGTGGCGCACACGGGGATTGACCTCGCCAATCCCAAGGCCAACGAACACAACCACGGCTTCACCGCCGAGGAGCGCGCGGGCTTTGACGCCTTCGTGGACGCCGGTTTTCTCGACACGTATCGCGAATTCGAGCGGCGCGGGGGACATTACACTTGGTGGAGTCCGATGGGCGGGGCGCGCGACCGGAACATCGGGTGGCGCATTGACTATTTCCTCATTTCAAAATCGCTACGCCCGCGCCTGAAGCGCGCCTTCATCCAGCCGGATGTGTTGGGCAGCGATCATTGTCCGATCGGGATCGAACTGGATTAGCGTGCGCCGGTAAAAAATGGGCGCACTTTATTTTGCACGCGCCGCCGCCAATGGTTTAAGCAACCAGGCCACCAAGTTGGAAAACCCCGCCGCCTTGTTTCTTTATTGATCAAGAAACAAGGACGGGGAAGAATCCAAATGGATTTCAGGACCAGGCTGCAAGAATCTTTTCCGCCGCCACGACCTGTTCCGCCGAGCCGGTGAAATTGTATTTGAATTTTCCAGCCCTGCGGGTGACATGAACCTCGATGGTTTCCAAGCCGCGGTTTTTCATCCGCAAGCGGAGTTGTTTGTAGATTTCCTTGATGCCGTGTTGTTGCAGGCTATTGCTCATGCTTAAGCTTCGATGCGCGACGGTCGCATAGCAATGTTAAACACCGGTTTTTTTGGGGGGCGTCGGACGCAATCAATGCCTCGGGCTTCCAGCCCTTTGAATCAGCGCTTGAGAAATCGCGGCGTGTGTGGAACGGTGGCCCTTGCTTCATCAGTTCGCGCAGGGATTGAACGTTGGCCGGATCGCGGCGTCCATCATTCCGGCGCGGCCATCATGCGCGAATTATGTCCAAAATTTCAGACCGTCCGCCAAGCCGTTTTTCGTGCGGGCGGTTGCCTTGTCTATGTGAGCGCGAAAGCGCCGAAAAAAATTGCGCAGGGTTGCGCAAGTCTCTCCATTGGCCGTCTCGCCAATGCCCGCTGGCAGGTTGCCAGTGTCTCGCCGACCATCCCACGCGGCGCACGGGTCAACCCCGTGCGCCGACCTGATGGCCGGTTGAAACGCCCGAAAAGTGTTCCAACCCGGTCGCCGCGCAAGTCCGATTCGGACTTGGCGCGGAAATGAAAATTTGCGGTGGCGGCAAGTTGCCGCCACCGACGAAAACGCCGCCGCGCTCACTCCCGAACACGCGATTGAATTTCACACGTCGGCGAATACTTTGAACCCGAACACACGCCCGGCTGCCCGCACTGCAAGAAACACGGCGCGCTCCTGTGGCTCCCGCCCGTCCTCGACGACCGGCGGAACTGATTTATGAAACGCGCCTGGCTCCTGTTCACCATCGCATCCATCCCGTTTTCGGCGCCCGCCGAAACGCGCCCCGCCGATTGCGTGGCCGCCATCGTGGGCGAGGCCGCCGGCTGCCGGCTCAGGGAATTTCCTGCGCGCGGAAGAATTGATTGGCCGGATTGGTGGTGGACAGGCCGTTCACCTGGAGCAGGCCGCTGTTGGGGAGCACCGCATTGGTTAGCGGCATCCAAAGATTAAACGGCTGCCCCAGATTGGTGGCGGCATAGAGTTGCACGCGGGCGGCCCGGTTCGAGACCACCAGACTACCGTCGGCATTCGCCAGCCAGAGTGGCAGGACATTTCCGCCGGCCAGACTGGGCGGCAGGAAACGCAACGGCGGATTTAACGTGGCGTTGACGCTGTAGGTCTGGCCGTAAGGATTGGAAACGACCACGCTGTAATTGCCCAGATTGCCGGTTTGCACGGTGAAACTTAAACTGCTGTTGGTGACTGACGGCAGATTGGTTCCGTTCAGGCGCCACTGATAGCTCAAAGGCGAGGTTCCCGCTGCCACCGCGCTGAAGCTGGCCGTTTTGCCAAGGGCCACCACCTGGTCAGCCGGCGCGGTAAGAATGGTCGGCGGAATTCGGCCTGACCACAACAGGGCATTGGCCATGAGACGCGCACCATCCGTGCTGGACACCCAGAGATCGCTGCGCACATCGCTGGACGGTGGGAAGAAATTCAAGCCGGTAATCCGGCCCGGCCCTTTGTTGTTGGTGCCGACCAGAGGTTGGTCGTTGCTCCAATGTGTCACCAAGGTCGCACCGGGAACGATGCTGATGGAACTGTTCAAATAACTCAACGTTCCCCCGTTAAACGAGTTGACGCCGTCCAACAGTGGATGCAAAGGCAAATCCTTCACAAGGGTCAAGTTGCCAGGAGCGGTGTAACTTGCGGTGGTGAACGGAAGGTAACCATTCGATATTCTACCGAGCAGACCAAGACCCGATCCATCGTAAAAACCGAAGGTCTGAATAACCACCCCGCCGCCTTGGTCAATGTAATCTGCCAAGACATTGCCCATCGCCACCGAGTTCGCTTCGCGGTGCCGTCAGCTTGGCATCAAAGGCGTGACTCTTCACAGTTATAGATACGCGTGGGCAGAGCGCGCAAAGACAGTTGGCTATCCCGAACGATTCGCGCAGGAGGCTTTGGGCCACAACAGCAAAGCCGTGCATCGCGCCTACGCCAAAAGGGCATTGATGAAAATCCCATCTTTGGAAGACTGCGAACAGCGGGCAGCACCGAAGACCTCTTCCACGCCTTCAACTGTTCCGCAATGATCTGGTGCGCCAGTTTCCGGTCTGCCCATTGTGTTGAATACATAGACGCCCTTGGCACTGGACTTGTCCAGGAGACGCAGGATCAAGGTGTCTCGCCAGAGGCGAGCTGTTTTCTGGCAAGGATGCAAAGCAGGGATGTGGGGCGCGACCTGACCTCGAAACGGAAACAACATTTTCTTTGACGGCAACAGAGTCGGGGCTTCCTGCTGCCAATGTGAGGCACGAAGGATGCTCACGACCTGTGCGCGGAGAAAGTCAATAATGGATATACCTTGGTCAAGAATCACCATTCTCAAGGCAGAAGCGGATGTTAAATTCAAATGAGCTATTTGGCCTGTCAGCGTGAGAAAGATATGATGGATAAATTTCATCCCGACATCCTCTGGTGGGACACGGAATATCAGATGACGCCGGAACGCGCGCGGCCATTCTTCGATCTCGCGTGTTCCTACACGAATCTGCTCATCAACAGCCGGCTTGGCGGCGGTGTGCTCGGAGATTTTCAAACTTCCGAGCAACGCATTCCTGTGAGTGCGATGTTGGGCCGCGCGCCGGAAGTCAACATGACCATCAACGGCTCGTGGGGCTACAACGCCAATGACACGCACTGGAAATCCGCGCAGCAGCTTATCCGCAACCTTTCCGACATCGCCAGCAAGGACGGCAATTATCTCCTGAATGTCGGCCCGACCGCCGAAGGTGTGATTCCGCAGCCCGAAGTTGACCGGCTGCTTGCCACCGGCAAATGGCTGAAAGTTAATGGCGCCGCCATTTACGCAACGCGGGGCGGCGTTTATCCGAACCCGCTTCCGTGGGGCCGAACCACGACCAAATTGCACGACGGCGGCATGACGCTTTACCTTCACATTTGGGACTGGCCCGCTGACGGGAAAATTCTTTTGCCCGACATCAAGCAAACTCCGCGTGGCGCTCATTTGCTGGCGGGCGGAGGGGGGATCACTTCAACCGTGACGTCCGAGGGGATTGTCGTGAAGCTGCCCGGTTCTGCCCCCGATCCTGATGTCTCCGTCGCGGCGCTGGAATTTGCAAAGCCGGTTGAAGTCATGAATGCGGCAGCGTTGCCGACTGAAAATGGCGCATCCGGCACGCTCGCCGATCCGAGCAAATCACCACCAACCCAATAAAAATATGAAAACTCCATTCTCCCGCCGCAAATTTCTCAAAACGTCCGCGCTGGCCGGAGCCGCCGGTTTGACCGCGCCGTTGTGGTTGAGCCGCGTTCGCGCTGCCGATGCGCCCGAGGAACTGACCAGCGTTCTTGCCCCGACGAATGTGGCCAACGGTTCCGCCAGCGCAGACGTTTGGCGGCGCGACACGCCCGAACTGGTCGCTGCGGCGTTGAAAGACATCCCTGCCGCCGGACCGGGTCCGTTTGAGGAAAGCTGGGATTCCATCGGGCAGAATTACAAGGATCCCGACTGGTTTCGCGACGGCAAGTTCGGAATTTATATGCACTGGGGGATTTATTCCGTTCCAGCGCACCAGAGCGAATGGTATGTGCGTTATATGTATGGCGGCAACAAGGGCATAATGGACTGGCACACGGAGCATTTTGGCCCGCCCACGAAATTCGGCTACAAGGATTTTCTCCCGATGTTCACGGCGGCGAAATGGGATCCCGACGCGTGGGCGGATTTGTTCAAGAAGGCCGGCGCGAAATATGTCTTCGCCCCCGGCGAGCATCACGATGGCTTTTCCAACTGGGACAGCAAGGTCAATCCATTCAACGCAAAAAACTACGGCCCGCACCGCGACCTCGACGGCGACCTCATCACGGCGGTGCGAAAAGCCGGCTTGAAGACCGGCATATCGGATCATTCCTTCTTTCATTTCCAATTTATTCCGACGCCCCCGCCGGGCAGCGAGTTGTTGAACAGCGATCTCTACGACCCGAAGTGGAAAGATTTTTACACCGTCGCCGACCGGAGCAATCAAGCGCGTGTCAAATTCATGCACAACTGGGTCGCCAGGCGGATTGAGACCATTGACAAATACAATCCCGACATGCTGTGGTTCGACATGGGCACCGACCACGCCATTGATCCGCTCAAAATCCGTGTGGCCGCCTATTACTACAATCGCGCCCGCGAATGGGGCAAGGAAGTCGCCATCAGCGCCAAAGGTGCCGCCTGGGTTTCCGGCCAGATCATGGATTACGAACGCGAAGGCCGCGCGCCGATGGAATTGACCGATTGGATCTGGCAGCCCGACGATCCGATTCAGGACAAATTTGGCTATGTCGAGGGAATCCATCCTGGACCGCCTGGCGGTTATGTAGTGAGAATCGTCGAGAACGTCTGCAAGAACGGAAATTATCTGCTGAACATTTCGCCGAAGGCCGACGGGACAATTCCGCAGGAACAACAGGACGTGCTGCTGGCGATTGGCCAATGGCTCGGAGTAAATGGCGAGGCGATTTACCACACGCGCCCGTGGACAAAATTTGGCGAGGGCCCGGTCGCCGACGCGTGCGCGGCGTCAATGGTCAAACTGCGCGCCACCGGGAATTTTGCGGGCCGCCTCAACGGACAAAACATGAGCGGTGACGGAGTCGGTGGCGGCGGCGTTTCACGAGCCGGATACACGCCGAAGGACATCCGCTTCACCACGCGCGGCGACACGCTCTACGCGATGGTCATGAAATGGCCGGATGACACATTGGTCACCGTCACCTCGCTCGCCACGAGCCAGCCGGTCAAGGGAAAAGTCGGGAAGGTCGAATTGCTCGGCCATGGCGAGCCTCTGCAATTCACGCAGGATGCCGGTGGATTGAAGGTGAAGTTTCCCACCGAGAAGCCGTGCGATTATATTTACGCGCTGAAAATCACAGGATTGAAATTGACGTGATTGAATGGAGAAGTTCAGCATAAAAAATAAATTCTCCCGCCGTTAATTCATCAAAAACTCCGCGCTGTTCACGGGCGCTGCCGTGAGCCTGCCGCTGCTGCCTTCCTTCGCCGCCGATCATTCGCGCCGCCGCCGTGCCGATGCGATCCACCAACGCAATGCGCCGCGCGCCGCCGTGCCGCAACAAAAAACACTGGAGCCGGCCGGCGTGGTCATCATTGGTGAATTCTTCAAGGCCTTGGACAAAAACCGGGCGCGACCATTTTTACAAGCAGGCCGCGCCCAAAATCACTGGAAGGAAAATTGGATCATGAATCTGTCTAAAGCATTTGCCTGCAATGAGAACATGATGCGGGTGGATGGCACGCCGGAGAGCCCATTGTTTGTGGCGGCGGATATATGCCAGGTTTTTGGAATCGGGCTGCCGGAAATCAGCCGGACGGGGCGCTATGGGCCGGATCGCGGTGAGCAGCTTTGACAGGCATTTGAAAAGGCCCGGTCGGCCAGAGTGCAGGTGGCGCTGCTGGGGGCATTGGGAATATCGGGGTCGGAGATGCGCGCCCTTATAGCCCCCAAAAGCTTTGTGCGCCTGGAGCCGGAAGCAATATTCACCGACATCCTCAATGGTTTGACGGCGGGAACAATGAGCCGCGAGTTCTTTCGCGTGATAGCGTTTCAGTCGGCCGAAGGGTCCGGCCATGAACTGTCCTTGCTGCCGGACCGGGTGCCGGCTTCGTTGAGGGACATGAATGCGGAGCGCTACCGTGAGTTTGACCGCCGGGATTTCCGCAGTTCGCTGATGTTGTGCGAGGACTGGATGCCGGGCAGGATCACGCGCTACCAGGCCATTCTAGTGTCCCTCAAGGAAGTGGGCCTGATTGAGAACCGCTCGTGGTGCATCTCCAGAAAGACGCGCCTGGCAAGTATCTGGTCCTGGATGGCAACCTGCGCTGGGTCGCGCCGAAGGAATTGGGTCATACGGCCGCCGACTGCATCATTGCCAATGACGATGAATGTTTCACCTACAACGCCCGGGTCAGCCGAATCACCCCCATTCGAGAACACCGGATGATTGTCAAAGCGGTGAAGCTGGGCGTGTCCCCCGAGCGGATCGCCGCCGCGCTGAACATTCCCGTGCGCGTCGTCAGGGCCTACATGAATCTCCTGCTGGGCATCAACGCGGAGGTCGCCGACCTGCTCAAGGATAAAAACATTGCGCCCCACACCCTGCGGCTGCTGCGTCGGGTCAACGGGGTGCGCCAGCTCGAAATTGCCGAACTCATGGTGGGCGCCGCCAATTACACCAACAGCTATGTTGAGGCGCTGATTCTGGGGACGCCCCAAGATCAAATGGCCACCCCCCCGCCAACAAGCAGCGCAAGGGATTCTCATCGGAAACCATCGCCCGGATGGAGCAGGAAATGGTGATCTTGGAGCGGGACCTGAAGGCCATTGAGTCCGGTTACGGCGAAAACATGCTGAATCTGACCCTCGCCCGGGCCCCATGTCCGAAAGCTGCTGAACAATCCCGCCGTGTCCGGGTTTTTGAACGCCCATTACGCGAGGATTCATGCTGAATTCAACGCCCCGGCGGCGACGGAATTGTTATGAATGAAGCGTTCCGGCAGCTGCAATCCAAGAAGCCCTATCGGCGCTCCCGCCGGGCTGAACCCGGGCCTGTCGGCGGGTTCAATTTGTGTGTTCATTTTCTATTGAACAGTTCAACAATTGTGGCATACTCAACGCTGTGAAACGGAACCCGATGGAGACCGTGGATACCCCTGAAGGCGCGAAGCCCACGCACTTGAGCCCGGTTGAAGTGGACATCATCCATTTGTTTGTGCAACTGTCACGCGCACTGGGCCAACCCCCATCCGTGGCCGAAATCTACGGCCTGCTGTTCATCTCTCCCAGACCCCTGCCTCAGGACGACTTTACCGAACGACTGAACTTGAGCAAAGGCTCGGCCAGCCAGGGTTTGCGCTACCTGATGGATTTGGGCGCGGTGCGGACGGTCTATGTGGCGGGCGATCGTCGGGTGCATTATGAAGCGGTGGCCGAGTTGCGCAATCTGGTCAATCGCTTCCTGCGCCAGCAGGTGCTCCCCTATTTCGATGACAGCACGGAGCGGCTGGACCGAATCCATGCTGAAGTGCGGGAACTCCCGGACGAAGATCGCGAATTTGCCTTGAATCGGCTCCGCATCTTGAAAAGCTGGCAGCGAAATGCCAAAAGAGTGCTTCCGCTTGTTTTGATGATTTTGGGTGGGCGCGGCGGGAAAAGTGGCAAGTAGTCCTTGGTCAGCAGCAAGCCGTCGGTGACAGGACGCAGACAATTCGACATACGCCGGGTGACGTTGGAAGAAAACTCATTCCAACAGCCACGTGCGGCAGCCTGTCTCTTGCCAAAATGCTGAATCGGGAAATCTGAAACCTGAAACTTGAAGTCCGCAGTCGGTAGCCGGTTGTCGGCAGTCGGTGAGTGAAATTTGGAAAATTGAAGACCACGGACTGCTGACCACTGACCACGAACTTCTTCTTTATTTTGTGAAAATCGCAGTCATTGGACTTGGCTATGTGGGATTGCCGCTGTCGTTGCAATTTGCCCGCAGCGGCGTGACGGTGATCGGGCTGGACATTGATCCGGTCAAGGTGAAGTCGCTCAACGCCGGGCGCAGCTACATCCACCACATCCGCCCCGCCGCCGTGCGCGGGCAGGTGGCGGCGGGCCGCTTTTCCGCCTCGACGGATTTCGCCCGCATCCGCGAAGTCGAGGCCGTCATCATCTGCGTTCCAACCCCGCTGAAAGGAAACCGCGAACCGGACATTTCCTACATCCTGAACACCGGCCGGGCCATCGCGCCCTTTTTGAGAACAGAAAACAGAAAGCAGAAAACAAAAATCCCGAACCGGAAATTTCAGCTTGCTGCTTTCCCGATTTCTGCTTTTCCAAAATTGGTCGTTCTCGAATCCACCACTTATCCGGGCACCACGGAAGAGGATTTGCGGGAAGTGCTGGAGGGTGGAGGTGGCAAAGCGGAAAGCGGAAAGCGGAAAGCGGAATCGCGGCTTGTCGCCGGGCGCGACTTTCACCTGGCGTTTTCGCCGGAGCGCGAAGACCCCGGCAACCCGGACAGCCGCGTGGCGGACATCCCCAAGCTGGTGGGCGGTTACACGCCGGTGTGCCTCAAACGCGCCGTCGCGCTATACCGCAAGGCCGTCAGGACCGTTGTTCCAATGTCCTCCTGCCGCGCGGCGGAGGCCACGAAGCTGCTGGAAAATATTTTTCGCGGCGTGAACATCGCGCTCGTCAACGAATTGAAGGTCGTCTATGAGGCCATGGGCATTGACATCTGGGAGGTCATCAACGCCGCGAAAACCAAGCCGTTCGGCTTCATGCCATTTTATCCCGGCCCCGGCCTCGGCGGGCATTGCATTCCCATTGACCCGTTTTACCTGGCGTGGAAGGCGCGGGAATTCGGACAGGACACGCGGTTTATCAAGCTCGCCGGCGAAATCAACACCGCCATGCCGCGGCTCGTCGTGGAGCACACAGCGGCGGCGCTCAAGACCCGGAAAAAATCCGTTCGCGGCTCGAAAATCCTGGTGCTCGGACTGGCCTACAAGCCGGACGTGGACGACGACCGCGAATCGCCCGGCTATCGTTTGCTTGATTTGCTCAAGAAACGCGGCGCAGAGGCCGCCTACCACGATCCGTTTATTCCGGCGATCCGCCCGTCCCGCGAACATTCCCATTGGGCCGGCACAAAATCCGTTGCCTGGAACCGCCGGACCATCGGGTCCTTCGACGCGGTCATCATCTGCACCGCGCACCGGGCGGTGAATTACCGGCAGCTGGCGCAATGGGCGCGGCTGATTGTGGACACGCGCAACGCGATGGCGGGCGTGAAGACCAGGCCCGGCCAGGTGTGCAAGGCGTGAGTGGAAGAATAGAAATTGGGAAAATAGAAAGCAAAAAGCAGAAATTGGAAACAACACGCTGAAAAGCTGAAATGATTTTGAACCGCTCGTCTGCGATGATCGCGAATGATTGGCGGCGAAGAATGAAAATTGGCTGTTCGTAACTTTGCGTCTTTGCGCGAGATCCGTTTTGATTTATGAATAAATTGCTCGTCACCGGCTCGTCCGGGCTGATTGGTTCCGAGGTGGTGGATTATTTCTGCCGTCTCGGCTGGGAGGTTCACGGCGTTGACAACAACATGCGCGCCGACTTTTTCGGCGCCGGCGGCGACACGCGCTGGAACCAGCGCCGGCTGCTGGCGGCGCACAAGAATTTTCACCATCACGAACTCGACATCCGGGATCGCGCCGGTGTTGACGCCCTGCTCCAGTCGTTCCGGCCTGCGCTGCTGGCGCACACCGCCGCGCAGCCGAGTCACGACCTCGCGGCAAGCCGCCCGTTCGACGATTTTGACGTCAACGCCGGCGGCACGCTGAATCTGCTGGAGGCCACGCGGCGTCACGCCCCCGGCTGTGTGTTCGCGCACATGAGCACGAACAAGGTTTATGGCGACCGCCCCAACACCATCCGCCTGAAGGAACTGTCCACGCGCTGGGACTATGACGACCCAGCCTTTGCCGGCGGCATCGCCGAGGATTTTCCCATTGACCAGAGCAAGCACAGCCTGTTCGGTGCGTCAAAGGTGGCCGGCGACGTGATGGTGCAGGAATACGGCCGCTATTTCGGCATGAAAACCTGCTGCCTGCGCGGCGGCTGCCTGACCGGGCCGCACCACAGCGGCGTGGAGCTGCACGGCTTTTTGAGCTACCTCGTCAAATGCAACGTGGAAGGGAAGCACTACAAGGTCTACGGCTACAAGGGCAAGCAGGTCCGCGACAACATTCATTCGCTGGACGTGGCGCGGTTCATCCACGCCTTTTACGAAAACCCGCGCTGCGGCGAGGTTTATAACATCGGCGGCGGTCGGGCCAACAGCGTCTCCATTTTGGAGGCCTTTGACCGCGCGGCGGCCTTGAGCGGGAAGAAGATGAATTACGAATACCTGGAGCAGAACCGCGCCGGCGACCACATCTGCTACATCAGCGACCTGACCAAAATGAAGGCGCATTATCCCGGCTGGGACATCACCAAGACACTGGATGACGTGTTTCGGGAAATTTACGAGGCCACCAAAAACAAAGCAGAAAGTTGAAAGCATCCGCCTACGCAGAACTGCGGCGTGACAAGGAAAACGACGATAGACCACAGACTGCTGACCACGGACAAACTGAAATTCTGAAAAGCTGACACGCTGAAATTGATTTCTGCTTTCTGCTTTCACATTTCCGATTTTGAAAAAGATTCTCATCACCGGCGGCGCGGGATTTGTCGGCTCCAACCTGGCGCTGCGTCTGCGCGCGGAATTCCCGGCGGCGGAGGTTGTCTGCATGGACAACCTTTACCGGCGCGGTTCGGAATTGAACGTGCCGCGCCTGGAACGGGCCGGCGCGAAATTTCATCGCGGCGATGTGCGGGATGTCGGCGGCTTTCCACCGGGGCCGTTTGATTTTCTTGTCGAATGCTCCGCCGAGCCGTCCGTGCTGGCGGGCCAGGACGGCTCGCCGGATTATCTGTTCCAGACCAACCTCGTCGGCGCTTACAACTGTCTGGAAAAGGCGCGGCAGTGGCGGAGCAATTTTATTTTTCTCTCCACCAGCCGCGTCTATCCCATCGCCCGGCTTGAGGCGCATCCATGGCGCGAGGAAGCCACGCGGTTTGCCTGGGCGGATGATGGCACGCCCGGCATTTCGTCGCGCGGCGTGGGCGAAACCGTGGAAATGACCGGCGCCCGCTCGCTTTACGGCTTCACCAAGCTTGCCGCCGAACAGCTCATCGAGGAATACCGCGCCGCGTTCAGCCTTCGGGCCGCCGTCAACCGCTGCGGCGTCATCGCCGGGCCGTGGCAGTTTGGCAAGGCGGATCAGGGCGTGGCCGCGTTGTGGGTGATGGCCCATCATTTTGGCCGGCCCTTGAGCTATATCGGCTACGGTGGCAACGGCAAGCAGGTGCGCGATTTCCTGCACGTGGCCGACCTGTGCGATTTGATTTGCGACCAAATTCAAAATTTCGACCGGTGGGACGGCTGGCTGGGCAACGTCTCCGGCGGACTGCAAAACGTTGCCTCGTTGTGCGAACTCACGGCGCTCTGCCGCGAAGTCACAGGCAAGGCTGTTCCCATCGCCTGCGTCCCGGCCAATCGCCCGAACGACCTGCGGATATTCATCGCCGACTGCGCGCGATTGTTCCAGCGCACAAAATGGCGGCCGGGGCGCGACGTGCGCCGCATCATTCAGGACACCCATGCGTGGCTGGTGGCAAACGCCGGGCAACTGGAACAGCTTCAAAACCAAAACAAAAGTGGAAAATAGAAATGCCAGCCACGCACAAAAATGATTTTGAACCGCTTATCCGCGCTGATCCACGCTGATGGAAATAAATTAGCGGCAATGAGCGAAGATTAGCGGTTCAACGGCTTTGATTTCCGCTTTCCGAATTTCTGATTTTGTTTTCAGGTTTCCGGTCTCAAGTTTCGTCTTATGATTTTTTCCTTTTTCCGACTCATGGCGCGATGCTACCGCATGGCGCTGCCCTATGGCCGGCTCAAGCTGTTTGGCGTGCTGGGGTTGATCCTGTTCAACGGCCTGCTCCAGCTCGTCGGCGTCTCCTCCGTCTTCCCGTTTTTCGCGCTGGCCGCCGCGCCCGATCGCATCCGCAACTCCAAGGTCGGGGGTCATCTGCTGCATTACCTGCCGCCGATGTCCACCAACCATCTGCTCGTCCTGGCCGGCTGTTTTGCCATCGCCATGCTGGTGTTTGCCAGCGTGGGGAGCGTGTTGAGCGAAAACCTGCGGATCCGCTATGCCTACGGATTCTGCCACTGGCTCCGGGGCCGGCTTTTTGAATCCTACGCCAGTCAGCCCTACGCCTTCTTTCTGCGCCGGAACACCGCCGAGCTGAATCAACGGCTCAACGACATCATGACCTTCATCCAAAGCGTGCTGCTGCCCATCGGCGAAATCCTCACCCGGCTGGTGCTCGTGTTGCTGCTGCTGGGCGGGATGATTTTTGTGCAGCCGTGGGTGGCCCTGGGTGCGGTGCTGGTCTTTGGCGGATTTTACCTGCTGGCCTTTCTCTGGCTGCGCCCCAGGGCGCGCGCCGTGGGGGAGGGAATGTGGCGGCACAACCTGGGCTTTGCAAAAAACACGAGCCAGTTCCTGCAGGGCATCAAGACCGTGCTGGTGCATGGCAAGACCCGTTACTTCATGGACCGCGCCCTGGAACATTCCGCCCGCATCGGATATTTCCAGAGCAAGATACCGATTTACGGCAACGGCCCCCGCTACATGATTGAGCCGGTCGCCTTTGGCGGACTCATGGCCATCGTGGTGGTGCTGGCCTTCCGGGGCCGGCCCTTCTCCGACATCCTGCCCAATCTTTCCGTGATGGCCTTTGCGGGATACAAGCTCCTGCCGGCGCTCCAGCTCCTCTACAGCCAGTTGGTGACCGTGGCGGCCAACCAATACACGCTCGCCCATCTGGAAACGGAGATTTTGAACATTGAGAAGGAGACCGGGAAAACGTCTTCAAAGGCGGGGACGCCCCGCTGCGGCGTCCGGACAGCGCAGCGCGATGTCCCTACCAACCTACCCGCCCCGCCGCTCGCGTTTGACCGCGAACTGCGGCTGGAGCAGATTGGATTTCACTATCCCGCGGCGACCACGCCCGTGCTGAAGGATTTCAGCATCGTCATCGCCAAAAACGAGTCGGTGGGCATTGCCGGCCCGTCCGGCTCTGGCAAGTCCACGCTCGTGGATTTAATCCTGGGCCTGCACGTTCCGCAAACCGGCGTGATCCGGCTGGACGGCGAGCCGCTCACGGCGGACAACATGGCCTCCTGGCGGCGGATGATCGGCTATGTGCCGCAGGACATTTACCTGCTGGATGACACCATCGAGGCGAACATCGCCTTTGGCGTGGACGCCAAAGACGTGGATCGCGTGGCTCTGCGTGAAGCGGCCCTCGGCGCCCAGATTTTGGATTTCATCGAAAAGGAACTGCCGCAGGGAATGCAGACCGGCGTGGGCGAGCGGGGCGCGCGGCTGTCCGGCGGACAACGCCAGCGCATCGGGCTGGCCCGCGCGCTCTATCACCGCCCGCAGGTGTTGATTTTGGACGAGGCCACCAGCGCGCTTGACCACCAGACCGAACGCGCCGTGATGGAAACCATCCACCGGTTGCAGGGAACGCTCACCATCATCACCATCGCCCACCGGTTGAGCACGCTGGAACGCTGCGACCGCATCATCCGGCTGGAAGGCGGAAAAATCGTCGAGAAAAAAGCTGAAATGCTGAAAAGCTGACACGCTGAAAAGTTGAAACCTGAAACTGAAACCTAAGGACTGTGCGCTTCTGTTATCAGGTTTCCGGTCTCAAGTTTCAAGTTTCTGATTTGAATGGGTTCTCGCAAAGGCGCAAAGGACGCAAAGATTATTTTAACCACAGACCTGCCGCGACGGTCACGAACACGGCGGGTGGACGCGGATTTTTTTAACCGCGAAACACACAAAACACACGAACCATGGACAATATCAGGCATTTGACGGACGGGAATTTTTTTTGAGAAATTGCAGCATGAGATTGACCACCAATCAAATAACGGCGATTCGTGAGGAGGCCGGAAGGCTGGATCCTCATGCCGAGGTCTTTCTTTTTGGTTCGCGCGTGGATGATTCGGCGCGCGGTGGGGATGTTGACCTGCTCGTGGTGTCGGACACCCTGGGTTTCCGTGACGTGTTGCGGTTGCGCACCCGGATACTGGACCGCATCGGGTGGCAGCAACTGGATTTGCTGGTGCGGCGGCGGGATCAGGCGGATGAGCCGCTGGCAGCCATGGCACGGGAAACGGGGATAAGATTATGAAGCCAAATCTCGCCAGCCGGTTGCTGAAACAGGGATTGACTGACCTGGCCGATGCCTGGCGGCATTTGGATTATTCCTTTCAGCAGGTTGAGGGCCTGCCAGACACCCTGGCTGGAGCCACCGAGGCGCAATTGGCAGGCGTGGAGGTGTTCACCGGACGCTTTGCCCGCGCGGTGGATTTGCTCGTCAACAAGGTGCTGCGCAGTATGGACCGGGTGGAGTTGAAACCCGAAGGCACCTTGCTGGACGTGATCCACAGTGCCGAAAAACGCGGATTCGTGGACCGATCCGAGGAATTGCGCGAAATGAAAGACGTGCGCAACATGATCGCTCACGATTATGCTGGTGCGAAGACGGCGGAAATTTTCGCTTATTGCCGCGAGCAAAAGCCGGTCTTTGGCGCCATTTGTGGCCGGGTGGCCGCCTATGCCGCCAAAATTTTATCCTCTTAACCGGAACCCTGTAGTTGAGGGCCGTCGTGGTGCCGACTGACTGCTGACTGTTGAAACTCCAAAACGAATTTGAACCGCTCATCCGCACTGATCCACGCTGATGGGAATAAATTGGCGGCAATGAGCGAAGATCAGCGGTTTAACATTCTTTGTTTCAGCTTTCAGGTTTCCGAATTTCTGATGTTATTGTGAAGCATCGCCTGGTTCATCTCGATTGTCTGCGCGGTCTGGCGGCGCTGCTGGTCTGCCTGGAGCATTTGCGGGCGTTCCTGTTCGTCCCCTTTGCCCAGCTCAAATCGCCCAACCTGCTGGAGCGCGCCTTTTATTTTGTGACAGGCCTGGGGCATCAGGCCGTGATGATCTTTTTTGTGTTGAGCGGCTTTCTCGTGGGCGGCAGCGTCATCTCCGCGCGCCAGACCGGGCGATGGTCGTGGCCCGGTTATGCACTGCGCCGGCTTTCCCGGCTGTGGATGGTTTTGATTCCGGCGCTGCTGCTCACCCTGTTTTGGGATCAACTGGGGCGGCACCAGTTTGCGGCGGGATACCACGGCGATTTTCGCGCGCTATACAATTCCGGGCCGGCGCCGGGCGCCCCGGCGGATTTGCACCCGTCCACATTTTTGGGCAACGCCTTTTTTCTCCAGACGATCTCGGTGAATTGTTTCGGCACCAACGGCCCGCTGTGGAGCCTCGCGAACGAATTCTGGTATTACCTGCTGTTCCCGCTCGTTTTGGGTGGCATTGTTTCAGTTTCAAGTTTCAAGTTTCAGGTTTCAAGTCTCCGTTCTCCGCTCTCCGCTCTCCGCCGCCTGGCCTGCATCGCGCTTGCCTTGATTGTCATGGTTTTGCTGCCGGGGGCGATTCTGTGGGGCGGACTGGTCTGGCTTTTGGGCGCGGGTGTTTTTGCGCTCATGCAAAACGGGCGGGCCAGAAGCTGGGCGGCGCATCCACTGTGGATTTTCGGGAGCGGTTTGCTGGCGCTGGGACTGCTGGCCGCCAGTCGGATGGGCAGGCTGGGCGGGGCGAATGATTTATTGCTGGGCCTGGGATTCGCCGGGCTGGTGGCCGGGCTGGCCGCCCGAAGCGAACTTTCAGGCTTCAAGTTTCCGCTTTCCGCTTTCCGCTTTCCGCTTTTCCAGTGGTATGCCCGTCTTTCGGCGGCGGCCTCGGAATTTTCCTACACGCTGTATCTGGTTCATTTCCCGCTGCTGGCCTTTTTCTTCTTTGCTGTTTTTCAAGGCCGGCAGGTGGCGCCCGGACTTGGCAGCGCGTTCTGGTTCGCGGGAATCCTGGCGGTTGTCCTGCTCTATGCCGCCATCATTTATTGGTGCTTTGAACGCAATACCGACCGTTGCCGCAAATGGCTGGAGCAAGCCATACGCCAAAATCCTGAAAAGCTGACACGCTGAAAAGTTGAAACCTGAAACCTGAAACCAAGACCGTTGAACCGCTCATCCGCGCTGATTGCAAATCATTGGCGCTTTGTCACTTTGCGCCTTTGCGTCTTTGCGAGAGGACTGCTTGTTTTATTTCCAATGTCCGCTTTCCAGATTACAACTTTCAAGCGCGTGAGCATTTCACTTTTTTCCTTGTGCTCCCCGCGTTTTTTGGTTGCAAACACACCCCTTACGATGCATAGTGAACGCGTAACAGGCAATTGCGGCGAACAAACACCATTTCCACGGATAAACAACCCTTTGGCCCAACCTTGTGTTGAGACAAAGGGGGCCGGATCGTGCAAGGACCCGGCCCTTGTGAACCGACACAACCGCTTACTTGGCGGTCGCCGTGGCAGCCGGTGTGACTGCCGCCGTTTGAACGGGCGGAGTGGTTTGGCCCTTGCGGGTCAGGCCGCTTCGCCTTGCGCTTTTCGGAACGTAACCCATTGCCGCGTAGAGGGAACCGTTTTCCCCTTCAGCCGGGTCTCCTTTCACCGAGTTCACCACCAGTTGGGCCAGTCCAAGACTGGCACCATCCGACTGCTGGCGCTGCGTCCGATTATCCGTCGCCTGATTGCGCAGGGTCACCAACTGATCCCGCGCCGCCAGCGACGGCTGCACCTGGGCCTTGAACTGCTCCAGCGTCATGCCACCAAACGACTTCGTCGGGCGAATCGTCGTCCAGGCATCAATCAGCTTTTGCAGCTTGTTGGCCGTCCGTTTAGGATTTTGTGTAGCCATGCTATTTCACCTCCTTTCTGTTTTTCGCTCCAGAACCATTCTGGAGAAATCTGATTACCAAACCGACCAACCTTGCAGAAAGGCGGCAAATGGCAGTGCCACACAGCCCTGATCGCGACTTTCCACCATTAGTGGTGGCGTCATGGCCAATCTCACACATTCCCTTGTGGCTTGCAAGGGGCGTATTTACGATTTTCATTTTTCTAATGAATTTTATTAGACGTAACTCAAATGGCTTTAAACCAACGACTTAAAGCGATGTGCGGCGGCAATTGGCGCTGATGAGGGAAAAATAATTGTGAGAATGGCACCACAAGAGGCCCTGCAAACCGGGCATGGGGGGCGCCGCAACGACCCGGTGCGCGTCGGAACATGCCTTGTTTGCGTCCGCAACGGCCCTGTTTCCATCCGCACAAGCCCTGTGTGTGCGCGCAACGACCTTGTGCGCGTCCAGAACGGGCCGGTGTTCTGGCGCAACGAGGCGTTGTCCATCCGCAACGACCGGGTGCGTCCCGGCAACGAGGCGTTGCCCGCCAGCAACGATGACTGATATTCGAAAGAAGAGCGCAGCGGGCAGAAAGCAGAAATAAAGCAGCAGCGGACGCGAGTCTGCTCCAACTTCCGCCGAAAATCGAAGTTGAAATGGAGCCGACTTACCTCGGCGGCTACTTGAAAAGCTGAAATACGGAAAACAGAAAACGGAAGGCTTTTGAACAACAAAGGGACGAAGACACGAAGCTGAAAATTGATATGCAGAAAGCAATTTCACCGTTCTTTGATCTGTGTCAGTCTTTGCCCATCTGTGGCTAAAATTCAGGTTTCAGGTTTCAAATTTCCGGTCTCCGGCCCCAAGTCTCAAGTTTGATTTCAGCATGTCAGCGTGTCAGCTTTTCAACTTTGTGATTTCTGTTTTTGCTCTCGGACTTCAATTTTTTGGATTTGATTTTGCAATGCTGCGACCGCATCATCCGGCCCGAAAATGGACGGGCGCCAGATACATGACTGCTCGCCGGCAGGCCCAACCCTGAACCATGCGCATGAAACATCATCCCAACCATGTTGTTTTTACAACGATTTTCTATCCCGAACTGCTTCGGGCTTATCACGCCAATCTGAAAAAATTCGGGCATCTCGATGACACCTGTGTCTGGGTGGTGGGGGACCGCAAGACGCCGCCGCAAGTGGCGGACCTTTGCCGCGAGGTCACGGACCACGGCCTGCTCACGACCTATCTGGACTGCCCGTGGCAGGAACAATGGGGGCGGCGTTACCCGGACCTCTCCGCCCGCCTGCCATGGAACAACGAGACGCGTCGCAACGTCGGCTACCTTCAGGCGCTGGAACAGGGATGCGAACGGTTGATTTCGATTGATGACGACAACTGGCCCACGGACGATGACTTTGTGGGCGGACATTCCCTGACCGGCCAGCCGTGGACCGGTGAAGTCATTCACGAAGAAAAGGGCTTTCACAACGTCTGCGCCGGCCTGCGGTTTGAGCCGGCGCGGGCGGTGTTTCCGCGCGGATTCCCCTTCAAGCTTCGCGGCATGGTCAATGAACCGCGCCACATTCGGCCGGCAAAGCCGGTGACGGTGGGTGTGACTGCCGGACTGTGGCTCAACGAGCCGGACATAGACGCAATCACCTGGCTCAATGGCCGCGTGCTGGGCAAGGCTTACACCGGGCCGGATGCCTTCGTCCTCGACCAGTCCACCTGGAGCCCGATCAATACGCAGAACACCAGCGTGATCCGGCAGCTTATTCCCGCCTATCTTTGCATACCGATGGGTTGGGACGTGCCGGGAGGCAAGATTCAGCGGTATGGGGACATTTGGGGCGGCTACTTTTTACAGGCGGTTCTGAAAGGCACCCCCTGGTGCGCGGCTTTTGGCCGGCCATTGGCCGACCACCGCCGCAATCCGCACGATTACGTGGACGACCTGCGCCAGGAATTCTGGGGCACCATCCTGACCGACTGGCTGCTCGGAACGCTGCGGGAAAACTTTGTTCCATCTTCCAGTTCCATCTGTGACCGCGTCAGGGAACTGTCGGCTTTTCTCCAGCACAATGCCCCGGCAAAGATGCCCTCCTGGTGTCCGCCTGAAATGCGCTCCTTTCTCGTCCACACCGGCCAGAACCTCGGGGTCTGGGCCGATGCCTGCGAGCGCGTGCTGTAACCATTTCACCGTGGGCAGGGCAAACACATTTCCGCTTATCCATGGCAAATCATAACAACTTTGGCGCGCTGGTGGGTCGGGTCGCGCTGCGACCCGATGCGCCTCGCAGCGCGAGGCGCACCACCTCAACGGAAAATCGGGCGCGATGCGCACCACCTCAACTGTGCCGAAGTCAATTTGAACTGTTATAATGTCCGAACCCCTCGTCAGTTTTATCATGCCCGTCTTCAACCGGGCCAATGTGATTGAAAAGGCGCTGGATGGAATCATCCGCGAGCGCCGGGAGAATTATCCGAACCTGGAAATCGTTGTCATTGACGGCGGCTCAAAAGACGGCACGGTGGACATTCTCAAACGCTACGGCGGGGAGATTGACTACTGGATTTCAGAACGCGACTCCGGCGTTCCCGAAGCCTTCAACAAGGGGGTCAAGGCGGCCAGAGGCGGGATTATCCGCTACATCGCCAGCGATGACGGGGTTCAGAATGGTTTTACCCGCACAATGATGGAATATCTGGTCGCCCACCCTGACGTGGCCATTGCCGGAGCTTTGGCCAATTATTACTTGGTCGGCCTCGACGGCCAGCCTCGTGTGGATTCCAATATGCCGGCCTACGGTCCCGGACGCCTCGATTTCAGGCAAACCCTGCTCTGGACGAAGGGCGAGCGCTTCAGCCTCATCGAGTCATGGTTCATCCGGCGTTCGGTCTTTGAGAACATTGGATATCTGGACACCCGCTACCGGATTTGCCCTGATTATGATTTTGCGCTGCGCGTTGTGAAGGCCGGCCTCATTTTTGAAGTGCTGCCCCACCGGATTGTGGACAAATGCTTTTACGGCGACGGAAGCAATCTCGTTTCCGATGAAAAGAAAATGCTGAAAGAAGGGCGGGAAGTCATCCGCCGCCATGCCGGGAGAACCGTGCAGGGGTGGATTCTGCTCTACAACTATCCGCGACCGCTCCATCAGCGGTTCGCCGCACGCATGGTGAAGGCATTTTTCTCCCTCTGGCTTGCCGTGGTCATGGGTTGGAAAAAGACCAGTCCCGGTTCCTATGCCTTCTTCCAAAAGGTTTTGAAAACCAGAAACTCCGCCAAAATTTTTTTATGAAGGTATTTATCACGGGCATCACCGGCATGGTCGGTTCCCACTTTGCCAACGCCACGCGCGCGCGCGGCTGGGAGACTTTTGGCGTGGCTCGATTCAGCGCGGCCAGCCGCATCGCCGCCGTTGACGACCCGTCGGTGATTCGCTGCGACATCACCGATGCCCGCAACCTTTCTCAAGTGATCGGGAAGGTGCGGCCGGGACTAGTCATCCACATGGCGGCGCAGGCATTTAACGGGATGTCATGGGCCATGGAAAATTACACCCACCAGGCCAACATCATTGGCACGCTCAATCTACTGCAGAGCTGCCGCGATCATGTGCCGGAGGCGAAGGTGCTGCTCGCCTGCAGCTCGGCGGCATACGGAAATGTGACACGGGAGGATTGCCCACTGGTGGAAGACCGCCCGCTCCGCCCGATCACCCCCTATGGCGTGACCAAGGCCGCTACCGAGATGTTGGGTTACCAATACTTCCTCAACCATGGTCTCAAGGTCTATCTTCCGCGCATGTTCATCCACGTCGGCACCGGGCATCCACCGGCCACCGCCATTCAGAACTTTGCCCGCCAGATAGCGCTCATAGCCGCTGGAAAACTGGAACCCGTCGTCCGCGTCGGCAACCTCGAAAGCGCCCGCGACTTCATTGATGTCCGCGACGGCGTTGAAGCCATGATGACGTTGCTCGACAAAGGCGAACCCGGCGTTCCGGTCAACATCGCCACCGGCACCGCTCACTCCATTCGGGACACCCTCAACAGTCTTATCGTGGCCAGCGGCCTGAAGGTCGCGGTTGAACCCGACCCGGCGCTTTTCCGTCCCACAGACGAACCCATGCTGCTCGCCGACAATTCCCGGCTGCGCGCCCTCGGATGGAAGCAACGGCATTCGTTCCAACAAACCCTGGATGCCGTTTATGCCGACTGGGTGGCTCGCGCTGCGCTGATTTAATAAATACGGCACCCCCCGTTTTATGGCCACACTGCTTTTCATTACCACAAAAAAAACTTGGGGAGGGAGTGAACCGCTTTGGTGCGACACAGCGGAGCGGGCGCTGGCGGTGGGGCATCGGGTGACGATTGCCATGCCCACCCCTGAAAAGTTGCATTCGCGACATGAAAAGTTGGCTGAAATGGGGGCAAAAATTATCTTCAAGGCGCCATGGGCGAAGCCCACGCTCCTCCGGCGAGTTGTCTTGAAATTGCGTAGGATTAAACGACCCGAGGCGAAGTGGTGGCGTGACCATCTACCGGAAAAGACGGATGCAATCTGTATCAGCCAAGGGGGAACGTATTGCGCCATGAATATGCCGGGCCTCGTGCCTTGGTTGTTCGACAGCGGCATCCCCTACCTGCTGGTGTGCCAAAGTAACCGTGCCTATGCCCTTCCATCCTTTCAGATGCGGAGGGATATCCAAGGGTTGTTCCGCAACGCCTTCAAAATTTGCTTTGTGGCGGAGGAAAATGCGAGGGCGGCTGCGCGCTTTCTTGCCATGGATTTGCCGAATGCCGCTGTTGTTCAGAATCCGGTCAACCTTCGGGATACGGGCATAGTTCCATGGTCGGGCGACACGAAGTTTCGACTGGCCTGCGTGGCGAGGTTTGAAATTCGAGACAAAGGCCAGGATCTACTGCTTGAGGCCTTGTCAAGGCCCGCTTGGAAGGAACGCGACTTTGAACTGAGTTTTTTCGGAAACGGTCCGGACGGTGAGATCATTCAAGACCTGATCGGTCATTATGGCCTTGGCGAAAAAGTGCGGGTCGCGGGTTTTGAACCAGATATTCGTAAAGTATGGGCAGCCCACCAGATGCTTGTTTTGCCCTCTCTTTCTGAAGGCACGCCGCTCAGCTTGATTGAAGCGCAGGTCTGCGGTCGTCCAGCACTGGTCACCCGCGTTGATGGTAATCCGGACTGGGTCGAGGAAGGTAAGACAGGTTTTTTGGCTGAAGCACCCACAGTGTATCACTTGCGTGCAGCTCTCGATCGCGCATGGGACAAACGATACTTCTGGCATGAAATGGGCAAGGCGGCGAGGGACGTGTGTATGGCAAAGCGCGATCCAGACCATGCGGGGACGCTTTTGAAGATGTTAGACATGGCAGCCTCACGAACTAAAACTGAAAGCTAAAGAGTGGAGGCCTGCAGACCCGCAGAAAGAGTGAACGGCTCGTGCCTGTGCTCTCCGAAAACAGGATCTCCATTTACAAGAATCCCTAGCCTAGCCTTTGGCCTTTTCCCAATAGAACTATGATTAGTATAAGTGTCCATATTTGCACATTTAACCCGCGTGAGGAACACTTGCGCAGGACGATCAATGCTTTAAAAACCCAAACACTCGCCCGCGACAAATGGGAGTTTTTGTTGGTTAATAATGCATCCACAACAGAGGTGGCACAAAAGGCGGACTTAACGTGGCATCCCAATGCCCGCTACCTTGTGGAGACGAAAATAGGGAAAACGAATGCGTTAATTCATGCAATACGGAGCGCCCAGGCGGAATTGCTCGTCACGGTAGACGACGACAACGTTTTAGCGCCGAATTACCTGGAACGCTGCTTGGAAATTGCCTCTCAGTTTCCCATGCTAGGCGCTTGGGGGGGGCAGATCATCCCAGAGTTTGAGACCCAACCGCCGCAATGGGTGATTCCCCATTTGCACAATCTTGCGCTTTATGAATCGGACCACGATGTTTGGACAAATCTACCACGCGCGGAATATTTTCCGCCTGGGGCCGGAATGTGTTTTCGCGCTTTAGTTGGCCGCCATTACTCGGCTCTCGTTGCGAAAGATCCCATGCGAGCGGGGTTGGATCGCCGGGGCGAAATAATGATTGGTTGCGGTGATACCGATCTAGCCTGTTGCTCGGTGGATTTGGGATTCGGCACCGGTCGTTTCACGGCTTTGAAACTTACCCATCTCATCCCTAAAGAAAGAATTACGCCTGCCGCCATATTGGACCTCATCGAACGCACTGCGTATTCTTTCACAATATTCCATCATATTCGTCCAGAAACGCTACCGGCTGAACCTCTTTACCCCACTAGCTATTTAAAAAAACGAATCTATAACAAATTGGAGAAATTGCAGAATGCACTTATGCCGAAGGAAATTAGGCGCGTGAGAGAGGCTGCGTTAAGGGGATTGCAAAAAGCCTCCATTGAATTGAGAAAGCGCGAAATACCGAAAAAATAAATCCAGCCGCCTTTGCAGCGATGTTTTCAATTCTTTTATGGACCCTTTATTAGATAATAAGATGCCTCTGGTTTCATACGTGATGCCCACTTTCAACCGGGCGAATGTCGTCGGGCCGGCATTGGAAGCGATCATCCGTGAGCGGAAGGAGAATTACCCGAACATTGAAATTGTGGTCATGGACGGCGGTTCGACCGACGGAACAGTTGAAATCGTGAAGAAGTTTGGCGACGAAATTCAGATCCTGGTTTCCGAGCGCGATACCGGGGCTGCGGACGCTTTCAACAAGGGGGTGAAGCTGGCTACCGGCGAGCTAATCCGCTATGTGGCGAGCGACGATACAATTCTGATCGGCCATACCCGCCGGATGGTGGATTATCTTTGCGAGAATCCGGAAATCGATTTGCTCGGCGCCCGATCCAATTGCCTGTGTGTGGACCAGAATGGTCAGGTGACCAAGGATTCCAAGCATGCAGCACTCCGCGGCGGCTGGATGACGTTTGATGAAGTGCTCACCTGGGATCGCGCCGGGGTGTTTGCCTACATCGAGACCTGGTTTTTTCGCCGCAGGGTCTTTGAGAAGATAGGCTACCTTGATACCCGCTACCGCATTTGCCCGGACGTGGATTATGCCTTCCGGGTGGCAAAGTCGAATTGCCGATTTTTCGTGCTTCCCGATGTGATCGTGAACAAAATATTTTACTCTGACGGGAGCAACCTCGTGTCCAACATCGAAAAAAGCTTCGCTGAATACAGACAGGTCGTGAAGGCCCATGCGAGTCCATGGCAAACATTCTGTTTTCTCTGGAGTTTTCCAGCGCCCTTGCCTTCCCGCCTTTTCTGGGGGCTTTGGCTGAAGACCGGGAAAGCTCTCCGTCACACGTTTCCGTGGTTTTACAAAATGCTTCAGCGGTGTGCCCGCAGATTAAAGCACTAACAAAATCAAAAAGCTGAAAAGAGGAAAGCAGCAGTCGGAGGTCGGAAGTTGGAGAACTGGGATTCCCTGGCCAGTTCCGGTGATCTGGACCTTGGATTGACGAGCATAGAGCTTGGAATGGGAACCGGCTTGTTCCGTGACTTGGTGGTAACACACCTGATTCCAGAGCGGCGTCTGACCAGGGATTACATCCTGCGCATGATCGAAGACAGCGCCATGGGGCATTACATCTTTGAAGCATCAAGAGGGATTCCACACCCGGTTGTTCCCAAAGGCATAGATGCCCTGGTGGCCAAATACAAATTGTGGCGGGCCACTCCCATGCAAAAGGCGGTCCATGCGGCCCGGCTTCGCGGCATTCAGAGGGCGATGAAAGTGCTTCATGCCAATGATTGATAAGATTCATTTTCCAGTTTTCCATCAAATCCCGTGATTTTCAGCTCCTGGCAATTCACCCTGATCTTTCTGCCGCTGGCGCTGCTTGGATTCTTCGTAATCCCTGCCCGGCACGACACGGCGCGGAAACTGTGGCTGACGGCGGCTTCGCTTGTTTTTTATGGCTACTGGAAGGTCGAATACTTGTCGTTGATCGGGTTTTCCGTCGTCATCAACTATGGCGTGGCGGAGGCCATGTTCCGATGGCACGGCCGGCCAGCCACGCGCTGGATTCTGACCGGCGGAGTGGCTGTCAATCTCCTGTTGCTCGGCTATTTCAAATATGCCGACTTTTTAATCCGGACGGTAAATGCGGTGAGTGGTTGGGAAGTCAGTCCCCTGAATCTGATCTTGCCGCTGGCCATCTCGTTTTTCACATTCACACAAATCGCTTATCTGGGGGACGTTTATCGCGAGCAAGCCCGGCATTACAGTTTTCTCGACTACAGCCTGTTCGTGGTCCTGTTTCCCCACCTGATTGCCGGCCCTATTGTCCGCCACTGGGAGATCATCCCCCAGTATTCACAGAAGACACTCCGCTTTTCTGCGGCGGATTTTTCCACCGGGCTTTCCATTTTCCTCATCGGAATTTACAAGAAACTGCTGCTGGCGGATCCGGTGTCGGGTGTGGCCAACACCGTGTTCGACGCGGCGCACCGCGGGATCACCCTCACGTGGTTTGACGCTTGGTTCGGAACGGTTGCTTATGCCATGCAAATCTATTTTGATTTCTCGGGCTATTCGGACATGGCCATCGGCCTGGCTCGCATGTTTTCCATCAAGTTCCCCTGCAATTTTAATTCCCCATACAAGGCCGAATCCATCGCCGATTTCTGGAAGCGCTGGCACATCACGCTCACCCGTTTCTTTCGCGAATACCTGTATTTTCCGCTCGGCGGAAACCGCCGCGGGCTGATCCGCCAGAATTTCAACATCCTGCTCACCATGCTGGCCAGCGGTCTTTGGCATGGGGCGGGTTGGACCTTTGTGGCTTGGGGTGCCTTGCACGGAATCTATCTGGTGATCCAAAATTTATGGCGAGTGGGACTCGACCGCCTTGGCTGGCGCCCGGTGCATTGGACCTACCGAATCGCCGCAACCGGGCTCACTTTTCTGGCCGTTCTTGCCGGATGGGTGCTTTTCCGCGCAAACTCATTCGGCCAGGCCCGGTCCATCCTTGCCAGCATGGTGGGTTTTCATGGTTTCACCGTGCCCTACAACATCGGGGAAGCCAGGCTGGGCTTGGGCAAGTTATTCTCTTCCCTGGGCGCAACGCTGGCGCCTCCGCCCGACTGCATCGAGGGGCTCTCCTATGGTTGGAGCATTCACGGTGTTGCCCTTTTGCTTCTCATCGTCTGGTTTGTGCCCAACACCCAGCAGCTTCTGGCCAGTTTGTCTCCCATCCTTGAGGAAGTGCGCCAACCGGCTCGTCGGCAATTCCGGCTCAATCTCGCGGGCGGCTTGCTTCTCGGTCTTCCCGCCGTGATGGTCATCCGTTCTTTCATGGGCAGCCAGGCCAGTCCCTTCCTGTATTTTAATTTCTGATCCGCTTTCAAGATGAAGTTCATTACCGGCATTCTTCTGGGACTGCTCCTCGGCGTGGCTGCGGAGGGCATTCTGGTGGGTGCTGCCATCCGGGGCAGGCCAATACCGTCCACTGACGGGCTTGCCGCGGGTTTTGCATACAAACAGCATCTGGCGGACACGACTCAAGGGCCGAAAATCCTGTTTGTCGGGGGCTCTTCCGTTGATTTGGGAATCAGCGCCAAACAAGCGACCCAGGAACTCGGCATCCCATGCATCAACTATGGCTTCATGGTGCCGATGGGCTTGGATTACATTCTACATTTGGCGCGCAAGGCCGCCAAACCCGGCGATACGGTTGTGCTGGTGATTGAATATAACCTTTACGACTGGCCCGGCCATTCAACCGCCTGGCTGGATCCCATGTATGTCCGGTATGTCAGCTCACAAGATGACGGATATCTGCGCACGCTTCCGCTCTCGGATCAGGGGCAAGTGCTCTCGCATATCTCGGATATACAAATTCTGGACGCGTTGTTCCGATCCTCGGCAAAGAATGCGCTTGATGTGGACTCGTCTGGATTCCGCAACGCTTTCGGTGACCGCACGGATAACACCCGCAAAGCGCGTCCGTTGGAAGCCACGTGGAGGAGCCGTCCTCTACAGATTTTGAAGGACGGCTATTCAGCCCACCCCAAAGGCTTTCCAGCCGTCCGAGATTTTTGTGAATGGGCAAAGGTCCATCGGGTGCGGGTCATTGCAACATTTCCCAATATTGCGTCAAATCAAGCCTATAAGCCGGAAATGCTCGCACAAACAGAGCGCAGACTTCGGGATTTTTACCAGACCCTTGACGTCCCCGTGGTTGGCTCCATGGAGCAGGCCACGTTTCCACAGAGCGACTGCTATGACACGCTTTACCATCTGGTGGACGACGCTGTTTCCAAGCGAACGATAGCGCTGGTGGATTTGCTCAAACCAGCGCTGAAGACCGAACAGCAGCCGGAGTGAAACGAACACGGTTTATGTCACTTTGGATTGAAACTCTTTGGATTCTGCCTCTAAAAATCATGACCCCTCCGTTATTCTCATGAGAATCGGATTTACCATCCGGCTGTTCACGCCCGGTTCGGGAGGGTTGCAGCATCACGCCGCCGAATTGGTCGGCCATCTGCGGTCGTTGGGACATGAAACCGTTGTGGTGACGCGCGCGGTCACGCGGGCACCATCCTATCAGGACGCCTTTTATTTTTCGGAAGACCGGACCGTGAGCGACGATCCGGCGCGCATTGTCCGCCATCCCCGATGGCTGAACCCGCTGATGTGGGTAATTTATAAGTGCGTGCATCGCCCGACGACACGACGCCTGGGAATCAGCCTTTATGTCTTCATTTACGGCGGGAAAGTTGCCCGTGCCTTGCGCGGTGTGGATGTCATTCACCACATTGGGCAGGGTTCGGAAATGATCGGCTTCGCGGCGGGGGCGGCGGCTAAAAAGCTGAATGTTCCCTTCGTGGTCCAGCCCACGGCACATCCCGGCCAATGGGGTGACGGACGATTGGACGTGGAACTCTACAAAAAAGCCGATGCTCTGCTTGCTCATACCCGGTATGAAGCCGACTGGCTCAAGACGCTGGGCTTGAACCAGCCCATAGAGGTCGTGGGAAATGGCATTGAAGGCCGTTCGGATGGCGACGGGCAGCGTTTCCGCCAGAAATACCAGATCAAAGGTCCCATCGTCCTTTTTTTGGGGCGGAAAGAGGCCGACAAAGGTTATCCATTGCTCAAAGAAAGTTTTGCAACGGTGGTCAAAGAAATGCCCGACGCGACCCTCGTCTGCATTGGTCCCGGTTCAAAGCGACAACCCACAAGCGAAATGCCGGGGGTGCTTGAATTGGATTTTTTGGATGACACCCCAAAACATGACGCCCTGGCCGCCTGTGATGTGCTGTGTGTTCCGTCAGAGGCCGAATCTTTCGGTTTGGTTTATATGGAAGCCGCCTGTTACAAGAAGGCGATCGTGGCGCGGGACATTCCGGTCTTGCGGGAATTGCTGGGTGACGCCGCCGTGCTGCTGGGGAAGAATGCGGACCAAGGTTTGAATAAAACCGAACTGGATTCGAATCTGCTGGGGCAAAATCTCATTCGCCTGCTGAACAATCCCGTCCAACGACAGGAGTTGGGGGCCGCCGCTTTCGCAAAATCGAGAGATTTCATCTGGCCGAATGTCGTCAGGCACTTTGTGAGTGCCTACCAAAACGCAATGCCACATAAACGATCTGTTTCTTGAAGCTTTCCGTCATCATCCCCGCCTTGGGGAGCAGCCAAGCCGCGTAAGACCCGACTTAAAGCACAAAAGCCCAATCGCAATGACTTTGAGAATCAAAGGAATTCTTTCCAACCGATTTCATAAAAAAGGAACCAGTTGGAATCTGGTTCAAGAATGGGAGGACGATTTTGCGGCCCACTTCAAAATTCCCATACAAAGCGGCAAATTTAACCGGAAGATCCACGAACGCGCCATCCTCAACCGGTTTTCAAAAAGAATTTTTGGAAGAATTCCAGGAATGTTGCATCAGTATCTCGACTCGCTTGCCTTATTCGGTCCGGCGGGAGACAAGTTTCTTATTTTCGCCATGAACCCCGCGCCATCGTATTATGGATACAGGTCAACTCGCAGGGATGCCATACCAGTAATCATTGATTTCTGGAAGCAGACCGATTTACCTGCTTTCTACCGAACGTATCGAAATTGTGAACTCGTTTTGATTTCCAGCCTGGAAGTCTACAACTATCTTAAAGGGAATGCCTGTCCTCTTAATATTGTTCATTTTCCATTAAGTTTATCAGACTGTCACAAGACGGTTGAGGTTCCAAAAAAACTCTACGACATTTTGCTGCCTGCCAGATATAACCCGGTGCTGACGACTTACATGCTGGAATTCGAGTCAAACTACCCTGACGTGGAATGGGTAATCCGGACCACTGTTGACCATACCATGCAGTATAAATCCAACAAGCGCGGGCTTTTGGGTTCGTTTTACAAGAGAAGCGACTACCTCAAACTCATCAGTGAAAGCAAAATTGCCTTTTATGCCACGCCCGGCATGGATGGCGGCTCCGAGAGAACCGGTGGTTTCAATCCTGTCACGCCACGTTTTTTGGAACTGCTAAACGCAAGATGCCTGATGTTGGGCCGCTATCCCAAAAACGAAGAAACAGATTTTTACGAGGTTGAAAAAGTCTGTCCGCGGGTCGAGACATACGAGGAATTTGAAAAGGTTCTTTTACAACACCTCAACACATCCAACGCCAACTGGGACACCTGCTCAAGCATTCTGAACAAGCATTGGACGTCGCGGCGGCTGGCGCTTCTTGAAGAAATCCTGAAACGCTAATCCCGAATACGCCGCCATTGTGGCAACGAATCTTGTCAACAGTTGAAGCTGGCCTTGTGAAATCAATCTCCGTCATCATCCCCGCCTACAATCGCGCGCACCTAATTGGCGAGACGCTGCGCAGCCTGCTCATGCAGACAAGGCCGGCGGATGAAATCATCGTGGTGGATGACGGTTCCACGGATGGCACGGCGGAGGTGGCGGGGCGAGTTCTCGCAGAAGAAGCTGGGAGGTCAGTGGTCAGTGGTCAGAGGACGGAATTCCGGGTCATCCGGCAAGCGAATGCGGGACCGGCGGCGGCACGCAACACCGGCTTCCGCGCCTCACACGGGGAATTTATTCACTTTTTTGACAGCGATGATCTCGCGGCACCCAACAAACAGGCGGTGCAACTGGCGGCTTTGGAAAGCACCGGGGCGGACATTGCCATTGGTCCATGGATTCAAGGACGGTTTGCAGAAAAACGGTTTGCCGCCAGCAACCACGTTTTGCAACAGCGCGGTTTGCCGCCGGGAAACAATCTGGTCAGGGCATTGCTCACCTGCTGGTCATTTGTGCCGCACTCGGCATTGTTCCGCCGGTCCATCGTGGAAAAGGCGGGCGGTTTTCCCGAGGATTTGATTGGCACGGAAGACCAATTCATGTTTTTAGCCTGCCTGCTGGCCGGCGCAAAAGTGGTGCATACGCCGGGAACAATTGAATTTTACCGGCTGGGCGATGCAGGCAAGATTACAGAAAGCAAGGAATGGGCCGGGCGGCATTTGCGGGAGTGGGCGCGGTTTCTGCTCAAGGCGCGGGACGCCTGCTTGGTCAAGGGCATCGAACCGCTGCGCTGGTCCGGTTATCGCCACCGTTTGTGGGGATCATTGCAAGACTTGCAGAAGGTGCAATTTTCAGAACCCCGTAGCAGCCGAGGTAACGAGGCTCAAATTAAAACAAAATCAGAGTCTCCTCGCGTCGGTTCCTACCATTCGGACAAAGAGTTGATGAACCAATTGCGCTCTCTGGCTCCCGCCGGTCTGGCCGCTACAGCCTGTCGCTGGCGGCAGAAAATCGGGCGCTGGCGCGGCGGCATGCAACAGCGGTTGACGGGCGGGCGCGCGCATGGTTCGTTCCGCATGGGGCCGATCACACCGGAACAAATCGGGCTTTTGAAACAACTGGATTATTCCCATGAGGCACCGGTCCGCCTGCCGTGGCTTTCAATCAAAAAACTGAAATGCTGAAAATGGAAATCAGAAATATCGTAGCAGCGGACGTAAGTCCGCTCAAACTGTGCCCATCCGTGTTTCATCTAAGGCTCAATTTCCGGTTTCCAGTCTCCGGTCTCCGGTCTCAAGTTTCAAATGGCGTGGCAGCGGACGTAAGTCCGCTCTAATTCCGCCCGTAAATCGAAGTAAAATGGAGCCGACTTACGTCGGCTGCCACTTAAAATTAAGTTTTTCAGAGGTTTCAATTTATGAGTTAGAACGAAGTTTAAGCGGGCTATTTCTGCTTTCCAAATTTCTGTTTTGGTTTTTGATTTATCATGCGCTGGTTGATCGTTGAAGATTCGCTTGAAAGCCGGAAGGGGCATTGGTTCGAGTATCTGGAGGATTTTTGCAGCGAACTGCCCAAATTGGGCGACGAGGTGACGCTGCTGGTTTCGCGCCGGGCGGAACCGTTCATCCAAAAACAGCTTGGCGGGCAGCCCGTCCTGTCGGAATCCGCCTACGGCAAGATGAGCGATGGCGCGCCCGCGTGGCGGCGTTATGCGCGGATTCCCATCCATGCCTGGAAAACCTTCCGGGCCGTGCGGAGGTATTTGCGGACCGCGCCCGAACCGGACGTGATTTTTGTGCCGACGGTGATTATTCATCACCTGCTGGCATGGACGGCGCTGGTGAAGCTGAAGTTAATACGCAGAAACGTCCGCGTGCTGCTGTTTTTCCCCGGCCTGCCCATCCGCAAGGGAAACGATGTCGCGGTGTTGGATGGCAGTCCCACATCCAAGCTGGTGTGGAAATTGTTGCGCTGGCTGGAGCCGGAAATCCGCGCGGGCAGGGTCATTCTGGGCGTGGAAACGCACACCATGAAACAGGCGGCGGAACAGGCATTTGGCCTGCCGTTCACCTATTTTCCGCATACGGTAGAAATACCAAATGCTGAAACGCTGAAACCTGAAATGCTGAAAGCGGAAAGCGGAAAGCAAAAAATCGAAATTCAAGAGCGGAAAGCGGAAATTGCTAAATCGAAAATAGTTTCGCCTTCAGCCTTCAGCCTTCAGCCTTCAGCCTTGCTCACTATGGCTTGTTACGGCCCGGCGCGGCATGAGAAGGGAAGCGATTTGCTGGCGGCGGCCATTGAAAAATATCTGGAACGGTTTCCGGACAGCCGCGCCCGGTTTGTGCTGCAATGGCTGACAGATTTCTCCCTGCCGTCCGGCGGGATGGCGCAACTGCCGGCGGCCTTGCGCCAGCATTCCCGCGTGAAAATCGTGGACCGCTATTTTGCGGAAGGCGAATATGCGCAGCGGCTCGCAGGCACGCAGGTTTTGCTGCTGCCCTATCGTTGCTCGTCCTACACGCTGCGGGTGTCTCGCGTGGTGATCGAGGCGATGGTTCACGGCCTGCCGGTGGTGGCGACGCGCGGCACCACGCTGGCGGAACAGGCGGAGGCGTTTGGCGCGGCGGTGTTGTGCGAGGATGAAAACGTGGAAAGCCTGGTGGCCGCCATGGAAACGATGGAGCGAAATTTTGAGGCGCTGGCCGCCACGGCCCGCGAACAACAAGCGAAAGCGCGGGAGCATTTTTCCGTTCGGCAATTTCGGGAAACGCTTATGTCAAAAGCTGACACGCTGAAACGCTGAAAGAGGAGAGCAGAGAACAGAAAGTGGAAATGGAGCAGCAGCGGACGTGAGTCCGCTCTAATTTCGCCCGAAAATCGAAGCTAAAATGGAGCCGACTTACGTCGGCTGCTACTTAAAATTGAGTTTTTAGTGCATTACATTTGATTCCACCATGAACCTTAAAGTGTTTGCCGGCAGCCTGCTGGCGCTCGGTTACAACCAAATGATCGGGCAAATGCCTGTTCGTAACCTGCGCAAGCTGTATTTGCGCGGCTGGCTTGGAAAATTTGGCACGGGAACCGGCGTGCAGACGGGCTGCCGCTTTTTGAATGGCCGCAAGGTGCATCTGGGCGAGCGGAATATCATTAATTTTGGCTGCCTACTGGATGGCCGGAAATTTCACATCCGCACCGGCCACGATGTTTCCATGGGGCCGAACGCCACCATCCTGACCTTGGGGCATGACCCGCAATCGCCGGATTTTGCCGACCGGGGCGGTGACGTGGTGATTGGCGACCGGGCGTGGATTGGCTATGGTGCGCTCATTTTGCCGGGCGTCAGAATCGGTGAAGGCGCAGTGGTGGGGGCCGGCGCGGTGGTGACCAAGGACGTGGAACCGTTTGCGATTGTCGCGGGCAACCCGGCGCGAAAGATTGGCGAGCGCAACCGGGATTTGCGTTATCAGCTCAAATTTGATCCATTGTGGCTTTAAGATGTGGCGTGTCGCCGTGCCAATTCGAGTTTAAGGCATTATGCGTGTGTGCTTTGTCAATTGTCGGCAGGATGGGGTGGATGAAACGCCGCTGTTGAGGAATATGCTGACCCGTTCCCGGAATCCGGGCTTCATCGAGGTCGCCGATCCCGCCGCCGCTGACTTGATTCTCATCACCGGCATCCTGGAAAAAAACACCTTTGCGTCGTTGCGCGCCAACCGCATCTGGCAGCAGTATCCGGAAAAAAGTTTTGGCTACAGCGAGGTGGATAATGTCCCGTCTTTTCTGCACGGAGTCTATGCCTCGGCCTCCCGGTTCAAAGGCCTTTTCAACCGGATGCAAAGCGGCGGCTACCCCGGACACCGAGCCTGGCGTCCCAATTCCATGCCCCCCGCCACTTTCTTTTATGAAACGCCCAAACTGTATCTTTTCAGCTTTATTGGAAGAAAGAGCCACTCGCTTAGGAAGAGGCTATTCCGCGTGACTTGGCCGGAAAAGGATGTCTTTGTCACGGACCGGACGGGCGAGTATGAGCACTTCAAGAATCCGGACCAAAATCGGGAGAAGCTGCAAGCCGTGTATTGGAAAGTGATGGCACAGTCAAAATTCGCCCTTTGTCCGCGCGGTGCCGGTGCATCGAGCATACGGATATTTGAAGCTATGCAAGCCGGAGTGACTCCTGTCATTATTTCTGATGCCTGGCTGCCGGCAGCGGGGCCGGTCTGGAAAGAATTCGCCATTTTTGTCCCCGAAAGAAAAATTCACCAGCTTTACGACATTTTGAAATCCCATGAAAGCGAATGGATGGAACGGGGAAAACTGGCCGAGGCCGCTTATCATCAATGGTTCACCGATGCCGCCGCGTGGGGCCAGTTGCTGGCAGCGATTCAACTCATCCGGCATTCGCAAAAACTTCCAGAACGGTGGTTTGTGCGGGCGCGTGGATTGATATATCTTTTCGAACTCGCGCATGAATGGCGCTACCGGCTGCCAATTCGCATCAAACAGAAATTACGCCGGTTGAAAACGCGCTTATCCCATGATTGAAACAAATCCAGAAATCCGTCGCATGGAGCGGGGTGTGGTCTATGTGGCCACGGGCGAGGGTTGCCGACAGGAGGCCATCCGCTCCGCCAAGACCGTCAAGCGGCACAACCCATCCATTGACATTGCCATCTTCACCGAGATGCCGGAGGTGGACCCGGTGTTTGACCTCACGTTTCTGATCGAAAAGCCGGAGTTTTCCGCGATAGACAAGGTCAAGAACCTTTGGCGGACGCCGTTTCACAAAAGCATCTATATTGATGCCGATACCATCATCACCGGCGACCTGCTGCCGCTGTTTGATTTGCTGGACCGGGTGGATTTTGCGGGGGTGCACGAAACCGCGCGCGGATTTTGGTATAAGGAGTTTCAAAGCGAAATCCCGGAGGCATTTGGCGAGTTGAACGCCGGCATGATGGTTTTCAAGGCCACGCCGGCGGTGATCGGGCTGCTCAAAGACTGGCATGGGGCTTATCTGGAGACGAGCAAATGGCTGTCCCGCTTTGGAACCGACAAATGGATGCTGACCAACGATCAGCCGGCCATGCGCCATCTGCTGTATCACCGGCCCGAGGTAAAATTGTGGGTCTTGCCGACTGAATATAACGCTTTGAGGCACTATGGCACTTATTTGTGGGGCAAGGCCATTGTCGTTCATGGCCGGGGCAACATTGAAGCCGTAGCTGAACGAATGAACCGTAACCCCGATCTGGAACGTGGTTTTTTCCAAGGCATGGGGGTCATTGCCGATTTCAATCGCATCCCATTCAGGCAGGTTTTGGAGACCGTTTTGCGGGTGAACGCCTGCGCCCTTTTGAATGTCCGTGATCGAATGAAGAACATGGTGAAGCGGTGGTTTCAGAAGGGGCAAGGAAAAAGCTGAAACGCTGACAAGCTGAAATTTAGCCACAGATGAACACAGATCAATAATATGAACGGCGTTTTTTACGTTGCCACAGGAGATAAACTTCGGGCGGGGGCGCTGAAGTCTGTCAAAAGCCTCAAGCAGCATCTCCCGCATATCCACACCACGCTGTTCTCCGATCAGCCGTGCGGAGCCGGGCTGTTTGACCGGAACATCATCATTCCCAATCCAAAAATGACCAATCAGGACAAGGTGGAATGTTTTCAATTGGTGGATTACGAAAAGGCGATTTTTCTGGATACGGACACCTTTGTGGCAGGCGACATCAGCGATTTGTTCGGTCTGCTGGACCATTTTGATTTTGCCGCGGCGATGGATCAATCCAGGGGCTATTGGTATCGGGAATGGTCGTTGCCGGACGGTTTCCCCGAAGTGAATTCGGGCGTGGTGGCTTTTCGCAATTCATCAAAAACAAAAAAACTTTTCGCCGAATGGCTGACATTTTTTGAAGAGTCCAAGGATTGGCAAAGGTGGCATGAGTTTGCCTATGGAAGATGCAAAGCTTTTGATCAGCCCGGGTTGCGGCGGGCATTGTTTCAGGCAAAAGACATTCGCATGGCGGTATTGCCAACTGAATATAATGCATTAAGAACGCATGGCACTTATTTATGGGCCAAGGTTAAAATTGTGCATGGACGGGGCAATATTGATGCCGTGGCCGGGCGGATGAACCGAATTTACGACCAGGGACGCTCTTTCCATCAAGGGCTGGGGGTCATAGCGGACTTTGGCCAGATTCCTTTCGCACGGGTCTTGGAAACCATTTTCCGGGTGAACGCCTGCGCCCTTTTGGATGTCCGTGATCGAATGAAGAAAATGGTGAAGCGGTGGATTCAGAAGGGGCAAGGAAAAAGCTGAAACGCTGACAAGCTGACAAACTGAAAGAAGAGAGCAGACCACCTGAAACCTGAAACCAAGCTATTGCATTTGCACCTAAACGGTGTAATATGATGCGCCATGAGAACAACCGTTGATCTGGACAAGGAAACCGGGAATGAATTGACGCACATCGTCGGCCTGACCCGGGAAAAGCAGGCGGTCGTCCTGCGCCAGGCAATCCGGCTCGGCCTGCCGCTCCTGGCCAATCGGATGCAGGCGCCGCGCCCGGAGGGCTACTTTGCCGACGCCTATAAACATAACAATCTGGAACGTCAACGCCTGGAGAAGGCCATGCTGAATGTCTCACAACAGCCAGAGCGATGAAAATCCATCAATGGGAAGTTTGGAAAGCGACACCGCCCGGTTTCGGCAAGGCTCATTGGTTTGTCATTGTCACCAGTCAGGAGCGGCTGGACTCGAATCGTGTGGCTGTGAATGGTCTGGCCTGTTACACGCTGCGCGGTCACCCGGAAAAAACGGATGTGCGCCTGAATGGCGCGGATGGGTTCAGCGCCCCCACCGTCTGCCCGTGCGATCACCTGTTTGTTTTGGACAAACACACACTCACTGAAACCCTCGGACCCGTCAGTTGGGAGCGGCAGCAGCAGATCAAATCGAAGCTGAAGGAAGTTTTCCGGCTATAAGCACAACTCGACGAGGAAAGAATTAGCGGCAATAAGCGAAGATCAGCGGTTCAGCGGTCTTGATTTCAAGTTTCAGGTCTCCGGTTTCAGGTCTCAGCTCTTAAATAGTGTGGCAGCGGACATGAGTCCGCTCTAACTGTGTCCATCTGTGACTCAATTTCAGGTTTCCGGTCTCCGGTCTCCGCTCTGCGCTCTCTGTTCTGCGCTTGGCGGTTCAACGGTCTTGGCTTCAGTGAATGAGTGACACCAAACCCAAAATACTGATTGTTGCGCTGGACAACTGGCATAGCATTGCGCGCCTGCCGGCTGCTTTGCAAGCCGCCGGGTTTGAAGTGGCGGCGCTGTGTTATCCGAACAGCTATCTCGCCAGCACGCGCCACCTGAACCACCTAATTTTCCTCCGCTCGAAACGTTTCGGCAGCCGGGTCTGCCGGCAGTTGCTGGAGGTCACCGCCCGGTGGAATCCGCAAATGATTGTTCCCGGCGACGACCGGACCGTGCTGTTTTTCCAGGGCATGATCCAGTTGCATCTGGAAGGAAAACTAAAGCTCACTTCTGCCGTGGTGGAAATGTTGCGCCTGTCGTTCGGGAATTTCGACTGGCTGGCGGAGGCGACCAGCAAGCAGCGCACGCTCGAACGGGCGCAAAAACTGGGGCTGAAAACTCCGCGCTTTGCCTGCGTCCATTCTGTTGAAGAGGCCGTTGGCCATGCCAGGGCGTTGGGCTGGCCGGTGGTGGTCAAGAAATCCACCGGATCAAGCGGCTCGGGGGTGACATTTTGCGACAATGAACGGCAGGTCTCGGCCATCTACACCAAATACAGCGAGGCGTCCCGCTGGAAAGGGAGAATCAAATCGCGCCTCATCCAGGCCCGGGGCTGGATGCTGGGGCCGGCATGGTTTCCGGCGGATCGCAGCGTAACGGTGAATGAAGCCATCCGTGGGAACCCGGCCATGATTGCCGTGGCGGCGGTGAACGGCAAAGTCCTGACTCATGTCACCGCCATCAAGGTCGAATGTCGTCCGCAGCGGAAAGGCCCCAGCTCGGTGATAAAATTCCTCCGGCACCCTGGCATTTCGGAAACCGTCGAAAAGCTTGTTGGACAATGGGGCGCCACTGGTTTGCTGGGATTTGATTTCATGCTGTCCGACAACGGGGAAGCCAGTCTGATAGAATGCAATCCACGTCCCATTTCCATTACCTACATGGGAGATTTGTCGGGCAGCGATCCTGTTCTTGCCCTGCATCACCATCTGGCCGGACTCGAAATACCCGCGCCGGCGGCTCCGCGCCACGAAGTGGTGGCCCACTTTCCGAATGAATGGAGGCGCGATCCGCAAAGCCCCTATTTGGCCAACGCCTGGCACGACGTTCCGTGGGACGATCCCGCCTGCTGGAAAAGCTGGTGAAGAATTACAGGTAGGAAATGAAAAGCGAAGATGGTTTACCGCGAAACACACAAACCACACGAACGAGGACCTTTGAAATAGAGTAACAGCGGACGTGAGTCCGCTCTAAAACCGCGCCCATCTGTGGCTCAATTTCAGGTTTCAACTTTGCGTTCCTGTCGCCTTGGCGAGAAAACCGTTTTTGATTTTGTGATGATTTTACCTCGCAAAGACGCAAAGAATTCATTCAGGTTTCAGATTTCAAGTTTCAGGTCTTAAGAAGCCGTGAGTGTCCAAACAAAACCAGCCATCCTGATTTTCGCGCCGTCCGTGAGCGGGGGTCTGGCGGAGCATACTGTTTACCAGGCAAGGGCGCTGGAAAAGGCCGGGGCCAAAGTCACCTGCCTGGTGGCACCCTCATTTCTGGAGGGGCGGCCCGCCGGATTTGAAACCATCGCCTGCCTGGGCGATCCGCCGCCGGCGGGCGGCTCGCGGCTCATAAAGAAATTCAGGATGGCGTGGCGCATTGCAGCCAACCGGTGGGTGCTGGCGTGGCAAATCTGGAAGCGCCGCCCGGCCCTGGTGTTGCTGGATTCGTATGTGGAATATTTTTCTCCATTCTGGGTCTGGCCGCATTGGCTGCTGGCGCGTGCGTATGGCATTCGTTACGCCGCCAACCTGCACGATCCCGTGCGCAGTTTTGTTGTCGGCCCGGCTTGGTGGCACAAGCTCTCGGTGCGGCTGGCTTACTGGCCGCTGAACTTTGTGTTGGTGCATGACCGGCTGCCGGAACCCCCGCCGGTGCCGCCGTTTGTCCGCGCCATCCAGGTGCCGGTCGGAGTTTACGAAATCAGCGGCCCGCCGGCGAGCGCCGAAGAAATCCGCCGGAACTGGGGCGTGAAGGCGGGGCAAAAGGTTTTTCTCGCGTTTGGCTATGTTCGAGACGGCAAGAATCTGGAACTGGCCGTGCGTGCGCTGGCCGGGGTTCCGGAGGCGTTCCTCGTGATGGCCGGTTCGGTGGCCGCCGCCAAGGACAGGCCGTTTGCCTTTTACCGCGAACTGGCGGCGCAACTCGGCGTGGCGGACCGGTGCCATTTTGCCGAGGGCTTTGTGGCCGATGCCGAACTGGGGAAATACTTTGCGGGTGCGGATTTTGTGCTGCTGACCTACGCGGCCAGTTTTCATTCGCAAAGCGGCGTGCTGAACATCGCCGCACGGGCGCGCAAACCGGTGCTGGCCTCGGCCGCGCCCTCGCCGCTCATCGAGTCGGTGCGGAAGTTCCAACTGGGCATCACGGTGGAACCGGATTCGGCGGACGCCGTGGTGGCCGGCATGAAGCAACTGTTGTCCGCGCCGCCCTCGCCGCGCTGGGAGGAATATGAGGCCGCCGCGTCGTGGGCGGCCAACGCACGGGGCGTTTTGGAGGGGGCAGGACTCAATACAAAATCTGAAACCTGAAATCACAATGGAAAGGCTGAAACCGGAGAGCGCCCGCCTCGGGCGCTGTTTTCCGCGCCCTCGCGGAAAACCCCGTTGGCGGTTTGGGCAAAAGCCGAACGCGTGTTTTCTTCCGTCCTTGCAGGACTCGATCCGGTTTGATGATTGAAGCCGCCGTTGAAACGGCGGGCTATTGTCGGTTGTCCCTGCGGGACTTCCCTGTGCTTTTCGGGATCCGTGTTACATCTGTGTCCATCTGTGGCTCAATTTCCGGTTTCAGGTCTTAACTTTGCGTCCTTTGCGTCTTGGCGGTTCAACGGTCTTGGTTTCAACTTTCTGCTTTCCCAATTTCTGATTTTGCTTTTATGAATTGGCTTTGTGTCCAGGATGGGGCGCGAGAACACTATGCAGTGCCAAGAGCATTGATGCTTTCGGGCCGGCTGGAGGCGCTGTTCACCGAGTTCTGGGCGGGACCGGTCGTGCGCGGGGCGGCGCGCTGGATTCCCGCCGACGGACTGCGTTCGCTTGCGGGGCGGTGGCATGAGGAACTGCAAAGCGGAAAGCGGAAAGCGGAAAGCGGCGAACAAAAAACAGAAATTGTTTCGTGGAACTGGCGGGTGTTGTGGCGGGCGGTTGGGGCAAAATTGAAAATCGGCAATCAGCAATCGGCAATCGGCAATAATTACGAACGATTCATCCGCGAGGGAAGATGGCTTTCGGAAAGGGTGCGGGATCATCTGGCGCGGCGCGGGACGGATGTGCGCGGCAGGGTGGTTTTTTCCTACGACACGACGGCGCTGGAATTGTTCCGCTGGGCGAAGGAGCGGGGCGCGTTTTGCGTGCTCGGCCAGATGGATCCCGGACGGGTGGAGGCGGAGATGGTGCGCGATGAGGAAAAACGCTGGCCGGGATGGGCGCGGAACGAAAACACTGAAATGCTGAAAGCTGAAACGCTGAAATCGGAAGGGCAGAAGGCAGAAAGCAGAGAGCGGAAATCGGAGATCGGAGACGCCTACTTGCGACGGCGCGAGGAGGAATGGCGGCTGGCGGACCGCATCATCGTCAATTCCCAGTGGTCCTTTGACGCGCTGGTCAAACAGGGTGTGCCGCCGGAAAAACTTGTTGTAGTGCCGCTTTGTTATGAAAGCGACCACAAGACTACAAGACAACAGACAACGGACTACGGGACTGGTCCAGTGGTCGGTGGTCAGTGGTCTGGTGGTCGGCGCGCACCCTTGCGGATGCTTTTCCTGGGACAGGTGGTTTTGCGCAAGGGGATTCAATATCTGGTGGAAGCGGCGAAGCTGCTGCGGAATGAGCCGGTCTATTTTGACGTGGTGGGGCCGGCGGGCATCTCCGATGACGCGATAAAATTGGCCCCGGCGAACATGGTGTTTCATGGCCGGGTGAACCGCGACGAGGCCGCCGGCTGGTATGAACGGGCGGATGTTTTCGCGCTGCCAACGCTTTCGGACGGGTTTGCGATCACGCAGATCGAGGCGATGGCGCACGGGTTGCCGGTGATTGCCACGCCCAATTGCGGCGAGGTGGTGACGGACGGGGTGGACGGATTCGTTGTGCCGGCACGGGACGCTGCGGCATTGGCGGAAGCCATCCGGCGTTACCTGAAAGAACCGGAATTGCTGCGGTTGCAGCGCGGCGCGGCGCTCGCCAAATCAAAACAGTTCACGCTGGAAAAACTGGAAGAAAGGCTCACGGCCATGGAACAGAACCTGAAACCTGAAACCAAGACCGTTGGATCGCGAAGGCGCGGCGGATGTAGGGATTTTCTCCCAAAACAGAAATTCTGAAAACGGCAGTCTGTAATCCTGTTGTCCGTGGTCCCGTAGTCCTGTAGTCTGTAATTTTGTTATCATGTTTGAAACGCTTTTCGCATTGCCGCCGTCGTTCTGGGTGGCCGTTGGTTTGCTGGCGCTCGGAACTTTCCAGGCCGTCGGGCAGATTAAAAACGGCGCGGGGCTTCCGTCGCTGGCGGTTTTGGGCACGGTGGCGGTCTGGTATATGGGCGACGCGCTTTACAACGATTATCGCGGGGATTACGCGCAGAAATTCACGCCCGAGACACTGTCCAATGCCTGGTGGGAGGTGTCTTTCTTTCTGGCGGCGTTTCTGCTGCTGATGCCCATGATGCACCGGCTGGTCAACGAGCGGCATTTAAACCGGGGCAGCCAGGTATTCCGGATGCTGGAGACTGACTCCAACCAGCCCGTGTTTCAATCGCACTTGAACCAGATGTTTTGGGGCTGCGTGGGCGTGTGGCTGGTGCTGGCCGTGCTGGCCGTGATCCGGACGGGAAGCGATGCGCCCTATTATTTTTTCCCGTTTTTAGGGCACAAGGCCGACCCGTGGGGACGCGGCCGCATAGGGGGCGGCATTGATGCGCTGCTGACGCTGGCGAGCTATGTTCAGATGTTTGTCGCGGCGACTTTTGGCGTGGTGGCCGCGCTGGCGCAGAACCGGCGGGTGCGTTTTCTGGCGCTGATTGGATGCCTGCTGACCTGGCCGTGGTATATCATTGACCGCACCCGAAACACCATGCTGGCGGTGCTGGTGCCGGCAATCCTGGCCTGGGTGTTCCTGCGGCTGCGCGGCGGCGCGTGGCTCAAGACGGTGGTTTTGCTGGTCTGCTTTTTGTTGATTAATGCGTGGTTCGGCTTTGTGCTGGCCAACCGGTCCAACATGAGCATTGCTTCCGCGCTTCAGGAGCAGGGATTCAGCCTGGAGCAGAACGAGAAGGTCCATCACGAGGGGCTGAACATGTATGAGGAGCTGTGCTGGATCAACACGTTCATCAAAGACGGCAGTTTTAATCCACCAACGGGGCAAGAATACTGGGCCGAACTTGTGAATCCAATCCCGCGCACGCTCTGGCCGGGAAAACCGCTGATCGGCCTCGATTACGCCGCCGCGCGCGGGCAAACATGGGATCAGGGAGAGGGTGGAGTGGCGGCCACCATCTCAACTGGGATGATCGGCCAGGGTGTTGTCAATTTCGGGCGGATTCTGGGTCCGGCTTTTGCGGCGCTGCTCATGAGTCTCTGGGCGGCCGCACTGGCGCGGCTCGATCTGGAAGGCCAGAGGGTGGGGCGCATCCCCCTGTATGCCCTGGGGCTGATCCTGACTTTTAACTTGGGCCGGGACATCACCTTGATCACCCTTTACACCTTCATTTTCGGTTCCGCCATTGTCTGGTGGCTGGAGCGTTCCCAGCACCGTCCGACGCGGAGGAGAAGGAGTGGGCGAAAGGCGGAGAGCGGAGAGCGGAGGGCGGAAGGCGAAGTAGAAGGCGTGGGACAGCCCGGTGAAACAGGCGGGGTCATTTCACGGGCCGGGGATGGCTGGCGGCACAAACCCCGGATGGCTGCGGAACCGGTTCAGGCGCCTAAAACCGCCGCAGATTAAGCTGATTGCCGACCACGGACAACGGGACAAGCTGAAACACTGACACGCTGAAAAGCCGAAAGAAAAAAGCAGACATCTCGAAACCTGAGACTTGAGACCGGAGACCTGAACACTGAAACCTGAAACCTGAAACCTGAATTTTTAACCACGAAACACACGAAGAGAGCAGAAAGCAGAGAGTAGAAAGCGGAAATGGGAAGGCTAAAATCCTGGAATGCTGAAAATATATTTCCGCTTTCTGTTTTCCCAATTTCTGATTTTAAATACCGTGGCAGCGGACGTGAGTCCGCTCAGACATTGATAGTGCGCGCCGTCCTTTGCGCCCTTGGCATTTTGGCTGTTCAGTTTAAAAGCTGAAATGTGCAAAGCAGAAAGTGGAAGGCTTTTGAACAACAAAGGAACAAAGACACGAAGCTGAAAAACTGAAAAGCTGAAAATATATTTCTGTTTTCTGATTTCTGAATTTCTGATTTTTTTGAAAATAGCCATTATTTTTGACAATTTCGGCCCTTACCACTTGGCCCGTTTGCGGGCGGCGGCCAGGGTTGCCGATGTGCTGGGGGTGGAGGTGGCGGCCAGCAGCGCGGAATATGCATGGAAGCGCGAAACTGAAAGTGGAAAGCAGAAAACAGAAAGCGGAGATGAATTTCAGATTTCAGATGTCAAGACTGTCACCTTGCTGGAGCGGGGCACGAGCAGGGGAATTTCTTCGCGTGAATTGGCGGCCAGGCTAAACCGGGCGCTGGAGGATTTTCAGCCACAGGCGGTTTTCATTCCCGGTTGGTCGAGCAGGATGGCATTCATCGCGTTGTCCTGGTGCGCGCGCAATGGCGTTCCCGTCGTGACGATGTCCGAAAGCACGGAGTGGGATGAGGCGCGGACGGGCTGGAAAGAGTGGATGAAGCGGCGGATTGTCGGGCTGTGTTCCGCTGCGCTGGTGGGCGGACGACCGCACAAGGATTACATGGTCAAGCTGGGGATGCCGGCGGAGCGCGTGTTTCTGGGCTACGACGCGGTGGACAATGATTATTTTGCGCAAAGCGCAAAAGAAGTCAGAAGAAAATTTGGTTTGCCGGATAAATATTTTCTGGCGAGCGCGCGGTTCATTAAGAAGAAGAATCTGCCGCGACTGATTCAAGCTTATGCGCGATACCGCGAGCTGGCGGAAATGGAAGTTGGAAGTTGGAAGTTGGAAGTTGGGGGTGAAAAATCGGCAATCGGCAATCGGCAATCGGCAATATGGAATCTTGTGCTGCTTGGCGACGGCCCGATGTGTTCAAGTCTCAAGTCTCAAGTCTCAAGTCTCAACCTGGGGAACTCCGTCCATCTGCCCGGCTTCAAACAATATCCCGACCTGCCGGCCTACTACGCCCACGCGGGCGCGTTCATCCACGCCAGCACGACGGAGCAATGGGGTCTGGTGGTGAACGAGGCGATGGCGAGCGGGCTGCCGGTGCTGGTTTCCAACCGCTGCGGCTGCGCCGCCGATCTGGTGCAGGAAGGCGTGAATGGATTCACGTTTGATCCGCTCAACGTGGAACAGCTTGCGCAGTTAATGTTTCAGGTTTCAGGTTTCAGGTTTCAGGTTTCAGAGTTTGGCGCCGCGAGCGCCCGCATCATTGCCGGTTGGGGGCCGGAACGGTTTGCCTCCGGGCTGATGCAGGCGGCGGAATGCGCCCTGCGAGCAGGGCCGGTGAAACCTGACTTGCTGCAAAGAACGATTTTGAATGCGTTGCTAAAAAAATAGCGGGGAACGGTTTCACACCAAAAAATGATCAAGAGCGCCAACCTCACCAGCTCCGTCTCGCGCAATGCCGGCGGATTGTTTGAAAGCGTGCGCCGGCTGGTGCAATCGCTCATGGCCGAAGGCCTGGATATCCGGGTGTTTGGTTCCGAGGATGAGCACACGGCGGCGGACATCGGTGCGTGGGCGCCGGTGCTGGTGAAGGTGTTCCGGCCGGTCGGGCCGCGTCAGTTTGGTTATTCGCCGCAATTCCGCCTGGCGCTGGAGGAATTTGCCCCGGACCTGACGCACACGCACGGTTTGTGGGTTTATCCGAGCGTGGCCACGCGCCTGTATTGCCGCCGCAAAGACACGCCGTATGTCATCTCGGCGCACGGGATGCTCGATCCGTGGGCGATGCGCCATTCGCGCTGGAAAAAAGCGGTGGCCCATTTTTTATACGAGGGAGCGCATGTGCGCCAGGCGGGCTGCCTGCGCGCGCTTTGCGAGGCGGAAGCCCAGTCCATGCGACAGTTGGGCCTGAAAAATCCCATCGCCATCATCCCGAACGGAATTGATCTGCCAGCAGTCAGCAGTCAGCAGTCGGAAGTCAGCAGTCCGTGGTTCACGGTCGGTGGCTTCAAGTCCGAAGGCCGCAAAGTCCTGTTGTTCTTGAGCCGGATTCATCCGAAGAAGGGGCTGGTGAATTTGCTCAAGGCATGGGCCGAAATCCGTAAATCGGAAACCGGAGATCGGAAATCAACAGAGTGGATTCTGGCCATCGCGGGCTGGGACCAGGGCGGGCACGAAGCGGAACTGAAACAACTCGCTACGGAGCTGGAAATTCCCTGGGCCGATGTCCGGGAATTAAAATCGGAAATCGGAAATCGGAAATCGGAAATTTCTTCATCCCCGCTTTTATTTCTCGGTCCCCGATTTGGCGATGACAAGGCGGCGTGCTACCGGGAATGCGGCGGATTCATCCTGCCGTCGTTCAGCGAAGGCGTGCCAATGGTGGTGCTGGAGGCGTGGGCGCATGGCAAGCCGGTGCTGATGACGCCGGAATGCAATCTGCCCGCCGGCTTCGCGCGCGGCGCGGCCCTCCGCATCGAGACCGGCGTGGACGGCATCGTGCGGGGATTGCGGGAATTTTTCCAGGCGACCGACGCGCAGCGCCGGGCGATGGGAGACAACGGCCTCCGGCTGGTGCGCGAGCAGTTCGCCTGGCCGGTGCTGGGCCGGGAAATGGCCGGGCTTTACCGGTGGTTGCTGGGCGGCGGGCCGAAACCGGATTGTGTCCAGACAAAAGATTGAAGTGGGGAAATGGAAAACAGAAACACAATTCGATCTTCGATTTTTTGGCGGTGATTTTGCTTTCACTCGTTCTGTGTTCCATATTTAATTTCAAAACTTAACTTATGTTTCAACGCGAGCTACTGACAGTCGGCGCGCTGGCGGCTGCCATCTTCCTGGCGGTGGCGGGGGCGGGCTGGTTCACCGTTCGGGAGTTGCATGAATACTCCAGCAAGCTGGTGGAGGACACGCTGCCCGGTCTGGTGGACTCCGGGCTGGCGGGGGAACGGATGCATGACAACCGGCACACGATGCGCGAAATGCTCTTTCCGCACACCGCCGCCGAACGCGCGCAGATGATTGAGCAGGTCAGAACCAACGGCACGGATGCCCTGTGGCAGGATTACACCGCCAGCATTTTTGAGCCGGCGGACCGGCAAAATTACCAGACGACGATGCTGGCGCGCTCGAATTATCTTCAGGGCTGCAACCAGTTCCTCGACCTGATGTCGGCGGGGAGAATTGACGAGGCGGCGGTCCTGTTCAACGGCGAACTGTCCCGGAAATTTCAAGACTATAATGCCACCGCCAAGAATCTGTTCGATTACAATATGCGGCAGGGAATCGATCGTGGCAAAATCATCCTCGAAACCTCAACCTATGCCCCGTGGGTCATTGCCGGCGTGTGCGTGCTGATGTTCGGGTTCGGGCTGTTGCTGGGGTTGCGCCTGGTCTTGAGCGGAGCCAAACTAACCCGCCGCCAGTCCAACTCCTGAAGCGATCCAATTTTTGGCAGGGCGTGCCGCCGTTTGCCGGTCTGTGATTCAACTTTCCATTTTCCCAATTTCCAGTTTTTATGAACGTTGATCTGTCAAAATTTTCCAGCGGCGACTTTGACCGGGGCGCGGGGCCGTTGAAGGAAGGTTTCTGGACTTTGGCGAGCCTGTTCCTGTTCCGGCTTTGCCCGCTCAAGCTGTCCGGCCTGAAATGCGCCGTGCTCCGGGCCTTTGGGGCGAAGATCGGACGCGGCGTGGTCATCAAACCGCGCGTCACCATCACGTTTCCCTGGAAACTCACGGTGGGCGATCACGTCTGGCTGGGCGAGGAATGCTGGCTGCTGAACCTCGCGCCCATCACGATTGAGAGCCACGTCTGCATTTCGCAGCGGGCGTTTCTCTGCACCGGCAATCACGACTACACATCGCCGGTGTTCGATCTCGTCGTGAAACCCATCCGCGTGGAAAGCGGCGCGTGGATCGGGGCGTCCGCGTTTGTCGGCCCCGGCGTCACGGTGGGCAATCATGCCGTGCTGGCCGCCGGTTCCATCGCCGCGAAAAATCTTGAGCCGTTCGGAATTTACCGGGGCAACCCGGCCGCGCTGGCAAGGCAGAGGCAAATTCACCTGAAACTTGAAACTTGAAACCTGAAACCTCTTGGGTCTTTTGAAAATGAAGCGTCGCCGCATCCTGAAAATCCTGTTCGCAGCCGGCCTGTTGCCGGTGCTGCTGGCGGTGGCTGCATTCTTTTTCCCGCAGCAGGTCCTGACGGTGGACAGCGGGCCGGTGACGGCGGATGCGCTGGTGGTTTTGGGCGGCACTCCCGACCGGGCCGTGCGCGCGGCGGAATTGTTCAAGCAGGGCGAGGCGCCTTGGATTCTGGTCAGCGGGGCCGGCGACAACGCGTCGAACAAGAGGCTGCTTGTGCGGAATGGCGTGACCAACACGGTTATCTTTGTGGAGGACAAATCGCGCACGACGCGGGAGAACGCGGAATTTTCCATTCCTCTGCTCCGGTCGCTGGGCGCGCATCGCGTCATCATCGTGACCACCTGGTATCATTCGCGGCGGGCGCTGGCGTGTTTCGAGCACTACGCGCCGGACATCCAGTTTTATTCGCATCCGTCCTATTTCGGATTTGTTGAAAAAGCCGGCGGGGCTGAAAACGCGGCGCAAATAACCGAGCGGAAGGCGGAGTGGAAACGGGCGAGAAGCTACGCCAACACCGAGTATTTCAAACTGCTCGGCTACTGGGTATGCTACGGGGTGTGCCCGGTTTAGAAACCGGAGGCCTGAAACCGGAAACCTGAAAAAGTATGGATGAACGAAAAACAGACTTGAAACGAAGGACAAAGGCGTTTGCAAGTGCTGTCGTGCGATTTTACATCAATTTGGACAAAAGCCGCGAAGAGATTCGTGTTTTGGGAAAGCAGCTTCTTCGTTCGGGCACCTCGGTGGCTGCCAACTACCGGGAAGCTTCCCGTGCCCGTTCCGGTGGCGAATTCATTTCAAAAATCGAGCAATGCGCCCAGGAAGCCGACGAAAGCCAGTTATGGCTGGAACTCTTGCGGGATGATTGCGGTGTTCCGGCAAAAGATGTTGAACCGATTTGGCGGGAAGCCAACGAACCCGTCTCCATATTCGTCACCATGTCCGTGAATACCAAGACGCGGCTGCAAAGGGAGGCATGAGTTTGTGATTTCAGGTTTCAGGTTTCAGGTTTCAGGTTTTCGGCAGGCGCTTTGCGCCCTGCCGCTGGTCTGGCTGTGGTTTGTCCTCATCAACGACCTGCGCGTCGAGTGGACGGTGAATCCGCAATACAGCTACGGCTGGGCCGTGCCGTTTCTGTGCGCGTTTCTTATCTGGCAGAAAATCCAGAAGTCAGAAGTCAGTGGCCAGTGGTCAGTGGCCAGTGGTCGGAAGGCGGAGGACGGCGCGTCTGTAGGAAGAAGGTTTCAGGTTTCAGATTTTAAATTTCAGATTTTCGCGCTGGTGCTTTGCGCCGCGCTCTATGCGCCGACCCGGCTGATTGAGGAGGCGAATCCCGGCTGGCGGCTGGTGAGCTGGGCGCTGGCGCTCGAAGTGGTCGGGCTGACGCTGATTTTCATCCACCTTGCGCTGGGCGCATCGCGCCCTCCAGTTTCAGGTTTCAGGTTTCAGGTTTCAGGTTTTGTCTTCCCCGTCTGTTTCTTCCTGGTGGCCGTTCCCTGGCCGTCGCACATTGAAACCTCGTTGATTCAAGGATTGACCCGGTTGGACTCCGGCATCACGACGGAACTGCTCGGCTGGTTCGGCATCCCCGCCATGCCGCACGGCAACGTCATCGAGGTGGCGACGGGGATGGTGGGTATTGACGAGGCGTGCAGCGGCATCCGGTCGTTTCAGGCGACATTAATGATCTCGCTGTTTCTCGGTGAATTCTACTCGCTGGGCGCGATGCGCCGCGTGGTTTGCGTGTTTGCCGGTTTCGCGCTGTCGTTTCTCTTCAATGTTGCGCGGATGTCGCTTCTGGTGTGGGTCGCGGCGCGCAAGGGCGTGGCGGCCATCGCGTCATGGCATGACCCGGCGGGCGTGACCATTCTGGTGGCGTGTTTTTTCAGCCTCTGGGGGCTGGGCGTGTGGCTGAAAAGCGGAAAGCGGAAAGTTGAGACACAGAAAACTGAAACGCCGAAGACGGAAAACAGAAATGAATTTTCGCTTTCTGTTTTCCACATTTCCGCGTTTTCCCTGGCTGTGTGGATTCTGCTGGCAGAATTTTCCATCGAGGCGTGGTATCGCTGGCACGAGGCGCGCGTGCCGGTGGCGGCGCAATGGACGGTGGTATGGCCGACGAACAGCCCGGCGTTCAAGGAACTGCCGCCGGGGGAACGGACCCTGCAGATTCTCCGTTACGACGAGGGCCGCAGCGCCTCGTGGCAGGAGGGGGATTTTAGCTGGCAGGCGGTGTTTCTGCGCTGGAAACCCGGCCGGACCGCCATCCACCTTGCGCAGAATCACACGCCGGAGATTTGCCTGACTGCCGCCGGACACACGCTCAATGCCATCTCGCCGCAGGAATGGTTTGAGGCCGACGGCCTGCGGATGCCCTTTCTCGCATATCAGGTGACGGATGCGCCGCAGGCGTATTATGTGTTTTACTGCCTGTGGGACGACCGTGCCGGCGCGCAGGGATTTGGAACCATGACCCTGACCTACGGCAACCGCCTTGCGCCCGTGCTGGCGGGCCTGCGCAATCCCGGCCAGCGCTCGCTCGAAATCGCCGTGTCCGGCCCGGCCAGCGCCGCCGAGGCGGAGGCCGCCGTGCAGTCGGAATTGGAAAAGCTAATCCTTTCAAAGTGAGTTTTTTTGAAAATCCTTCTTCTTAATCAGACGTTTTATCCCGACGTGATGGCCACCGGCCAGTATCTGGCCGAACTGGCGGTGGCGCTGGTGGAAAGGGGGCACGAAGTCACCGTCGTCACCGGACGGCGGGCGTATGACGACCCGGAGAAATTGTTTCCGGCGCGGGAAACGTGGCGCGGCGTCCGCATCATCCGCATCTCCTCCACCCGGTTCGGCAAAAAGGCCAAATGGCGGCGCGCGGCGGATTTCGCCAGCTTCATTTTGAACGCCTGCACGCGGCTGGCCTTTCTGCCGCGACAGGATGTGGTCATGGCATTGACGACGCCGCCATTGATCTCCTTCATCGGCGCATGGCGGGCGAAGCTGTGGCGGGCGAAATTCTGTTATTGGGTCATGGACATGAACCCGGACGAGGCCATCGCCGCCGGCTGGCTGCGCGCGGATTCATTCATGGGCAAAATGCTGGAACGGATGTCGCGGTTCAGCTTCCGCCGGGCGGGCCGGATCATCGCGCTGGACCGGTTCATGCGCGACCGCATTGTCGCCAAGGGGATTGCGCCCGGGAAAATTGCCGTGATCCCGCCGTGGTCGCAGGACGCCGACGTGCGTTATGACGCGGCGGGCCGGGAACA
>Ga0224554_1000097_pt1 | contig 78470 bp, 74 predicted proteins | sample 714S22024metaG_FD_180666 | JGI IMG/M metagenome (GOLD analysis project Ga0224554, IMG submission 180666) | Peat soil microbial communities from Stordalen Mire, Sweden - 717 S2 20-24 | ecosystem: Environmental > Terrestrial > Soil > Wetlands > Peat | place: Sweden: Norrbotten County, Stordalen... | reverse complement strand
AGTTCGAGCAAGACTGGAAAGAAGCTGCGATAAAGATCGCCGCCTGAGTTTTAGGCGGATCGAGGCAGGCCGTGGAAATGACGGTTCATGGAAAGCGAGGAAAACGATCGTGCTGTTTCCCTCCCTTTCCACAAACCTTGGAAATCGATAAAGCCGATTCCCACATTCCCACCCCCGCGACGATCACGGGGAGAAATAAAATCCTCCAAACCAGCCCAGCTAAGGACGACGCATTCTGAGGGCAAGGTCACTACAGAGGAAAAGTTTATTCCCTTCGGCGGCACATATGTTGGAACTTCCCGGTTGCTATTCCGGCAGGTCAATCTGGTCGTCGATATGGAAGTGTCCAGTGACGCCCGGGGCTTCCGTATTTAGCTGGCCGCCTCCGATATCAATGGTGTAGTCACCTTCGGCGATAATGGGCTGCCCTGTTTCGGTCACGATGCCCAGGTCACGATTCTTCAACTCGAAATGAACCTGGCGGCTCTCCCCAGGGTCAAGGTGAATGCGCTGGAACCCACGCAGCGCGATGTGGGGTGCCCCCGGAATCGGCGGGAACTTCAGGTAGAGCTCGACCACTTCGTCGCCTGCCACCTTTCCGGTGTTCGTCACCGTCACACCCGCATCGACAGGGTCGCCGGCATGCACAGACGCCTGGGGCAAGGTGAGTCCACTATAGCTGAAGACCGTGTAGCTGAGGCCATAGCCGAAGGGATAAAGTGGCTTTCCCGTGAAGTATCGATAGGTGCGGTTTTCCATCGAGTAGTTCTCGAAGTTCGGCAACTGGGTGAGATCCTTGTAGAAGGTTACCGGCAGACGGCCGGCGGGGTCGTTCTTGCCGCTTACCGTGTCGGCGATCGCCGCCCCACCTTCCTCACCCGAGTACCAGGCTTCGAGAATGGCGTTGGCGTGCTGGTTGATCCAGTCGACGGCCAGAGGACTGCCATTCATGAGCACGATGACCAGCGGCTTGCCGGTAGCCGCGACCGCTTCCACCAGCGCTTCCTCGGGTTGCGGCAGATCGATGCTGGTGCGGTCTCCGCCCAGGAAGCCTGGCTGGTTAACAGGCATCTCTTCGCCTTCAAGCTGGCTGGTGAGGCCGACGACGGCGATTGTTACGTCGGCGTTCTTCGCCGCGGCCACAGCGTCGGGCGAGGGCGCATAGTTCACTGATGCCCAGAGAAGCTGCGCGGCGGGTTTGACTCCTCCCATGTTTTCGTACTGAACACTAAGCGCGACTTTTCCACCCTTCTCCAGATGCACGCGCCCGAGATTCGCTTCGATATTGTCGGATCCAAATACCTGAACCACTATTTTTCCTTCGACCGTCACCTTGGCGAATCCTCTGGTGCGAATGCCGATAAGGTAATCGCCCGACTCGGACGGCGTCAGGAATCCAGTCCATTCGACAGCGATGGGCTCTTTGCCCGCAACCTCGTTCGGCAGATCGCTCTCGCTGAGGTTAACGTTCGGCTCAACCCGGCTCACGCCTGGCTTGGGATGAACGCCTGGACCGACGGCGATTCCACCCCCACCGCTGTAGTTCGCCTCAAGCCCCGGCTTTCCTTCAGGCGTTGTGAGCATATCGTCGGGCACAGGACCGCCCTTATCATTGCGGAGGAACTGTGTTCCCGGAACAAAAGTAATCTTCGCGTTGGGAAACTCCGCTTTGAGTCCTTCGAGCATCGACACAGTCTGCGTCGGGATTCCGTTATAGTTGCCGAGCAACACGCGAGTTTGGTCCGCCAGCGGCCCCACGACGGCGATGCTGCGGATTCCCGGTTTGAGCGGAAGGATGCCGTCGTTTTTCAGCAATACCATCGATTCGTCGGCAAGTTTGCGAGCCAGGGCGCGATGCGCCGGGCTGTTCAGTTCGCTCTTGTCAATTTTCGAGTAGGGATCCATGCCGGGAGGATCGAAGATCCCAAGCTTGATCCGCGCGGTGAACAGACGCACCAGTGCCGTGTTGATTGCGCTCTCACTCAGATAACCCTGCTGCACAGCCTCAATGTAGGGCTTATAGTCGTGGTCGTCTTTCACCGTCGCGTAGTCGAAGCACTCATTGTCCATGCCATGTTCGAGTGAGATCGCCGAGGCCTGGGGCTGAGAAGGGCGGTAGTGGTGGCCGGAAAAGATGTCGCGGACTGCTCCGCAATCGGAGACCACGTAGCCCTGAAAGCCCCACTTGCCGCGAAGCTGGTTCTCAAGGAGATATTGATTCGCGCAGGCCGGCTGCCCGTTGATTGCGTTGTACGAGCACATGATCGATCCGGCTTTACCTTGAACGATTGCGGCGCGGAAGGCAGGTTCGTAGGTGTCCAGTTCGTCGTGTTTGCTGACGTCGATGTCCGCGAAGTGCCTCGTGGGCTCCGGGCCGCTGTGCACGTCGAAGTGCTTGGGCGTGGCGATTACGCGGTAGTATTTCGGGTTGTCGCCCTGCATGCCGGTGACAAAGGCGACGCCCATATGCGCGGTTAGGAAGGGATCTTCGCCGTAGGTCTCCTGGCCGCGGCCCCAGCGGGGATCGCGGAAGATGTTGAGATTCGGCGCCCAGAAATCGAGACCGTGGAAGATCGTCGAGTTGCCGTCGTGCTCGGACTCGGCGTGCACGATGCGGCCCTCGATGCCGATGTCGATGGCCATCTGATGAATCGCCGGCGCGTCGAAGGTGGCGCCGAGGCCAATCGGCTCGGGGAACTCCGTGGTGCCATCCACCGCGACCCCATGCAGCGCTTCGCTCCACCAGTTGTATGCGGGAACCTTGAGCCGGGGGATGGCGCGCGCCTGATTCACCAGTTGCGACGCCTTCTCTTCGAGCGTCATGCTGCTCACCAGATCCCTGGCGCGTACCTCAGGAGGCAACGCGGGATTCAAGTATAGCGGTGTCGATGTCTTCTGCGCCCGCGCACCCGGCACAGCGACAGCACACAACAGCATTCCCGCGCAGACGGCAAGGAGTAACCTGATTCGCACTTTGTTCTTCTTCATCCCATTCCTCCAGGCAAGAACTATGATAGCCGCGCGCATGGCATTTTCCAAAGCTGCGGCTTCAGGACCAACAGAAAAATCAACTCATTTGCAGTCCTTCTCCGCACACAGGTTCTGGCTGCGCGCTCTCTTCGTCATTGGCAGGTAAAGTTCCTTGCGTCTTCAGTATTTTCATGCACGGTGTACTGGGCGTCTTTGGGATCAGCGCTGAGCGGACGGCTGCGTCCCGAGAATGCGCGTCCGGTGGTGACGACAAAATCCGGCGCAACCCCTTTCTGAACCCAATTCACGACCGCGCTCAGCATGTCGAATTGATCCAGCGACGGACCGCCGCCACAGTGGCTCATTCCCGGCACCAGGAACAGCCGGCTCCATTGCTCTACCTTTTCTTCCCCACCGTTTACTGACGGCTAGGAGGAGATCGAGATCAACTCAATCCCTTTGCCTGCTGGACTTAAGTTCCGGCTATATTGTTTGTCTCGCGAGTTGTTCCAATGTTCGTGAACGCCCAGGCTTCCAATCGGGTGGCCGTCAGGTTTGTAGACAGTGTGCGAAGGCGGATCCTTCGCGAGGGCCGCTTCATGCAGATAATTGTCCGCATACATGTCGTGACCTCTTCCGTGGCTTGAGGCCAGGTAACCTCCGAATTCAGAACGAAGAAAATCCAAACCGACAGAATCGACCGCAATGGGATCCATGGACATGAAGAAGCTGGACGACCATTGGCCGCCAAAAAGATTGGTCCATGAAGCGAACTCAGGGATGACAGGGTCATTCGCGTCGCGAGTACCGAAGAGACCGTCAACCATGAACAGTATCGTCTTGCCGCCGAGATACTTCGTCGCAATCAGATCCACGAATGGGTTGTAGATTCCCATGTTGTGAGCGTATGTATTTATGAAGACGCTATGGTCGCGATCGTTGATGGAGCCGTAATGGTTTTTGGCAGTCAGCGTAAAGCCGCAGGTGGGATGGCCCTTCATCAGCGCCATATTGATGATGTATGTAGAATGCAATACCGATTCAGGGATCGAGGTGCCGCAGCTGTTCTTCTCGGTCACGGAATACTGAAACGCATCTTTGTGCCAGTTAATCGGCTGGCGGCCATTGGTTCCGTCACCTCTTGAATCCATCCAGACCACTTCAGGAAATTCGGCGTGGCATGGATTGTAGATGCGGTCGGGAATGACGCGAACTGCCTCATACACCAGGATATTCTTCTGCGGCACGCCGGCATGATGGACCAGCTGACGGAGCATGGCAAGAATTGCCTGCGGCGAGGCATCGACCTGGTCGTCGATATCCGCATAGCCCGCGTAACAGTTGTTGCAGTTCACCTTCAGCGCAACAACTTGGTCCTTGGCGTAGCCTGCGGCCTGGCCTCCATGGGTTTGGTTGTAGTGGACGAAGATCTTTTCCCAGGCCTGCCGGTCGCTCTTCGCGCCGGTCAGTGCCTGGATCGACCGTGAGGTCATCTTATCGACAGCTGCCTGATTAACCCCGGTCTTGTCGTGCCACCAGTTCGTCTCTTCGGTCTTGACTCCGTTCCACGGCGTTGCCGAGGGATCGCGAACCCAGACAACGCGTCCAGGAAAGATGCCTCGTGCCTCGCCCATGGGCTGGTTCGGAGGCTCGCTCGGAATCCAGTTCGGAGCCCTGCTGGCAGAATTATCAGGCTCGGGAGCAGTAACCGAAGCGCTGGCGGATTTCAAAAGCGCTCCGGGGAATGCCGTAAGGCATATGCCCGCCATCCCGACTGATCCCTTCAGAAAGTTGCGGCGTCCTGAAGGGATCTTTGCCGAACGATCCGATTGAGTCTCACATTCTGAACTGCGACGGTCTCTCATGATTTCCCCTGAAAGGTCATCATGCTAGCACACCATAAGCCAGAACGTATTGGCTGTTTCCCAGGTCACACCCCACGCCTGCCAGTTCATAGCGTTCCCACGAATCAATCGGATGAAGGAAAGGATGCCCGGCCCCCCCTCTACCATCGCAAAGCATACATACGATATGCAGCAGTTCTAAGTGGGAATCCGGTTGGATATTTCCCTGTGTTCCGGGACGTGCTTTCTTGAGGTATGGAGATTTTGCAGTCTTTGTTGGCGGGGTTGCGCGAGGTGTGTGCTGGATTTACCGATCCGCGCCGCCGCATGGTGGACGGAAACTACCCGATGGCAGACATTGGGCTGGCGGCGTTTTCCTTGTTCTTCATGCAGAGCGAGTCGTTTTTGTCCTATCAGCGCCATCTGGAGCAGGGGCACGGCACGTCGAACTGCGCCTCTTTGTTTGGCATCGCGAAGATTCCCACCGACAACCCTATCGGGTCTGCGTCGACACGGATCACCCTCACTCAACTGACGAGCTTCCCCAGCAGTGGAGAGACCGCCCTGCACTTGAAGATGGACCGCACCGAGCGCTTCACCATCGCCCTGCGCATACCGGCGTGGGCCGGCAGAAACACCTCCATCCGAATCAACGGCAAGCCAGCCGCAACCGCTCCGCAAGCAGAGACATGAGCTCAACTGGACCGCGACTGGAAGAACGGTGATCGCGTTGAGCTATCGATGGACATGCCGCTCCGCCTCGTGCCCATCGATCCGCAACACCCCCGCGCGGGCGCTCTGCTTCACGGCCCTGTGGCGCTGTTTGCCATTGATCCAGGCTCAGCCAGGATGACCAGGCAACAGTTGCTCCAGGCTCAGAAGGTCAGCTCCGCTTCGCCGGATTGGGAAGTGACCACTGATCGAGGCAACCTACGGATGAAGTCCTTTCCGGAAATCACCAACGAAACCTACCGGCTCTATCAGGACACATAACCACCAACGAATTGCGCTGGTGATCTCGCAAAGGATCGGCGCGCGCGGGGCGGAACCAGCAACAGCGGTTGCATGCTGTTCTCAACGCCCAATGACCTCCACGATTGACTTGTCCGGCCCGCTCCAAGCGGCAGCCCCATCATGCTTGAACTGGTGCGTCGCTTCATTCCACGAAAGCTTCGTAATGGAGTTGATACCCTTCTCATACGAGTACGTATCCCCGTCATCAGAGAACAGCGTGAAGCTCGCATTCGCTCCCGAATACACCCGCACTGAAGCAATGGCCTGTTTATCCTTCGTGCTCTCAATCGCCGATCCCAGCGGCACAATCGAACCTGCCCGCACAAACAGCGGCAGCGTATCGATCGGCGCCTTCACCGTGATTGTCTGTCCGCCCTTGAGCCGCTCATTGGTCCAGTAGTTGTACCAGTCGCAACCCGCCGGCAGATACACCTTGCGCGTCGTCGCCCCCTGCTCCGTCACCGGAGCCACAAGGAACGCGGGCCCAAACATGTATTCATCCGGAATATCGGCGACGTTCGGATCGTTCGGAAAGTCCATAAACAGCGCTCGCATGTAAGGAGCGCCCGTCTGATAGCTCCCATACGCAAGGGAGTACGTATACGGCAGCAGCTGATAGCGCAGACGCAGATACTTCGCGAGGATAGGCTCGGCCTGTTTGCCATAAGCCCACACCTCGTTGTGCTCCCGCTCGCCATGCGCGCGCATCACCGGCTGGAACGCTCCCCACTCAAACCAGCGCACAAACAACTCCGGATAATCTGAATAGTTGCCGATGTTCGCACGCGCATCGGAAGCATCAATCAGTGGCTTATGTTCCGGCTTATAGCTCACAGGAAGTGCCGGCGAGAAGAAGCCCGCAATGTCCGTATCCCAGTACGGCATACCCGTGGCCGTAAAGTCTAACCCTACAGGTATGGAGCGCTTCAGCATATCCCACGTCGACGTAATATCGCTCGACCAGAAGACAGTACCGTTCCGTTGCGCCCCAAGGTAGGCCGCGCGGGCAAGAATCATCACCCTGCGACTGTCCCCGAAGTCCCGCCGGAATCCCTCGTACACAGACGCCGTATGAAACAAGGGATACACGTTGTAATACCGTGCCCCTGACCCAACGTAGAAGAAGTCCTTCGCTGGATCGATATCTGGCTCCGTCTCATCCAGCCACACGTAGTCGAAGTGATCCGGCTTGATGTATCGGTCCCGGATTTCGTCCCAGAACCACTTCGCCGCCGCCGGATTGGTCGTATCAATGTTCGGCCCAATCACATCCTTGAAGCCGCCGGAGTCAGGGACCCCCGCTGCATCATGGACCAGCCAGCCATTCTTCCGCAGCATGTCATAAAACTGCGTCCCCGGAGCATAGTGCGGCCACACGCTCAGTAGCGTCTTGATGCCCATAGCATGAAGCTGATCGTTCATCCCCGCCGGATCAGGCCACCGCGCCGGGTCAAAATCCATCTCGCCCTGCCGGGTCATATTCAGGAAGTCCACCACCAGAACATCCAGCGGCAGATGGCGATCGCGATACCCCTTCGCCACTGCCAGCAACTGCTCCTGCGTCGGATAGATTGCCTTGCTCTGAATGTAGCCGTAGGTAGCCTTCGGCAGCATATGCGTCACACCCGTCAGCTGCCGATAGCCCTCATAAATCTCGTCCGTGTTCGCGCCCGCGATCACAAAGAACGAAACCCGATCCCCAATCTGCGACGACCAAACATTCTGCTGGTTGAACCCAAGGTCCACCGTCGTCTTCGAAGGATTATCCCAGATCAATCCATATCCGCGGCTCGACACCATGAAAGGAACGCATACATCCTCTCCGCCAATCGCCACATAATCATGCCAGCAATTAATCCGGTGATCCCGCAGGTCGAGAAATCCCTTCTGCTGCTGCCCAAGCCCGTAGTAGTGCTCGTCCGTCGGCGAATCGAACGTCGCAGACACATGATAGCCCGGATCGTCCTTCACCCCCGTCGGCGTCGCAGCATCCGGCTTATTGGGAAACATCGCCCAGTTCCGCATGTGCAGCAGCATCTTGCCTGATGTCGTCCTCACCAACAGCGAGTCGTCGCTGGGACCCTTCTTGCCGCGACCGAAGTAATGGTCTCGCAGCGATTGATTCAGCTCGTCCAGCGGCATTCGGCGCGGCTCCTGCGACTCCGGCACATTTGCCGGAGGCAGGTGCACGATCAATCTCCCCGAGCGGAACACTTCGCTCCCGTCTGCCTCCGTCTCTTGCGTCCATCCGCTCATCGCCGGCGTTCCCACAAATCCGTACCCAGGGGCTGCCGTGGCCAGCGCCTCGGTCTTGCTCACCGTCACCCGCAGAATGTTAGGCGCGTACGGCTCGAGCACGATCGTTCTGCCCTCACGGTTCAGCACAAAGCTGCTCCCTTGCGCGAAAACGCTGCCACTTCCGATCGAACCGAGCGCCACCGTCAGCAACGCAGCGATTCGAGCCGCACGGTGTACCCTCGTAGTTAGAAGACAGTTTTGTTTGAAATTCTGGAAATAGCCGGAAAGGGCAGAATCCTTGAGGTGGCAGAAGGGGCTTCGCATACGTAATTCACCGGGAAGCGTTACTCAGGTAAACGCTTCTTTCTGTCGTAATGAAAACCTGCAAAGTGTAAGGGGCCGAGCCTTACCCTGTCAATCCAGCACGCACCGGCGAGTTCTCCTCCGTCCACTCGATCAGGCCGAACAGCGCGCCCCAGTGATAGAAGGCGTCACTGTTGGTGACATCGTCCCCCTCGCCGGTGATGGCGCTGTAGTTCTCGTGCAGATGTCCCTTCTCATGCCACTCTTGCTGGATGAGCTTTAGAGACTTTTGCGCGAGCTGACGCCGTACCTGGGGCACGTCATAGTTGCGCAGACCAGGATAAACCAGATAATTCATCGGCCCCCATATACGACCTCGCCAGTAGTTCTGGTCCTTGAAGGCAGAGTCGTCGCGCGCAATGGAGGGCAGAACCCACTCGCTCCAGAACTCGTTCGGGTTGAGCAGATGCTCCTCGATGGCTATTTTTGCCCAACGCATCGAAAAGGTAAAATTGGCCAATTTCACTCTTGTGGGCTGTCGTCGTTCCCTTCAGTCATTGAGCGGCGCCAGAAATCTTCATTTTGCTAGCGCGCTGCCGGGGCTTCGATGTCGACCGGCGTCAAACTGGTCGTGAAGTCGAAGTTGCCGATCAGATTGACATCGCGCCAGGCGACGGGCGATGTGCTTTTGAGGACTTTGACGGCTTCCAGGTCGCCTGCTGCCAGCTTCTGTTCGTATACCCGCGAGAGGAGCACGGTGTTGTAGTAGATGATCGCGTTGGCGATCAGCCGGGAGCATTCGTTCCAGATTTGCTGCTCCGCCTCTGACGGTCGAGTTGCTTCGAGACGGGTTCTACGCGTTGAAACGTAAGGCTGCTCCTGGAGTGGACGGGGTCACATGGGAAGAGTACGGGACCGGACTGGAAGATCGGCTTGTTGATCTGCACAGTCGGGTCCATCGCGGCGCGTATCGTGCGCAGCCATCCAGGAGAGGATTTATTCCGAAGCCCGATGGGCGGCAACGGCCATAGGGGATTGCGGCATTGGAGGACAAGATTGTCCAGCATGCCGTGGTCACGATCCTCAATCAGATTTACGAAGAGGACTTTCGCGGATTCTCCTATGGCTTCCGGCCAGGACGCAGCCAGCATCAAGCGCTGGATGCGTTGTACATTGCGCTTACGCGAAAGAAGGTGAGCTTTGTGCTGGACGCAGACATCGTCGGATTTTTCGACAATCTCGATCGGGGATGGATGCTAAAGTTCCTTCAGCACCGCGTTGCTGACCCCCGGATACTCCGGCTCATCCAGAAGTGGCAGGAGGCTGGGGTGATGGAGGAAGGCGAATGGAAGAATGCGGGGATGGGTACACCGCAAGGTTCAGTGATTTCACCGCTGCTTGCTAGGTGTTCAGTCCCAGCATTTGATGGTGCATTCTATTCTCAGGAGAGGAAGGAGGCACTATGGGCCAGGTTTTACACCGGGGCGCCACAACGACAGAGGCGATCCGTCGAGCAATACAGCATAGTCAAGAGAGCCTGAGGGCGCTGTCTCGGCGTCACGGCATCAACCCCAAGACGGTGGCCAAGTGGCGGAAGCTTTGCTCGGTGGCCGACCTTCCGACCGGACCGAAGACGCCACGGTCCACGGTTTTGACCGTGGAACAGGAGGCCATCATCGTCGCCTTTCGCAAGCACACGCTCTTGCCGCTCGACGATTGCCTGTATGCGTTGCAGGTCACGATCCCGAAGTTGACTCGTTCTTCCCTTCATCGATGTCTTGAACGGCACGGCATCCGCCGTCTGCCCGAGGTGGAAGGAGACAAGCCCAGGAGGAAAAAGTTCGACAGCTATCCAATCGGCTACTTTCACATCGATCTGGCCGAAGTGCGTACTGCCGAAGGCAAGCTCTATCTCTTCGTGGCCATCGACCGCACTTCCAAGTTCGCCTTCGTGGAGCTGGTCGAACGCGCCGACATGCGAGCCGCTGCCACTTTTCTGGAAGCCTTAGTTGCGGCAGTCCGTATCGCATCCACACCGTGCTGACCGACAACGGCATCCAGTTCGCCGACCTGCCGAAGAACCGTGGCGGACTCACGGCCAGATGGCGCGGCCATCCCTTCGACCGCACCTGCTATCGCCATGGCATCGACCATCGCCTCACCAAACCCAACCATCCCTGGACAAACGGACAGGTCGAACGCATGAACCGAACCATCAAAGAAGCTACCGTCAAACGCTACCACTACGACAGCCACAATCAACTAAAAACGCACCTTGACGATTTCGTCGCCGCGTACAACTTCGCTAAACGACTCAAGTCCCTCGCTGGACTCACCGCCTACGAATTCATCTGCAAATGCTGGCAAAACGAACCGCACAGATTTACTCTCAATCCAACCCATCAAATCCCGGGACTGAACACCTAGTCATAGGGCAAGCCTGATGAGGGGCGGCCCGGATCCAGCCATATGTGCCAAATAATTAGTACAGAAGTGCGCCACATAATTAGAAAAGCAACAGCAATAGGTTGGGCGCGGGCACGCCGAGAGAGCTGAAAAATCGCGCTGCAAGCCTTGTTTTGCGCTTTTTTGAGTGGCTCGCATGCCGCTATCGACCCAATGGCGCAGTAGAATCCAGCATCCCTCCGGTTCTCACCTCTCCCCACCCCTACCGCTCCCTCAGACCAAGATGTCAGCCCGTCTGGAATTCAGCCACTTGCACCACGGGCTGCTAGCAGATCCATAAATGAACGAGAGTCATGGCTCAATGAGTCTGTGCTCTGCGGGGCTGTGCGGATATACGCGAAAATGAGCGGGCGAAGTGCCGTAGTAGCTCTTGAAGACGCGGGAGAAGTGATACGGATCGGAGAAGCCGACGTGAGCCGCAGCGTGAGTCACGCTTGCGTTCGTGGCCACCAGCAGGGACGCCGCCTCTGCCATTTTGATCGCCGTGAGCGCCTTGTGCGGACTGGTGTTCGAGTAGCGCTGGAACAGCCTCGCCAGATATGCCGGCGTGATCTTCAGCCTCCGCGCCAGGTCCGCAGTGGACCGCAGGCACCGGAAGTCGGCGCTCAACTCATAGGACGCCCTGGTATAGGTTTCAAAGGCGCGGCACGCAGCCTCTTCCGGCCGCATCGCATTTTGCTCGATGCGCAGCAGCAACACATCGAAGAGCGAAGAGCACAGCCTCTGCGATAGATAGCGTGGCTCCTGTCCCGCATCCACAATCTGCTGAAACAGATCGCGGATGGCATGAGGCTGGCGTATCCAGGTTGTGCCGCCTTCATTGAGCGGCAGCCCGCGAAAGATGCTCCTCGCGCGTGATCCGGAAAAATCCAGAAAGTATTTCATCAGTGGCTGCTTGGCGCTGCTGGAGATAACGTGGGCGCTTCCCGGCGCATAGCCGAACAAAATGCCCGGTTGTAGCTCCGTCGTCTGCCCATTGCATGTAAAGTGGCCATGCCCTTCAGCCACATACTCCAGCGCAAAATACCGGAAACTCTGGCGCCGCACCACGTAGCTCGCCGAGCATCGCTCCCACCCGCCATAGGGGATGACCAACTTCGTCCCCGCATGTTCACCGGGATCGGGAAAAAAGTAGCGGCACTGTGTGACATGCTTGGCAAGAAAGGCGGGGAGCGTGCCGGTTTCGCCGGTTGCCGTTGTCTGCACGTTTTTAGAGAGGTTCGAGCGAGATACCATCTGAGGTCAAGATTATCCATCAAAATGCAAATTTTAGCTATTCCCTATTGTTCTTCGGCATCCCGATAATCGCGTGGGGGTTTGATTCCGAATGACACAGATTCAGCAGACGACCGACCCGGCGCTGGTACCGAAGCGCACGCTTGCGAACGGCGCTCAAATTCCGGTCATCGGTCTGGGCACCTTCGGCTCCGACCATGTCAGCGGGGCACAGATTGCTTCCGCAGTTTTCGACGCGGCCAGGATGGGTTATCGCCACTTCGATTGCGCCGCAGTCTACGGTAATGAGCCGCTCATCGGTGAAGCGCTGCAAACCGTCTCGAAGACGATCGCTCCGCGTGAAGAACTCTGGATCACATCTAAACTCTGGAATGACAAGCACGCAGCGAAGGATGTCATCCTGGCATGCAAGCAGTCTCTCCACGATCTGAAGCTGGATTATCTCGATCTCTATCTGGTCCACTGGCCGTTCCCAAACTTCCATGCTCCCAGCTGTAGCATCGACTCGCGCAGCCCCGATGCCCGCTCCTACGTCCATGCAGAGTTCATGGAAACCTGGGGTGAGATGGAAAAGCTGCTGGAACAGGGATTGGTTCGCCACATCGGGACCTCCAACATGACCATCCCAAAGCTGGAACTTCTCTTGCAGGACGCGCGCGTACGTCCGCATTGCAATGAGGTGGAGCTACATCCCCACTTCCAGCAGCCTGAGTTTTTTGCCTATCTCATGGGAAAACAGATTCAGCCCATCGGCTTCTGTCCGTTGGGATCGCCCGGCCGCCCGGAGCGCGACCGGACGCCAGAAGACACCTCGCCGCTGGAAGATCCTATCGTCCGCGCCATCGCCGACGCGCATCATGTCCATCCCGCAGCCGTCTGTCTAAAGTGGGCCGTGCAGCGCGGAGAAGTGGTGATTCCCTTCTCCGTCAACCCGCGCAACTTCGCACAAAATCTGCGTGCAGTGGTCGAAGATCCGCTGACACCGGAGGAGATGGAAAAAATTGCAGCTGCCGATCTTCGTTGCCGGCTAATAAAAGGCCAGGTCTTTCTTTGGAAAGAGAACCAGTCCTGGGAGGACCTTTGGGATGAAAATGGAGTGGTCACGCCGGCATGAACAACACAGGAGGAGCATTGACAACAGCCGCATCATCGGAGCCTAAGACAAACATGCAGGGCGTCGTTCTACCTGGCAACAGCACCACCGAGCTTCGCTCCTTTACTGTGCCGGAACCGGGATGGGGACAGGTTCTGCTGCGCATGAAGGCCTCCACCATCTGCGGCTCCGACATTCGCGCCATCTATCACGAGCACTTGGGCAAAGGCCCCGAAGGCTATCAGGGAGTGATCGCCGGACACGAACCCTGCGGACAGATTGTGAAGACCGGTTCCGGCTGTCGCGGCTTCGCCGTGGGAGACCGCACGATCGTCTATCACATCTCCGGCTGCGGTCTCTGCAACGACTGCCGCCGCGGATACATGATCTCCTGCACCAGCGCGGAGTACCGGCGCGCCTATGGATGGCAGCGCGACGGCGGAATGGCCGACTATCTTCTTGCGGAAGAAAAAGATCTCGTACACCTCCCGGATGCGCTCTCCTACACCGACGGCGCCCAGGTGGCGTGCGGCTTCGGCACCGCTTACGAAGGGCTGGAGAAAATCGGAATTTGCGGCGGCGACGCGGTGCTGATTACCGGCCTCGGCCCGGTCGGCCTGGCGGCTGCAGCCCTTTGCCGCAAGCTCGGTGCGCGGCGAATCCTTGGCATAGACGTACTGCCGGGCCGGTTGCAATTGGCGCGCGAGCTTGGCCTGTGCGACGAGGTCATCGCATCCAGCCCGGACAATGTTGCCGAAGTCCGGTCGTTGACCGGAGGGCACGGCGTCGAGCGCGCAGTCGAGTGTTCCGGTCATCCGCAGGCGCGCGCCACGGCCATCTCCGCCACGCGCCGCTGGGGCCGCATCGTTTTCCTGGGTGAAGGAGGCTCGGTGCAGTTTCAGCCCTCCGCCGATCTCATGCATGACCAGAAGACGCTCTATGGCTCCTGGGTCACGTCCACCTGGCGCATGGAAGAACTCGTCGAGCGCCTCGTGCGCTGGCAGCTCTTTCCATCGGCGCTTGTCACCCACCGCTTTCCGCTCGCGCGAGTAGATGAAGCCTACGCTCTGATGGCCTCCGGCCTGTGCGGCAAAGTCGCCGTTTGTTTCGATGAGGAGCTTGCCTAGATGCTCAAAGGAATCTCTCCAGCACTCAGTCCCGATCTGCTCAAGCTCCTGTGCGAGATGGGGCATGGCGATGAAATCGTCCTCGCGGACGCGAACTTCCCCGGCGCAAGCGTCGCAAAGCACCTCACCCGCGCCGACGGTCTGCCGGTCGCAACGATGCTGGACGCCGTCCTTCCACTCTTTCCTCTGGACAGTTACGCCGACCCGCTCATCATGATGCAGGTGGTTGCCGGCGACCGGCTCGATCCCGCTGTGGAGGCTGATTACATGCAGGTCGTGCGACGGCATCAGGCAGACGCGCCCGCACCTTCGCGTATCGAACGCAACGCATTTTACGAGCGCGCCAGTCATGCCTTTTGTGTCGTGATGACAGGGGAAGCGCGCATTTACGGCAACATTATTTTGAAGAAGGGCGTCATTGCTTGACCGTGATCTTTGGCGACTCCCCGATGTGTTCCATAAAAGTTATTCCGTAACAGCTGTACAAAAGAATTCTTGCAGCCGTAGAACCACATGCACGATGAATCTGATCTAAGGAGAAGCACATATGCGTCGAAGAGATTTTTGCAAGCTGATCGCAGCAACGGCTGCAACAGCGACCGTACCGGCTGTGGCGGAGACAGTCGAAGCGACGGAACAGTCTGTAGCCGGCACTGCGCCAGCCACCGCCGCAGAACCCGCCGCCCCAGAACCCAGCGGCTTCGACACGTTCACGGAAGACTATGCCGCATTCTGCGCTGCGCCAGCCGACCGCAGGGTCTTCTACGCTCTGCAAAATGGGAAATTCATCAAGGAAAAGCTCGACGAAAAAACGTGGCAGCCGACAGCCTGGGGCGAGCCGCCGAGCTTGCCCGTTCCGGGCGGATCGTGGGACGGCGTTGCGATGGACTCTCCCATCGCCAACCTGGGTGGCGACGGCCCCTACAAACCCACCTGGAATTCACTGCTGCAATACGACGCACCGGAGTGGTATCGCGATGCCAAGTTTGCCATCTGGGCGCATTGGAGCCCGCAGTGCGTACCCGAGGACGGCGACTGGTACGCGCGCAACATGTACATGCAGGACTCCGCAGAAAACAAATTTCAGTTGGACCACTACGGTCCCCCGTCCCGCTTCGGATACAAAGACCTCTGTCCGCAGTGGACGATGCTGAACTGGGAACCCGATGAGCTGATCGACCGCTACAAAAAAGCAGGTGCCAAGCTGTTTCTTACGTTGGCCAACCATCACGACGGCTTCGATGCATGGAACTCCAAACACCAGCCCTGGAACGCGCAAAACATCGGTCCGCGTCGCGATGTCGTGGGCATCTGGGCGGCAGCATCGCGCAAGCAGGGGATGCGTTTCGGCGTCACCATTCATCAGGCGCGCAACTGGTGGTGGTTCCAGACCTCGCACGGTGCCGATAAAACCGGCCCACTGGCTGGCGTTCCGTATGACGGCGATCTCACCACGGCGGAGGGCAAAAATCAGTGGTGGGAGGGCTACGATCCACAGCGGTTGTACGGTGCCAAGCATCCCGCCGCCGCGCTACCCGCCGTCTCGTACGTGAAAAACTTTTACGACCGCACACGCGACCTCATCGACCAGCACGATCCCGACCTGCTTTACTTCGACAACTCACTGCTTCCACTCGGATGGGGCGGCATGAACATCGGCTCCTATTTCTACAACCACAACCTGAAGACACATGGCGGAAAGATGGAGGCCGTCATCAACGTCAAACAAGTGCCCGACCGCCTGGCCAAGTCGGTCGTGGCCGATTATGAACGCGGCCTTACCGACAAGATCATGCCGTATCCCTGGCAGTCGGAGACCTGCATCGGAGAGTGGCATTACCAGCGCAAGCTGTTCGATCAGCCCGGTACATACGGCGGTTATACGCCGCCCCGCGACATCATCCACTGGATGATCGATACGGTTAGCAAAAACGGCACCTTCATCCTCAACATTCCCGGAAAACCCGACGGCACCATCGACCGCAAAGAAATCGCGTTTCTCGACCGGATGACCGAATGGATGCAGGTCAACGGCGAAGCGATCTATGCCACGCGCCCCTGGAAAATCTACGGCGAAGGCCCGAACATGGTGAAGAGCGGTTCATTCCAAGGCAACAGTATCAGCAAGCTCGGCCCCCAGGACATCCGGTTTACGCGCAACAAGGCCAACACGGTCGTCTATGCCATCGTGCTTGGCTGGCCTGGGGCAGAAGCGGTCGTTCAAGCATTGGGAACGGCCAGTCCGCAGTCGCCCGGCAAGATCTCAAACGTTGAACTGTTGGGCTACCAGGACAAACTCAAGTACCGGCAGGATGCGTCCGCCCTGCACGTCCAGCTTCCCGCACAACAACTGTCCGACGATGCAATCGCCCTGAAAGTCTCTCTTGCGTAAATAGATCTTCAGCCCGCCAGAAACGATCGAGGAAGGAACGGATTGCAGATGCGCCGAACGAAAATCCTCAACTGCAACTTGGCTTAGTTTGGGTTTTAACGACGAACTGGTCTATTACCCCGCACCATACGAGCAGCTCGGTGCGGCTGCGAAAGCTTGTAGCCGAAACCGCATCATCTTCTATAATTAGTGGATTCAACCGCGGGGAACTGATTTCCAAGATTTCCAATTCGGTGAGGGGGTTTCCGGAAGCACTGACCTTCCGATATCAACCTATGGGATTTGGCCCGACGGTCCGATGCGGGGACTTCACGCCCAGGGCGACTTTCAAGTGGACGGTCCTGATTGGGGAATCAACAAGCCGGATACAGTTATACAACCCCTAGTTCTCTCACCGGAGAAAGCCACACAAACGGCACTTGATGCTGCGGCACGAGACGAAGCGCTTAGCTGGAATCTGCTCATGTATGACGATGGTAGCGTTTCGCAGAATTCGCTCAGCCTGCTGCAAAGTGTTGGGCGGGCTGTTCGCATGCAGTATCCCAAACCGAAGCTCTGATATGTGTTGTTACAGAGGTAAATAAGTGAAGGCATTTCAGATTCAGAAGCCAGGTTCAGGCACGGTCATCGATACTCCCGAGCTACGTGTACCCAACGCAGGCGAAGTACTGCTTCGGGTCAACCTTGTCGGCATGTGCGGCACTGATCTCACCACCTTTCGCGGCGGCAACGCCATGGTGACCTTCCCGCGTATTCCAGGACACGAGATTGCGGCAACCGTCGTGGAAGGTGCCGACGACATAATCCCAAGCTTTAGGAAGTCATGTTTACTCCGGTCAATAGTCGTTTTTTTCGCTTCACGGCATTGCACACTCTCGACAACGATGGCCGCACCAGCGCGGCAGAGATTTCAGTGCTGCCTGCCTCGGGGGAGAGTAGGCATTGATGTATTCCAGGAAAGCATTCCGCAAAGCGACCTCCATCGTCGACCTGGGGGCGTGTTCTGTCTGATGCCGGCGTCAGAGCGCCGATAATATAGCTCTTCCATCGAGGTTCTCATGACACATATCACTCGCCGCGATCTACTCTCCACCGGTTTGGCTCTCTCGGCCACATCTCTGTCCGGCAGATCTGCCTGGGCGCGAACTGCCGGTATGCTTGATAGCGCCATGCGGGAACACGCGGCGGCAGCTCTTTCTGCGATTGGACCCCGAGAGCAACTGCTCTTCGATTTCGGCTGGAAGTTTACCTTCGGCAATGGAAACGACCCGACAAAAGATCTCGACTTCGGATACGGGCAGAGCGATTTTTCCAAGACCGGAAACTTTGACTTTGCAAAAGCGGGCTTCGATGATTCTGGCTGGCGAGAGCTTGACCTTCCGCACGATTGGGCCGTGGAGCTTCCCTTCGTGGACGACGATTCCGGCAAGGGCGACAGCCAGCTTCGTTCGCATGGCTATAAGCCGCTCGGCCGCCGCTACCCGGAGACTAGCGTTGGCTGGTATCGCCGCGCGTTCGAACTCCTCGCCAGCGATGCGGGGCGCCGCATCTGGGTGGAGTTTGATGGCGTCGTCCGAGACGCTCTGGTATTCGTTAACGGATGCTTTCTTGGGCGAAACGACAACAGCTATGCGCCCTTTCGGTTCGATTTGACAGACTTCGTCGCTTACGGCGCAAAGAATTACATCGCCCTTCGCGTGGATGCCAGTTTTGGTGACGGCTGGTTTTACGAAGGCGCCGGCATTTACCGCCATGTCTGGCTGACCAAGACAGATCCGGTCCATCTGGGGAAATGGGACAGCACAGTCCGGTCTGAGGTCAGCGGCAACTCGGCCCTGCTGAATCTAGCTACGGTTGTACAGAACGAGAGCAGGCAGGCCGTTAATAGCAAGGTGAGGTGGAAGATTCTGGACCCCCGCGGCGTTACAGTTGCTACCGCTGAATCGCCGAGCCAGTCGATTCTCGCGGACGAATCTCAGAGCTTCGCCACAACTACAAAGCTGGCGGATCCCGCCCTGTGGTCAGTAGAAGAGCCCAATTTGTACTCGGCCATTGTGACCATCGAGACTGATGGTAAGGTGTGTGATGCGGAACATGTACCTTTCGGTGTGCGCACTGCGGTCTTCGATGCTCAAAATGGATTTTCCCTCAATGGGAAACCGCTCAAGGTTCAGGGTACATGCAATCACCAGGATCACGCTGGAGTGGGTGCGGCCCTTCCCGATCATGTGCAGTGGTTTCGGCTGGGCGTACTGCGCGATATGGGCTGCAACGCCGTGCGCACCTCTCATAACATGCCGACTCCCGAGTGGGTGGATGCCTGCGACCGGATGGGCATGATGATGATGTGCGAGACGCGCCAGATGAGTTCGAACCCCAGAGGCATGCGGCAACTGGAGGCCATGATCAAGCGCTATCGAAATTCGCCCTCCATCATCATCTGGTCGATCGGAAATGAAGAGTGGATACTACAGGACAAAATGGCGGAGCAGGGACAGAGAATCGCTGCTAGCATGGTCAATCTCTGCCACAAGCTTGATCCGACACGGGTGGTATCGGCTGCCGTGAACGGGAACAATGAACAGGGTGTATCCGTTCCGCTCGACATCATCGGTTTCAATTACAACACGCCAAAATATCCCCTCGCATTCCATGAGAAGCGTCCAGCGCTGCCGATTTTTGGATCGGAGACATCGAGCGCTATTAGCACGCGCGGCGTATACAGCACCGATCATCTTCGGAATACCATGAACAGCTACGACGGAGTGGTGCCGTGGGGTGAAACGCCTGAAGGATGGTGGAAATTCTACGGTATGCGTGACTGGGAAGCGGGCGGCTTCGCGTGGACAGGATTCGACTATCGCGGTGAGCCCACACCGTACGGTTGGCCATCGATCAGCTCGCAGTTCGGTATCGTGGATACCTGCGGTTTCCCGAAGGACTACTTTTACTACTACAAGGCATGGTGGGGTAAGAAACCCTCCCTGCATCTGTTTCCTCACTGGAACTGGCATGGGAGAGAGGGCGACGAAATTCCTGTTTGGGTCTACTCCAATGTGGACGAGGTGGAACTGCTGGTGAATGGCAGGAGCCTGGGACGCCAAGCAGTTGAGCACCTGGGACATCTGCAATGGAAGGTGAGGTACGAGCCGGGCGCGATTGAGGCGCGAGGGTTCAGAAAAGGGACGTTGATCCTGACGCAAAGAAGGGAAACGACGGGACCAGCCGCGTCCATCCGGGTTACTGCGGATCGCACCGAGATCGACGCGGATGCTCAGGACGTGGCTATGCTGAAGGTTGAAGCCCTCGACAGCCATGGTCGGCCCGTTCCGATCGCGGGCAATCAGATTACCTTCAAAGTCTCCGGCCCCGGAAAGCTGATTGGAGTGGGAAACGGTGATCCCAACTGTCAGGAGAGTGACAAGGGGTCATCGCGTTCTCTGTTTAACGGTCTAGCCCAGGCGATCATCCAGAGCACCCGAAGCGCCGGTCCAATTCGCATCGAAGTGAACGCCGACGGGGGGGTAGCTCCGGCACAGATGGTGGTCGCCTCCCGGCAGCTGACGCCGCGGCCGTTTGTGTTTATTGTGCAAGGGACATGACGGAAGGAGAGGCTGGCCCGGCGATCGGCGCAAGTCCTCAGAGTCAATGGGCTGGACTGGCCATCTGGTTCGAGCCTGACAGTCACCACGTAACCGCATTTCATCGCGACATGTTTTCAGGGGTTCAAATGAAGCAAATTCATCAATCCGTCTCTAATGCGAAAAGGCAGGGCACCGTGATCAAATCGTTGGCTGTATCGCTGGTACTCGCAATGGTGCTGCAGATGGGAGCGGCAGCCCAGAACGCCGCTGGTCATCCGAACTGGCCGGGACCGGGGCAGATGTATGTGGGCACATGCTATCAGCCCATTGAGCGTACGCCGGAGGAGATCGACCGAGACATCGCCCTGATGAAACAGGCGGGGTTCAACGTGGTCCGGATGGGCGACCTTTCCTGGGATTCCTTCGAACCCGAGCAGGGAAAGTTCGAGTTCGCCTGGTTCGACAATATCTTGGATAAGATGCACGCTGCCGGAATCAGCGTAATCCTGGATATCCCCGGTACTCCGGCACCCATCTGGCTGCATCGCGCCTATCCCGGAGTCGACATCGTCGCTCAGGACGGCCAGCGCATGCCGCCGGCGGAACGCTATATGGACGACATCAGCGACCCAAATTACATCCGCGAGATCGGCATTCTGGCCGAAGCCATGATGAAGCACTACGCGCACAATCCGGCGATCATCGCCGTCGGCTATGACAATGAGATTGGTAACGGCTACGTGTCTTATTCGCAAGGCGATCGCGAGCGCTTCGTCGCATGGCTGAAGAACAAGTATGATACCGTTGGGGCGCTCAACAGCGCCTGGCAGACAGAGTGGTGGTCGCGCAGACTCAACGGCTTCGATCAGGTCTATATGCCGCTGGCGAACGGTCCCGGACCGTCGGAAAGCTATCTTGATCTGCACCGCTTCTGGTCGGATGTCGCCATCGCGCGGTTACAGCAACTTGAGGCGCTTCGGCAAACATACATGCCCGATGTGCCGGCCATCTCCAATCTCTGGCCAACGGCGGAAAGGCGGGGATTCGATTACCTCAGTACCTACAAATCGTATGTGTCCTACGGAGCGGAGGGCTTTTACCCGAGCGATCCGATCAGCGGCGCCTTCGGCGCACTACAGATAAAGGGATCGCTGCCAACGCCGATCTGGTTCAACGAGTTTACGGCAGGCGGAGGCGGCTTCTATGGAGCCCACGGACAAAGCCGAATGTATGCCTACCTAGGCCTCATGATGGGAGCGCAGGGTTTCCTGGCATGGACCTTTAACTCGCATCTCGGAGACGAGGAGCAGGCGCTCTTCGGATTGCTCGATCACGACGGCACACCCTCGTGGAAGCTGGGCGAGTGGGCTCACATCGCATCGGAGTTCAGGCAACTCTCGAAATATGGGTTCCCGCGTTACCTTCATCCTCAAATCGCGATTGCATACTCCTTCGATTCCCGGATCGATTCGCAACCAAACGGCCCATCGAATACAACGCTCCAATACTTCAAGCCCTCGTATACGGAGCAGGTCGAGGGAGCCTTTGCGCCCCTGTTCGCCGCGAATCTCGACACCGCCATCATCAACATAGGACATGACAGTCTTTCGCCCTACAAGCTTGTCGTCGTACCGGCCGATTATGTGATGGACCCCGCCAGCGCCAACGCGATTCGGGATTACGTGCGCGGAGGAGGAACCGTTGTAATGACGATGTTTTCGGCAAAAGTGGACGAGCACGGAAACTGGTTCGGCACTCCTCTCCCCGGACAGCTGAGCGATGTTTTTGGGCTGAGGACGAGCGCCTTCTACCGTGCCCAACAGCCGCTCGAATACAATCTGGACGGCCACTCGATGAATACCGGAACGCGTGAGTACGAAGTGCCTGAGCCCTCGACAGCGCAGGTCGTTGCGCGATTCACCAATATCCCGCAGCATACTCCCGCTATTACCGCCAACAGGTTTGGGAAAGGAGAGGCCATTTATTTGGCGACGTGGCCGAAAGCATCCGCGATCGGCCCTCTCCTTGACAGTGTTATCAAAAGCGTGGGGATTCAGCCCGGACCGAAAACCCCTGAGGGGGTCTACGCCCGCGCTGTCGATGGCCGCATCCTCTACGTAAATACAACCCAAGAGGAGCAGCGGATTCCGATCACTGGCACAAAGCAGGGGATCCTCAGCCATCGCGTGTACAAGGGAGAGGTGAGTCTGGGTCCGTGGCAGTCAGATCTCGTTCACTGATGGCCGCCCCGTCTCATCAGTGGACCCGGCAGGGCGCGCCCGGATCCTCAACACAATCGCCAGCATTCTGAGGACCGCTTTGAAACACATACGTTTCAGGATTATGTCAATCGCCAAACGCTCACGCTTCCTGGGGGCTTTTTCCGCTGCATCTGCAATCGTGTTCGCACTGGCCGTGCCTGCTCATGGGCAGCAGCACGCACCCCGCGCCATCATTGCAGATATTCACAACACCTCCAGGCCGGTAGACCGCTTCTTCGACTTCTCCGTTGGATCTGACTATTCGGGCACGCTGATTGGCAGTGACAGCCAGAATCAGCTCCAAATGGTTACCGATGAACTCGGCTTCCGATATATTCGCTTCTACGCGATCTTTCACGATGCCATGGACGACAAATCAACCCGCATACCCCTTCGTTTGGGACAATCCTGCTCGTAAATCGCCGAGAAAATGCCGAAACTCCCTGGCGCTAAGAAATCAGTGACCTGCGCAGAACCTCCCTAGAAGCCACTGTTATCTAACGCAGCCAAGCCCGAGGTCCAGAGCCATATTATGCTGTGAACCACTAACTTGAACCTCTCACTTTGAGGCTCTCCATTTTCAGTCTCATCCTGGACTCAGGCCCTTGTGTGGTAGATTCATAGAGGTTCGCCGACCGCGGAGAGATGGCCGAGTGGCTTAAGGCGCACGCTTGGAAAGCGTGTATACCGCAAGGTATCCAGGGTTCGAATCCCTGTCTCTCCGCCATTCCTTTTTATAAAACCCATAGAATCAATGATCTGACTCAATCAATGGGACTTATGCGAGAGCCGCATAGTCTCATTCGTCTCAAGAATCTTTGTCTTTCCGGGTCTTTCGAGTCCAGAACTATACCACAGGCGAAAAACTATACCACGAAAAATCCCGGTAAAAAGAGGTCAAGGTGATATGCTTTTCTGCAAACGAATATCGCGTCACGAAAGGTGAGAGGAAAATGACCTGGATAGTAACTGTTCCCTTCCAAACAACAGCAGGACGGGAAATGCGCACCATCGAGACAAACGTAAAAGATGCCAGCAATGCGATTCCGCAAGCGAAAGGGAGGAACCCTGGACAGGAGTTCCTCTGGGAAGAAGCAGAGGTGAAAAAGGACGATGAACGGTGACAACGAAGACACAGAGCGTCCACACCGGGGCTTGTCTCGATCACGCCTGGTCATCTTCTCGGTACTGGGCCTTATAGGCGCATTCGTCCTGTGCCTTATCATCCGCCAATCACAGTCCAGTTCCCAAGAGACTGCACCTAATGTCGCCCCTGCACCGGCATTCGCCAATGAGCAGAACGACCCCGAGGGTTATGGTGGTGTTCCTTGGGGGATTTCCTTTGACGACTTTCAGAAAGCCAAGCCAAGTCAGCCTTGTGATAATGCAGACTGCGAAGCTGAGCGAGATTCCAACTATGCTGAGGAACGCGAGGTGCGGAACCGCTTCTCTCCATATGCCGGTCACGATGCAGACGAATACGACCAACTGATTGCGGAAATCCTTGGTATTCCCAACGACAGTAAAGGGTTCATACCGGCAGCACTTCAGAGTGCCTGGCGGAAATCCGGAAGGGATAATGACGGTGGAGCAGCGGATTACTTCTTCTTTAATGGTAGGCTGGCAATGGTGATCGCTGACGTGGACGATATGGCCTACGACGCGGTTCTGGCTAAGTTGAATACGAGTGACACGTTGGAAGACACCCTCCACGGATCGTTGCCTCCCCCGCTGCTTTATGATCGAGCGGAGTTCGAAGCTCATCTGTTCAAAAGAGGAGGCACAAACACTCGGATCTATCTTGTCAAGAAGACGATTCACGACGCGAAAGAGGATATGTACATAAGTAGTGCATTCCTGCTTTACATCCCCAACCAGCTATACGGTGTGATTGGCTCCGAGACAAAGGCGAATGCCGACCAGTGGCAACGGGAGACCGATGCGGGGAAGCAGGGGGTACAGCAAAGAAATTTGAACCAGGTGCAGTAGCCACGACCGAGGAACCCCTTCCCTGCTTAACCGCCTATGCCTCAGGCGGCTTTCTTGCGCAGCCAGTCGGCGATCACGTAACTGTCAAAACACAGCGATCCGGCGAGCTTCACCGACGGGATCGTCCCGGCGGCGGCCTTCGCATAGAGCGTCTTCACGTCGTGGGCGATCAGCGGAGCGAGCTCCTTCGCTTTCATCATCCGACCGATCGACTCGATGACGTCGGCAACACTTCGCGGGTTGGACTGAGTTTCCTGCACTATATTAAGTACCGGATCTCCGAACTCGACCCCGATTATTTATTGAAAACAGATCAGGAGGTGGGTGGCTCCAGGGATCGCAGCACCACGCGGGCGTAGAGCTCGTGGCAGTCCTCGCAGTATGCATGCCCCACGTTGGCGGCATCCGCGAACGTAGTGACGTCAACGACGTCGTGCCCGGCGTGGGCATCATCCAGGATCTGTTCGTGCACGCCGTAGACGGCTCGTGTTGGGGTTATGGTGTTGACGGTGTGATTCACGACTGTCCTTTCGAGGCCTTGTAGTAGTGGCTCAACCGCATGGGGTGGATGTGAGAGGGCTCGCCCGTGAATGGGGACACGCAGCGAGCACCCGCCTCGACGTTGCACCGGGGGCAAGCAACCTGCAGGGCCAGAGCAATCTCCCAGCCGTCGAGTGCCTCGCTAAACTCTGTGCTCATGGTTTGTCCTTTCTAAAGCTGCCTACGACGTCACTTAGCGAGGCGGAACCCACCTTAACCGTGTACGGAGACAGGAAAAATACGGTCATCGATGTGATGAAAATAGGTAGCGCCCCCAGCCAAAGCGATAGCGTCTGCGGGTCTTTTAACGCGCACACGTGCCGGACGACACCAATTAAAATACAGGCGGAAACGAGTGCGAGGATGAACGTGAGTATACGGCTCGAACTTGGCTCTCCCTGGGATGAGAATACGCCGCGTATGAAGGTAGCACAGTTCTGCCAGCGGCTGGGCGGAGGAACGATGGCGACGATCTGGCCCCCCACAACCTCCTGGTTTGGTGCAAGCTCGACGAGCTGACCGGGTGCTGTTGCTGTATCTGGCATAAAAGCCTCCTATATTAGATAGGGGTGGAAGTCACATCTCGGGCCTTGACGGCGATTATTGCCTCGGCCTGGACGCTCTCTTTGACCTACGCGGCCCTTGCACAGCACACTCCGCAAAAATAAACCTTCAAGCATAAACCACCACATCTTGTGGTTTTTTGTGCAAACACCCTATATGCGGTGTGGCACTTGCACCACGGAAAAAATAGTTGGGGGTCGGCCAGACTCCAGAAACTCAACTCGCGCTGCATAGCGTCGATGAGTCTTGCCCAAGTTATTGAATATAAATCAGTTATTTGGATGAGCAGTGATTTTGAAGTGTTTTGAACAAAGTAACTTCGCAAAGTAGGGGTGAGGGCGCAAACAGAATCGGCTCTCAAACCGAGGCAACACATGCAGATTAATGACGCAAAAATCCTCCTGGCTTTACTGCCGCAGGATGATGGTTCCGAAGTTGCATCCCCCGATCCGCGCTGGCATGCAGCACTCCGCCGCGTGGCTCACTACCAATTACTTCTCCGGCAGTTGCTGGAGAAGGAAACCGGCGACGTGATGGTGCGGCTGATGGAGCGCCACACAGACAGCCTCAATCCGGCATGGCAGTCTCCGTATAACTCGCGTGCCTACGTGCTGGAGACCCTGCGCAAGGACATGACGACATGGCGGCAGGTCCTGGCCATGGAGGCAAAGATCGGCCCGGCAGCCGACTCAGACGGAATCGACGTCGTCGTGCAGCAGATGATCGATGCCGCAAGCGTCGAGGGCGGCCCAATCGTCCGGCAAGGAAACAACCTACTCGGTGGCGATGCGGGTCCAATACTGAGCGGCACCGCGACATCTCGTATCGTACACCTGCTGCTTTACCACGGCGAGCGCGGCAGGAACCTACGCGATGATGAGCCCTGCACACTGTTTGAGAGGTGCGACACAATGCTCGAAGGCACCTATCGCGAGGTAGCGTGGCTGCACGAACGCGTCAACGGCAGCCTGCCAACTTTGTACGCCGCCGTCAGGCAACTCACGGAGATGGGGATCATCGAGCAGAGTGACCGCCGCGCGGGTGTTAAGGTCCGGTTGCGAGCTCCTTATACTGTGCGGGCAGCAGAAGATCGCAAGTTGTGGTGCCAGCTCCGCGACCAGGGAAGACTGCCGATCACGCGAAATGCGGGAACCACCAGTGACCCGATCGTGGTGACCAAATGACCTCGATCCCTCGCACTTACTCTAATTGGAATGCCGTTCACCGCATGCAGGATGCGGTGATCGGCATCCCACTACTTCCTTCCGGGGCGGTGGCTATTGCACTCACCATCGCCCGCCACATAAACGAAAAAGGAACTGCTTACGCGAGCTATACAACCTTCCTCGAAGAAGCCCACGTACCCCACAGTACATGCACACGAGCCATAAGCGCACTCGTTGCGGCTGGGCTCATCATCAAACTTTCTGGCGGTCGGCCCAACCGGTCGAATGAATTCCGGCTAGGTGAGAATGTGCCGGAGTTTGAGGTGGCGGCTGAGAAAACGGAGAGATCCTTCTCCTCGAAGAAGGCCCCAGCCCCGACCCAGCGTCCTCAGACAGCAGAGCGTGCTGCCTCATTCAATAAGCTTCTTAACTACGTTTGAAACGGAGTGAACCATGGAAGATATGGCCGCAAGACCGGAGCCACAACGGTGGACGCCGGAGACGATGTATCGCGGAGAGCCGTCCGAGCAATTTGGGATACGGGCATATAGTCGGGAGTACCGTGCCGAGCTCGATAAGGAGACCTACTGGGAGCGGATTGAGCCACTTCCGACGTTAAGCCGTGAGCAGAGCCAGGCCGTAGGTATGGGTCTTGTGCCGTGCCCACTGTGCCCGGGTAACCAACGCCTCATGTTGAGACATCGCGGCGAAGTAACAGGCATCGAGATGGAGCGCTCCGTCGAGTGCGTCTGCGGGAGGCAGAGCCGATTCTGGCGGGAGTTCGGGGGGACCATTGATTCCCGCTTCCTCGACGCCGACTTAGCGACCCTGGAACCGACTGATAAGGTTGACACACCTATCAACCGGCAGAGGGAGCTGCATGCACACCTGCGAGCACACCCGGATGCCAGCATGCTGTTTTGCGGGCCGAGCGGTGGCGGAAAAACCCACCTAATGGCCTGCCTGTATCGGCACGCGGTACAGGAGGCTATCGAAGAACAGGAGGCTGTGGACGACTTCGCCGAGACCGTCTGGTGGACCTCTGCGTCAGTGATGCTAAATCAGCATGTGGCCTGGGAGACCACCTCGGATAAGGAGGATAAAACCGACCCGCGCTATGTGACTGAGGCAAAAATTCAGCGGGCGGCAAAGCACGGTTGGAAACCCCGGCTGTACATAGATGAGTTGGATAAATACTCAATCTCAGGCTATAAATCGGGTCGGCTCTATGAGATCGTAAATGCCGTATACCGGTCGAGCGGAATCGTCTGCGCGACGATGAATAAGACCTCACAGGAGTTCGCCGAGATGCTCAAAGACAGGGATATGGCAGAGTCGATCACGCGAAGAATAGGCGCAGATGGTGGCTTCATTGTACCTGTGCCGTGAGCGTGGAGGTGTGTGCAGCGGTGTGTGCAGAGACGGTCCGAGACTCAATTCGGACCGTTTTTCGTTTTCCGAAACTGTGTTGCAGCAGATAGGGTTAGAAAAATCTCAGGACCCTAATAGACTGACTTGGTCCTGACTTGGTCCTGAGCTGGTCCTGACTTGGTCCTGAGCTGGTCCTGACTTGGTCCTGAGCTGGTCCTGAGATGGTCCGCGTACTATAGCTTTAAAGTATTAAAGCTTAAAGCTTAAAAAGTAGAAGGGGTTTCCCCCTCTTCAGATTGAGATTAAATGCGAAAGGCATCCAGCTTTCGCTGGACCAAGACAAGAACAAGCAAAGACCCGCTGCACAACCTTCCTACCAATCCTGGAACATATATCCTGTGCGACATTAAACCCACCTCTAAGGTGGCCGCGCCGCCCGCGCACCGCGCCGTGTAGCCCCGAGACGGCTCCTGGGTCACCTGCCGAGCCAGCAGCGCGTCCTGAGGCATCCTGCGCAGAATTGATGCAAATTAAGGAACCGACTTCCGCGCATAGGGTAGAGGAACAAAACCATGAGCATCATCACCCGCACCCAGTCACTGCTATCCCGCCTGATCGCCGCTTGCAAGTCCCCTACTGCACAAAAAGCTTCCGAGACCTACACCTTGGCCGTCAACGTTGATGCCACCGACGCGATCGCAACACTGGAAGCTGTATCCGCCCGCGTAGCCAGTCTCCGGTCCGAGATAGAGACTTCCAGCATCCTTGCCGAGATTCGCGCCCGCTTCGACAAGTTGGATTGTGGCACGGACATGATCCTTGCCGCCGTCGCGAACATGCAGGACCGCGTTGAAGGTCAGCCCACAATGGCTGATGTACTGAACCAGCAGATCGCGCGGTACGACGACGGTGGCGCAGTCGGAGGTTTGTCAGCATGAGCCTGCAGTACGCCCGCAAGGACCAGGACAACAAGATGGGCTACGTCAAGCGCCTGACTCCCAACCAGCGTGCTGCGCAGCTTGCATTGTGCCCGAGTCTTTTTCCCGACGCTGAGCATATCCGCGATGCCTACGTGGATGCAAGTAATTCAGAACATGCTCTCGCCGTCGAAGTCATCGATGCCTGGCAGTTTCACGCTCCGGTCACACTCGTTGAAACTATTGCCGACAACCCCACGAAAGGTGGCGTGATCTGATGTTCCGACTCATCCACAGACTTATCACCCTTGGCTGGCAGCCACGCGAGATATATGCGTTGCTGTCACTGGTTCGCCGCGATCATGTCGCGTTCGCACTCGTGCGAGTGCAGTTAAGGCCTTATGTTGCCTAGCTCACCGACCACAATTTGCAGGTCCTGCAATTCGCGGGCAATTGGTAACGGCTACTGTGAGCGTCACCAGGACACCAAGAAAGTGCAGAACCGCCTGTTTGACCGTTATCGTGCGGATGATCCCGTGCGTGCGTTGTATCGATGCAAGCGATGGCGAACGGTCCGTCTAGTCGTGCTGCGACGTGACATCCTGTGCCAGTCATGCGGACACGAGGCAGCAACAGAAGCTGACCACATCCTGTCAGCACGCCTTGTATTGGACGAGTTCGGTGTCAATGCCTTCTATGATCCAGATCGCTTGCAAGGTCTGTGCCATACGTGTCACTCAAAGAAGACTGCAGTTGAAGTTGGTTGGTCAGGCAAGCGCGGAACGAAGTTGGTTGATGTAGGTGATCGCCGCAACACCACCGTCGTGTGTGGGCAGCCGGGTAGCGGAAAGACGACTTACGTTGAACGTTTTAAAGCGCCGAACGATTTAACGTGGGATTACGACGTTGTTATGGCAGACATCACCGGCTTGCCACTGCACCAGTTCCTTCCAGGTGCCATAGGTTCCGTGCTTGCTCATCGTGATGCTTGGATCGAGGCCACCAAATACAGCACCAACCACTGCTGGCTCATCGTTCGCAGCCCGGAAGCTGCCGTTGTGAGCATGATGCGTGATGCAGGCGCGACCGTGATCGTCATGGATACACCCGGTGATGAGTGTGCACGTCGTCTACAGCATCGCCGCGTCGAAGAGACAATGCAATCACTCCAATAAAATCAATCATTTATAACCCCGCCGGGGGCGGTGGTCACACCACGTCGTTGATGCCTACCCCGTGGGGCCTTCATTCTCTACGCCCTCATCGACGCGTGCCCGGTGCCGCAGGTTTTTCTACACATAACCGCTATTAAAGTCAAGGCGTTCGGACTTTCTAACCTCTGAGTATGGGACGCAATCGGACACCCACCGACATACTCGACGCGCGTGGCGGCTTCCTGACACACAAGGATCGTCAGCGCCCGAACGAGCCCACCAACGCCCGCTCGATTGGCAGTCCGCCGAAGTCCCTGACCAAGGCCGAGAAGCTAGCATGGAAGGAACTTGCGAAGCAGTGTTGCCCAGGCGTTCTCAAGGAGTCCGACCGCTTGATGTTTGGTGTCCTGGTTCGCCTTGCCGCTAAGTTCTACGCCCGCGAACCCGCGATGACAGCCAGCGAGACGGCACAGATGATTACGCTGTCAAGTAAGTTCGCCCTGAACCCCGCCGACCGCTCGAAGGTAATTGTGGAGAAACCGAAGAAGACAGGTTTAGCCGCGTTCCTAGCCAAGAAGGCGGCGTGAGGCACTGGTACGATCCGCCGCCAGATCCAGATGAGGCATCGCCCCGTCCCCCACACCACTAATGAAGGTCCTCATCGTAATCCCGACGCACGACCGGCTAGAGTTCCTTGCCGACGCCCTGGACTCTCTGGATGTGCAGACTCGCAAGGCCGACCAGATCGTGGTAACGGGTAACGTCATGTCGTCGCCGCATCCCGGCGTCACCTTCCTACCGTCAGATGCCAGTCTGGCTACTCGCCTGAACTCAGTCATCGACGATAGTGACTGCGATGCCTACATCATGCTCTCCGACGATGACCTGTTATTACCCACATATGTCGAGAAGACGGCTGCGTTGATGGAGTCTACAGGTGCAGATGTTGTCTACACCGAATCAGGCATGATACCCGTCACAGCACTCATCCGTAAGGCCATCTGGAAGAAGGTCGGCGGATATTGTGACATCGGTTTTTTTGATTGGGACTTCAACTGGTCGTGTCTGGAGTCAGGGGCCATAGCATTGCCCATCCGCGAGCACCTATTTGTGTACAACCAGCACCCGGAACAGGTGGCTACCCACGCCCGATGGCACTCCAACGGAACCTGGGACACGTGGAAAGACGCAATCTATGCCAAGCACCCGCGTCACGGCAGACCCTAATTCGCATAAATAACCCCTGTGTAGATGCTCTGTCGAACAGGCTCCTACGAGTCCACTTCAGCGAGCCGCGTACCTATCCACTCCGATGAGCGGTGAGGGTAACATCGCACTCCCAGGAAACAACCACATGGCACTCAAAGTTTTGAACACCCGCAAGAAAGAGATCCTCGACGCGCAGGACAAGATGCTGCGCAACGCTGTGGACACCAAGACCGCTCTGTCCGCCGCCGACGAGACCGCCTTCACCGCGATGACCACCGAGCTGGATGGCATCAACACCAGCATCACACGCATGACCGCGATCGAGAATGGTCGGCGTGAAGTCGGCGCACCCCGCGAGAAGGTAGTTATCGCCGATGCCTCCGCCACCAAGTTCTTCGCCATGGGCGGCTACCGCTCGGTTACACCGATGGCATCCGCCACTCCCGAGTACGTCAAGGGATTCTGGGCTTCGCTACGCAGCAAGGCCGACCACGAGCGCTTCCTCATCCAGAACGCATCGCTCGGCGAGTCCGGTTCAACCGCCGCCGGTGGAGCACTGGTCCCGATCGAGACGGATCCCAGCATTCCCGCGATGGCCATCGAGGAAACGATCGCACGCAGCCTCTCGCGTGTAATCACGACCCAGATGAACCTAAATCTGCCGTTCCAGGCAGCCAAGACGGTTGCGGCCCTCAAGGCCGAGAGCAACTCCACCGGCACCAACGCCTTCGCCACCAACGCCCCCACCTTCAACACCACAACCCTCGCCAGCTATGTGGTCGGCGACTCGGTATATGCTTCCTGGGAACTGTTGGCCGACTCGAAGGCTGCCTCAGACTTCATCACGATGGACCTCCAGCGCAGCATCCGCGTGAAGGAAGAGAACTACTTCGTGAACGGCAACGGCTCCGGCCAGCCGCAAGGCTACCTGGGCAACGGCACAACGGCAACCGGCGCATCCATCACGGCGGGTGCGGCCACCCTGGGAATTAACCCGATCATCGACGTCATGGGCAGCCTGAACCGCGCGTACTATGTCGGTGCATCCTTCCTGGTGAACCGCCAGGAATTCAATCGCTTGCTCAAGGCCCAGATCGCCGCGTCGCAGTTCCAGACGTTCATCACGTTCGGCACTGCCGGTGACGCCCGCCTATTCGGGTACCCGGTCGCCTTCTCCGCCGAGATGCCGGTGTACGTTGCGTCTCCCGCCGTCTCCGGCTCGTGGATGTTTGGGGACTTCAAGGCGTTCGCAACCATCGGTGACCGTGACGACAGCAACATCCGCATCAAGGTCCTGGACCAGGTCGCAGCCCTCAACGGCCAGACCGTCATCCTCGGCTACCGCCGCACCGACCAGCGCATCCTGCTCGGCGAGGCCGTCGTCCAGCTCAACACCACCGCCTAATCCGCGCCAAACCCCAAAGGACCCCACCCGAACAAGGTGGGGTCCTTTGTGCGTGTAGACCACCGCTTAACAACTAATTACATGAACCGACTTCCGCCCTTATAGGTATGGGAACTTTTGCAGGGGGTGTCGGGCTGAGGCAAGTGGGGTGCACACCATGCTCCCAATAACTGCCACGGCGCAAGAGTACATCGATGGCGTCCTCGACGGCTCTGTGATTGTAGGTCCCTGGATCAAGAAAGCGATCCGGCGTCACGTAGCTGATCTGAAGCGCACCGACATCCGCTTCGACCCAGTCGCCGGTCAATATGCCATCGAGTTCCTCAGCACCTACTGCATTCCCTCCGCTCAGACCGAGCCGATCCAGCTAATGCCGTGGCAGCGGGCGATCCTATTCATCGTCTATGGCTGGAAGCGGCTCGATGGTTCCCGCCGCTACCGCAGGGTTTTTTTAGAGGTGGCGAAAAAAAATGGGAAGACGGGCCTCTGCGCGGGCCTGGCACTCCTTCACCTGATCGCCGATGGTGAACTCGCCGCCCGCGTGTACTGTGCCGCCACGGCAATGAAGCAAGCCCGGGAGGTGTTTAACGAAGCCTGCGCGATGCGCGACAAGCACCCTGAGCTGACTGAACGCATCCACAAGTATGGCAACTCCCCCGTGTTGTCGCTGTACGACCCCGAGACGAATTCCCGGCTCTCACCACTGGCCCGTGGTGCCGACAGCTCAGATGGTGCAATTGTATCGGCGGCCATCCTTGACGAGCTCCATCGTTGGTCGCTGACAAACAATCTCTGGTCAATCCTGCGCTACGGCGGAGACACCCGCCGCCAGCCCATGATGTGGTGCATCACGACCGCCGGTGCCTCGGCCAACAAATCCACACTTTGCTGGGGCGAGCACGAATATTGCGAGCGAATCCTCGACGGAATGGTTGACGACGATGAGGTTGCAGCCTTCATCTTCTCACTCGACCTCAAGGACGACTACCGAGACAAGAAGAACTGGGCGAAGCCCAACCCATCACTGGAGTACATTCTTCCGCTCACCGCATTAGAGAACCAATTTGCAGAGAGCCAGGGTAAACCCACCGCACTCGGCGAGTTCAAACGGTTCCGCATGAACTTGTGGAGCGACGAGGTCAGTGACCCCGCGATCGACATTGCCACCTGGGACGCCTGCTGCTCCGAGGACATCGCCACTCACCCAGATCCCAAGCGCCTGCGCCTGCAGCTCATTGAATTGCTCAAGGGCCGTCCCTGTTTTGGTGGCATCGATTTAGCGCCAAAAATTGACACTTCTGCCCTCGTTTTACTCTTTCCACCCCTTAAAACCGACGAAAAGTGGTCAATTCTCGAATATTTCTGGTGCCCAGCAGACAACATCGCCGAGCGCGTGAAGCGCGACAAAGTGCCCTATAGCACCTGGGCCAAGGATGGGTTCATTGTTCCGACCCCCGGCAACCTCACCGACGTCCGATACATCGCGGACCAGATCACAGAGATCAGCAAACTTTTCGAATTAAAAGAAATCGCATACGACCAAGCCTGGTCATCGGAACTTGTTCGCATGCTCGACGAGGGTGGGTTCCCGATGCGCAAGCTCGTGGACTACCCCCAGTCCCACTTAAAAATGAACGCCCCCTGCCAGGAGCTCATGCGGAAGGTACTCCGCTCCGAGTTCACCCACGCACACAACCCCGTGATGCGTTGGCAAATGTCGAACCTGCGCTGGAACACACAGCGCGGCACCGGATTTATTAAGCCAGCCCGCGACCGCAAGCGCGAAAAGATCGATGGCTGCGCCTCCCTAATCATGGCTCTCGCGCGAGCAACAGATCCAGAAAACCAAATTAAAAAGAAAACCGTTTGGATGGTGAGCGCATGAGCAAGATGCCCAAGGGACGTAAGCGTAAAGCCGACTATGACGAGGTGGTGGCCTATGTGGCCGCAAACCCCATCATGCACCAATCAGAGGTGGCCACGCACTTTCACATCTCGCAGTGCCGGGTGAGTCACATCCTCGCCGCGTGTGGCGTCCAGGGAATCCGCAGGGGCAGGCCACTGAAAGCAAAGCCGGGCCAGACCAGCGAGCAAGCCCAGTGGGAGGTCATCCTGCACAACGCCGGGCTGGGCATGGAGCGCGGGCTACGCCTGCATAACCAGCGCATCCTCTACGGCTACGACCCGCTCAAGCAGAGTCATAACGACGACTCCGCCACCCTGCAACCGACTAACTAACCCTTAAGAGAGATCACGCATGGGCTTCATTAATAACTTCAGAGCGGGCTGGTTGAACGCCTTTCGAAACAGTGGGGAGAGCACCTTTGCGTCTCCCAGCTCCGAGTTGGTACACGCCCTCGTTGGGCTACCCGCCGCCGCCGGTAAGGTAGTCACGCGCGAGACCGCGCTTCGCGTGTCTGCATTTTTGGGCGGCGTTAAGATGCTCTCCAACGACCTCGCCAAGATGCCGCTTATTCTGCGCGAGACCAAGAGAGTCGATGGCCGCGTTCGCACGCAACCGGCGATCGACAATCCACTCTACACACTACTCAAGGACTGCCCGAACAGCTACCAGACCTCGTATCAAATGCGTTGGTTCCTCGCGTCCCAGCTCATTATGAACAGCAACTGCTACTGCCAGATTCTGACAGACCAGGCAGGTGATCCCATCGGTCTCATCCCGCTCAATGCCTGGCACATGACACCACACTGGGACCGAACCACCACGCCACCTACCCTGAAGTACCGCTACACAAACTGTGGTCAGGGCGGCACGATGGAGTTTACCCAGGATCAAATCTGGCACGTGTCGGCACTCAACTTCGAAGGCTTCGGCCTCGAAGGCAGCCCGCTTATTCTCCTAGCCAAAGAGGCCCTGTCGCTGCTGATGGCGGCTGAGGAAGTGGCCGGACGCAACTTTGCCAATGGCCTTGGCATGGGCGGCTTCATCTCCTTTCCCGATGCGGACAACGCACCCGATGAGAAGGAAGCACAGAACATCGTCGATCGCCTGAAGAAGGATTTCAGCGGCTCTCAGAATGCGGGTAAGTTCAGCGCACTCCCCGGCGGCGCTACCTGGGTGAAGATGACATTCAACGCCCAGGAGTCGCAGCTTTTAGAGTCGCGGAAATGGTCAGAGCAAGAGGTGGTCCGGCTTCTAGGTGGTGCGCCGCTGATGGTGAAGATGGGACTTGGTGAGCAGAACAGCACCTATGCATCAAGCTCAGCTTTTCTCGACGAATACTTCAACACCTCACTGCTGCCCTTCACCACGGCGATCGAGCAGAGCATCACGCGCGACCTGATCCCCAAGAAAAAGTGGGGCAAACTCTATGCCAAGCACGCCGCTGACATTATCCTGCGAGGCTCTCCGAAGGAACGGGCGCTCACTAATCAGGTGCTCATTAATAGCTGGCAAATGACACCCAACGAGGCTCGGTTCCTTGAGGACCGCGACTCAATTGAAGGTGGAGACTTCATCAGCGGCCCGGCGAACGGAGCCATCTACAACCCGGTCACTGGTGAATTTTTCATTCCGGGCCAGAAGCCACCAGATCCTGACGACCCCGATGACGCCAATGAAGAGGCCGACGTTCCCGACCCGAGTGAGGATGAACCCGATGAGGCCGGTGACAGCGATGGCAATACCGAGCCCCCCTTCAAGCACCCGGTTCCGCCGAAGCCGAAGAAGCAGCCGGTAAAGCAGGTCGTTATACCCGTACCGGCGAAAAAGACCAATGCACGCTTGAACGCGCTGGCTGGCAGCATGGCCGATCGTGTGCTGCGCAAAGAGGCCAAAGGCAAAATTGATGCAAAGTTTGTCGCCGAGGTGCTCAACATCTCGGCTGAACAGGCTGAGGAGTACATCACCAAGCGCAAGGACATGACAGAGGAACAAGCCCGTGCAGAGCTGGTCGCATTGGGCAGAGGAGACAGCGATGACTAACAAGTTTTTTAACGCCGCGAAGACCGGTGACGTGCTCACACTGAACATCTACGGTGCCATCGGCGCGGACATGTTTGGGGAGGGTATCACCGCACAGACAGTGAGCGACGCGCTCAAGGACCCCTGTAAGTCGATCACCGTCCGGCTCAATAGCCCGGGAGGCTCCGCGTTCGACGGCGTCGCCATCTACAACCTGCTCAAGACCAGCAACAAGTCGGTGACAGTGATCGTTGACGGAATGGCCGCCTCCGCAGCATCGATCATCGCCATGGCCGGGGACACCATCACCATGGCTACGGGCAGCGTGATGATGATCCACGAGGGCATGGCTATTGCCTGCGGCAACGCAGACAGCATGCGCAAGATGGCCGACACCTTGACCATAGTCACCAGCGGAATCGCGGACATTTACGTTGCCAAGACCGGCCTCCCCAAGGCCGACATCCTTGCCATGCAGCACGTCGAGACATGGATGGCCGCTGACGAGGCAGTTGCCAAGGGTTTCGCCACATCCGTGAGCAAAACGTCTGCCGTGAAGAACGAATTCAAACTTGACGTATTCAGCAACGTGCCGAGCGCATTGAAGGCCGAGGCTGTGACCGAGCCGGTGGTAGAACCCGTCGTGGTGAAGCCCGTGGTTGAAGAGCCGGTAGTCAACGCGGCCCCCGACCTTAGCATCTACACGCACCAGCTCGAATTGAACAAGCGGAAGTAACTGGAGCCACGATGTATCAGAAAATCCTAGCGGAGCGCACACAGCCGGTCATCACCCCCGAACAGCTTGCATCGTTCGGGCGTTTTGACGTCCCGCAGAAGTATGCCTACGGGTCCTCTCCGGCGGTGCTCACCGACGACTACCAGATGCTCCTGACTATGATCGAGGCCGCGACCGACGAGATTGAGTCCATGGCCGCCCAGGCTTGCCTGAGTGAGCAGCGCCTCGAAACGTACGACTTCTTCCCTGGGCAAGCCGACCCGCGCAACTACTTCCTGGGCCTGAACTACCAATTTCTCGCAACGCCCTGGTGGTGGGTGGGTTTCCCGGTCACCGACGGAATCGAGCTGGTGTACCGCCCCGTCATGGTCCCTTCTGGCTCGCCGCTCACTAACAACCTGGTGGTGACCTACAACGACACGACCGGTGCGAAGCAGACGTTTGACCCGTCCAACTACACCGTGTTCGCCGACAAGATCACACTTAATGTCGGCTGCACGTGGCCACTGACCGATCGTCGCCAAGACTGCGTGCAGATCAGTTACTACGCGGGCTACTCACTCACCGACCCCACCCAGGTGCCCGCCCGCCTCATCATGGCAATTCTCTACCTGGCGAACCACATGTATAACGTGCGCCAGATCATCACCGTCGAACCAACCAGTGAAGTTGGCATGACCCTGTGCCGGATGCTCCGCACCTTCCGCAGCATGAGAATCCCGAGGTAGCCCATGAAGCTCCCGAAGCAACCCTATGGGACTCGGTATCTCGGTTCCACGGATTACAACACGCGGATCACGGTAACTCAACCGAACAACGGCAACGCTGCGGACGGTACACCACTGCCCGAGGTCGCCGTAGCCAACCCTTGGGCCAATGTATCCATGTGGCGCGGTAAGCAGGAGGAAAAGCCCCAAACTTTGAATTCCATCTCCAGCTACAAGATCGTCATCCGATACCCGCAGACCTGGGCAGTGGACACCGGCATGAACATCCTCGCACGCGGCCAGCGTCACAACATCGAAAGCTTCTCCGACCCCGATGGCAACCGGCAGGAGCTTCACATCTGGACATTTGTGGAAAACGATACGGTGAACAAGTAATGGCTATCGAGCAAGGTCTCTTCCAACTCGTGACTCAAAATGCCGGTGTGCAGAGTGCTGTCGGCGTCGATGCCAACGGCATCGCCAAAGCCTTCTGGGTTCTTGCACCCCAAGGCGCGGCCCTACCGTTCCTCATTTTTTCCCGTGTCGGGACCACTGACTTCTATGACATGGCTGGAGCCACTGGCCTGCGCGAAGGGCTGTTTCAGGTCGTATGCTACTCGACCGGCTACTACAGCAGCCGCGCCGTGGCCAACACGATCCGCAAGTTTCTCCAGGACTATGTGGGCACTCTACCCGACACCGACGCAACCGTGGTCAACGCCGTCTTCATTGAGAAGGACTGGGACGATCGGTACGAGGAGGGTTCGAAGGGCTTCATTTACGGTGCCTACCTCCAGTTCCGCGTCTGGTTTTACGACTAATCAACCCCTAAGTAGCAAGTCACGTGAACACGGCAAGGCGAAGACCAGTAAGGCGAAGACAGCTATTTATTCGGATTGAAGACCCTCTGCGGTCCTCTCCAGCGCACCGTCCTGGTGCCAGCGACCTGTCCCCATACATGTGTTTGCCTGCTGTGTTCACGTCTCGCTAGAGGCGATCGGTGAGTGATGCGGTTCACATTGATGGGCTGGCTGAGCTGAGCAACATGCTCACTGAGTTAACGCCAAAAGCTGCTAAGAGATACCTCAGCCGCTGTGCTGAGCCCGCCGCGCAAGTGGTACTCGATGCAATGGCTGAGACGGTTCCGGTCGGCGTCGGAATTCTCGAAGAGGAATTGGGCTGGCAGAAGCATTGGGGCACAGACGGCGACGAGACCACGATGGAGATCGAGATCGGTCCGCTTAAACCGGCCTTCTGGGGCTCTTTGCAGGAGTTCGGGACCGCAACCGAGCCCGCACAGCATTGGTTTGGTCGCGCCTGGATGGGTTGCCGCGATGCATGTCTGAACGTCTTCGTGACAGAGTGCACTGGGTTGTTGATGGATTTGGAGAATAAAAAGTGAGTGACTTACCTAAGGTCTCGGGAATTCTTCCAGTTGGATATGGCGACACCTACTTTCGAGTAGCCGCTGATGCCTTCCTCGCCTCGACTTACGAAGGTGAGCTGGAACTCATCATCCTCGACAACAACGAGGAGCCGATCGAAAGCCAGATCCCGGATGACCCCCGCGTGAAGTATCACCACTGCGACCGCATGCCAGTGGGTGCGCTCCGCAACCTGGGAACCAGCTACGCCACCGGCGACATCTGCATCACGATCGACGAGGACGACTGGAGTCATCCCGAGCGAGTAGGTGAGCAGGTGGGACGTCTGATCGGAACCGGCAAACAGGTGACCGGCTTCCATTCCATCTACTACTACGACGTCACCAACGGGGGCACCTATAAATATTGGTTTGAGCCTAACCGGCCACACGTACCATACGCCTGCGGATCGAGCCAGTGCTACAAGCGGTCCTGGTGGGAGTACCACAAGTTTCCCGAAACCGGGATCGAAGATTATGCATTCCAGGGCGAGGCGCTCGCTGCCCACGAGCTGGACAGCATAGACGGTGCCGAGCTGCTGGTAGCCCGAGCACACGACAGCAGTGTATGCCACCCGACGCAGCTCGGCACCCACAGACAGTTTCCAGTAGTTCCGAAGGAAGAGTTACCCACCCAGTTCTACACAGCGATCGCTCCTAAGGCCGCTGTTAAACCGCAACCCAAGAAGAAAAACAGTAAGGCCGCAGGAGACCCACCATGTCCACTCCCACCACCGGCATAGGCGACAGCTTCGAGTTCGCCTCCGCCCTCTCGCCCACCACCTTCACCACCCTTGCGGGTGTTGACTCCTTCGCAATCTCCGGCGACAAGGTCGCCACCGAGAAGACCACCACCATGGCAACGGTCAATGGTGTGGACACCTTCATCGGCTCCACCCAGGACCCCGGCACGATCGACGTGAAGGCGTTCTTCCTTCCCGGCGACACGACTCAGGTCGCACTGGAAGGCATTCGCCTGGCCGGTGCCCCGGTAGCAATGAAAGGTCTATACGGCACGTCCAACAGCGTTGCCTTCTCGGGCATCGTTGAGTCGATGACACCGAGCTTCCCGCTCGAAAAGCCCGCGCGTCTTGACATCAAGATCAAGATTTCCGGCCCCAAGGTGTACGTCTAAGCCACCCCGGACATGGTGGGGGCGCGAGCCCCCACCTGCATGCCCCGAACTCGTCTCAAGGAGACCGTCATGGTCATTGAAGTCGTTGTCGCTGTGTCTCTCGTCGCTGGATTCGCCCTGGGCTACTACGCTGCTAAGCGTGGTCTGGTTGCCGTCAAGGCCGAGTTTGACTTGGTCATCACAAAAGCGGAGCGCATGGGCAAGACTGAGATCGCCTCAGCGTTCCGCATGCTGAAAGCCAAACTGTAAAGGGAACCCCATGAATGCTGAACCGATTAAGATGCGCGTCACTTCACACTTCACCCTGGTGCTAGATGCAGAGGACGGCACAGAGCCGAAGACGTGGAAGCTCGCCTACACCTACAAGGCCATCGCCAAGGTGGAGGAGGCCATCGGCAAGGACATCAAGAAGATCGCCGACTGGCAGAGCCTATCCTCCGGCAAAGAATTCCCTGTAATCGTGTGGGGAGGCCTCGATAGGTTCAACCCAGAAGTGACTCTCGATGAGGTGCGCGACATCCTCAACCCCGAGTGCCAGCGCCTGCTCTCCGACGCCATTTTCGAGTTGATGTTCCCGGGCGTGCGGGAGGCGTACGAAAAGCATCTCGCAGAGATCGAGGCTGAGGCTAAGGCCAAGGATGCGGGTGCAACCGCTGACCCAAACGTATCAGCGGTCCCGACGACCGCATAGAACAAGCCCCGGAGACATGGGGCGAACTGTGGGCCTGGGCACGCTACGACTTCCGGCTCACCTGGGAAGAGTTCGAGGAGCTTACACCCGGTGAGTTTCACGAGTTGGCTAAGCGTAGAAATATTGCGATCCGCTACGACCGCTACTCCAACGCCTTGACCGCCGCCGCTGTGTACAACGTTCACCGTGGCAGCGTAGACGATGCAGTCACGACCGCGTTTGATTTTGTTCGGCCCGAGGATGAGGCACTCAAGTTGGAGAAGGTGAGAGAGGCCCATCGCCACATTAAGAAGGTAATCGGCGGACTACCTATGATGACTCCTCGCCCGAAGCTACTCGACGTCCGACGTAGGGCCATTGTCGATTTGAAGGCCAGTGGCTATGAAGATCCTGAGGCGATGTTTAACGAAGTCTGGCCACACCTGAAACCGACCGAAGAAGAGAGCAAATCACATGAGTGAAGTCGGTGCACTGATCGTCAAGTTGCAAGCTGAGACGGCTCAGTTCCGCGAGGACATGGGCAAGGTTAAGGGCGATCTCGACGACCTCAAGGGTGGTGCTGACTCCGCTGGCGAAGGCATCAACGTGTCGATGACGAAGGCGCGTGGTGGACTGATGCTTGTTGAAGAGTCAGTCGGCGTTCGACTCCCGCGTCACCTTAACTCACTCATCGCGGGAATCCCCGGGGTAGGTGCTGCCTTCCAGGCGATGCTCCCCATCGCTGGCGTGCTTGTAGCCATTGAGATTATCAGCAAGCTGATTGAGAAGCACAAGGCCGCTGAAGAGTCCATGCACAAGCTGGCCGAGGCTTCCGCTGACGCCTCCATCAAGGGTGTGATCGGCTTCACCAACCTTAGCGACAAGCTCATTGCGGCACAGGATAAAGCCGACGAACTCGCGGGCGACCACCTTGGTGCATTGCGCGGGCAGTTGGAACTCCTGGACCATGCCTCGTTGAAGGATTTGATCCAGTCGTTGCAGGAAGTAACAACCGAAGCGGACAAGACGTTCGGGGTAATGTTCCAGAACGCAAAGGCCTGGTACGACATCTTCGGTCAGCAGACCACCCTCATCAGCGGTGCCAAGAGCGCGTGGGATGGCTACAGCCAAACTCAGAGGCAGTTCTACGCCGACCAACTGGCGGCTGAGGCCAAGGTAAAAGCGGCCACCAACCCAGCGGATAAAATCGCTGCCGAGAAGGCACTCGCCAGTGTTAAAGCCGCAGCCGCCCAAAACACCATTGGCACGATTGACGCCGCCAACAAGAATCTCGCGGCGCAGAACACCATCCTTAAGCACATAAACGACTCCTACCTGGAGCAGGGTGCCGATGCCAAGGAGATAGGTGCCGCCTGGGATACCGTCGGTGGCAAGCGGGTCATTGTTGACCAGAACTCCATTGCTGCCCAGCAGCAGCTCATCACACATCTCAACCAGCGGAAGGATGTTGTATCAGCTATCGCGGCCATCGAGGCTCAAGAAGGAAAGAACGCAAAGACAGAGGACGGGAAGAAGGACGCCTCCGCCGCCAAGGAGAAGGCCGCTAAAGCAGCCCACGCGTTAGCCGAGGCCGACCGGCAGGAAGCCGCCCTACAGAAGGCCGCCGCAACCGGTGTGGAGCAGCACTCTCAGGCTCTCATCAAACTAGCCCGTAGCACGGCTGAAGCCGCAGCCGCAGCGACTAAGGGTGGGGAAGACGATGGCGGCGGTGACAAACTCGCTGACCAGAAGAAACTGATCGAGCAGGAGCGAGACTTCGACATTCAGGCTGCACAGGCGGCTCTGGCAGCAAAGAAGGTTGCTTACGACTCTGACATCAAGGAGGCCAGTCTCACCGCAAAACAGAAGGAGACGCTGACGCAGGACTGGAAGAACGACCAGCAGCGCACGGCGGATGAGATTGTTCAGTTCAACGCGGACGCCAATAAGCAGATCGTAGCCGCCGACCGCGCCGCCGACAACGAGCGTGCTGCTTCTGACAAGGCACTCGTGGCGAAGGAAATCTCAGAGCAACTGTCCCTCGCTGAGTTCACTGCCCAGATCGGCCTTAAGGCTGATGAGCAGGCTGCCAAGAATAAACTGGCCCTCCACCAAGCAACTGCTCAGCAGACGCTGAAGGCGGATATTGCCGCGTCTCAGGCTGCTACCAATGCGGAGGTCACCGCACTCCAGGCCCAACTCAAGGCTCTGGATACGCACGACAAAAAGTACCTCGAAGCGGTGGTGAAGTTCAATGCAGATGTGACGAAAGCTGAGCAAAAGGGTGCTGCGGATGTCACCGCTCTACGGGCTGCCGCTGAGCAGAAGCAGTTGATGGACACCCAGAATTCCGAGAACAAGATGAAGGAGGCGATTTCCAGCGACATCGCCAACTCCATCGTGATGAACAAGAGCTTGGCAGCATCCTTCCGCCAGACCGGAGAGCAGATGGCTGAGCAGATGATTAAAAATCTCCTGATGATGGAGCTGACCGGGGACAAGGAGAAGCTGATTAACGCCAAGGCTGCTTACGGTCGGGCGTTCAAAGCTATGGCTGGCATACCCCCGGCCCCGATGTGGGGGTACGCAGCCGGTGCAGCAGCCTTTGCATCGGTCATGTCCTTCGAGGTCGGCGGCAAGATCCCGGGCGAAGGCGCGGTGCCGATCGTTGGGCACGGTGGCGAGACCGTCGTTACCAAGGCGCTCACCGACCGAGTTGAGTCATCCGAGCACGGGGGTTCAAAAGGTGGCGGGATGCCAAGCATCAACTACGCCCCCCAGATTCATGCGGTCGATGCCACCGGCGTGGACGCCATGCTTTCCAAGCACGCTTCCGTTTTCCAGCGCCACATCACCGCTGCCGTGCGGCGCATGAACAAATGAACTTCCAAACGTAGTTAGTAGAGGACGAAGTAAATGTCGTTTCCGATTATGCCAACCATGCCGATTAGCATGGCATCCGGGATTCACAAGTCACCGAACTTCAACACCGTTCGGCAGAAGGGCGCTGCCGGTGTCAACGCTGCCATCGCGCTGAAGCCATACCCAACCTGGGACTTCGAGTGGAGCATGGATCACGTCACCGGCCACGAGCACACAGCGGCCTCAGTGGTGGCCCAGTTCCTCGGGATGTTCATGGCTACAGCAGGTGGTGCCGGTTTGTGGCTTTTCACAGATCCCCAAGACAACACCGTGACGAGTGCCCAGTTCGGCACCGGCACGGGCTCGGCCACCAAGTTCCAACTCAGCCGCAACATCTGCGGCTACCCAGACATCGTGCAGAATCTGAACGGCACACCCAACATTTATGTGAGTGGAACCCTGACCGCCCCGGCCTCGATCTCTGCAACGGGTGTGGTCACGTTCACGACGGCCCCAGCCAGCGGTGCAGTGCTCACCTGGTCGGGGAGCTTTATGTATGCGGTTCGCTTCTCCGAGGACACTCTCGATGCAGTTCGGGAGTTCACCATCAACAACGGACTCGACCACTGGACATTTTCGGGCATTAAATTTTCGTCAGAATTTCTACCCACGTCCACCTACGGAATTATCGCTGCACCAGGAGGCGTGTAGATGAAGCGCCTTATGCCCTCCGGTCTCATCGCCTTCCTGATGGCCAACCCAAACTGCGTACGCGCGGACATCTTCACGATCGCTCTGCCGAACGGCGAGTACCTGTTGGCTACAGACGGCCAGTTTGACATCACCGTGCCCTCGGGCACCCCGGGATGGCTCAACGCCACCACGACATTCTCCTCCTCGCTGTGGGGCAACTGGAGCCGGGGAGCCATCACCTCCGACGCCAGCTTCGATCTGCACTCGAACACGATGGATTTGAATTGTGTTCCGCAGGTGGGCACTACCTACCCAGGTGCACCCACGGGCATCTTGAACGCCGCGTTGAACGGGCTGTTCGATGCCTGCCAGATCATCGTGCAGACGGTCTACATGCCCTTCGGCGAGTATGGCAACGTGAGCAACGGCGTTGAGACCAAGTTCATGGGGCAGGTCACAAAGATAAACTCCATCAGCCGCAACAAGGTTGTCTTCGAGTGTGCCGACTATCTCTATCTGCTCAACGTAAAAGTTCCGACCCGCATCATCCAGGCCAACTGCCCCTGGGGATTCGCGGATGCCAACTGCAACTTAGCTGCATCGAGCTACACCACTAACTTCACCGCCGCCAGCGGAACCACAGCTTGGACGATGATTCCCACCACCGCGTTCAGCCAGGCAGCCGGTTACTTCACCCAGGGCGTGGTCAAATGCCTGACCGGTGCAAACATCGGTCTTAGCCAGTGTGTGAAGCTGCACGCCGCTGGCAACCTACAAGTCATGTACCCATGGCTGTTCACGCCTGCTCCTGGAGATACCTTCTCCGTCATCGCAGGCTGCGACAAATCGGTTACCACCTGCACCCAGAAGTTTGCCAACCTTGTCCATTTCGGCGGAATGCCGTTCGTACCACCACCCCAGAGCGCGGTGTAACTATGCTGACCATCGAACAACGCGAAGCCGTAGTAGCCGAGGCACTCACATGGATAGGAACTCCCTACCGTGGCTGGTCCTGTGTCAAGGGTGCCGGGGTGGACTGCGGCCAGTTGCTTTACGGCGTCTTCCACAACTGCAACCTCATCCCCGAGATCCCTGACCTACCCAAGGACTACCCGCTCTTCATCGGTCTCCACAGAGCAAGCACCGAATATGTGGACCTGGTGCTCAAGTTCTTCCGCGAGATCCCGGAGTCTGAAGTGCTCCCTGGTGACCTGGTGGTCTGGAGGCTCACAGGAAGTAAGTCGTACTGCCACGGAGCCATTATCAAGTCCTGGCCGGACTACTACATTCATGCCTACGGCGACTCGGTTAAAGCCGGTAGCGCCCGGACACGGTTGCGGTTCCTGAAATCCGAGAAGCTCTTCTTAACGCTGAAAGACGTGGCTGAATAATGGGAAACATCTTTAGTTCGGGTAACAGCGCCACGCCGGAAAAACTCTTCGGAGTCAAGATCAACACGTCAGACTTGGGCAAGCCCCTTACGGTCATCATGGGCACTGCTAAGACAAACCAGCTCATCTTCTGGATCGATGGATTCACCGCGTCTCCCATCTCCAGTGGCAAGAAGGGTGGCGGAGGCGGCAAAGGTGGTGGCAAGGGTAACGGTGAAAACCTGTACTCCGCCAACGTAGTGGCTGCCCTTTGTGCAGGCCCCATCGCCGGTATCGGTGATTGTTGGTCGGGCCAGTCATGGCTGGGTTCACCCAAGGCGGCTGAGGCCTACACCATCGCCGGGCCTTCATACACCTACACACCGATCAACGCCGCCGCGCTCACCAACAATTATGGGGTGTCCCCGGTATCGACCTACACCGGTTCCTACAACGACTACTCAGCGCCGGGTGCCACACTGGTCGGCAACGCAACGGGCAGCCCACTACAGCAGATGATATATGTGCTTGGACAAGTCCTCGCCGCCGGACAATACTCGATCAACCCATCCACCGGAGCCTACTACTTCTCTTCCGCTGACGTGGGCAAGACCGTGACCGTCGCCTACGGGTTCCTCCTCACCACCATCAACCAGCAGGAGACAGACCTCGTACCATCTGGGCGCACCATATATGTTGGCGGCAGCTATGCCTTCAATGCCGACCTCGGTGTGGTCTACGGTGGAACAGGCTCCAACGCGGGCAATGCATTCACTCGCGTGAATGGCACACCCTCTGTCGCCGGAACCTACTCGGTCACAGGGTCAGCCCCCGCCGCCTATCACTTTGCATCGGCTGACATTGGTGCTGAGTTCATCGTCACCTTCCAGATCAACAACCCCAACGCGGTGGGGCAGAACGAGTCCACCATGCTGGACTTCACCCTCGCCGAGGGATACATCGGCCAGGCTCCATTTTCCTTCTTGTCGGGCAGCTACCCCGGCGCAGCCCTCGGTTACAGTGGCGCGGCCATCCTGCTGTTCGAGCCCATGGATTTTGGCATGGGCGGAGAGCCCCAGCAGAACAGCTTCGAAGTCATCACACCCGACAGGATGGGCGGCGTATATGCCAATGGCACACCCATACTCGACTGCAACGTGGTCCACTGCATGCTCCGTGTGCTTACCGACACACAATGGGGTCTCGGTGTAGGTGCTCAGCCATTCCCCCCGGGATTTATTGACAACGGACCTGGCGGAACATGGGGCACCCCCGGAACTCCTTCCGTGCAGAGTGTGGGTGCCACGGCGTGGAACTGGTTCGCGGCTAACAACTTCTTCATCTCCCCGGTGCTCGACTCACAAGACTCCGCCGACTCTTCCATGAGCAAGTGGCTGGAAGCGGGCATGTGTGCTGCTTTCGTGAGTGAAGGCCTGCTCAAACTTGTGCCCTACGGCGACACCACCACAGCAGCGAACGGCTGCACATGGACCGCCCCGTCTACCTTCGTCGTGGCCCTGGACGACACCTGCTTCATCGCGAAGGAAGGCGAGGACCCGGTACCTATCAAGCGCAGCGCGTGGCAGGATGCGTGCAACGAGGTGCAGGTCCAATGGCAAAACCGGAACAACCAGTATGCCAATGAGATCACGGCTGAGAGCGATCAGAGTCTAATTAATCGCTTTGGGTCACGGATCGAAGATCCTCAAGACTGGAACTTCATTCACACGTTGGCCGCCGCGACTTTTGCCGCGAACATGAGACTCAAGCATGGCACGTACATCCGCAACACGTACGAGTTCGTGCTGCCCTTCACCTACTCCTACCTGGAGCCCATGGACCTCACGACCATCACCACTTCATCGGTGTGGGCGCAGGGACTCAACAACACCAACCTTGGCGTGGTCAACCTCCCCATCCGCATCACCAAGATCGTCGATGATCCGATCGAGGGTCTAAAAATCGAGGCTGAGGACTACCCGTATGGCGTGGGACAGCCCACCATCTTCAACAAGGGCCTGAGCTCGGCGGAGGTTATCTCGGACCCGTTGGCTTCGCCGGGCACGTCTGAGGTTGTCATGTTTGAGGCCACTGGCCGCCTGACCGGCTATGCTGGCAACCAGCTCTGGATCGGTGCATGCGGAACCGGCGATAACTACGGCTCAACCAACGTCTGGGTGTCGCAGGATGGCGTCAACTACGTCAATGTCACCCCTGGCGGTCTCGGCCAGCCTGCGGTGCTTGGTGAGCTGGTCTCCACCTTCGCATCGGGCAGTGACCCGGACACAGTGAACTCCCTGTCTGTGCAGCTCGCCGAGAACTGTGCCGCGCTGGCCTCGGGAACTACCTCCGCCGCTGACAACGACACTATGCTCGCCTACGTCGATGGCGAGGTCATCAGCTACTCAGCGGCAGCGGTCACCGGCCAGAACACCTACACGCTGAGTGGCTACATCCGGCGCGGTCAACTGGGCACCCCGATCAGTTCTCACGCTGCTGGCTCTCTATTCCTGCGGCTGGATGGAAGCATTTTTAAATACACCTACGACCCGCTCTGGCAGGGGAAGACCATCTACCTCAAGTTCCAGGCCGTGAACAGCTTTGGCAACAACCCTCAGCCGCTCTCCAACCTGTCGGCAGTGTCGTTCACGATTGGCAGCACGAACTCCGGCGCAGTCGATGCGGCCACCGGGCTGTTGATGACGGGAACTCCGGCGCACTCGGTTAGCACGATCGACGGCACCGTGAACGTGTTACAAGGTTCATCGGGTCTCAACAACATCCCCCCGGGCTACGCGTTGGTGAACAACACAGGCGCGGCGGCACCACCCGCGTGGGTGCCCATCACTTCCGTACCTGGGGTCGGTGGCGGCGGCTTCACGGTCAGGAACATCTCGGCGAACTGGAGTCCGGCGGTGGGTGACTGCGATCTGGTGAACACAGCAAGCGGCAACCTGACCGCAACCTTCCCCCCGGCGGCGTCGAACGTGAACGGTGAGATCGTGGTGTGCAAGATTTCCGCCGACGCCCACACCATCACCATCGCGGGCAGTGGCAGCGACACGATCAGAAACGGGACCAGCCTCACCATCACGTATCAGTATTCGTCCTGCACGTTCGTCTCCAACGGTGTGGACGGCTGGGACTTGATATGACGAACGGACTTTCGCACGTATAGGTAGAGAGAGAAAATTATGGTTCTAGTTAATATTTCCGGTGTGCCCTCAGCAGTTCCAGTTCCAACAGGCGACGGCGCGTTCACGGGTGCTACTGGCCCAACGGGGCCTGCCGGGCCTATGGGACCAATGGGGTACCCCGGATACGTCGGAACCCCTGGTCCAACAGGTCCCACGGGTCCGGGGGTAGGCGCAACTGGCACAACAGGTCCAACCGGCCCCGCTGGCCCCACTGGTACGGCTTCAACCGTCCCCGGACCAACTGGGCCGATCGGTCTCACAGGTCCAACAGGAGCCACGGGAGCAACCGGCGCTACTGGTCCAACTGGTTCTGGCGGTGGCGGTGGCGGCATTGGGCTCCTAAACACTCGGGTCCTTACCCCAGGTTCAGGGGCGGTGTATACACCGACGACGGGCACCACCTCCATCTTGGTGGAGCTGATCGGTGCGGGCGGCGGAGGAGGCGGCGTGACCACGCTATCCTCCACCGGTGCTTATGCTGCTGGCGGAGGAGCGGGCTCACGCGTTCTATACTCTTTCCCCGGAATCACGTCTGGTCAGGTCGGAACGTACACTGTCAGCAGCGCGGGCGGCGCGGGCGGCGCGACCGACGGCAGCGGCGGCGCGGGCGGGGCCTCGACAACCTTCATTTGGAATAGCGGCACTACGGTCACTGCTACTGGTGGTGGTGGTGGTGCGGGGCAGTATGCTGGATCGTCCGTATCGTTTCCAGCGGGCGGCGCGGGCGGCGCAGGATCAAACGGCACCGTGAATGGTACAGGCGCACCGGGCGAATGCGGCGTGCGTCTTTCGGCCTCGGCAGGCCACGGAGGCAATGGCGGATCTACATCCCTTGGTGAGGGCGGCTTGGGCGGAAGCGGCTCGACTTATACCTCCGGCGGCGCAGCCACAGGATATGGCGCGGGCGGCGGAGGTGCAGCTCAGGCCAGCAACAGCGGCGCATATGCGGGTGGAGCTGGTGCACCCGGAGTCATTATTGTTTATGAGTACGCAGCAGGTGCAGCGGGTGCCACCGGTGCGACAGGAGCTACGGGAGCGACCGGATTGACCGGAGCCACTGGTACGGCTGGGGCTACTGGAGCAACAGGGGCGACTGGCGCTGCAAGTACCGTCCCGGGACCGACGGGAGCCGCAAGTACAGTTCCCGGGCCAACAGGTTCTATTGGATTGACCGGACCTACCGGAGCCACCGGCCCCGTGGGCATGACATGGCGCGGAGTTTGGAACAGCAGCACGAGTTATGTAGTGAATGATACCGTCTCCGCCGGAGGCTCTACCTGGATTGCAACCGCACCGAGCACGAGTCAGTATCCGCAGACCGGAGCTTATTGGAGTCTGGTTGCGCCTGCGGGTGCTACGGGTGCAACTGGTTCTACAGGTGCGACCGGCCCCGTGGGCATGACATGGCGCGGCGCATATGCTAACGGCCCCACCTATTCGGTGGATGACGGAGTCAGCTATGAAGGCTCCTCCTGGATTTGCACCGAGTCCAATTCAAACCAGCCTCCCAGCGGTACCGGCCCATACTGGGCGCTGCTCGCGCAGGAGGGTTGGGCAGGTGGAACAGGTCCCACCGGCCCGACCGGAGCTACCGGTGCAACAGGAGCGACGGGTGCAACCGGAGCGACCGGAGCGGCTGCCGCAGGCATAGTCTGGACCGGCACGTGGAGTGTGTCCACCGCCTACGTGGCTAACGACGCGGTCTACTACGGAGGCTCCTCCTGGCTTTGCACCATCGGCAACACATACCAGACCCCCACCGTGTCCAGCAGCTACTGGACGGAGATCGCGTCGATGGGGCCGACTGGACTGACAGGGCCCACGGGTCCAACAGGTGCCACGGGAGCTACAGGTGCGAACTCAACCGTTCCCGGGCCAACGGGTGCCACGGGCACCGCATGGATACCCGTCTACATAGGTAACTGGTCAGGCACCACCGCTTACGCGGTCAACAACATCGTCACCGACGGCACCTACGGCCTCTATATCGCTTTGAGCGCTAACACCGGGGTCCCACCGTGGGACAATCCTGCTACTTGGCAGCCCGTTGCGGAGACCGTGACCGGAGCCACCGGACCAGCAGGACCTACAGGTTCAACCGGGGCGGCATCAACCGTTCCCGGCCCAACGGGAGTAACGGGTCCGGCGGGACCGACGGGAGCCACCGGGGCTGCTTCAACGGTACCTGGACCAACGGGATCCATCGGCCTCACCGGACCAACGGGTCCAACTGGTGCCACCGGCGCAGCCTCGACAGTCCCTGGTCCAACGGGTGCGACCGGCACGATCGGAATCACGGGGGCGACCGGCCCCACCGGAGCCACGGGGGCTCAGGGTATTCAAGGTGTGACTGGCCCGACTGGAGCCACCGGTGTTGGGGGAGCCACCGGACCAACTGGCTCTGCTTCAACCGTTCCTGGACCTACGGGTGTAACTGGCCCAACCGGACCGACCGGCCCTACAGGTGCGACTGGTGCTTCCTCAACCGTTCCTGGACCAACAGGGGCGACCGGAGTAGCAGGCGCGGGGCTAACCTGGGATGGTCCGTGGGTTTCTACCACAGCGTATCCGTTGAACTATGCGGTTTACTACGGTGGATCAACATGGGTCGCGTTCAATGCGAACACGAATCAAGCACCTTACGTTGGAAGTACCTACTGGTCCTTGCTTGCCGTGGCGGGATCAACTGGAGCCACAGGTCCAACGGGTGCTGCATCAACGGTTCCTGGTCCAACTGGACCGACTGGTGCAACAGGAGCAACAGGTGCAGCCTCGACGGTCCCGGGTCCTACCGGCACCGCTGGTGCAAGCGGCCTCGGATATGTGCGGGGCCAGTGGTACACCGCGACAAGTTATGCCGTGAGCGATAGTGTCCTGTACTCTGGGTCAACCTACATCTGCCTAATCGCTACCAGCAGCATAAATCCCACCAACGGTACCTACTGGCAGGTGGTAGCCCTCGGCACAGCCGGTGCCACCGGTGCAACCGGTCCCACCGGCGCAACGGGTGCCGGAGCTACGGGAGCTACAGGAGCAGCAAGCACCGTACCAGGACCAACGGGACCAACTGGATCAACCGGCCCAACAGGTGCAACCGGCCCCGCAGGTGCGGTCTGGACAGGTGCCTATGAGTCCTACACCAACTATCAGCTTAACCAGCTAGTGAGTTACTTGGGGGCGACCTACATCTGCATCGGGTTCAACGTCAACAACATCCTGCCGACGAATGCGACGTATTGGACTCTGGTATCTACCGCTGGTGCCACCGGCGCAACAGGTGCCACGGGAGCTACAGGTGCCACCGGCGCTACGGGGGCGACCGGGACGAACGGAACTTCTATACTTTTTTTTGGCGCGTGGAGCAGCACCTACACTTACCAGATTAATAACCTGGTGAGCTACAACGGGGCAACATACGTCAACCATACGGCCAACAATCTTAATGACGTGCCCACCGATACGATGAACTGGAGCTTGGTAGCCCAAGCAGGAGCCACTGGAGCCACTGGACCAACTGGCGCAGCCAGTACAGTGCCCGGACCAACCGGCCCCTCAGGAGGTCCAACCGGCCCCACGGGACCCACCGGCGCAGGAATAACAGGCCCCACCGGCCCGACCGGGGCCACAGGTGCGACCGGTCCCAGCGGCAGCCCGGCAGCTCCCATCCTGGGGCGCAATCGATACGGTACGGGAACGCGGGCGATCGGCACCATCTACCACAATACTAGCGGGGTTCCATTACTGGTTAGCGTTGGAGTAACCAATCCGACTAACACGATCGGAGTTGCGGTGTGCGATGCATCTTCCGCGCCGAGCGCCGTGGTTTCCACGACACAAATAAATGCGGGTGGGGCGGAATTGATCTTCTTTGTCCCGATCGGCTACTACTTCCAGATCACTTGTTCCGGCGGAACGATTAATTACTGGAATGAGTACCCCATAAACTCGGGAACCTTAACCGATTCGGGTGAACTTTCTGGAAGTCGAGTGGTCGGTACGGTGTACCACAACACCTCGGGAAATGCCATGTTCCTGTCGGTACGCTCGACGTCCGGCACTCCCACCATGATAGTCGTGAGCGATAGCTCGTCCAGTCCGTCGACGGTTGTATTTGAGGCAAGCCCGGTTGTGACCTCAATCGTTCCGGCCTTTGTGCCTATCCCCGCTGGCGACTACTACAGTGTAACCGGAATATCCATCGGGAGCTGGCGTGAGTTCCAACTCAGCGGCGTGGCCCTTACTAAGTCAGCCAACCTAAGCGCTACTGCTCCTGTGCAGCGGAAACCCATGACCTCGTTTCCAAACAACTCAGGTAAGAGCACGCTGGTGCTGGTCTGTGGAACCGGCGGCGGATACACCATGAATGCCATCGTTGATCCTGCTGTCCCTCCATTTAATATCGCCGGTATTTGGGAAGGAAACGGAAGCGCTTCCTACAAAGCAACATTGGCCGTGTCGCAGCCTTCGGACTTCTATCTCGTTTATGTTGACTCGGGTACATTCACCGTCACGGGATGGTTCGAGTATGTCCTAGGCTGATTTTCGGATTGGTAAGTGAGTAGAAGTAGGCAACAGAAAGCAGGTAAATTGTGAGTGTGTATGAACAAATCGCGCAGGGCGCACCAACCACACCAGCCAACGCATGGCCAGTGGAAGTCACGGACGGAACTAACGTGCTGGGCACGCCCACTCATCCGGTGAAGGTTGACCCCACGGGCACAACCGTCCAGCCGGTCAGCGGCACTGTCGCTACCACGAGCGCAAGCATGGCCGCGCCGGGCTCTGCCGTCCCCGCAGATGCAACCTACGTTGCAGCAAAGAACCCATCGGGTGACCTTACCGGTCTTAGCGTGGATACGGCTGGCAGCTTGATCGTAACCACGGAGGACAATACTTTCGAACTGACCGGACTTAATGTGGATGGCAGCGGGAACCTAATGGTTGACGTCACCGACACCGTGACCGTTGCCCAGGCTACTCCTGCCAACCTCAAGGCCACCGTCCTCACCCAAGACGGCTCGGGTAACGCCCTCACCAGCACCAGCGGGGCGCTCGACTCAAACTTGAAGACCATCGGAGGCTCAGCCCTGAGCATCGGCCAGAAACTCTCGGCAGCGTCAATCCCGGTAGTCATTGCAAGCGACCAGAACCTAACCGTGACAGTGGGCGCGGTGTACAACAACCAGACTGGTACGGTCTCAAGCGGCGCTGTGCCGATGGCAGCGGATGGTACGCTGACGATTATTTCCGGCGTATTCACCTGGTCCACGCTTGTCATTAACATCGCCTTGACGGGTGTCTCACCTGCCGTCGGCGGTAGTTTCCAGATTGAGGGCTCAACTGACGGGGTGTTCTGGGTGCCGCTGACCGGAACTATCCAGTCATCAAACCCGCAGCAGATCACCGAGTATTCCACAACCACCCTGCAGCTACCACTCTCGGCCCGCTATAACCTGGCCGGTTTCCCTTATGTTCGCCTGCGCACTATTAACGCGGTCTCAACAGACGGACTCAGCGTTTACTACGCGCTTACGACAGCCCTCGGGGATGAGTCGAGCTACTCGAAAACGGAACTGATCGACCAGAACGGAATGGCTATTCATCTCCCCGGGGAGGTCCAGTATCTGAATGGAGCTGCTCCCAACGCCAGCCTGTATCAATCCGGCTCGGGTCAGGTTACGGTGCCTACGCCAAGCAATTGGGCGATACCCACTTATGTGCTTCCGAAAACCCCCATCATAGGCGACGTGCTGTTGGTGACGATGGTCATCTTTCCGACGACCGGGAACTCATGGGCGGGCGGCCCGACTGGGCTTCAACTCATGGACACGAACAACGTCGTCTACAGCGCCTCCTACGATCAGTCCACAACCCAACTGGGTGAGGCCATCGTCATTTTCGAGGTGCCGGTAACGCAACTGGACCTGCAAGGTAGCCTCGGCTTTATGCTTTATGGTGGCAGCATCATGACACCGGCTCCGACCATGAACCTGTTGGTGCAGGAGTTCCAAAACACTGGCGTTGGCTGTCTGACCTTTTCCCTTCAAAAAGGGACGGCAAACTCCTTCACACCCACAGCTCCGACCCAGCCTGGTATCACGGTGAACCTTCTGGTTTCGTCGGTATGGTATGCGAACGGCCCCATCGTCCCCGGGAGTTTCCTGATGCAGCCGTTAGGAACCGCCGGTGACTGCGCCTATGGGGGCATAGGCACCGGGCCAATCGTTTTTCAGTCCGGGTATCTGAATACGGGAGGGTCTGACCTTGTCACGATCAACGTCGAGGCCGTCCTGGTCGGAACTACAGCAATGGGCTTAGACACGGTTAACAACGCGGTGCGCCCACTCAGCATCACCTCCACCGGTGCGTTGAACGTCAACATCCTCAGCACGGGTGCTGACGATCCCGCTCTGTCCGCCACCTTCCGAAACAATACGGGTGCGGCGGTCAGTATCAAGGCTGCAGCGGGCAACCTCTATGGTTTCTCACTGACCAACTCCAACGCGTTTCCGGCCTACATCGAGTTTTTTAACTCGGCTGTCGCGCCGACGTTGGGTACGACGGCGGTTGTGTTCTGCGTTCCACTTCCCGCTGCTGGAAATGTGACCATCACCCCCAATAGTTTCCCCCTGATGAACTTCACCGCTGGAATCGGGTTCGCGGTAACTACCGCAGTAAACGGCACTTCCGCAGCAGCGGCTACCGGGATGGTCTTCTGGAAGTAATAGCTAACCGTTATGTAGGTAAAGCCATTGTGTGTAGCTGAAAGAGGCCTGCATGTTCCAGGATGTCCTTGCGCCCATCAATCAGTACGGCCCTGCTGTGGGCGCGTCTGTCATCTGCGTCGGCCTGTTCGTCGCGTCGCTAGTCCTGTCATATCAAACGCGATCTGACATGACGGCGCGAGCGAAGAAGGATGACGCAAACTTTGCGGATCTCAAGCAGCTTGTGGTCAGCAGCATTGAGACCCAGCGCATCGTCGCCGCCGGGCTCGAACGGATTGCTGAGTCCATTCAACACCAGACGGAGGCGCACAACGCGCAACTGGACTTCTTGAAAGAGATGAGCGCGGATCAAAAGGTCATGCTTGCAAATCAGACCACGGCGCAGGCCGGGTCGCAGCGTCTCCTAGAGCAACTGGTGGATAGGACCACCGCAAAGGATTAACATTGAGCACTCTCAACTGGGCAGGCACGTGGGTCAGCACCACCTCATACAACGTAGGGGATGCGATCTCTTACCTCGGTTCTTCCTACGTTGCGGCGACGGCGAACATCGATGTAATGCCTCCGACGACTCCAGCGTCTACCACGACGTGGAACCTCTTAGCCGCCGCCGGGTCGATTGCGGGAGCGCCTAACACCGTTCCCCAGGGGTTTTACTGGCGCGGGGCCTACAACACCCTGACCGGATACAACGCCTACGACTGCGTTTCATACGGGAATTCGACATATATCTGCACCCGCAACGGCACCCTGAATTATGAGCCGGATGACAACCCGGCGTACTGGGGCGTCCTCTGCGTGGGTGGAGGCTCCGGGGCGGGCGGTGACGGAGCAACAGGACCAACTGGGCCGACAGGGTCGACCGGCGCGACTGGCCCGCAGGGAATTCAGGGAATCACCGGTCCCACCGGCGCAACAGGTACGGCGGGCACGGCTGGTGCAACCGGAACAGTGGGTGCTACGGGTGCTACTGGACCAACCGGGGCTACCGGGGCTACCGGGGCGGCATCAACAGTGCCTGGACCCACGGGAGCAGCTTCAACGGTGCCTGGGCCTACCGGACCTACAGGTGCAACTGGCGCTGCAAGCACGGTGCCTGGACCTACCGGACCAACAGGTGCAGCTTCCACTGTACCTGGACCTACCGGACCGACCGGCGCGGTGTCTACGGTACCTGGACCGACTGGACCTACCGGACCCAAGGGGGTGCCGGGCGGATTCAACCTTCGCGGAGCATGGGCTGCCACCACCTCGTACGCGATGGGAGATTTACTGACCTACAGCGGGGTGTCTTATACCCCATCCATTGCATTCACGTCGGGCGGTACCTTCTCGGCAACAAATCTGACCGTCGTCGCATCTTCATTGATCGTGCTCGTGGATGCTGGCACCGGGCTGCCGGTGACGCTATCCATTACAAATGGCGAACTCGATTACACGTAGGTCCCCGATCCACGCGGATCGACTTCTCAATCGACCTACAGATGACAACCTCCACAATGCCGCAGAGACGTAAGTTCAAAGTAGACCCTGCAGCAGTGGTGGCTTATGCGATCGCGAACCCCACCATGCGCCAGGCGGATATAGGTGCGCACTTCGGAATCTTAAAATCTCATACTAATGACATATTAAGTGCCGCTGGAATAAAAGGCAGGCACAAAGCTGACTACGCGGAGGTGGTGGCCTATAGGGCTGCAAACCCCGACATGAGTCAGGCGGATGTAGGCGTGCACTTCGGAATCTCACGCTTTTACGTGCGTCGCATACTTAGTGCCGCTGGAATAAAAGGCAGGCGTAAGGGACCGAAGCCCAAAGCAGATTACGAGGCAGTCGTGGCCTATGCGAAGGCAAACCCCATCTTGCATTATGCGGCGATAGGCAAACACTTCGGGATCTCGCAACGCCGGGTGAGCCACATACTCAGTGCAGCCGGAATAGTAGGCATATGCCCGGGCCGTCATTTAAAGCACAGAGCCTGGCGGTCTGACGAGCAAGAAAAATGGGAGGTCATTCTGCACGATTGCGGCCTCGGAATGCATCGCGGTGAGGGGGTACACGGCGTGGCGCTGATCTATGGTTACGACTCGTCAAGTGTGCGTCGGGGCCATGTCTCCGCCACGCTGCACGACCGCTAACCCTGTCTCAATTAAGGAGTTTCAACCATGGTCTACTCACTTACGGGGTTGCATCTAACCGAGCAGTTCGAAGGCTGTAAGCTATCGGCTTATCAGGACAGCAAGGGCGTCTGGACGATCGGTTATGGCCATACAGCCGGTGTGTATCCCGGCATGACCTGCACCCTGCTCCAGGCTGAGGCGTGGCTCCAGGCTGACATCGAGTGGGCTCAGGGTAGGGTTAACTCTGATGTGCACGTACCGCTAACGCAGCCGGAGAATGACTCCCTGGTTGACTTCGTGTTCAATTGTGGGTGTGGGAACTTTGAGCATAGTACCCTGCTCAAGCTCATCAACGTAGGTGACATGGCTCGCGCTGTAGACGAGTTTGCGAAGTGGGATAAAGCGGGTGGGCTTGTTGTTGCAGGACTCCTCCGCCGCAGACTCGCCGAGAGGGCTGAGTGGGTGACCGGGCCTACATCACCGGCTCGTCTGGTGTGTCAAGCTTTTTAGCCCACTCGCTGAGAAGTGAATCGAGGGTGACTACTTTGCTCTCAATTGCGCTGAGGTCCACGTCAGCGTGTTGATACTTGATTTCGGCGAGGGCGTTGTGGATTCCCTGGCTAACTTGTTCTAGTTCGTGTAGGCGCTTGGATGTCATTACTTCTCCTTGCTGATTGCACATTAAGTCTGGGCAGGTTTATTTCATTTCTTTTGCGTGTTGACTCATTCGATCGGCAAAACGTTTAGCACTTGGCTCGCTGTCAAAGAGTAAAGCCAACAATGGACTATTGTCCCGCATGGGCGGTATAGTGTCGTAGAAATTATTATCACATAGGATCCAAGGACTATCAGCCGTGTTAGTCATGAGGAGGTAGGCGGGTCTAGGATTACCGTTTGACGGTGGATACTCTTCGATTTGGACTCGTGGCCAGTCTATTTTCCGGTAATCGACGTCACAAACATAGCTCACCTTCTGATTTGTCCGCGCTTGATTCTCGTCCCGGTCCGTACTGTCAAGCCTCTTGAACTCCCACCGCCCCACATCCAGGACTTTGACGCTGAATGAATCCGTCGTGTCGAGCTTAATCGCACCGTACTGACCTTCGAGTTCATCGCGGAACCTCGCAGGAGTGCTGTTGATGTTGAGTTTGATCCACTCGCGCTCTTTGGCAATTGCTGCGGTGACCTTGGGGCTAGCATGGTCAATTATGGCCATGTGGGCTGCCTCGGCCTCGTCCAACGTCTTAGTTGGTATCGCCCTAGAAGAAGCAGTCTTCGGATGATCCTCCACGCTAGGCTCCGTCCCTACTGCCTTCTGAGGAAGTTTGAACTTCTCCCAGTTGTGCTTCACGTCGGCAGCATCCCAAGCATTGAATTTGGCCACAAAATTATTATGAGTAAGCCATTTAATGGCGACTTCCGAAGTGATGGTGTCCTGCCCATAGCTGGCGCAGTATGCCATAAACATGCGGTTCAACTGCTCTGACGAGCGAGCAAATTTCAACACTCTCCACGCAATAGCCGTGTCTATGTCATGCACGCTCTGCGGTCGAGGGATTTCACAATGCAGGGCACGGGTCATTGCCGCAGCAAGCTCCGTGGCCGTCATGTATTCAACAAGGCCGGTGCTAACCGGGATGTTATGGGCATTCATCTTTGCCACGGTAGCAGGAGTAAAAACCACACAATTTACCCGTTGAGCAAACGCGCTCGCAGGAAGAAGTGCCAGGAACAAAAGAAGAAATGGTTTTCTCATCGTAGTCTCCGCATAATGTCGCCAAAGTTCGGGCACAACCTAACACCCCATGATTCCGGCGCGATCATGCTACCACATGGAAAACGCCGTTGACGGGACAAGGGGCAGTTGAGACGCCGAATTACTATGCTACCTGGGTGACCCAGGTCCTCAGTACCACTTCACAGCGTCCACGTGGTCCTGGACCTGAGCGGTGGATGCGGGACGCAGATAGCGCATGGTCGAAGCGAGATCGGCGTGACCCATTAAACCTTGGACCGTTCGCAAATCCATCCCACTGCGCAGGAGCGTGGTGCAGTAGGTTGCGCGGAACTTGTGCAGGAACCACTTTTCGCACTGCCCACTGGCCATGCAGGCGGTGCATACATCGCAATTCAGACCCGCATCTTTTACCAAGAGCTTGAGGTGACGGAGCTGGTGTTTCTCCGGCTTGTCGAGCTTGCCGCCCCGCCTACCGAACACCAACCGGAACTCTTCCGGGATCTCCTTCCGGTAGGCCTGGAGCTGGGCAACAAGCTCCTGGCTGAGCGGCAGTTCTCGCTCCTCGGCATCCTTGATCTTGTGTTTGTAGCGAGGCTTCGACCGAACCTGGAGAGTCCTTCGTGCATAGCTGATGTCCGCCCACTCCAGGTGCATGGCTTCCTGCTCTCGTAGGCCGGTTTGCAGCAGCAGACTGAACAGGAGCTTGTCGTAGTCGGTCGTCAATGCGGCGAAGAACGCGGTCAGATCCTCAGGTTCGAATATCTCTGGCATGGTCTTCTCGTACTTTGGGGCCTTCCCCGCGAGCGCCCTGACGTCCAGGCCAAGATAGAGCAGGTATGACTTGAGATTTTTGTGCCGGTTGTGAACGGTGCGGGCGGAGAGGCCTCGCTTGCTCATCTGGTTATGGAACCTTAGGACGTCGGCGGCGATGATTTCGTCCGCGTAGGTCTTGTCGCAGCCGGTGAAGAAGTCGTCCAGGGTACGCTGGTATATCTCGGCAGCCTCGGGGGCCTTCCTATCCTCCGCTGCCAAGATGAAAGCCGTGGCCGCCGCCCGCAGATCCACCCGCTGCGGGTCCATGACAACCTGGACTCCAGCGTCCTTTGCAAGGATGGAGACGTTGGCCCTCTTCTGAGCGACATGGAGCTGTTCCAGCGCCTCAGTAGCGCCTCCGGTGACGCGCGTCCAGATGATCTTCGAACCGGTGCAAGACCGGAGCTCGTAGTGGCCTACAGGATAGACAACTTCCTTCCCTGCCACGGTCACCGCATTGGGCTTCACGCGCCCATTGGCACTCATCACGACGGGGTAGCGCCTCCACCCGTTCGGGGTCTTGCACTTTCGCAGCAGGGCAATCTTCTTGTTGGCCATGCGAAACTATACCACAGCTATACCACGGCCCAAAAACCATCAAGTTATGGGCGTAACTCTGCACTTCGTGGAGTATCCCTGTCTCTCCGCCACTCCCCTATTCCAGGACATCCAAAGACATCCTGCAACACCCATTGTTTTCCTTGTATATCCAACACCTTCCTGCTTTCTACTGGTCTGCTTTGACGCCGCCCCTGACACATTTAGAACCGCTGGTCTTCGTTCACAGTGGGTTGACTTTTAGCCTTTCGTTCCATTACAGTCCATCCTGAGAACAGTGACGATGAACAGGTCATTGCTGAATTTCCTTTGGATTGCGCTTCTTCTCTCCGTTGCCGTCCCCCTGCACGCCCAGGACGGCTGCGATGATTCTCCGGAGAATCCTACGGTTGTTCTGGCCCTTGTCGGTTCAGCGGGCGCGTTATTTTCCATGGTTCGTGCGCGGTTGAAGGCTCGCCGCAATTCATCCGCGCGCTAGGCCAAGCTGCCTCAACTCTCCTGAACATAGAGGATTGAACCCATGTCCGCTTTTCCGGATAACGAAATTCGTGTGCCAATGGTGCGTCCAGGGGGGCTTTCGCCGGTGCAGTTCGCTGCGCTTGCGACCGCGCTTGCCGTGCTTGGATTGTCAATCATCTGGTTTACGATGGTTCGTCTTTGGATAGGGTGGACGACCGACGCTCTGAAATCGATCGGAATGGTTGTACCACTGGTGAGTTTGATCCTCATCCTTCGGGTATGGAAAACTCTTGGCTGGCGGACGGAAGGGACCTGGTGGGGTCTTGCACTCCTGATAATCACCGCGGCAGTAGCGCGGGTTCAGCAGCAAGTATTTCTGATTATGGCTGTCTCGCCTCGCTGCTATACTCCGATGCCGCCGAGCTCGTTCATGCTGTTTGCGTACGGTTCCGGTGTAGTTTTGCTGCTTGGCGGTGTGCGACTGTATCGGGCGGCTCTGTTTCCAATTCTTCTCCTACTGTTAGCCAACCCCGTTCCGCATGCGTTTAGTCTGTTTGTGGATCTGCCGTTGCAGCACGCCTCGGCCCATATAGCGCGGGCCTTTGCGATGGACCTTGGTTATTCTTTGACCCCGGACCACCTTCGGCTGATGTTCACCCCGGACTTCGGCATGTTCATTGCTCCCGGATGCAATGGCATTCGCGGCTCTGTGGCCATGGGCTTCATCGCGCTGATCGCCGGTTACGTCTATCGATTTCGCTGGTACGCGAGCGCTCTCGTTGTCATGGGAGCGATTTTGCTGGGCTATGTGTTCAACTTGGCGCGGCTGTGCCTGCTTGTCCTCTATTACGTAGTTGCGCTGCACTTCCCCTCGCTACAGAACAAGGCGAAGAATGCGGACTACCTGATCGGCGCTGCGCTCTTTCTCGTAGCCACGCTTCTTCTGTTCGCGGTCGTCCATCGCCTCCGCGATGGCAGGAATCCGAATGCGTTGGAGGCAGCCGTCGTTCCGGAACAAGGCAGATTTCAGGATCGCACTGGGTATGCGAGGCTTGCAGCGATGGCAGTGATCGTACTCCTGGGCTGCACCGGGCTGGCCCGAGCCATTACGACGACCCATACCCCCATTACGCTCGCAGACACGGCGACCGTGCAGTTCCCTCTTCGTCTCGGCAACTACACACTGGTGCGCTCCTGGAATGAAACTCAATTCGCCGGGCCGGTCGTCTACGCCTGGGCCCAGTATGCACCGGCTGACGGTGGCACACCGATCGCCCTCGGAATATCGCCATTGCTGGGCTGGCACAACCCCCTCCTCTGCCACTACATTCGAGGAGAAGCTCCGCTCTGGCGGGGGCAACTTACGACGGCAACGGCTGGGGGGGTCCCAGCAGCTTTAGCTCGGCTTTCTACAACGACGGCGTGACGCAATTCATCGAGGCATCGACGCTGTGCAGCGGCGGGGTCTGCGGCGAATACGCCACCGAACGCACTCATTTCGGCTTCATCTACACCCGCACAAACGCAGAATCTCTGCTGCGCGATGATCCCATGCATCCCATCCCCGTCGTGCTCCGCGTTGAGACCCTCGACGCGACAATGCCCATCGATGCCGCACGCCAGCAGTTGACCAACGACTTGCGGGCCTTTCTTGTTTCGGTCAAACTTGACGATCTCACCCGGCCCTACAGCCGCTAGGCCGTATCGACATATCGTTGCAGGTGCAACCATATGTCGATACGGCCTAGCGGATTCCACCTATAGCAGCAACTCTGCCAACAGCGCGGGTGCGCGGTACGGACTCGGCGTCGGCTGGTTGCCCTAACCTTGTCTCGGTACCGATTGCGGGGTCCTGCACTCTGTGCGGGGCCCCGTTTTCATCTGCGCTTCCGCTGGCGCGCAACCAGCCCATCGTCTAAAGTGGCTCTGTGAATCGCAGTCCTTATTTCGCCGCTTCTCCGGTTCCCTTCTCTCTTCTGCTGGCCGGCGCGCTTTCGCTGTTCGCCTGCGGCTGCGGCTCCAACCCCGTTCCTGCAAACACGGTTGGGAGCAGCGGCGAAACGGGGCTCAGCTTCAGCGGCAAGGTGCAGGCCGGCGCGCAACCCGTCAGCGGCGCCTCGGTGCAACTCTACGCGGCCAGTGACAGCGGCTATGGAGCGGCAGGCTCGTCCCTGCTGCCCAGCGCGCTCATCACGGACAGCACAGGCAGCTTCACGGTCTCCGCGAGCTATCCGTGCGCCAGTTCCTCGACCCAGCTCTACCTCATTGCCAAAGGCGGCAATCCGGGGCTGAGCGGCTCGGCCAACAACTCCGCGTTGTGGCTGATGACGGCCATGGGCAGTTGCGGCAGCATCGTCTCCGGCGATGCGGTGGTGGTGAACGAGGTGACGACGGTGGCCTCTGTCGCGGCGCTGGCGGCCTTCTACTCCAGCGGCGGCAACGTGGGCGCCAGCAGCTCCAACGCAGCCGGACTGGCCAACGCATTCGGCGCTGCTAGCCAACTGGCGAATATGGCCACCGGAACTTCTCCGGGCGCTTCCCGCCCGCCGGACTCAGCATTCCTTCCGCCAAGATCAACGCCCTGGCGGACATCCTGAACAGTTGCACCGCAACCGGCGGAGGCGCTGCCTTCACCGCCCTGTTGACGGCGGCAACACCCTCCAGCGGCGGCACTCCCGGCAACACCCTGGATGCGGTCTATGACATCCTGCGCAATCCAACCAACCATGTCGTCGTGTTGGACGCTCTGCTGCCCGCCACCCCGGCCTTTATGCCGGTGACCGCAAGCGCGGTGCCGGAGTGGACTCTGGCGGTCACATGGAGCGGCGGCGGCATGGACCTGCCCACCGCGATGACCTTCGATTCCAGCGGTGACGCCTGGGTTGTGAGCTACTACGGCGTGCTCACGGAGCTGCCGCCACTTGGCGCCGGCGGCGAAGTGCAACAGATGGCCTCGCCCTCCGCCGGGCTGATGGAGAACTATGGGCTGACGGTGGACGGCGCGAACAACATCTGGGTTGCAAACGAGCATAGCAGTGGCAGCATCAACAGCGGCTACGGGAACATAGTGAAGTTCAGCCCCACCGGGCAGGGGCTCTCCAGCGCGAATGGATTCAGCGCCGGCGGCGTCTACTTCCCACAGGGGCTGGCGGCAGACACAACCGGCAACGTCTGGGTGGCGGATTACGGGGATTCGCTGATGACCCTGCTTTCCAGCAGCGGGTCCGCCATAAACAGCGGCAAGGGATGGAGCTTGGGTCAACTATATCTGCCCGTCGCGGTCGTGGTCGACGCCAACCATAACGCGTGGGTGGCCAATCAGAGCTCCAGCACCATCACGCGTAGGCGCGACGGTACAGGCCAACCAATCCTTCCAGAGTGTTTTTGCGTCGGGAGGCTCTGGGTGTGCCGGTTTGGCTGCCGGCGCTCCCATGTGTCCGGCGGCGGTCAATATGAACACCTTTCCCAGCGGCACTTTGAAGACACCCTATTTTCTGCAATGGAGCCTTGGCATCGAGCGCGAACTGGGCGCGCGTGGCGGGCTGCGAGTAGATTACGTCGGTACGCGCGCCGTGCATGAGCCATATCAAGTCCAGTTGAATGGCTATCAGACGGTGTGCAATGGATGCTTCGCGCCCTTTGCCTACATCCAGCCGCTGGACCAGCGCTTCGGCAGCGTGAACGAATTCCGCACGGACGCGGGCAGTCACTACTCTGGCCTGCAAACTAGCGTGACGAAGCAATTCGGCAGCCTAACGCTGCGTGGAAATTACACCTACAGCCATTGCCTCGACGAAGTATCGAATGGCGGCCTGCTTGCGTTCTCCAGCCTTGGCATTCTCTCTCCGCTGCCCGGCGATCTGCACAAGGAGTACGGCAACTGCGACTACGACGTTCGCCACAACCTGTCTGCCTTCGGGATTGTTGAGATTCCATTTCGTTCCAACCACGCACTACTGAGGCAAATGCTGGGCGGCTGGCAGGTATCGGAGACGGCGTTCCTGCATAGTGGATTGCCGTTCAGCGTACTCAGCGCGCCGTATACGGCGAACAATAACGGCATATTCCAGGGCAGTGGGCCACAGTATGCCAACCGGGTCCCCGGCGTCCCGCTCTATCGCAAGACTGCTGTCTCCGGTGTCACCCAGACTGGCAGCCTGCAATGGCTCAACCCCGACGCCCTCGCCTCGGTGGTTGACCCCAGCACCGGTGCGTGTGCAGGTGGAGATTCGCCCGTCAACTGCCAGTTCGGCAACTCCGGCCGCAACAACTATCGCGGGCCGCACTTCACCTATTCCGAGATTTATCTGACAAAGAAAATTCCAATCACGGAACACGTCACCTTTCGCTTCGACACGCAATTCTTCAACGTCTTCAACCATCCCAACTTCGCCCTGCCCAGCAATCAGGCGGGCACGCCGGGTGAACCGGCAACACAGACCGGCTTTGGTGCGTTGACCAGCACCATTTCACCTCCGACGGGACTACTCGGCGTCGGCCTTGGGGGAGATAGCTCACCGCGCATGATCGCGTTTCAGGGCAGGGTTGAATTCTGAAGTTCTGTGTGGGTACTGCTGCCATGAACGGGATGCTGGGAGATAATCCGGGTTTGCTTTCGCATAGGCGGATTGCGCTTCGGGAGAATGGTCGGCCAGCGTACCGTGATCTCATGACCGGGTCGGGAAGAATAATCGGACACAGCGCGTTTAGCGATACAAATCTGCGGTCGCACAGCCCGCTTCCCGGTTCTTCTTTGGCTGGTCTTCAGTATTCAGGTCGCTGAGGCGCCGGATGCTGTTCTCTCCACCTTCCTCAAGCTTCACACACGGGATTCATCACATATTCACGCCTCTCCCAGCGCGCATTCACGTTTTTTTCATAGCTTTACTGCAACAGATTTACTTCAAGACTGCCATCCCAAGGAGTTTTATTCCTAGATTGCGAGGTATTCTCTGCCTTTTTCTCGTCGCCTGTACTGCCGCTGTTCTTAATGCCCAGTTCGATAGCGGAAGCATTCTCGGAACGGTTCGGGACGCAAGTGGGGCGGTCGTTCCGGAGGCCTCGATCACACTCAGGAGCCTTGGTACAGGCGTCCCCAGTACGACGCTTAGCAACAGCGCGGGGGACTACAGCTTCAACAGCGTTCCCTCTGGAGACTATGTCGTTGCGGTGAAGTGCTCTGGCTTTAAGGACGCCACGACCTCCACTATAACCGTGACCGTGGGCGCGCGACTGAGAGTGGACCTGAACCTGGTCCTGGCGAATGTTACGCAGCAGGTTGTGGTCAACGCACGCCCAGCTTTGCTGGAGACCGATAGCAGCGATCGCAGCATGGTCATCAACCCAACCGAGGTCGTCAACCTACCCTTGAACGGAAGAGATCCCAAGACCGTCGTGCGCGCCGCCTACGGCATCGGCTACCAGCAGTTTATCCGCGCGGCCGTGGTCAACGAACTGGCACAGAACGCCCCCTACAACATCGACCACGTCATCTCGCAGTACACTCCGTACTCAAAAACCTCGCCTGAAGCTGTCTGCACCTCTTTGTCTGCCGCGCCACTCAGTTGCTTCCAGCCCACCCAGCTTGGCTATGTGAACAATTTCCTTTCTGCGTCGAACTACTCCGCATTGTCGACCACCACCACCTACGATACCGCCCATACCCCTACCACCTATATGCAGAGCTATCAACTCTCCGTACAAAGGGAACTGACCAGCCACACGGTTCCAGCGCCGTCTCCTTCAGTCGAGACCAGTGGCTATCATCAGCCCGGCTGGTCCGGGCAGCCGCACCCGCCGCACCTCCGCGAAACCCGCGTCACGCAGCCAGCTCACATATTCCGGTTCACTGTAGCTGCTACCAACTCGCGTTCCTACCAGCATATTCAGTGAAAACAGCGCGGCGAACTGGGGAGCGGTTTTATCCGGCTCCAGGATAAAGTCCTGCACGATGAACTTCCCCTTCGGGCCAAGAGCATGGCGGACTCGGCGGAACAAGCTACGATTTTCTTCTGGAGAGAACATATGACAGATCGCGGAGGCCAGGATGAGGTCGTAGTTCTCCCCCAGCGGGTCGGACAGCATGTCGCCTGCCCGCGTGGCAATACGATCCGCAAGCCCAGCTTCCCGAATGTATCCCTGCGTGAGAGGAAGAACATCGCTCCTATCTAGGATTTCTGATCGGAGCCCAGGCAGAGCACGCGCAAACGCAATGGAATAGGCTCCCGATCCTCCACCCAGATCCAGCATGCGCTTGATGCCGTCGACTCCGGTCGCCCTGACCACGGCGTCGGCCCGCTCCCGAGCATTGCGATCCATGGCTGCGATGAAATCGGACACCGAGCCCTCTTCGCGGCTGCCGGTCTCAACTGACGTTCCGGCTCGCACGCATTCCGTCAGCGAACTCCACCGGTGCCACAATTGAGCTGTGTGCATCAGGCCACCACGGGCATTGTCGCGCGAACTCTCGCAGAAGAACCGAGCCGCTGCGGCGGTGTTGAAGAACTTTCCCTCCTTCTTGTCGAGCAGCTTCAGGCTGACCAGCACATTCAACAGCATCTCGGTGGCCCGGGGATCGGCGTGGATTGTCTGGGCTGTTTGCTTAGCAGAAGCGCCGCTCGCAACAGCCGTAAATACATCCAGTTCAAGTGCCGTAAGCACTGCGCGGCTCAGCATGAAGGAGCGAATTATCTCGTTGAGACTATCGGGAAGGGTCCCGGCTTCATCTTTTGCCCGCACCACGGCCCGATCGTGATTGCGGCTTTCTGTTATTTCCGCCTTCATGGCCGGACCATCGTTCCATACGAGGTGCGACACGATCTTGCCGGACCGTAAATGGGATTCAACGAACTCTGGAATATCCTCTTCTTTGACCTTCCGATACCAGGTTCCTTCGGGATAGGTGATCATCACCGGCCCGTTCTCGCACAGGCCGAGGCAGCCGCAGGCAGTCACCTGAACCTGGTGGTCCAACCCCTGGGCATCAAGTTCTCGCTCCAGAGCCTGCAAAACCCGCAAAGACCCCTGACTGGGACACGACGCGACTCCTTCCGGCTTTCTTTGAGTACAAACGAATACGTGCTGATGAAACGGCTCCATGTACGCGCTCCTGTAATCCTTTTTGCCGCCAAATAGTCGTCGAGAAACATCCGGGTAGTGAACTCATTACGACAGACTCTTAGTTTTTGAGTTTTTTCAGCAGCCACGCCATGTTTTGGCCCAGGGTTTTCATTGTCTGGATGCCTTCCTCATCCTTTTCGACATCGCCGCTCTCCAGGCCATATCCGATGTTCCAATGCGATGAGCCGGGCACGATCATCTCGCTGACCAGGAAGAAATGGTTCAAAGCATCGAAAGCATGGATCGCTCCCGCTCTGCGCACCGCCGCGACGGCGGCACCAACTTTGCGGCGGAACATACCTCCGTTTGCCTTGGACACCAGGCAGGCGCGATCCATCAAGGCTTTGATCTCCGGAGAGATGTCCGCAACATAGGTAGGAGAGCCGAGAAGAATGCCGTCCGCCTTCTCCATCTTGCCGATATAGAAATTTCCCATGTCTCCGGTTTGCGAATACTGGCGGTTCTTTTTTGATGAGCATTTACGGCAGGCGAGACAACCGTGAATCCTGGCCCCGCTCAGCTCCATGAGTTCAGTCTCGATCCCCCCGTTTTCAAGTTCCTTGAGAACATACCGAAGCAGGATGGCTGTGTTTCCGCCTTTTCTGGCGCTACCGTTCAACGCGACAACTTTCGTCCCTTGCAAGATTTGAGTCTCCTCTCGCTTGCCATCCAGGCGAGTCGCCGGACGGCTGCAGTTTCCAACTTTCCATTGTGCTCCTTTGGCGGCAGCGATTGCGATGACGAGTCGGTCCCTTATAGATTCCCTTGACAGAAAGAGTGCGGCAACCAGCGGAATTACAATGGTGACGCCATGACCGCCGCTGCTTACTGCCGGGGCACAGGAGCAATGATCTGAAATGAAAGACTTATCTCTATCAAAGGTCTACCAGTTGCTCGAACCCGGTCCGGTGGTTCTGCTGACGACCGCTCACAAGGGCCGCGACAATGTCATGGCAATGTCCTAGCACATGATGGTCGAATTCGAACCGCCGCTGATTGCCTGTATCGTAAACAATCGTGATTACAGCTTTGCAGCACTGACAGCAACGAAACAGTGCGTGATCGCCATTCCGGCGCTTGAACTTGCGCCGAAGGTTGTGGCAGTGGGCAACTGCTCCGGACGGGGAGTGGACAAATTCGAAAGATTCGATCTGACTCCGCTTCCAGCCCAGCGAGTAGCGTCGCCCCTCGTGGCCGAGTGCTTCGCCAACCTCGAATGCGAAGTGGTCGATTTTCGCCTCGTCAACAAATACAATCTCTTCGTCCTTGAAGTGGTCAAGGCGTGGACCGATCCAGCGCAAAAGAATCCGAAGACCATCCACCATCACGGATACGGCAGGTTCACTGTGGATGGAGAGAGGATCCAATTGAAGTCGAAGATGCCATAGTCGTCACAGGAGCTTGTCGGTGGTTGTTCGAGAGCATGCCGGACGGTGCCTTCTTGAGAACGCCTGACGATTGCTTTGTGTATGAGGGGCATACCCACGGCATCGTGACCAATTCCACCACGTTGTGCTGAACCTTTGTCGCAACCTGAAAGGAGTGGAGGTAAGAGATGAAAACAACGATCGTGATAATCCTGGGAAAGGTACCGTCATGTTCGTGGGCTTGTCCTACGTGATGCTGCACCGCGCCGTCAGGAATTGGTGCCGGTAAACTGAGGGCTGAGCGCGCAGATGCCAAGTCGGCACGCACAACTTCAGGCATTCGCCCGCTACCAATCTGCGAGCGATCGGCGTCGACGTGAAGGTGGCGCAGGAACTCTTAAGGCATGCGAACAACCGTACTACTCTAGACCTGTACACGCCGGCGGTGTCGCAGCAGAAGCGAGACGCGAACGCAATGGTGGTCCAGATAATGCTGCCGGCGGGCAAGAAAAAGCTTCAGCACCTATCAGCATCTACATGACCGATTACTGCACGGTTTTTAGCGACTGAAGTATTTGATTTATAAGGGGTTGATGGTGGACCTGACCGGGATCGAACCGGTGACCTCTTCCATGCCATGAAGTGTCAATCGCCTGAACTATTGAAAACAAACAGCTTATGAGACGGCATAACCGGCCAAACCGGTACAGTCGGCGCGGATTGTCGCCAAATTGACACCAAGAATCGCAAACGTGGCCGGGGCTGAACTGTGGCGGGACAGCCCCGGACTGCCACGCTGAACGGTTCGGGAACGTTCTATCGAACAAACCCCGAAAGCACACGCCGAAGCCTAATCTGAAATACTGGACGGCGAAGCTGACACGCCACCAGGAACGGGACGCAAAGACTATCGGAGCATTGGCTACCTTCACATCGCGACAGACGTACCTAGAGGCACGGCTCACCGTCATTCGCAAGCGAATGGATGCGGCCTACGTTGACAAACAGGAGGGCAAAATCCCGGAGGACTTTTGGGAACGCAAGATGAGCGATTGGCGGATGGAAGAGCAGCAGGTCAAAATGGTGATTCAGGGCCTCATCAATGCCCAGGCCGTTGACAGAGCCTTGGACGCGCAGAGAATTTTCGAACTCGCAAATAGTGCCTATTCACTGTATGTTTCGCAGAATCCGTCGATAATGCCAAATTGCTCAGAATGCTATTTTCGAACTGCTCTGTAGACGCCGTAAGTGTCACGCCTACATACAGAAAGCCCTTTGACATGATCTACCAAAGAGCCAAATTGGGGGATGGTAGGGGCGGTCAGATTCGAACTGACGACCCTCTGCTCCCAAAACAGGTCACACGGCTTATGGAAATCTGTTGAAATTGAGTGAAAATAAGTGGTTTCAATAGAACAAGTCACCGTTTCTTCGCCCAGACCTGTTGAACTTTGTGGTTCTTTGGTGCTTTGACCGTTACAAAATCGACTATAGCAACGCTCTGGCAGCGTAATGATTCTGGGGAGCTGAGTGCCTAATCGAAAAGTGCGAACGTCTAGGTCCTGAAGTTTCGAACCCGTCAAAACTTCCACTGACGTCTTCGTCCTCGACCACGTCGAAAGGCCGACGGCAAACTAGCTGTGCCCCGAAATCGCTAAGTCTTGACAATTTAAGAGCCAGTTGGCCCCCGCGCGTAGTACTACGCCGGAAAACATTGAAAATGCAGGCGGATTGCATTTCGGCGAGGCACAGGAGCGAATCAGGCGCCGCGGCGTCGCGTGAGGCGATAGTAGATGGCCGGCGTCACGATGAGTGAGAGCACCACGGAGATCAGCAATCCGCCGATGACGGCGATCGCCAGCGGCTGCAGCATCTGCGAGCCCGCGCCTAATGCAAACGCCAGCGGAAGCATGCCGCAGACGGCCGCAATGGCCGTCATCACAATCGGACGCAGCCGGCGTTGCGCGGCGTGCAGCATCGCCTCGCGCGGGATGTCGCGGCCTTCGAAGGCATTGGCGTTTTCCGCCAACTCCAGGTCCGTCCGCCCGCGGAACTTCTCGTCGGCGTCCAGCAGCAGGATGCCGTTCTTGGCGACGATGCCGATCACCATGATCAGACCCATGAAGCTGGCAACGTTGAAGTCCGTGCGCGTAATCAGCAGCGCCAGCACCACGCCGGAGATCGACAGCACGGAACTGGTGAGAATGGCGATGGGAGCGGAGAAGTTGCGGAACTCCGCCAGCAGCACGCCGAACACCAGCGCCAGCGCCAGGATCAGCACCTGCAGCAGGTCGTGGAAGGACTTCTGCTGCTCCTGATAGGTGCCACCGTACTCCACGCGAACGCTGGAAGGAATGTGCATGGCAGCCACCGTGGCCTGGACCTGCTGCATGGCGGAGCCGAGGTCTGAGCCTTCCAGCCGGCCGGTGACGGTAATCATCTGCTGCAGGTTCTCCCTCAGAATCTCGTTCTGCGGTGGTAGCTGGGTCACTTCCGCCAGTGACCCCAGCGACGCCGTATGCCCGCTGCTGGAGTTAAAGACGGTGCTCTGGATCGCGTCCAGCGAAGCGCGGCTGTCATCCGGCAGCCGCACCCGGACGGTGTAAGGCCGGCCATTGACGATCATCGGATCGGCCGTCGGCAGACCATCCATGATCGCGGTCGCGTCCTCGGCAACTTCACTGGGAGTAAAGCCGAGGCGGCCCGCAATCACAGGATCGACCTGGAAGTTGGTGGCCGGGCCGGAGATCGTGTTGTCGATGCCGTTCTGGGTGTCGACCACCCCGGGAATCTTCTTGATGGCTGCTTCCACGCGCGGGCCGAGCTGGTTCAGCAGCGCGGAATCAGGGGAGAAGAGCTTGATCTGGATCGGCTCCGGGGAGTTGGAGAGATCGCCGATCATGTCCTGCAGTTGCTGGATGAACTCGATGTCCAGGGCGGGCTCCGCCTTCAGGATGCGGAGGCGTACGTCTTCTATCACCTCATCGATGGAACGCGAGCGCTTGGTCTTCAGACGCACCGTGAAGTCGCCTTGGTTGGCTTCAGTAACGGCTGCCAGGCCAAGTTGCATCCCGGTGCGGCGGGTGGTGATAGTGACCTCGGGAGTGTTGTGCAGAATCTGCTCGACGTGGGTCAGGATGCGGTTGGTCTCCGCCAGCGAGGTGCCCGCCGGCGTGAAGTAGTCCAGGATAAACGCGCCTTCATCCATTGCCGGCAGCAGGTCGGAGCCGAGGGCGTTGTAGGCAAAGTAGGTGCCTACGATGAGCACCAGGCAGCCGAGGGCGAGGATCAACGGGCGAGCCAGCGCAAAGTTGAGAGCGCTCGCATGGACTCTAAGGATGCGGCGCATGACCGGGCCGTCTGCGTGGCCTTCATGCCCTTCGGGCGGCTCAGGCACACTGGAGAAGTCACCGGCGAGGACTGCGGGAGAGTCAACTTTCTCGCCGCGCTTAAGGAAGCCGAAGAGTGGCTTGGAGGCGTCCTTTGGCTTGTGTCCGCGAAGCAGGCTGAGCGACAACGCCGGGGTAAACGTGACGGCCAGCGCCAGTGAGGTAAGCAACGCCGCCGTCATGGTGATGGCAAGAGCGCGGAAGAAGCTTCCGGTAACGCCGGAGGTGGCGATCAGCGGAAGAAAGACGACCACCGGGGTGATGGTGGAGAAGACCAGCGGAGTGGAGATCTCGCGGATGGCAAGGCGGACGGCTTCCATGCGGGGCTGGCCCTGGTCGCGGTGGACGACGATGTTTTCCACCACCACGATCGCGTCGTCGATCACCAGGCCGATGGCTGCGGCGAGTCCGCCCAGGGTCATCAGGTTGAAGGACTGGCCGATGACCCAGAGGAACAGGATGGTAACCGCCACCGTTGCAGGAATCACCAGGCCGGCCACCAGGGCGCTGGACCAGTCGTTCAGGAAGAGGAACAGAATGAGGCACGCCAGGATGAGGCCGATGAAGATGGCGTCGCGGACGCTGGCAATGGCTTGGCGGACCAGCTCGGACTGGTCATAAAACGGGGTCAGGTGGGTGCCCTGGGGAAGAATACTCTGCAGTTGAGCAACTTCGGCGGCGACGTCGTTCGCGACCTGCACGGTGTTGGAAGAGATCTGCCGGGTGATATTGATCAGGACCGAGGGAACTCCGTTGGCGGTCACCGTGGTGTAGACGGGCTCGGTTGAGGATTCGACCGTCGCGACGTCGGCGACCCGGACGGGTGCGCCTGTTGGGGTGGTCTTAACTACCAGCGAGGCAAGGTGGGCGGCATCGTGCGCCTGGGCCCCAACCAGGGTGAGGATCAGCTCATGGTTGGCTTCGTACAGGCCAGGAGAGTCGATGATGTTGGAATTTTGGATTCCGTTGACCAGGTCGGTCAGAGTGACTCCGGAGTTCTGTAGCTGGGCCAGGTTGGGAACGACGTGGTACTCCGGGATCTGGTCGCCCTGGACGGTAACCGTCGCCACGCCGTCTACCCGGTTCAGCGGCGGCTTCAGGTCGTAGGTGGCGACCTCCCAAAGACGCGTCTGCGGGACGGTGGCCGCCCCGCGATCGTCTGCGGTAAGCGCATAGCCGAGGATGGGAAACGAGGCGAAGGAGAGCCGGTGTGTGGCGATCACCGCGCTTGCGGGGAGAGATTGGCGGACGGTAGCCAGCGCTGCGTCGGCAAGCTGCAGCGTCTGGAACATGTCGACGTTCCAGTTGAAGAACAGATCGACTTCGGCGGAGCCGCGGGAGGTGATGGACCGCACGGTCAGCAACCCGGGAACGCTGTTCACCGCGTCCTCAATGGGCTTGGTGATGGTGACCTGCATCTGCTCGACCGGCATCACGCCGTTGTCCACCGCGATGACGATGCGCGGGAAATTGGTTTCGGGGAAGACGGAGATCGGCACCTGCAGCGCGGCGTAGGCGCCGGCAAGAAAGAGCACCACGACCAAAAAGAAGATGGTGCGCGACATGCGCGCGAGCCAGAAAGACGACTCGCGCTCTGGGGGCGACGATGAGGAAGCTACCGGCACGGTCACTTTTCGTCCGCATCCTTTCCCGGCTGTTTGGCGCCGGAGTCCGCGGCCGCACCTGCGGCAGGCTTGGCGTCATCCGGCTTGGCGTTGGGATCCGTGCCGATCTTCACCTTGGTGTTTTCGTCCACGCCGTAGGCTCCGGTGGAGATCACCATGTCGGACGGAGTGAGGCCGCTCAGAATCTGCGCGTCCTCCGCCGTTTGAATGCCCAGGGTGACGGCCTTCTTGTGCGCGGTGGAGTCCGGCGCAATGACCATCACGAATTTGCTGGTGCCGTCCGGACTGACTTGAATTGCACCCGCGGGGATAGTGAGAGCATTCGCGATGGTACGACCGGTAATCGAGGCATGGACCGGAGTGCCTGCCTTCAGCAGGCCCTTGCGATTCTCTACGCGCAGCCATACCTCGACCGTTGTGCTTCCGGGATCGAGCGCCGGGCTGATGAGCGAAACCTTCGCGGGAACCGGGTCGGCGACGCCGGGAACGGTGAGCGTGGCGGCTGAGCCGAGCGCAAGCTGCTGGGCCTGCATCTGCCCGATGTGCACCTTAGCGATCAACGCGGAGGTGTCCATCACCGTGATCAGCGGCGCTCCAGCGGCTGCGGTCTCCCCAGCAAACAGCGGGCGATCGGTGACGATGCCGGAGATCGGGCTGCGGATTTCGGTGTAACCGAGCTCAGCCTGCGCACCGAGATACTTTCCCCTGGCCGAGTCAAGGTTGCCCCGGGCGTTTTCCAGCGCGGCCTTGTTACTGACCTTCTGCAGCGAATCGAGGTGCTGCGCGGCGATGTCGTAGGCGGCCTGCGCTTGCACCAGCGCGGCCCTGGCAGTGTCCAGATCGCGGCCGGGGATAGCTCCCTGGTTGAAGAGTTCGCTGCGCGCGTTCACGATGGACTGGCTCAGGTCGAGATTGGCCTTTGCCTGGGCAAGATCGAGCTTCGCCTTGGTCAGGTCCTCCGGCGCCGTGGCCTTGGTTGCGGTTTCAAAGGTGGCCTGCGCGGCCGTGTAGCTGCCTTTATTGTCGAGTGCCGCGGCGGTCAAATCGTTGTTTTCCAGCGTGGCCAGCAATTCGCCCTCATGCACGCGAGAGCCGCGCTGCACATAGAACTTCTTTACCGGTGCGGTCACCTTGGGCGAGATGGCCGCCTGCGCCAGCGGAGACAGCATGGCGTCTGCTGCAATCTGCTCGGAAATGCTTCCCTGCTCCGGATGCGCGGCCTGAACGTACACTTCGGGCGTCGGCGTCGCTTCCTCTTTCTTGCAGCCGACCGCAAGCAGAAGACCAGCGCAGAGAACAACGGCGGAAGTCCGGAAGAGGCGAGGGCCAGGGATGGGAAGTAGTCTTGAAGGCATCATGGTTTACAGCGTTCCTGTCAGCAGTTGGAGGTTCGCGAGAGCGGTCTTGTAGCGGACAATTCCATCCTCGCGGGCGAGTTCGGAGGATGTAAGCGAGTTCTCCGCATCGACCACCTCGAGGATGGTGGATTCGCCGGCCTTGTAGCTCATGGTCGTCAGGCGAAGGCTTTCGGCCGCCGTGGTTACGCTCAGGTTCAAGCTGTCGAGCTGATCGTGCGCGGCCACCGCCTCGGCGTAGGCTTCGTCCAGCGTTGCGATCAGCTTGCGCTGGGTATTGGTCAGCGTGATCTTGGCGACATCCCGGTTGATCTCGCTCTGGCGAACCTTGTCGCGCGTGGTGAACCAGTCCCAGACGGGAATATTCAGCGTGGCGCTGGCGGCATAGCCGAGATTGCGGGTGCCGTCCAGGCCGTTGAGAGCGAACTGCGGCGCGTCGATGCCATAGGTGTAGTTCAGCGCCAGGTCCGGCAGATACGCGGATTTCGCAGCGAAGACATCCAGGTTGGCCAGATGAGAGCTGGCCAGCGCGCTCTCCAGTTCAGGATTGTGCTTGGCCAGAGCAGCTTCCACGTCCACGCGCGCGGGCACCGCAGACGGTGCCTCAGGCACCACGAGCGTGTACGCGGCGCGCGGGTCGGGAAACAGCAGCACCGCCAGGTCCAGGCGGGCTTTCTCGGCGTTTAGCTTCGCATCGGAGAGGTCGCGTTCTCGCTGCTGCTGCTGCAGTTGGGCCTTGATGACGTCGGCGTGGGCCACCTCGCGCGCTGTCTCCCGCTGCTGGGTCAGCTTGGTCAGGCTGGCTGCCTCGTTGGCGGCGCGCTCGGCAACGGCTACCCGGCGGTCGGCGGTGAACGATGCGTAAAAGAGTCCAGCCACGCTGGCGACCAAGCCACGCCGCGCTACCTCCAGCTCCGCCGTCGCAATGGCAAGCGAAGCGGAGGCGCGGCTTACCGCGTTGAACTGCTGCGCACCGATGGTCTCGTTCACCTGGGCCTGGCTGGTGTACTCATGCACCGTGTTGTTGGCGATGAATCGCGGAATCGGGCTGACGGCGGTGCCGGTGCTCTGCGGCTGCACGCCCGCATTCGCGGCGCAGGCAGCATTCGCTAACGAGCAGCGCGCACCCTCGGTATACAGGTACTGGTTGTAATAGTTCGCACTCGGCAATAGGGCGGCGCGCGCGATGGAGCGATCCAATGCTGCGTTGTGGGCCGCGGCGGCGGCGGCGGCAAAGGTTGGCTCGTTGGCGCGGGCGCGGGCGATCGCGTCGTCCAGGCTGATGGCGGGAAGCGACGGCTGCGAAGGGGCTGTCGCTGCTTGCCGCTGCGCGAATGCCCCAGACGTCACAGCCGCGAGACAAACAAGGTGCAGGAGGGGCTTGTGTTGGCGCGGAACGATTAATTGTGCACAAAGAAATGGCATAGGATTTATTTGCGACCGCTGGGGCAGAACAGAAAGCACCCAAGTCTACGGTCGCTCCAAGTGTAACTCTGCCAGCATGGGCTTAAGTAGAGCCTAGCAGCCCGTGGTGCAAGTCGCTGAATTCCAGGCCATCTGGAATCGGGTTCTGGTTTGGGGATAGGATCTGGATGAGGCGAGAACCGGGCCGGTTTGGGGTTTTCTGCGCTCTGGGGCCGATTT